>OJGX01000030.1_pt1 | contig 65614 bp, 57 predicted proteins | sample 1594661 | NCBI WGS metagenome assembly OJGX01 (sample SAMN05416839, study PRJEB24817) | seawater metagenome | isolation source: Sea water | place: Canada:Atlantic | collected 2013-07 | reverse complement strand
GTTGGTCCAGGTACGCGAGGATATCGGATTCAATCAATTCAGATGCGTGAGACATTTTAAATTTTACTCAAGAGTCTGGAGTGAACACGGGGTCAGAAGAACGCTTTCTTCTGACCCCACTTTCATGTCGATTCCGGGTTTAAAAATACCCTTCCCGTTTCTTCTGTTCCATTGAGGCAGCAGCATCATGGTCGATCACCCGACCCTGGCGCTCTGATGTCTTGGTCAGCAGCATTTCCTGAATAATCTCCGGCAACGTCGCCGCCTCGGACTCAACCGCCCCTGTCAACGGATAACACCCAAGCGTACGGAACCGCACCATCTTCATTTCAGGCTTTTCACCAGGCTCCAGCGGCATGCGATCATCATCCACCATAATCAGCGTGCCGTCGCGTTCAACCACGGGGCGCTCGGCGGCGTAATACAGCGGCACAATATCGATGTTCTCCAGGTAGATGTACTGCCAGATATCCAGCTCCGTCCAGTTGGAGAGCGGGAACACACGAATGCTCTCGCCCTTGTTCACCTTACCGTTGTATAGGTTCCACAACTCCGGCCGCTGGTTTTTCGGATCCCAGCGGTGGAACTTGTCCCGGAAGGAATATACCCGCTCCTTGGCCCGGGATTTTTCCTCATCCCGACGCGCGCCACCGAAGGCGGCATCAAAACCGTACTTATCCAGTGCCTGCTTCAGAGCCTGAGTTTTCATCACATCGGTATGCTTGGCACTGCCGTGGGTAAACGGCCCGATGCCCTGGGCCACGCCTTCCTGATTGGTGTGTACAATCAGCTTCAAGCCAAGGCGATCTGCCAGTTCATCCCGGAACTTGATCATTTCCCGGAATTTCCAGGTTGTGTCTATATGCATCAGTGGGAAAGGCGGCTTGCCCGGTGCAAAAGCCTTCAAGGCCAAGTGAAGCATGACCGCGGAATCCTTGCCGATGGAATACAGCATCACCGGGTTATCAAACTCGGCGGCGACTTCGCGAATGATATGAATAGACTCGGCCTCAAGCTGTTTGAGGTGGGTTTTCTTGGGGGGAATTAAAGTCATCGCAGATCCTTTGAATTGACTTGAGTTATGATCCTAAGGCGGGGTCAGATGAACGCTTTCATCTGACCCCATGTTCATCTCACGCCCAAAATCGCGCCATGCTCTCAAGGAAAGCCTCGAGTTGCTCAGCAGGAAGGGCATTAACCCCGGCTGCGGCCTTCCTGCCACCACCAGTCGCAAACTGGCGTGCCACTTCGTCTGCGCCACAGCGGTTAGTTAACGGGGCACGAATACTCACCTGATAGTCAGCATCTGCTGTTTCCGTAACAATCGCGCAGGCTTTATCGGGATTGCGGTTAGCAAGCTCATTGCCCAGCACTCCACTAACTCGACGCGCCCAGGCCTCATCTGGCAACTTTACTACAAGCGAGGAAGCGGATTCCCTGAGTATTGGCGCTGCCAGGCCCTGAACCATATCCGCTTCGTAACCATCCCTCAGCTTTTGCCATGTGACCGGATTGGAGGCAATCAGTTCGAGAGGATCCGCAAATTTTACGAATTCGTGATACAAATCAGCTGGATGGAAATGCAAATCTTCAACGGTCGAACCGTATGCATTGTAGTTGATGCAAATGCCGAGAGTTTTCAGTGCCTCAGTCTGTTCAGGTGACAAACCCGCCCTAGCCGCCAGTTTTTCACCTACCGCGTTTAAATTATCACCAAACGCTGCCGCAATGGCCCAATTATGAAACCGGCCTCCTAAGTGTTGGTCCACGAGCAGACTTGTGCAGGTTGCCGGCTGGGTATCAATCAGAGCCGTAAAATCAGGACTATCAGGCAACTTATCACCCGGGAAGTGGTGATCCACATAGAAAACCGAACATCCTGCGGCAAGCAACTTATCCACCGCCTCACGGTTTCTGTCCAGGCTTACATCGAGAATGGTCACCCCGGCCGGTTTGTTAGCAGGTACTCTATCCGTTAATGCGATATCTCTTTTTACGCCTGTAATCAATGTGGTGTCACGTGGTTCTGCAAGGCGCAGCTGAATCAGGGCACAAATGCCATCAGCATCACCATTAAAAACATCAAAGAAATTCATATGGATCGCCAACTAAAAAGGTAGTGCCATTATTCATGATAGCCGACCAGCTGCCAATCAAGCCAAACGACAAATATTATGGTCCGTCGCCAGCTACCACAAAGGGCCTTCTTTTAGCGCCTACCCGAACCTGGCGCTTTGGTAATTGTAATGGCTTGAACAAAGATTTAATCGTGGAGACCTGTCAGAAGTTTTTACACAAATTTGATTTTAAGGTTTTTAAGTTCTTAACTATATGAATTTTAAAGGGGCTTTTTTTGGCCTAGAAACTGCATAGCAAGGAATAGACACTAAAAAAGAAGTACCAAGGAGCAGTATCATGGTGATGTCTTCATTCCTTCGATTGGCGGTCGGAATCTCGGTCGCATCTGCGTTTGCTTTTTCGTCCATCGCACAAGCCAGTGTGATCCATTACGTTAGCGGGCCAGGAGCCACTCAGAGTGACGAGCAGGCCTTTTGGGATCAGCTCTCCAGTCGACAAACGGAGGGTTTTGAGGAGCTGACAAGTGGCTATCAAAACCTTGTAGTCAGTACCAGTGTGGGTGACTTCTCGACCATCAAAAATGACGACGATAAGTATGGCCAATCCTGTAGCCAAGGAGGCTTCACGTGCGGTGGAGGGCTGGGCGTTGTGGAAGGTAACCTTTACGGGCGCTTTCCAATGCCAACTGACACTGACAACAAACAATACCTGGATAGCCTTGACCATCAAGCCTTCGACTTCAAGCCAATAGAAGGCGTCAATGCCATTGGCTTTTTCCTGACGGACCCTAACGACCAGTGGGGCACCCTGGATATTAAAGTTAGCGGGATTGACGACGTTTTTACCGAATCCATTCAGAATATTCTTGGAACAAATGGCAACGTATCGTCCGGAAACGCTTATTACCTGAGCTTTTTCTCGCTGAGCGGGTCGATTGAAAAGCTTTCGTTCAATATGAATAACACTAGTGATGGCATCGGTATAGACAATGTTACCGTTGGCAGTATGGCTGTCCCTGAGCCTGGCACCCTGGCGCTTCTCGGCCTTGGTATTACCGGGCTCGCGCTGTCGCGGAGGCGAAAGCAGGCGAAATCGTAAACCGGTTTAATCCAACTGACAGGTCGGAGAAGTCCGGCCTGTCAGTTTTGTTTACAAATTACGAAATGCATCGAAAAGGTTACGTCCCCTCGATTGAAGTAAACCCAAATTGAAGTACACTGTTGCTCTGAAATCGCTGTATAGAACGCAAAGGATGCGGTTTTATGGTTGTGAGCAGCAAAAGGAGTCGACGTGGCCCACGTCAGATTGTTTAGGCATTACCTTCATCTTCCCTTCGTCATTCTTGGCCTGATCGACTTCATTGTTCTGGGTTTCGCTCTGTCATCTACCGTATTTTTCCGTTTTTACGGCGACTTGCAGTTTTTCCTCGATAGCTTTTTATTTGTTCTTCCGTCCGCTGTTGCATTTGCACTGATCAATCTCATTGTCATGCTGGCTTTGGGGGTCCACCAGTCACGCCTGGAAGAAGGAATGTCCGGCATGATGTTGCGGACCATAATGGGGCTTATCATCAGCATTCCTTTGTGTGGATTTGCGTATTTTCTTGTCAGTGACTGGTTCTGGTACCTCGGGACATTCAATGTCTTGAGCACGGCTTCAGTTTTCGGATTCTTTCTGCTTGGTATTGCTCGTGTGGTGTTTTTCGCCCTGGTTGGAAAGGATACTTTCCGGCGCCGCGTGTTGGTTCTGGGTGCCGGCTATCGAGCCCGGCAATTACTAGAGGATCTGGAAAGCCCCTTGAATCGGAAGGGGTTCGTGTTTGAGGGGTTCGTTCCGTTGCCGGATGAACCTGTTGAGATAAAGGATCAGCATCTGATCCAGCTACCGGGAACAATGCAGCAGTACATCCTGAAGCACCCGGTAAGGGAAATTGTGGTGGCGGTGGATGATCGTCGCAAAGGGCTACCGATGGATGACCTGCTGGAATGCAAGATGGAAGGCGTCAAAATTATTGACGGTGCCAGCTTTTATGAGCGCGAATCCCGGAAGGTGGCTCTGGAGATGATTACCCGGGGTTGGCTGGTGTTTTCGGATGGCTTTACTGTTTCCTCCGTTTACGGAGTGGGCAAGCGCTCCCTCGATCTTTTAGCCGCAATAACGCTGTTGATCGTTAGTTTACCTTTCATGATTTTTACAGCTATTGCGATAAAAATTGAGGACGGCTGGAAGGCGCCTGTTCTTTACAGCCAGGAAAGGGTCGGGTTGAACAACAGCATCTTTAAAGTTCACAAATTCCGGTCAATGATTACCGATGCCGAGAAAAACGGCGCTGTCTGGGCGACGAAAAACGATGCCAGGGTCACCAAAGTTGGTGCCTTCATTAGAAAAGTCAGAATTGACGAGTTGCCACAGATATTCAATGTACTGGATGGAACCATGGCGTTTGTTGGCCCCAGGCCAGAGCGACCGGTGTTCGTCGAACAGCTTTCCGCCAAGATCCCATTCTACAGTGAACGGCATCGGGTCAAGCCTGGCCTAACTGGCTGGGCGCAACTTTGCTTTGCCTATGCTGATAATGAAGAGGATACCCGAGAGAAACTTCGGTATGACCTATATTACATAAAGAATCAGAGCCTACTGCTTGATCTCTTGGTTATAATTCAGACAGTAGAAGTGGTATTGTTCAAAAAAGGCTCCCAGTAAGAAGAGGAACGAAAATGTCACGGAAGTATATGCCTGTCAGTTGGATTGCTACCCTCCTTGCCGCTGTTTTGCTTAGCGGTTGTGCTACCCAGTCTCCGTCTTCACCTGAAAAAATCCGTGAAGCGCTTGAGCTCTCCCAGGAGCATAGTGTTCAGGAGTACATAATCGGAGCAACAGACGTTGTGAACGTATCCGTCTGGCGGAATCAGGACCTCAGTGTTTCCGTCCCCGTAAGGCCTGATGGAAAGATTTCAGTTCCACTCATTGGCGATGTTCAGGCAAGTGGGGAAACGCCAGAGCAGTTGGCCGATTCGGTAGAGCAGCGGCTGGCCTCTTACATCCGGGAACCTCAGGTCAGTGTGGTTGTCACTTCGATGGGAAGTCATGAGTTTACTGATCGTGTGAGGGTTACTGGGGCTGTGGGGCAGCCAACATCCACGCCTCATCGCGACGGAATGACCGTTCTCGATATTGTTCTGGGTTCGGGCGGGCTGACACCGTTTGCTTCGGGCAACAACGCCATGCTTTATCGCTCACTGGACGGTGAAGTCGTGGCAATTCCGGTTCGACTGAATGATATTCTCGAGAATGGTGATATCTCCACAAACTACTCACTTCGCCCTGGAGACATACTGACTATTCCGGAACGAAATTTCTGATCAGAAGTGGAAAAACGCTGAAGTCAGAACAACGATACATGGATTAATTGAGTACTTGTTATGGCGTTGCCGCTTAGTCAATTACCAAGAGAAGCTGTAAGGGAAGTCAGGTCCAAGAAAGGCCTCGCCTTTCTCCTGTTTTTAGGTGTGAGCGCTGTTGTTCTGGCTGCTGGCTTTCTATGGCCCTACAAATACTATTCGGAAGTTGTAATATTTGTAGACGACAGCAACATCATCCGGCCATTAATGGAAGGAAGTGCCGTTGCCACAGGTATCAGTGATCGAGCTTCTGCGGCTCAGGAACTTCTGAGCACCAGGCGAGTTCTTGTGCAAGTGGCTGAAGATACAAACATATTTGGCCAGGAGGCTAGCAGCCTCTCGGAAGAGCAGATGGAAAGCCGGATTGCCATGCTGCGCTCGAACATGGAGGTTCGTGCCAGGCGGGATAACTTCTTCAGCATTGGGTTTTCTTCACAGTCTCCCCTCAGGTCCTTCAAGTTGGCGCAGCGATTGGGCCAGGCTTTCATCGAAGAAAACAATCAGCGTCGGCGTAGTGAAAGCCGTTCGGCCTACGATTTCATTGATAAACAAGTAAAAAGCTATGAGCAGCAGATAGCTCAGGTTGAACAGCGACTCCAGAACTTTCTCTCGCAGAATGTCGACGGTACCGAAGAAGAAGCCAACTCGCGCATGGCGAGGCTACGAAGCGAGATTGAACTGGCTGAGCTGGAGCTTGAAGAGTTGCAATCAAGAGCAGGTTCTCTTGAAGAGCAGCTAGCAGGTATCAGCCCCACGCTTCAAGGCAGGGGGGAAGACGTATATCAGCAACGTATCATGGCGCTTGAAGAGCGTCTGGATTCGCTGAGGCTCCAGTATCATGACAGCTATCCGGATATCGTTATCCTCAAGGAACAATTGGCGGAGCTGCGGAAACAGAGGGACAGAGCACAGAGTCAGGAGGCTCCAGTTCGCGAGAACAATACCGGCGAAACCATTTCTAACCCGATCTATCAAGATGTCCGTTCCCAACTCGTCCAAACTCGCACTGATATTGAAAGCGTCGAGACACGAATTCGTTCGCTGAACCGTTTGATGGCAGAGCAAGAAAAACGGATGGAGCGCATCCAGGCCAACAAAGCGGAGTATTCTGAACTCACCCGCGACATGGCGGTGAACAAAGAGATATACAACGATCTGCTCAAACGTCGGGAAAAAGCCCGGGTATCCATGCATCTGGACATCGAAGGGCAGGGGCTCAACTACCAGATTAATGAGGCGGCGCAATATCCTCGTGCGCCTACCGGGCCCAAATTTGAGATGTTTGCTTTGGCAGGACTGCTACTTGGTATTGCCGCTCCGTTCGGCGCGGCCGTTGGATGGGCGCAGGTTGATCCAAGAATACGTTGCCGGGAACAGCTCGAAGAAGAGCTTGATATGCTGGTTCTTGAGCAGATACCCCAAGTACGTACTCCCTATGAAAAGCGCAGAGACAGGCGTTCGACCATTACCCTGATCGTATTGGCTGTTATTGTTGCTGGTGCATATATCGGTGTTGCAGTGGCCAGATATCTTGGAGTTATCTGATGAATGATACCGAGCGTAGTCGCAAATCCAGATCACCCGAGAACGACGACGCAAATACGTCGGTTTCAGAAACGTCAGTTCAGGGGCGCTCCTGGTCTGATGATTATTCGGACTCCCAAATGCTGGTTCCCAGTTCTCTTGAATTGGGCGCAGGGGCTGTCGACAAGTACGTCATCAGCAAACAGATCTCCCGAATGCAGGAGCCCCGAAGGCTGACCACGGATGATATGGACGAGCGCCGTATCATTTATCCGGAATCGCCCAACCGGGGCCTTGTCAACCATTTCCGGAATCTGCGTACTAAGCTTCTGGAAAAGTCCGGCGGTAACAACTTTGTCATGGTGGTAACCGGAGCCTGCGAAGGGGCTGGTTCATCGTTTATCGCCATCAATCTGGCCGCCGCCTTTGCCTTTGACCAGGCCAAAACCGCCGTGGTGATCGACTGTAATCTCCGGGAGCCCGCGCTTCATTCAACGCTGGATATTATTCCGGATGCCGGCCTCACGGATTTTCTCGATGACCCGGATTATGAAATCGGGCGGATTCTTTACCCAACGGGCATTCCTCGCTTAAGGCTGATACCGGCCGGTAGCCGCAGGGAAACGCCCTCGGAATTCTTTACCTCTTTCCGCATGAAACAGTTTCTTCAGGCGGTAAGGCGTCGGTATCCAGACCGGTTCATCATTCTGGACACAGCGCCGGTTTCTCAATCCCCGGATGCCCGGATTCTCACGGATCTGTGTGATTACGCAATGCTTGTGGTTCCGCACGGTAAACTGACCGTTACGGCCATTGAGAACGCGGCGCAGTCGCTCAATTCGGAAAAATACGTGGGGGCGGTTCTGAATGGATAACTCGGCGGTGTCATGGACGATGCGTAAAAAGCTTGGTTTTTGTGCAGCAGCTCTGCTGGTGGCACTTCCCCCTTCTGTGCACTCGGAACCACTGGGTGTAACCGGCACCCTATCTGCGCGTTCGACGGATAACGCCGGAAAAGATGAGTTTGAGGAATCTGCAACCGAAGCCACAACACGGGTTCGCATAACCTACAGCCGGGAAAGTGGGCGATGCCAGTCTGATCTGGACGCCTCACTCGGGTATTCTTACTGGCTTAACGATTTCTACGATCCGGAAACCAGAACAGGAGCGGGTTTCAACGGTAACTGTGAGATAACCCCCGGATTGAATTGGGAGCTGAGCGATAACCTGAGTGAGGTGCTGCAGAGTTCGCAGCAAAATGATACGCCCAACAACCGCACCAGAAAAAACATCTTTCGCACCGGCCCGGTTCTTATTATCCCCCTCGGCCCAGTCGACCAGCTTCGCACGTCTTTGCAGTATGAAAACACAGAATATGAAGACCCGGAAACTCGGGATAGCGAACGCTACATTGGTAGTCTTGGTTGGAATCACCAATTCGACCGTACGCTGTCCGGAGGCTTGTCAGCGACATCCAACCGACAAGAGTTGGACAATGGAGCAGAAACCGACTCTGATTCCATTAACCTGAACTTTAACAAAATCTGGGCCACTTCCTCACTGAACGGAAGCATCGGGCTTAGCGAGCAGGAGGTTTCGTTTGGCAGCGTGGACCAAACCAACGACGCTGTGATTGGTAATCTGCGCTTCACAAGAGAAGTAAACCCTACAGCATCCTTTTTTATTGCCGCTTCCAGAGAATTGACGGATCAGGCCTCGGATTTCACGGTTCGTTTTGAAGACGTCGCGTTTGATTTAACGGAAGAGAGTGGGGTAGAGGTGACCGCAATTGATACCGGGTTGAACAAGGTATTCAGTGATGGCACTCAAATGAGTTTACAAGCGTTTGCCAACCGGTCCGATTACCTCCAGACAATTGAACAGGAGGATGCACTGGGGCTGAGGTTTAACGTAAGCCGGAGTATTCGCCCAAGGCTTAGTATCAATGGCAATGGGTTTTTTGAGTACCTCCGCTACGAGGAAGACTCCCGGGATGACCAGTTACTGTCCGCCAGTGTCGGGCTTACCTACAACCTGTCGCAGGATCTCGACTGCACGGCAAGCCTCGGGCATTCCAGGCGTGACAGCGATCTTCCATCTGCGGAATACGAAGAGAACTGGATCCAGGTTGGCCTGAGTTATCGATTCCTGTAGAGATGAAATAGCGCTCCCGAAAGTAGCCAACGATTCACACATTCGAACACTCCGGAGTTACATGGACGTGATCAGAAACGCCCTGACCATAGATGTAGAAGATTATTTCCAGGTAGCGGCACTTGCGGAATCCATTGATCGCAAGGACTGGTCATCGATGGAATACCGCGCCGAGAAAAATACGGATGAGCTTCTGGAGTTACTTGAACAGAAAGACCTTCGTGCCACGTTTTTCACCCTCGGCTGGATTGCGGAGCGATCCCCGGAACTTGTCCGCCGTATTCAGCAAGGGGGGCACGAAATCGCAAGCCATGGATACAGTCATCAGTTGGTTTATAATCAGAGCCCCGACGTTTTTCGTGAAGAAACCAGAAAATCAAAAGCGATACTGGAAGACATAACGGGTGAGCGGGTTTTTGGCTATCGCGCGGCGAGCTATTCGATAACCGCGAAGTCTCGCTGGGCACTGGATATTCTTTGTGAGGAAGGATTCACCTGGGACTCATCCATATTCCCGGTGCACCACGATCGCTACGGCATGCCGGGTACGCCTCACGAGCCATACCGGTTACAGGCCCCCAACGGCGGCACCTTGCTTGAGTTTCCGCTCTCAACCTGCCCGGTGGGCAACTATCGGATGCCGGTTGCGGGCGGTGGTTATTTCCGGCTCTATCCCTACTGGTTAAGCCGATGGGGGCTGGGCCGGATCAATGAGGCAGGGCAGCCTTTTATATTCTATCTGCACCCCTGGGAAATCGATCCGGGCCAGCCTCGAGTCGACGTTAGCGCCTTCTCACGATTTCGGCACTACAATAACCTCGACAAATGCAAGGGCCGGCTCGAACGGCTGTTGGGAGATTTCCGGTTCGGTACGGTATCGGATGTGTTCTCCGACGTTGATATGCCGTCGGAAGCTGTTGCAGTCTGAGAGGTTGCATTATGGGTATGCAGGAAGCAACTCCAACACAGACGGAGCTCCGGGAACGTGTCGAAGCCCTCAAGGCTGCCAAAGGTCGATTGAGTCGTCGGGTTGGCGACGCTCGAAAAATTGATGAGGACTGCGCTCCACTGATTTCCGAACTCCAGGTCATTTCCGCCGAGCTTAAAAATCTCCAGAAGGCCCTGAAAAAGCAGCTCAACGAAACAGCGGCTATTACGCAAACCTGGCAACCGGAACAACCTTTTATTCCCGGGGCTGTTCTGAACCAGCCTGAAAGCCCGTTCCAGATCGCCGTATTATCCGAGCATCCGAACGCCAGAGGGATTGTGCAGGAATACGTGCACAGACATCCAGCGGCCTCCCTGTGGCATACGCCGGAGATTCCGGATTTTATTACCGAAACCTGCCGCCATCGCTGCCAGTATTTCTATGCCCTGGATCATGAAGGGCAGATCCGGGGCGCATTGCCAGTGGTGCAGCAAAAAAGCTGGCTCTTCGGCAATTTCATGGTGTCGTTACCTTACTTCAACTATGGCGGAGTTCTGGCGGACAACCGGGCATTTGCACAGGCATTAATAGATAGGGCAGACCAGTGGCGTAAGGAGTGCGGCGCGGCTCACATCGAACTGCGCCACACCTCTGATGAATTCAGCGAATTGCCCAAGCGCACGGAGAAAATAACTTGGTGGCTGCCTCTGCCGAAAGACGCAACCGACTTGTGGAACAGCTTTCAACCCAAAGTCCGTGCCCAGGTGCGCAGGGGAGAGCGGGAAGTTTCCGGCATTGCTGTGGGCGGCGTGGAATTGCTGGACGATTTTTACAGGGTATTTGCCAGAAACATGCGCGATCTTGGTACGCCCGTGTACGGGAAGGGCTTCTTTGCCAACCTGCTTAAAAAACTGGGCAACAACGCAACCCTGGTTGTGGCACGGATTCAAGGAAAGCCCGCAGGCTGCGCCTTTCTGACCGGTTCTGGTAAACGCATGGAAATCCCCTGGGCATCGACGCTGCGAGAGCATAACCATACTGGGATCAACATGGCCATGTATTGGAAAACGCTGCAGGTGGCAGTAGAGCAGGGCTTTGAACTCTTTGATTTCGGCCGCTGCAGCCGGGATGCGGGCACCGCCAGGTTCAAACAGCAGTGGGGTGCTTTTCCGGTGCCCCTGTACTGGCATTACTGCCTGCCAGAGGGAGGCGAGCTGCCGGGCCTGAACCCGGATAACCCGAAATTCCGGCTTCTGATTGCAGTGTGGAAGCGGTTGCCTGTTTGGCTTACCCGTATCATGGGGCCGATGATAGTGAGGAACCTGCCATGAGTGTATTTCAGACCGACGCCTGGCAAAAAAGCTGGTGGGAGACCTGGGGTGATACGCCAGGTTTCGAACCGGTCACCGAGGTCGCTGCCGGAGCCAACGGCGTATACCTTTCCCATTACCGCTTTAAGGGGTTCCCGATCCACGCTCTGGAATGCGTGGGCACCAGCCATCGATGCATTGCGACCCCCAGAACTGAATACAACACGCTGCTCGGCGATCCCCCAAGCACCGATGCCTATAACAAGCTTCTGGCCTTGCTTTCCTCCAGACAGTGGACCGAAACCGTGCTCAGCGATTTCCGTGTCAACAGCACCGAGTACCAGCTGTTGCAGAAGATCACCCGGGACAAAGGCTGGTTATGGCGACTGCTGGAGGAAGATACCGCCTACAGCGTTAACACTACCGGGTCGTTTCAGGAATACCTGGCTTCTCTGGGCGGCAATACCCGCCTGAGACTGTACAATCGCCGCAAGGTACTGAACTCGCTCGGGGAAGTCACCGTGCGGGATGTTCCCTCCGAAGACCATAACAGCTTCCTGAACAGCCTGGACCAGTTCCACCAGCAGCGCTGGGATTCCCCCTGTTTCGGGGGCGAAAAGGGCATGATGTTTCAGCGCAGGTTTCTGGAACGTCTGCCTTCAGAGGGCGGCAAAGCCCGTCTTTCCGAGCTGAGGCTCGACGGCCGGCTGATCTCTGTGCTTTACAATGTCGAGTATCAGGGGCGGGTGTACAATATCCAGGGCGGCTTTGCGGACAATGTCCACAAAAAACTCGCACCGGGCACTCTGCACTTCGGTTATGTCATCGAACAGTGTTTTGAAGACAGTCATATCAGCGTATTCGATATGCTTGCCGGCACCGGCAAGAACGAAAACTACAAGGCCCGCATCGCCACGGATGAAGAACCAATGGCCACGGTGATGATTGTTCGCAGCTGGTTGTTCCGGCTGATCTATCGGTTCAAAGGCTAATCTAATGCTGTGCAGGGATTGCTGAAGATGTCAGGGCAAAAGATTCACATACTCCATCTGATTGACACAACAGGCCCCGGCGGCGCTGAAACTGTCTTCACAACCCTACTGAGCAAGCTTGATCCAGAGCATTACCAGCACACCGTTGTGTTGCGCGGTGAAGGCTGGGTGGCCGATACCGTCCGGCAAGCGGGCATTGAACCACTGATCATCAATTCCAAGGGCAGTTTCAATCTGGGCTATGTATTCACCTTGTTCCGGCTGATTCGCGAACGCCGAATATCATTGGTTCATGCCCACTTGTTAGGCTCCAATATCTATGGCGCGCTTGCGGCCCTGTTGAGTCGCGTACCGATGATAGCAACCTTCCATGGTGGCGTTGATGTCGCCAGTAACGAGAGATTTCTGGCCGCCAAGTTCCGCCTGATCAACATTGGCGCCAACGCCATTGTTTGCGTATCCCGGCGTTTACAGAATGAGCTTGGCTCCCGTAGCCCCTTGAGGTCCTCAAAGTTGAGGCTCATCTATAATGGTGTAGACCCGGAAACGTTTCGACCCCGCTCGGGAGATGCTCTGAAAGCGGAGTTAGGTCTGCCTGGTGATTCCAGAATTGTTATATCCATTGGAAATATCCGACCTGCCAAGGGTTACGATCATTTGGTCAATGCTGTCTCTATGGTTGCGGCTGAGGACCCAAAGGTTCATTTTGTGGTCGTGGGTCACCCCAGAAAGGATCTGTTTGAGCAACTAAAGGCACAAGTAAAACAACAGCGCGTAGAGCGTAATATCCATTTCCTGGGGTTTCGCAGTGATGTCCAGGATCTGCTCTGTCAGGCCGATGTATTTTTATTGCCTTCCACATCCGAAGGCTTTTCCATCTCTACGGTCGAAGCCATGATGGCGGGTATACCGATAGTTGCAACCAGAAGCGGTGGTCCAGAGGAAATTCTCGAGCATGAAGTTACGGGCTTATTAGTGCCGGTGGCAGATAGTAAAGCGATCAGCCTGGCCGTGTTACGGGTCATCTGCGAACAGATACCGGCCGATATGACAGAGCGTGCCCGACAAAAGGCAGAAGAGAGTTTTTCGGTGAAAAAAATGCTCACGGAGTATGAAGCGCTTTATCAGGAACTGGTATGAGTATGGGGTCGGGCAACAATAGATTCAAAAATCTGCTTGTGATGTCCATGACGAACAGGGGAGTCGAGGGACTGGTGCGTCCATTTCTTCCACCGCTCGTGCCTATTTTCATGTTGCATCAGTTTCGGAACCCCGAAACCGGGCGGCCGGGCCACGACCCACAAATGGTCAGCGATAATCTGACGTATTTGAAGAAAAGGGGCTATGCGTTTTTAAGCTTGGATGAAGCGCTTGATCACTTTAATCAGTCTGCTGTGAAGCGCCACAAGGCGGTCGTATTCACCATGGACGACGGGTTCCGGGAACAGGTGTCTACTGCATCTGAAGTTTTTGAGGCGCACCACTGCCCAGCCACCTGTTTTTTGATTACCGATTTTCTTGATGGATTGAGCTGGCCGTGGGATGCCCAGATCTCGTTCTTGACCTATGCAACAGAGCGCCCCTCCATTTCGCTAAAAAGCGAGCGTTTTCGAGGAGACTATGACACCAGCACCCAGAGTTCTAAAAGACGAACCGCGAGAGAATTGAAGGCGCTCATCAAGTTTAAGGAGCCGGCTGGTGTCGATCAGTTGTTGGATGAACTGGCAATCGAAACTGGCGTGTCGATACCTCAGCTGCCACCAAAGGGCTATGAACCATTGACCTGGGATGAAGCACGGGGGCTGGAAACCAGAGGCATGTCCTTTGGAGCTCATAGTAAATCCCATCGAATTCTGAGCAGCCTTTCAGCAGCCGATGCCCGGGAAGAGATACAGGGTGCAAAAACACGATTAGGGCAAGAACTCGAAATACCAAGCAACGTATTCTGCTACCCGGTTGGCTTAAAAGGCCATTTCGGTGAGCGAGAAGTTGAGTTGGTCAGGCAGGCTGGGTACAAGGCAGCCGTCAGTGCAGAGCCGGGTTATTTGACCCCGGCTAGCTACTCTCTCGAGAAGTTTGGGCTGCCCCGATTCTCTTTTCCGGATAAACGGGAGGATTTTCTTCAGTATTGTTCCTGGATTGAGTACTCGAAAAACAGAGTATTAAACCGCGAAGCCTAGAGGCATTTCGGAAAGTTTGTGGACTAACGGCCGAACAGGGCGCGTACATACTCTTTCATTTCGAAGAGAAATGGCTTGAGATCACTCATTCGGTTGACTTCGTGTCGGGTTCCTCGACGCGGGATAAGAAAACGCAAAACTTCCAGTAGTTTTGCTTTTATTGAGTATCGAGACAGAGGGCGTTTTAGAACCAGATACAAGCGATCCAGATCGCCGAGCAACCAGCGAAGTCGGGCCGGACGTGCGTGGATGTGACCGGGTATCGGCAGATTCATGGTGATGCAAAACAGCCAATATGGGAAATCTATGCCGGCGTCGACTGCCAGCTGCAGAGATCCCCAGAAACGGGGATTTATCTCCATCAGGTAAGGGCTACCGTCTGGGCTCACGCGGAATTCGACCATCGCAACACCATGCCACCGTGCATGGGAAAGCAATTGAGCTGCAAGTGCTTTGAGGCGTTCGTCTACCGGGGCTGACTCTGAAAGCACACTAACGCCTCCTTCTGGTGGCTTTTCTCTGAGGCGTCGGTGAGCAAAGAAGCAAACGGGCTGACCCTGGTTGTATAGGGCAAAGACACCCTGGCCATGCCCTTCAATGAAAGACTGGATCGTGAACGGGTACTTGAACTGTTCTGATTCTCCCAAAAGTTGCTCTGCTTCTTCAGGGGTAAAGGCAACCACCACACTTGTGGAAAGAATCTTGTTCTCTAAGAGAATGCGTGACTTTGAAGGCTTTAGTACAACAGGGTAATCGCGGACTCCAGCAAGAGCGTTCAAGCCCTCTTGTCTGGTGTTGCAAAAAATGGAGCTGGGGCATGGTACGCCGATCTCTTGGGCAAGACGGAAAAGGGTGTTTTTATCGGCGAGTTGCTCGACTTGACCTTCTGTCGGAAACGGAATGTGCACATTCTCCGGAATTTCATCGCGGAACCGCAATAGTGTGTACACCGTGGCTTCAGTAATCGGTAAGATGAATTGGATCGAGTGCTTTTCGATGAGCCCTAGAATGTCTTCAAAACATTGGCGTGGTGCGGTGAATGGATTCGTGTAGTTGTCAGATGCAAAACAGTACCTTGATTGACCGGCCAGCGACTCAGTTGCCGATTCCGCAACGATTACTTCAATGCCCTTTGATCCGAGTGAGCGCGTCGCGGCAAGCGCTGCCCTCTGATTGCCATCAAGAATTAGAATTCGATAGGGCATTCTCTTGAACGTTCCCAAAGATTTTAAAATGAGTGTGAACTGTGAAGCCTATACCAAGAACGCAACAAGGATGTCGGATCTTTAGCAAATGGCACAAACAAAACGATCAGCGCTGAGCGCAATAGTATACGACAGATACGGGTCCAAAAAGGGGCTTCTGCGCTACCTGATTTACAAAACACTCTGGATCTTCGGCGCTTTTCGACCAAACAAGTCTATTGATGTCTCTCAGGTCAAGCGGCTGGTATTCGTCTGTAGTGGAAATATCTGTCGAAGCCCGCTAGCGGAGGCATACGCACGTCACCATGGCGCTAACGCTGTTTCATGTGGCCTGCATTGCACTGACCACCACCCGGCGGACCCAAGGGCTGAGGCATACGCCCGAGCAGCTGGGCTGGATTTAAGCAAACACCAGACACAGCATATCCGCAATTTCGAGTTCCAAAGTGGCGATTTAATCATTGGTATGGAACCCAAGCATTTACGGGAACTAAACAGGATCACTCTGAACGGAGCCGACACTGTGCTGGCCGGCGCATTCTGCAAGAGCCCTAAGCCATACCTTCACGACCCCTTCAATTGCTCGGCAGAATACTTTCGCCTGTGTGAAGAAAGGGTATTGGATTCAGTGCGAGGTCTCCTTGGCAAGTAAACGGAACCAGGTCTCTGACGAAGCGTTTTATCGCCTGGAAGTGAAAGCGCTCTGGCGATATTTTAAATCCGAAACTTTGGCGTTTTGGATGATTACGCTCTACCTGTTCACGGAATATGTCCGGCCCCAATCAATTATGCCATGGTTGGACTTTTTGCCTTGGGCGCAGGTTTTCCTTATTGGCGCGCTGTTGGGGCTACTTATCGAACCTAAGAGGAGATGGGTGGCATCTCCGATCAATAAGTGGTTAATCATATTTTTTGTAGTGATTTTGATTTCAAGCTACACGGCTTTCATACCAGAGCTCGCGTTCAAAAATCTTGAAAAATATTATCTGTGGGTAATTATATACTTTCTAATTATTAATATTGTTACCACAGAAAAAAGGTTGATAATATTTTTGTCAGTTTTCCTCCTGGCAAGTTATAAACTGTCTTTATCGTTGTCTTACAGTTGGGCCTCACGAGGCTTTTCTTTCACGTCATGGGGCCTTAAAGGGCCTCCAGGTTTCTTTGAAAACTCCGGTGAATTAGCCATACAAATGGCAGTTTATTGGCCGATAGCATTAGCATTCGTCCTTTTTTTTAAGAGACGAGTAGTGCGTTGGAAAAAATGGGTTCTAATCTCGATGCCAGTTACCGCTGCAATGGTCATCCTTGGCACAAGTTCACGTGGAGGGCAGTTGGCACTCCTGGTTCAGTTTCTAATCAGGTACGCGAAAAATGTCTTTCGTCCAAAAATACTAGTTACTATTTCAGTCGTCCTGATAACTGGATGGCATTTATTGCCAGCGGAGCAAAAGGCAAGATTTGAGGAAAGTGGAGAAGATAAAACCTCTCAACAACGCCTTTTATATTGGGAAAATGGCATAGAAATGGCCAACGATTTTCCACTAACCGGAGTTGGTTATTTTAATTTTATCCCATATTATGAGACATACTATAGATCTGACATGCTTTACGATAACGCGGAATTGGCCCATAATATATTTGTTCAAGTTGGTGCCGATTTGGGATATTTAGGTTTAATAGTATACATTTATTTGATAATTTTATCTTTCAAGATCGCTGCAATAGCAAGAGATAATACAAAATCTTGCGAAGGAATCATTTACTTTATAGCACCGGCTACAAATTTATCGTTAATTGGATTTATTATTGCTGGCCAGTTTGTCTCTGTAGTTTATTACCCTTTTTTCTGGATAAATTTGGCAGTCGTATCTTGCATTCATAATATTTCTTTCAACAGCATTAAGCGAACTAGGAATTTAAAGTGAAAGGCTCTTACGATTTTACGCCAATATTCGTTGTAGGTTCCGCACGTTCAGGAACAACTATTTTGGGGCGAATGCTTTCGGCCCATCCAGATTTTTACGTTTATAGAGCTGAAACGCTTCTAATGGAAGTAGCTAAAATAAAATATGGTGATATATTTAAGTACAAGGAGAGGAGAGAGGCGTTTATTAAGGACTGGTTTGACTCTAGGCAATTTAAACGGTCGAATTTAACGAAGAGTGAATTTTTAGATATTTTGTCGACGAGTAATAATTATTCCGAGCTTCTTGTGAGCTTCTTACGGAGGATGGCGCTGAAAGCTAATCGGAGATATATTGTTGATAGTACTCCAAGCAACATATTTTCAGTTCCTCAGATCTCAGCCGTCTGCCCGCAGGCTATATTTATAAGAATTGTTCGAGATGGCAGGGACGTGGCTATATCACAGGTCAAGCTTGGATGGTCTAATCCGCCAGCACCATTCCGAGAAAGAAGGGATTTAGTTCATTACGCGTTATTGGTTTGGCAGCAGTCTCAGGACTTTTTCGAAAATAATTCGTTGGAAGCAATAAATAAAACTGTTTTTTTTGAAGACCTTATTAGTAATCCGGATAGAACGTTTCGAAGTTTAGGTTCACTGATAGGGGAGGATTTTACTCCCGATAGTTACGAATCAGTCCTAAAGGACAAAAGGAATACGGCATTTGAAGAAGATTCGAAATCACCGCCTGTAGAAAGGTGGAAAAACGAAGATTATGAATTTATTAATGATGTCACTTTCAATATTGGGAAAACGCTTCGTAAATACGGGTACGTGTCCGATACAGCGTGCATTAATTTGAGGTCGGTTTTCCGTTATTATTATTTTTTGCTTTTTTTTCGAACAAAGAGAATGATTTCACGCTATCATCGCATAGGTAAATTTTCTTCTCAGGAATTTGAACGTGAGCCTTGATAGTGAACGATTCCACTTTTGGGATAAACCTAACGAATTTTTTATATGTCTAGACGATATTTCATATTTCGTTCAACCGCAATAATGTGTTCGAAGTTCCTTTTTAGTGATAAAAGCAAGAACCTTGTGTGATTTTTGCTCGTAGACATGTCGCGTCCCTATACGGTTTCGATAAAGGAGGGGCGGATGGCATCGGAGCTGTTTTAACGATACGAGTCACCCATGCGCATTTCACCCTGCCACTGATGCTGGGGGCATCCGTCCTGCTGCGAGAGAGCATTCAGTGTTTGGTGCGGGCATGTACGCTATCTAGCCGTCCTTGCGTGTTAAATATAGAGTGCAGGTATACCTATCTTGCTGGTCATAGTGGTTACAAAAGTTTCTTGGTAACAAATTGAAACGGCGTGATAGATGGCTTATCTTTTATAGATTGAAGGTGTCACCATTCTATCTCGTTACTTTGCTTTAGCGTTCTGTCATGGGCCGTCGGCAGCCATCCAATGGTTTGACAATGTGCTGGGGTGCTTTGTTAGCGGAAAATGCATTCGTTTGTAAGGCATTAACTCCAAAGGGCAAGATGCCTACGAAATTTCGGGAACCTCAGCGCGTTACTAGACATTCGATGGTTTAGTGTCATTGGCTTATTCCATTTGAGTTTAAGGGAATGAGAGAGATGAGAAATTTAATTAGTGTAGTCTTACTATGCGTGTTTGGCCCGCTTCTGGCTGGAGCTGCATACGGTTCGCCAAACTTTATTTTTTACGATTCTTTTGATGAAGGTATCAGCACATCACCTCATACTGAAACACGTTGGTCATGGAAAGAGCCTTTCTCCGAATCAAATCCGTTTGGTATGGCGGTAGGAGAGGGCGATATTTACGAAGTAAGTAAAAATTTTGCCTTTAGAGGAAATGCGTCATTGAGGCTAGATTTTGACGGAAGGAATGGCTGGTGCAATGTTTGCGGTGCTGATAGCTACACAGTGGCAGGTGGCGTGGAGAATTCAGTCTTTCTGCAAGCCACTGAGCAAGGAATCCTAGCAAATCAACCGAGCCCAAACAGGCCGGTTTTCAATAAGTCAGATCGTTGGTCACGTTGGACCCCTGAGTCGACCGGCGATCAGTCACTTTTCTTTAAAGAAGGAAAGCCGAGTCGTAATGAGCTAGGGGGTACAGGATTATTTCAATCCGGTGACGAAGTTTTCATCGCTCGCGAGTGTGGGGTGGATGGAACAATTGGTCGAGAAGTGAACAGACGATCAGACTGTAATCTTGGTATTAACTATTTGCAGGGTGTATCTGCATCGGATTTCGAATTTGGAGAATCAATAGCGAGGCGTTTTTATATCTATGTGGCTCCAGAAACCGAAATGCCGAATACAACCCTGAAGCTGGGGTATACTTGGTTGAGAAATGACGAAAACGGCAGGTATCACGTCTATCCCTTGCTAAGAAGCGGAGAGATATCCGTGGCAACCAGATCTATTGTAGGGGTTCATTCGTTTCCAGGTAAGACCCTTGAAAGAGGTGCTTGGTATTACCTTGAAGAGGTCTACACGCGTGAATCATCGGATTCGGCAAATGATGGAACATATAAGCTCTACTTTGATAGACACGACGAGGTGACCAATGTGCCGCTGGTCTCTCTAGACAATATCACCTTCGGAGAGTTGCTGGATATGTCAGTGGTTGGAAACTGGCAGCACACGAATGATGCTAGAGGGTACCTTTATATAGACGAGGTGGCGGTTGCGGATGGTTACATTGGCCCAGTGGATGGACAGCTCAAAGAAGCAGTACCGCCAAACGCCCCTACAGCCGTTAATGTTGATTGATGTTATAAGCGACTTCTATCAATTATTTTTTGATAGAAGTCGCTTAGTTTTTCTCCAATTTTTGCAAATTCATACTTTTCTTCAGATAGTTTTCTTGCCTCTTTCCCTATTTCAAGCCGAAGGCTTTCCGATTCGAATAGCGAGCCAATAGCATCGACAAAATCTTGAGGGCTATCTGCGAGCATGATATTTCTTCCTTCTTCAACATCTATTCCCTCAGCAGCAATCGCGCTGGCGACTATTGGTTTAGCCATTGCTAACGCGTCGAGAATTTTTAATTTGGTTCCTCCTCCATCCATGATAGGGCAGATGTAAACGGACGCTTGTTCAATGAAAGGTCGTATATCGTCTATAAAGCCAGTTATCCGTATATTCTCGTTTGCTTGAGAAAGTTTTATCAGGTGTTGAGGCGGGTTTGCACCTGCGATTACTAGCTTTGCGAGAGGGAATCGCTTTTTTAGGAGGGGGAAAACCTTTTTTGCTATGAAATCGGCGGCTTCCACATTCGGGTACCAGTTCATGCGGCCCGCAAATACAATTGAATAAGGTTCTTGCTTTAATCCAGCGGGCTTAAAATACTTTGTGTCGACCCCATTTGGAATGTCAGTAATTTCAGGGCCATGGGTTAGCTTGCTCAGGCGGTTTGAATCTATAGACGAACAAGTAATATGCCCAGCATATTTGGAGCAAACCTTTTTTTCATAGGATCTAAGCTTCAGTCCTTCTTGTAAAAAATACAATTTCTTAATCCAATTATCCTCTCTTTTTGATCGTCGGATCATCATGTGGGACTCGATATTGTGATGATCCATTACTAGAGGTATATCTCCAAAAAGTGGTCTATATACATCTAAGCTTATCGTGTCGATGTGAACGAGGTCATAATCGCGTTTCTCAACTTGTTCCCTAATTGCAGCCTCCATTTCCGTTGATCGAAGCCAGTTTATTGTATAGGGTGACTTCTGTAGAAGGCTAGACGCAGCAATAAGATGTTTTGAGTATCGATGTTTATCGGCAGGAAGGTCTACATATTTAATATTTTGGAAGTGTTTTCTTAATTCTGATTTTGATTCTTCAATAGTTTTTTGTATATCTCCGTTATTAAAATTAGAAATTAGGTCCTTTTGTACAAAAGCTATCAGGTCCACTTCAAAATTCCGACATAGCTCTTTAGTAAGGTTATAAGAACGCTGTAATACGCCCCCTTTAGGTGGGTAGGGGACGAGATGGGACAACCATAAAATACGCATTTACTATTACCCTGAAGAATATTTATCGATCGAAGCTTGCTAATATTTGATCGATCGCGATGTGTAAGTTGCGTGCGATTTATTTCGATCTATTTTCTTGGAGGATGGTAATCAAATTCTTTTAAAAGGCTACCTGCAACGGACTCAATTTTACTAAGAGCTTCTGTAGTTAGCCTGTCAATACTAATCTGGTTTAGATCCTTGATTGATTCATTGCGTTCATGAATATTGAATTCTTGAGATATTAAAGATTCAGGAAAGGGTTCAATTTTTAGGAAATCAGTTATTGTCCGAAGAGTGGCTTTCACATCATGAACTAAATCTTCGTACTTTATCCAGACGAAGTTTCGAAGGTGTTTTGCATCGTCCCTTAAGATTTCGTTGCTTCTGGCCCATTGTTTGGCAGAACGCTCAATTGGCCATCCGTCCTCAATATGCTTCGGGTCTCCCTTTCGACTGATTCCCTCAGCAACTGCATAGCCATTTCGAATGAGCCCTATGAAATGGGCATTTTCGAAGTGCTTTTGCAACCATCGAGTTCTTGCTCCATTTGGTGGAGACTTCTCGAGCAAAATTTGTTTGGAGAGATCCAATCGCATGCCCCATTCCTTCTTAATGCGGATGACATCTGGTCCCTCGTCATTCTCAGTTAAGCGGAAGAGGTCTTCTCTATCTACCCACATTCGTGGCAAGCCAATATCATAGTCTTTGATAAACTGGTCCGTAACGAAATGTCCCTCTGTAGGCATGCCAGATATTTCGGGGTGTCGCGCTAGTAGTTTCGCAAGCAGCGTCGTGCCGGAGTTATAGCATCCAACGACAAACACCCACTTGTCGGGCCTTGGAACGGGCGTCACGGCAATCCTCATTTCTCTCCAGATACTTCCAATGCTTTCTCTGAGGATTGGTCTGAATCGAGTTCCTTTCATGTCTGCTCTCCGTGAGTCGATAGCCGACTGCTGTTCTTAAATGATTGGTGCGCTATAGCCGTGATTGGCGATGACTAGCGATTCCCTGTCTTTAACCAGGTTAATTGTTTCTTGATCGTAATAAAATTCAGTACTTCTGCGCTCAGACGTATTAGTTTTGGCTTTTTTGCCGTCTGCGATCAAAGTTTTCTGCGAGTCAGTCATTTTAATCCCCGCAGACTCAAGTGCTTCGATCAGATCCTGCTCGAGGAATTCATTGCGGATGAAACAGTTTACGAAAACACTACATTGGAAAATGCTCGACAAACTTTCTTTGCGGGTGAGTGTCTGATCGCTGTAGAGCCTTTCATCAAGCTGTGTGAAAAGCTTTAGATACCGGTAGGTTAACAAGCCACTGTGATGAGACAGTGGAGAGAACCCGAAACCTTCGCCAAGATCGAATCGCCTCTTAGGGGATAAAACCAACCTTAACCACCTACGAAATAGTTCCGGGTTGTTGCTGTCCCGATAAACCTCCTTCCACTCGTCCATCGGTTTGCTTGAATCGGAAATAAACTGTGTGAAATATTGGCGTGGCGTTAGCCAGGTGCAGCCCATTTCCTTATTCAGCTGGCGCCAGTAGTACTGGAATCCGAATCGGCGGCGGGTTCTTTCATAGACGCCGCCACGTTGGGAACAACCATAGCTCCAGAGGGAAACATACCAATCCCAGGGGTTTCTCACCGAACCAATTACGAACCGGTCTCTCAGATGGGGTGGGATCCGGTTGTGTTTGCCAACTCTCTGGCCTTGCAGAACAGTCTCAAGACACCGAAGTATGTGCGAGCCACCTGTTTTGTGAAGCTCGGTAAAAACTAGCGAATCCGATACAAACATCTTGATGTTGGTACTCTGAAGTGGCTGTCGTTCTCAGTATCTGTACGGTATTATGGCGCCGCCATAAAAGGGAATTACGATATGTCGGCACTGCGCACACTATACAATCGAGCGTTGTCTGAGGAAAGCCGTTATTGGCTCTATAAATTGCGTTACCCCGGCCACTTTAGGCACTTGCGGGAACGGGTCAATCAGCATGCCAAGGGAGATTTTTCGATTCGGCCTTTTTCGGAGAAGAAGGCGATTTTTGTGCACATCACCAAAGCAGCGGGTACGTCTACCGCGCTGAGCCTGTTCGGTGCCTTGCCGTATCACTACACCGCCTGGCAATACCGGGTCATTTTTGGCCGAAAGGCGTTCAACCAGTACTTTAAGTTTACGTTCGTCCGTAATCCCTGGGATCGTCTGTACTCAGCCTATTCGTTTTTGAAAAATGGAGGCTGGGATGACCAAGATCGTCGTTGGGCAGAAGAAAACTTATCCGATACCAATGATTTTAACGATTTCGTGCTGAATTGGTTAACGACAGAAAGGCTGTACAGTCACATCCACTTTTGGCCTCAATCCCGATTCGTTCTTGATCATAAAGGTAAGCTCCTGGTCGATTACATTGGTTACTTTGAAACCATAAATGAAGACTTTGCGGTGATAGCAAGGCGGTTAAATACAGAGGCATCGCTTAGCCATACAAATGCTTCACCTCGCAAGGACTACAGGTCTGTATACAGTGCTGCGGCTGCTCAAAAAGTACTGGAGCTTTATCGCGAGGACGTTGACTTATTTGGTTACGAGTTTGACGGAATAAAGCAAAAATGCTGGGCCGAAATCAACAATCCCGGGCAGGGTGTATAGAATGAGAAGATCTCATAAACCCGGGTTTCTCATGACTGCAAACTGGGACTCAGGCGTAGGCTATGCGTGGTGGTTGATGGAAAGCTACTGGGCAGTGCTTGCTGGAGCTTATGATGGCCAGTACCAATGTTTTCTGGCCTATCCAACGATTAGCACGATTCCTGAGAACCTGACAAAGGCTCCGGTCACGATTGTGCGCGAAGATTTTTCCTCTTTCGGAGTTAAGCTTATACGTCAAGTACTTTTCGTTTTAAAGCATCGCATCCGAGTGATCTACTTCTCTGACAAGCCTGTGAGGCATTGGGCCTATATTCTGTTTCGGCTGATGGGGGTGCGTAAAATTGTAGTGCATGACCATACTCCGGGAATGCGCACGCCACCAAGCGGGATTAAAAAGCTTCTCAAGAGGGCTTTGCTTTCGATACCAGGCATTAAGGCCGACGTTTGTATCGGCGCAACTGAATTCGTTCGCAAGCGATTGATCGAGGTGGCTTGCGTGCCGGAAGATCGGTGTTTTGCCGTGCCCAACGGTATTTCCACGGATCTGCCACAACAAGAAAGTATCTATCAACGATTTAACATTCCGCAGGACCGCAAAGTGATTGTCACCGCCGCACGGGCCAATCGGTATAAAGGTGGCTTTTTCGCCTTGGACGTACTCGCGGAACTTTCGAAAAACGGATGTAACAACTGGCATTATGTGTACATGGGAGATGGCCCGGATCTGGCAGGGCTCATCCAGCGTGCAGAAGAGTTGGGGATTGGCGCACATGTAACTTTTCCCGGAAGAGTAAACAATGTTTTGGGCCTGTCTCAGGCTTCACACCTGGCTTTTCATCCATCAAGCGGAGAAGTCGGCTATTCCCTCTCTATCCTCGAATATATGTTGTGCGGATTGCCAGTGGTCGTTCCAGATAATCCATCGGTTTGCGGCGCGACGAAAGACAGGATCACCGGTCTTTTTTACAGCGAGGGTGGCACGGCATCTGCCGCAGGTGCGTTACAGGCATGTCTCCATGGTGATATTGATATGGAAAGAATGGGCATACTTGCAAAAAAAACAGTCAGGGATGAATTTAGCTTGAGCCAAGCCCACGAAAAACTTAGATCAATATTTTCAAATTTCATACAGCGGCCTTGAGGCATGAACGAAACTAGTTCTAAAAGAAAGGCCGCTCGCCACGTTTCAATTTATGCATTGGGGTCGATGATCAGGCAACTGGTCGGCTTCATTATGTTGCCAGTTTATACGTCTTACCTATCACCTTCTGATTATGGTGTTGTCAGCCTTTTGGTCGTGATGGTGAGTCTTTGTGAGGTTTTGATCGGTGCGCGCTTCGGACAAGCTATGCCGAAGTTTTTCTACGAGCAGGCGGACTCTGTATGGCGTAATACGGTCGTGAGTACCGCTCTTTCCGTTACCGCTTGCATCAGTATTCTGGTAACTCTTCTCGTGATTGCCAGCAGTGCCCCGATTTCTAGTTTGCTCTTTGGGTCAGGTAATTACAGTGGCCATGTATCGCTGTACAGCATTTTACTGCTGACCATGGCGATAGAATCATACGGCTTGATTTTTTTCAGGCTGCAAGAGCGCCCCTGGTTCTTCATGGCAAACTCCGTTTGCAAGATGATCCTCCAGTTATCGCTCAATATTTGGCTTGTGGTCTTTGAAGAACTGGGAGTCATGGGCGTAATCATATCCAGTATTGCGTCTTCTGCCGTCTTCGCTTTGTTCGCAGCGGTTTATATTCTTTGGCACACCGGCCTGCGTTTCTCCAAAAAGCTAACCGTGAGATTCTTCCGATTCAGTTGGCCACTCTGGCTGGCCGGCATTGCTGGACTCTATATTGGGTCTTCTAATCGATTCTTCATCAGAATTTTTAGCGACCTGGACCAGGTCGGCCTTTTTGAATTGGCTACAAAATTTAGCATGATACTGGCGCTGTTAGTGTGGCAGCCATTCTCGCAGTGGTGGCAGACTGAAAAATTCAAGCTCTTCAACTCTCCAGATCAGGGCATCTCTGTTTTTCCCGTTGTCTACAACGGAATAACGTTAGTATTGGTTTTTTGTGCAATTGGCATCACGCTTTTTGGCGATATCGTAATTCAGATTATGTCGGACGACGCGTTTCACTCAGCAGCCAATGCAATCGTATTCCTGGCGTATGCTCAGTGCGTTAAGAGTTTGACTTTATTCTTTACGTTTAGCTTTTTGGTAAAAGAGAAGACGATTATTACTTCTTATCTCAGTTATGGGTCTGCCACAGTCATTACGGTTTGTTATTTTCTATTTATACCCCAATATGGTTTTGTTGGCGCGGCTCTATCTCAGCTAGTTGCAAATTCCATTCTGTTTTTCGTGACGGTTTATCTGGCCAGAAAGGTTTTTGATAGTGGAATCAGGATTAAATACTCTGTTACTGTAATTCTGATTTCTTCTGTTTTCGTCGTTTTAGATTGGTATTTCAGGTCTTCCTTGAACGAAATTCTTGATTTGTTCCTTATGAAGGCTCTGTTAACACTATTTTTAATGGTTTTCCTCGGATGGTGTGTATGGATGAACCCTTCATTATTCAGGCTTTCCAAAGAGCTTTATAGTGTTATTTTTTGGCGGTTTATCGTGAAAAGTTCTATTGATAGGAAAGAGCGAGGTAACGGGAAGAATTTATGAATAAGCCGGGAAATTTAGAGCAGGTTGTTGTTTTGGCTCCTCGCTACCCATCCATAAACCAGGCATGGATGGATAATTATCTAGAGCAGCTAATTAATCATAGGTTTCGAGTTTCGGTCATTTCCGGTAGAAATCAAGTCAAAAAGGCAATTGGAAAAAGTGAACTTGATGTCCAGAGTTTCTCTTCAAGCGGTAATAGAAGAATTTTTGATATAATTAAGAGCTGTATTCTTAACCCGTGTGCCTTAAAGGACCTTAAATTTGCACTTAATAGTATCTCGGGGGTGTCGAGTAGGTTAAAAGTCTATCTTTGGATTAGTCTTGTTAGGTCTGTTCGCCTGGCCACTGACAAAAATCTATTGATTCATAGTCACTCTGAAACATTCTCTATTCCATTCGCCTATTTCGCCTCGGCAAGTAGTATCCCCTTTGTTCTTACTTTTCATGGATTTCGTCCAAGTGGTGTGGCGCAATTATCAAGCAATCGAAGACAGGATTTATATAGTCTCTGTGAAAACATCATCGTTAACACAGAATACGCGAAGGGTATTGTTTGTAAGCTTGGTGCGGCTCCCTCTAAAGTAATCGTATTGCCTCAGGGCATACCGGTCGACAAATTCGAGTTTCGGCCACTGCCTCTCCCAAAGAGTGGGGGGGCTTTCAAAATACTCTCTGTAGGGCGTATCCATAGAGAGAAGGGTGTGCAATATTCACTGTTGGCGGCAGCACGGCTAAAAGCTGCCGGTATCAACTTCTTGTGGACCTTTGTTGGTGAGGGCGATTTTTTACCTAGATTCTTAAACCTGGTTGATAAACTGGGTCTTAATGACTTTATTAATCTGATTCCTCAGATTTCTAATACCGAGCTTGCTTCTGTTTACCAGAACCATCATCTTTTTGTTTTGTCGAGTATTAGCACGATGAGAGGTTGTGACGAAACTCAAGGAGTGGTTTTGCAGGAGGCTCAGGCATCAGGCTGTATTCCAATTGCGACCAGGATTGGAGGAATCCCAGAGGTAATCGAGTCGGGCGATGATGGCGTTCTGGTGCCGGAAAAGTCTTCAAAAGAGCTGACGCTGGCCATTGAATATTTGTTGGATCATCCAGAAACCTGGCACGCATATCGTGTTAATGGGAGGCGGAAAGTCGAGGACTATTTCTCATCTGAAGTCATCGGGCGCAGGATGTCGGGAATATTGAGCCAGGTTTATAACGATTTTTCTAAAGCAGGCTAGAAAAATATTGAGCTCAGTCCTAGTAAAGTTGGTCTGCAGGCTCACAGAATCAGATGGTAGGTCTTTAAATCTAACTTGATCTACATAAATTTGAGTAAATCTCAACGTATCGTCTACAGTTCTCGGTTAAGTCAAATTGCTTGGTCACGTGTTCAAGTCCACGAATTTGTTTTTCCTTGCGTGTGTTTTCATCGGCGAAACTCCCCTGAATCGCCATGCTGTAGCCATGTGAAGTATGATCCTTCACCAGCCATCCACACTTGCCATGATCCAGTACTTCAGGGATTCCTCCAATTTCATGGGCCATTACGGGTAGTTCCAGGGCAAGCGCTTCCAGAAGAGTCATTGGTAACCCTTCATGATCGGAGGGCATGAGTAGTGCATCCAATGTCCGCATTTTTTCAGCCACAGGGTTAATGAATCCGCAGAATTCTACGCTGTCCTCAATGCCTAATTCTTTCGATAGCTTTTTGAGATCGGCCTTTAACGGACCGTCACCGATAATGATTCCTTTGCAGCTTATTCCGTTCCTTTGTAATTCAAAAATGGTTTTGAGAAATAAATCAATCCGTTTCACGTTCACCAGTCGTCCGACGATGCCCAGACGAAGTTCAGGTGAGGTCTTTGCTTCGTAGCGCAACCAGTCATTACGCAGTTGATTGACATCAATAAAGTTGAATATTTTGTGGACTTTGCCAGGAAACTTATGCGCTAGCGCTCTTTGTAATTGTGATGATACTGCAATAACGGATTGTTGCCTTGTGCGCCCTGTCCATGTATCCAAGAAGCTCGCGATCCACTTGTGAGGCTTCTTCCAGGAAAGTTTTTGCTCCGGGTTACCATGAACTGTCCTGACTGAGTAGGGGACCCTTGCTAACTCTTTGCCGACTATCCCCAAAATATTTTCTTTCAACCCATGGGTATGAACAATGTCTGTGCTTTGGAGTGTGCAGTGACGTGCAATGGCTTTGGCGATTGCCAACGGGCCTATTCGGGTTTCATCGGCGAGAGTTACAGCTATTCCAAGGCCATTCAATTTGTCATGTAGAATTCCGGGATTAAAGACAACAGCGGTTACAGCGATATCTTCGCTGGCATTAAGTGCCTTACATAGGTTGTACACCTGAACTTCAGCGCCGGCCCAAAGATCCCCGGATATGATGTGTGTAACGGTGATCGGGGTATTGCGTGGGGGGGTAGTCATACCAGGCTTCGACCAATTGTTGCGAGCAGTCTGCGTGGTGATGAACTGTTACCGTCGTGGAGGTTGAAGCGGTGGAGATCGAACTCATTCCTATCCGCTCTGTTCCAGCCGGTTTTAGTGGTGCAGGCTGCTGTATAGTTGTCCTCAACCAGTTGTTCTCCATCTTTGGTAATGTCACCGTTGGGATAACAAAAGATTGGAACACTGTTTATCTGCATTTCGTTCAGATCTGCTTGGCACCCAAGGATTTGCTCTTCCAAAGCTTGTTTGCTGTTTAGACGGTTAAGGCGAAAGTGGTTTCGGGTATGCGCACCGAACTTGATCAAATTGCCTCCGGCCATTTCCTTTAATTCTTCACTCCGCAGTATTGCCCACGTTTTAATGGTTTGGTTACCAGAAATATAATCGGGCGAGGCTGTATTTAAGTTTTTCAGTTTTTGAATAATGGTAGCGTCATCCAGATCTTTGAGGCGGTTTATGACTTCATCCGCTTCCATAAGAGACAGTGGTGTGGCTCTTTTGCTGAAGTCGCCAAGGTAAGGATGAAGCCAATTGAGTCTCGAATCGTTCAGGTTGATGTCGGGTGCTCGGAGTAATTTGATAACTTGCTCCGGCCAGAAAGTATCTGGTGTGTCGATCATGCCGGTCACGAGAAAGATGGTTGCGGGTATACCGGCTTTGCGAAGTACCGGATAGCCGTGTAGATAATTGTCTCGCCAACCGTCGTCGAATGTAAAAGCGACGGAAAGAGCTGGTAGGGGGGCGCCGGCTTTCCTCTTTTGGAGCCAATCATCAAGATGCGTTGGAGTGGCGCCCAGGGAACGTATGATTTTTATGTGTTGTTTCAGATTGCTGGGTGAAACAACCATACCGGGTTGTTCCACTTCACGTTCGGGATCATTCTTGGGCAGTACCCGGTGATAGGTAAGAATAATAAGTGTGGGGCTACGGACAAGTTTTAAGCGTAGCCACCCGTATGCTGCAAAAGCACTGAGTGCGCAGAATTTGATAGAGGATCGGAAGGTCGCCACGCTAGTTGCCTCCGGAGGCCATGCCAGTGGTTTTGGCGTAATCGTCCATGTATAGTTTGATGGCAAGGAGATTCTGCCAGTCGCACGTCTAAAAGTCATCTTCAGGTTCACAGGGACGAATTGTAATGCTGAAAGGCATGTTCTGGATTTCTGTATTCGGCATTTTATTTAGCTATTTTCTCTATCCATTTTTTCTTCGCCTCACGCCGCGCCGGAAGGGTGTTGACAGGATTCATCCGGAACCAGCAGCGGCGCCTTCTGTTTCACTCATCGTCACCGCCCACAACGAAGAAGATCGTATTCGGGATAAGATCGAGAACTGCCTTCAGTTGACCTATCCTGCGCTGGAAATAATTATTGCCTCGGATGCTTCCAGTGATTGTACTGACAGTATTGTTGGCGAATATTCAGGTAAGGGGGTGTTGTTAGCGAGGGCGGACGAGCGAAAAGGCAAGGAATATGCCCAGTTGCAGGCCATCCGTAGGGCTAGTGGCGATATTCTCGTCTTCTCAGATGTGGCTACTTCAATCCCCGGGGCCGCAATAGAGAGGATGGTTCGCTATTTTAATGATCCCAGTGTTGGTGCGGTGTCCAGTGAGGACCGTTTTGTCAGCAGGGACGGCTCCGTGGTGGGAGAGGGCGCCTATGTCCAATATGAGATGTGGCTGCGAGGCCTCGAGAGTCAGCGGGCAGGCCTGGTCGGGCTCAGTGGCTCTTTTTTTGCGGCCAGGCGGGAAGTGTGTGAGGCGGACTGGGATATCTGTTCGCCCAGCGATTTCAACACAGCGCTGAACAGCGCCCGGAAAGGTCTTGTCGCGGTCACCGCGCCAGATGTTCTCGGGTTCTATCAAGATGTGGCGGATGCTTCTAAAGAGTATCAACGGAAAATTCGCACCATCATCCGCGGTCTTACTGCGCTGAGCCGCCATATAGAGGTGCTCAATCCGTTACGTTTTGGATGGTTTTCTTTCCAGGTTTTCGGTCACAAGTTGATGCGCTGGGCGGTTCCGTGGTTTCAGATGCTTTTATTATTTACTTCGGTAATGCTCATGTCTAAAGGTGGGATCTATGCGTTAGCATTGTTTGTTCAGATACTGTTTTATGGCGTAGTGGTTGCTGCCCATATAAGGCCAGCTCTTCGAGAACGTACGTTTGTTAAGATTCCGTATTTCTTTGTTCAGGTAAACTTGGCGATTGCCACGGCAACTATCGACTTCATGAAAGGCCGGCGAATGACGGTTTGGACGCCTTCACAACGGTAAAAGGCAGAAATTAATGGTGCTTGGCAAACTCAGACCGGTGGGGAGCAAAGTCCCGAAACCAGAGTCATCGGGCACTTTGCTTCCTTGGGAAGATAAGTATCTCCATGAGTTCACTCGTTCGGGCACAGATGCGCTGTCATTGGCGGTGGCGCTGGCCACCACGGTCCGTGCTGATGTTGAGTCACCAGAAGTCCTGATGCCAGCCTATGGGTGCCCCGATTTGGTGGCAGCTGTTGTTGCTCAAGGAGCCAGGCCAGTGTTGGTGGATTTGTCTGATCAGCAGACACCGCGAATGGACCCTGGAAACGTTGCAGCTGCCATTACCAACCATACTATTGCCGTTATTGCCGTCGACTTTTTGGGTATTCCAGAAGGACTGGGTGCCTTGTCGGACATTTGTCGGGCAAACAACCTTCTACTGGTCGAGGATTCAGCGCAGGGTTTCCCTCCCGCAAGCGTCGAGACGGGTGCTGCTGATTTAATCGTTCTCAGTTTCGGCCGCGGTAAGCCCATCAACCTGATGGGCGGAGGCGCCTTACTGATTCGAAGGGATCATCACTCCCGTCTTTTGCCAGTTATATCCGGTTATCCAGTCATTCCTCTTAAGATCAATGCACTTTGGTACATAAAACGGTTCCTGTTTAACCTCATGCTTTCGAGACATTTTTACGCTTGCATGGAACATGTTCCGTTTTTGCATCTTGGCGAAACCAGGTTGCATCTTCTGGGCAAGGTTCGCCGTCTTGATCTACCCAAGCGCTTGGTAAACGCAGGTTTTTTGAAATTCCACTCACGTCCGGTTTGGCAGCCAGTGTATGACGGTAAATTGTCGTTTTTGGATGATTTCGGCTGGGTTCGCCTCCATGCTTCTTGCGATGACCGGGAGAATAGAGCACAGCCCAGGCTTCGTTATGCCTTGCTCGCGCCCAGTCAAGAGATGCGGGACCAGATGATAAGTGCGCTGAATAAAGTGGGAGTTGCAGCAAATTCATTCTATGGCAAAGCGTTACCGGATATTGACGGTGTTATCCAGTTTCTTGGGGCAGCCAGCAACTACCCATTAGCAGATAAGTTTGCGTCCCGGCTGATTACTTTGCCGTGTCATGAGGATCTGACAGAAACGGATATTGAGAGAGTTGCAGCTTGTTTTCGTGTGAAGCTGGAATTGCCCTGTGCCTGCTAACTCTGAAAAAGAATTTCTTCATAAATCGCTTCGACCGACTTGATAAGTGAGTCATTCCCAAAGTTCAGAGAGTACCGGGCTCCTGCTTGGGCTATCTCTTTTGTAAGCTGGCTATCGGTGATCAGTCTTTCCAGAGCTTTAGCCAATTCATCCGGATTGTTTTTCTCGACGATGAGGCCAGTTTCTTGATGATTGATCAATTCGACCGAAGCCCCAATATCACTGGCCACGATAGGCTTTCCTGCGGCCCACGCTTCGATGATAATTCGTCCAAAAGCTTCTTCGGATATTGAGGGGTGGACGACAACATCCACTGCTAGGTAGTGGCTCGCTGTGTCGCTTTGGTAACCAGCAAAAATAAATGCATTTTCTTGGTTTCTTTGGTTGATGTAACCTCTGATTTCATTAAGGTAGTCGTCTCCGTAGTCTGATGCATCACCCACGAATATGCATTTCACCGGGTAGCCTTTTTCTTTCAGCTGACAGATCGCCTTGGCGAGAACTAGCTGGCCTTTCATAGGCCTTACTCTGGCAAACATTCCCATCAGTATTTCGCTGTTTGAGACGCCGTAGTGCGATCTTAGCCGTGAGCGTTCTTTGTCACTCGCGAATTCTTCCAGATCAACTGAATTGTGTATAACGATGATTTTATCGGAAGGTACATTGATATGGGTATGATTATGACGAGCGATTTTCTTCGTAGGCGCAATTAACTTCGATATATAGTCAATATTCATTTGCTTAGGCGGAATATTCTCATGGCCCCGCGAATGAGCGACACAAGGAATCCCGCATTGTCTGGCGGCACTCACTGCTATGGGGTCTATGCCGTTGTTTATATGCATTAATTCGACATTTTCTTTCTTGATAATCTGCGAAAGCTTGTAAACGGTGATTTTGTCGTCGAAGTAGGAAAGGTATGAGAAAAGTCTGAGAATGGCGCGGATGGCTGACTTGTTGTGGGTTACTCTTTCAACCCCTCGTTTTAGGGTTTGTTTTTGTTTGTAGGTAAACTTTAGACTAAGAAAACGCGCATTAACGCCATTAAAATGATCGGAAAAATAATTGCTTTTCTTTGCGTAAAAAGCAACCACAGGCTCGTAATTACTTAGGTTCTCAACGATCTGTTTTAAGCTAATTGCAGAACCACCAAAGCCCATGCCGGTTTCCACAAAAAGTATCCTTTTTTTTGTCTTGTTTTGCATCGCTTTGAGCCGGTCGCTTGGGATTGGGTTAGGATTTTAGCCTGCTAAAGAAACGGTTAAAATTAGGGATTGAAATTTATCCCTTGCCTCTTCTTTACACGATGGCGCAGTCGTCGAATTACATATAGTGGACAGTATCCAGGCGCTTCCCCGGGTGTCGCCAATCAATTTCTTGAGCCCCCCAATCAATTGCATTTCAGTCGCCGATGTGCCTGAGACGCCGCCAATATCATACCAGTACCAGGTTACGGCCAACTGGTCGCTGCTCTTAGATTGAAAGATGATCTGATTGGCCTTGTTGTTGTTCCAGTTGGTGGTGACCGAGATGTCCACGTCCTGCTTGGCAACTGGATGCCACTTATCGGGTTCAAAGACTCTGTTCTGGTAATAGACAAGTTCTTTACCCTGATATTGTCGCTTGTATCCCATGAAGTCTATCTGAACCCGGGCAAGGTTGTCCGAAACATAAACCCCGGAAAGGTGAATGTCTGCTGTTTCAAATTGTGGCTGCCAGAACTCTGCATACTGTAGCGGCCCTTTCCATTGTGATCCGGCTACAGACGGAAGACTTGGATTCCATTGGTCTGCTTCGTTTGCTGCAGAGTAGCTCTGAGCGATCAGCACCAATGGGATCAATGTGAGCGGCGCACAAGCGAGGACAATTGCTCGAGTTTGCTTTTTCGCCTTGTCGGGGGAGTAAGTTGAAGATTCGTTCGTAGTCAGGTTGGTGGAAGGGTGCCTGTCTAGATAGTGGGTGAAAAATAGAAAAGGGATCAACGTAACGACGACGAAAACTATCCATCCGAACATCTCATGATCCTCGACAAGCGAGGATTCCATGTTCGTGTAGTGTCCCGCAGCAATAATCCAGGCAACTCTGATCCAGTTGGTCAGGAGGGCCAGAAACCCTGCAACCAGAATCATTAATAGGGTTCTTCTGGGTCTACTGTTGGTGAGTGTGCCGTAAAACGCACCAAGATAGAGTCCAACCATCAGGTATCGGATGCCGCTGCAGCCGTCCGCGACGTGAAAAATACCGCTGGGTATTGTTATATAAAACTCTTCGATAGTTGCCGGGATTGCCAGAAGGGCTAGCGCACCTTCATCAACTGCGACAGTAAGCCATTGAAGAAGAGGAGAGAGCTCATCCCAGAAGGGAGCTGCAAAAAGAATAAGAAGTAGCGGAGCTCCGGCAGTCTGTAAGAATGGCTTACCCCAAATTGTGCCCCCCCACGCGATTAGCAGGAATGGTAAAAGCAACATACGGATGAGCTTAATGTTACCTGCATGGGCAAGAAGCAGAAGCAGAGACAGAATAATGAGTGCAGCGAGGCTGAGGCGGGAAAAAGAGATCTCTAACCGCTTGAATCTGTCCCTTCTAAGGTAGAAAAGGTAGAGAACACTGGCGAAAACCAGTAGGCCGTGACGATAGATATAGGAGTTGGCCCAGAGCTCGAAGTAGTCCTTCCATTCCTGAAAAAAGGCGATGAATAGCAGCGGAAGGAGGGAAGCCAGTATTTTTGTATTTGAATTCATAACATTCAACGGCATACAAGTCCCGATCCCTTTCCGCAAATGCCTTGGCGTCCCTGAGAGCCATTTATTGAGGCAATGGCAAGTAGCACCGGAATATACCTTAAGGGGGAGTTCTTGCCTAGAGTTGAGAGTTTTGCAGGTTTGCCCTAGGTAGATGGGCGTCAGGTTACTTTACAATCGTCGTCTCAATGGTTCGTCAATGGTTGCTCAATAAACTGAAAATAAAGGAAAAATATTTATTGGCTTATTCGTTGCTTGTTGTAAGACGTAGGGCATAAAAGAACATGCTTTTTGAGCAACCAAAGGACTAAGTGCTATGAAACTCATATGCAAAGTAATTGCCTCCTCTCTGCTGACGATCGGAATGACCAGCGGTGCGGCTGCGTACACTATCAATGACCTGCAAGCCGATGCGTTTTATGGCCAGGGAACTGATGGTAACGGCAACCCAATGGGTGATGTTTTTGGTGGTGGCAACTATGAAGTGCAGGGGATGGACGTAAAACACGATCAGGATTTCCTGTATGTCACTGTATTCACCAATTTTGACGAAGTTGGAAACCTCCGTTACGACTTTGGCGACCTGTTTATTGATGTCGACGGCTGGAACCCAGACGGTGTTTTGGCCAACTACACGGATGATACTTTCGTAAACCAGAGTGTCTGGGATTATTCAGTATTGGCAAGTAATGACCGGGAAACGGGTAACTCAAAGTTCGGTTACGGTGGCTTTTCAGTCGGAGACATCGTGGATCTTGATCAGGCCGATCTTCTCAGTTCAGATGAAGTCAGTGCGGCCTGGAACAATTCCACTGTTCGTCAGAATCAGGAAGTGGGTTACCAGAGCGGTGGCGTCGACGTTGGTGATGCCAGTGTAGTGGTTGATACTTCGGCACAGATTAATACTCTGAGCTTCCAGATTGCTTTGAGCGATCTTGGGCTGCAGGACGCGAAGAATCAAGAAATTGGCCTTCGCTGGTCGATGACTTGCGCAAATGACATTACCGAAGGTTCCTACAACGTACCAGAGCCAGGCACACTCGCTCTGCTGGGCCTTGGTCTGCTCGGCCTCGGCATGCGCAAGCGTGTGAAGAGCTGAGACCGGTCTTTGCGGTAGTTGATTTGCCTGGCAACAGGCGGATAGTCTTAAAAACGGGATGCGGTCATTCGCATCCCGTTTTTTCGTTTTGGCCGAGCACTGGAACCAGCAATCTATGGACGGGTCTTCGACATCAAGTTCAGTTCAGCCGCGTCTGATTCTGGGCATTTCTGCGTATTACCATGACTCGGCAGCAGCCATTATTGCTGATGGCAAATTAATAGCCGCAGCCCAGGAAGAACGCTTCACCCGCAAGAAACACGATTCCCGCTTTCCTGTTGAAGCCGTGAAATCCTGCCTCTCTCTCGCGTCTGTGGAGTTAGGGAAAGTTGAAGCGGTTGTTTTCTACGACAAGCCGCTGCTCAAATTTGAGCGCCTACTGGAAACCTATTTGAGCTTTGCCCCAAACGGGTTTCGTTCGTTCCTCAAGGCCATGCCTGTATGGCTAAAAGAAAAGCTGTATCTCAAGAGGGAGTTGCGTCGTCAGTTGGCAGATTTGTCGGGTCTTGAAACCAATAAACTGCCGCCGCTTCTTTTTTCTGCCCACCATCAGTCACACGCTGCGTCAGCTTTTTTTCCATCGCCGTTCGAGCAGGCGGCCGTGTTATGTCTGGACGGCGTGGGGGAATGGGCGACGACTTCTACTTGGTTAGGTGACGGCAAAACACTGCAGCCTTTATGGGAAATCGATTTCCCGCATTCTCTGGGGCTTCTGTATTCCGCTTTTACTTATTTTTTAGGGTTCAAGGTCAACTCCGGGGAATACAAAGTGATGGGGCTGGCTCCCTATGGCAGGCCTATCTACTCGGATTTGATCAAAGAACACTTGATCGACATGAAACCAGACGGCTCGTTCCGGTTGGACATGCGATATTTCGAGTACTGTACCGGCTTGCGTATGACCTCTTCGGCGTTTGAGTCGTTATTTGGATTACCGGTCCGGGACGGCGAATCAGGCGAGTTGACTCAAAAGCACATGGACATTGCGGCTTCCATCCAGCAGGTCACAAACGAATGTGTATTGTTGCTCGCTCAAAGCCTTCAGAAAGAGACTGGATGCGACAACCTGTGCCTGGCCGGTGGTGTGGCACTGAACTGTGTTGCGAACAGCGAGGTCATCAAGAGCAGCGGCTTCAAGAGTGTCTGGATTCAGCCCGCAGCCGGCGACGCCGGCGGCGCACCAGGCGCTGCCTGGGCGGCTTGGCACCTGCATCTTGCCCAGGAACGGAAGATTGAGTATCCAGATGCCATGAGTGGCGCTTATCTGGGGCCTGAATATGCGGAGGCGGCCATCGCAGAGACGATTTCCGAATTTTCCGCAGTGGCTAAAAGGGTAAGTGACGAGACCCTGTTTGATCAGGTGGCGTCTTTGATTGCTGAGGGGGCGGTCGTTGGCTGGTTTCAGGGGCGAATGGAGTTTGGCCCGCGGGCCCTTGGGCACCGCTCGATTCTTGGTGATCCCCGGCGCCAGGACATGCAGGAGATCATGAATCTGAAAATAAAGTTTCGGGAGTCTTTCCGGCCATTTGCGCCTTCGGTGCTGCAGGAAATGGCTTCCGAATGGTTTGACTGCAGTCATGACAGCCCTTATATGCTGACGACGGCACCAGTGGCTTCCAGCAAGCGCGATGAGCGGTTTACCGGCGACGCTAGTGGCCTTGAACAACTCAGGCTGAAGCGTTCACAGATTCCGGCAGTGACTCACGTGGATTTCAGTGCCCGTTTGCAGACGGTGGGAGAGGGGGGCTCTGTGCGCTACAGGCGTTTACTGGAGGCGTTTAATAACCTGACGGGATGTCCGGTGCTAATCAATACGTCTTTCAACGTGCGTGGCGAACCGATCGTCGCAACGCCTGGGGACGCCTACCGTTGCTTTATGGCAACCGACATGGATTATCTGGTCATGGGTAATTATATTTTGGCCAAGGCGGATCAGCCGGAAAACGAGTCTTTCCGGGATCATGTTGACAACTTTGAACTGGATTGATGCGGATGGACGTCTCTAAAGCGGAGTTGAAAAAGTTTGGTATCGGGTTGGCGGTGCTGTTTCCGCTGCTGTTTTATGTCGCACTGCCCTGGCTCTTTGGCTTTGAGCGCCTGCTATGGCCGTGGTTCGCGGCTGCTGGTGTATTGACGGTGGCTTTCACATTCCCTGCGGTGCTGAAACCGGCCTATCGCGTTTTGATGTGGGTGGCGGTGCCTTTGGGAAGGTTTAATTCTGTATTGCTTTTGGGGCTGGTGTACTCTCTGATGGTGGTTCCAATGGGGCTGATCATGCGGCTGATTGGCAAGGATCCGATACCCAAGAAGTTTGACGCATCGGCAGCGACTTATCGTCGCAAAAGTGCTGAGTCAACAAGCCTGGAGATGCTTTTCTGATGATGGAATTATTCAGGGATTTCTTTTTGTTTATCCGGGCCCGGAAGAAGTACTGGATGGTGCCGTTGTTTTTAACGCTGGTTCTGCTGGGCGGGCTGATTGTTTTCTCCCAGGGCTCTGCATTTGCGCCGTTCATTTATACGCTTTTTTGAGCAGGGAAAGAATCTGGTTAGTTGGAGAGGCCGTGGCGGCCTCTCCAAGGTCTTGCACTTTGTTCGCGGGGTATCAGGCGGTCTTTGCGCGGCGACGCATTAGCAGTAGGCCGGCAAAGGCCAGACTTGCCAGGCCAAGGGTTCCTGGCTCAGGGACCTTGCTGATTTCTGTTTCGCCTTCAATGACGTCATTGGCGCAGGTCATGCCCCAGTGAAACGCAAGGCTGTCGCCGTTAAGCAGGTCGCTGGAAGACAGGTCGGCAGAAATGTTGAGTTGGCCAGTTCCCAGAGACCAGGAGCCAACGTTGCCACGATTGATAACAAGTTGCTGGTTGCTGTCCTTGATGACAACTTCCTGGCCATCGCGCCAATCGCCGCCGGTCATCAGGTCATCGCTCAGGAGAGCCGTACCGAGATTTGATACACCAAGAAGCTGGAACAGCGTTACATCACCACCATCATTGCCATAGCGGGCACTCAACATCAGGCCCCAGGTCCATTTGGTGCCATTTTCTGCATCATCACCGGAATACGGAGCTGGGCCGTATGGGTTCCAGTCATTGGCCAGGAAGAGGTCGCCGTAGCCGATGCCGGTGCCTCCAGAGGTCAGGTTATTGAAGAGTGTTCCTGACTTGCCTGCAAAATTGGTATTTACGGTAAAATTGAATTGTGAACCAGATTGGTCCACTACCATAGATGAGATATCAAAGTCAGCGTCTTCACCAACTACATCGCCGTAGCTGCCGGCCTCTGCGCCAACATAATTGTCGTTCACGGTAACTGGCGCTGCTGCAAGACTGCCAGAGAGGCCAAGTAGTACTGCTGCTAGTGTCGCTGTCATTCCATAATTAGACATTGTTTACTCCTATCCACTCTCTACCACACATACTGCCAACCGTCTGACAGTGGTAATGTTGACTATACTGTTCAACAATGCCCTTTAAGCAAGTGACATGCCTACTCCGAAAATCAGCGTAAATGCAAAGAGATAGGCTATCGTATGTTTCGTTAAGCGACTTTACTGTAAAGTAAATGGACAGTTGTATTCGGCGCAGGGGACAACCTGCTCCGTCGTTTCCACTAGGGAAGAGGAAATGCTATGTCGGAGAATTTACGCCACCGGAAATCTTTCTTTGGTGCAATTTCAGCACTAATGGGCGTGGTGATCGCGATTGTGATTGTTGAGTTTGGGCTCGGAGTGCTTAAACCGCGGATAGACCCTGCAGGGCAGATGGATGAAGGGTTCATCCTGTACGATTCCGAGCTTGGCTGGAAGCTGGCGCCGGGGTGGCAGGGGCGTCATGTTCACTACGATTTTGAGGTCACATACCGCGTAAACTCCCTCGGCTTCAGAGGTGATGATCTGGATTTTGCCCGCCCTGGCTCTGTCATGTTCCTTGGCGATAGTTTCACGTTTGGCCTCGGTGTAAACGACGATGAGGTTTTTACGGAGTTGCTCAATCAATCTTCAGATCTGACTCATCTCAATGCCGGGGTGCCTGGTTATTCTAATGACCAACAACTCCTGTTGCTCGATACACTCATGGAGTATCGGCCGGTAAAGGTGATATGGGTTGTTTATCTTGGCAATGATTTGCTGGATAACGGTGAGCCTTTTCCATTGCAGGCAGCCCACGGCAAGCCTTATTTCCGAATGACACCGGATGGAGGGCTCAGTTTGCAGAATGTTCCAGTACCACTTAAGCCAAAGCCTCCTGCATTCTCCAATAAAAGCGTGAGGTCGGAAATACTGAAGGGGCACGAGCCCTACACGTTCTGGCAGGAATGGATTGAGAGCTATGAGATTGGTCGTATCGTTAATCAGTGGGTGGGTATCGATTCAGAGGCCCTGAGAGAGCACCTGCAGACCAGCGCTCAGGATCAGATTGATTTGTTCATGGGGATTATTCGAGAGGGTAACGCTGCATTGCAGAAAGAAGGCATTGAATTACAGGTGGTGTTGCTGCCTGGCCAGGGACTCACTCGGGAAGGATCAATTCCCGGGATTTACCAGAAGACATTGTCTTCAGTTTTAACGGATGAGTTGGACAGCGCCGGTATCGACGTTCTGGATATGGCCGGTCGGCTGGAGACTTTGGAGAATCCTGGCGGTCTTTTTCACCCGAATGAGGGGCACTTTAATAGAGAAGGGCATCGCTGGCTGGCCGAGGCGTTTTCAAGCTCAGCGTCGATGTAGTCGAACCGGGCTTTTCCATGGAGAGCCCGGTTCTGTTCTGCTCAGGAATATTTGACCGTTTCATCCCGGCTCAGATGAACTGTACTTCTCAAGAATGGCTTTGGCTTCTGCGTTTCTGCCTGTCTCTCGATAGGCTTCAGCCAGGTGCAAGGCAATTTCCTGAGAATCTGGAGCGAGTTGATGAGCTTTTTCGAGTATTGGGATGCTGGCCTGCATGTCCCCTGATTTGAATAGAATCCAGCCATATGTATCGGCGATTGCCGCGTTCTCCGGAACAAGTTCGAATGCCCTGCGAGCCAGCTCTGTGGCTCTGTCGTCATTCTGCTCGAAGTAAAGCCACGCCAGATTATTTAGGGCAATCGCGTTCTGGGGAGATTGCTCCAGCAGTCGTTCATAAGCGTTTATTGCCTCAGATGCTTCACCCTTTTGTTGATGGAGCATTGCTGAAGACATGAGAAGCCCTTGATGTTCAGGGTGCTGGCCAAGAAATTCTTTCGCCAGTTGAATTGCTTCGTCTGTTTGCCCGCTACCTTCCATTGAGCGCACGAGGGCCAGCTTTGTATCAGGGCCTGCACCTTTTTCGATTGCCAGTTCGTACATCTCTACGGCCTGTTGATATTGCTCGAGGCTTGCAAAGTATTGAGCTTCAACAACATAGGGGCCTGGTGATTGATCGTGTGCCTGTTTGACCTCTTGCAGAATCCTGCGCGCCTTGTCTTCCTGTTTCTGGCTGAATGCCAGCGATGCTGATTGAAGGGCAATGTTTTCATTTTCCGGGAAAAGGACTCGCCCACGTTCCAATAACTGGTCTGCCCGTTCAAGGTCGCCACTGCGACGTAGTTTGGCCCCAACCCCGTCGAAGATGTTGGCGACAGCCGATTCAGCCGGTGCCGGGTTGTTCTCGGAATCACGTTCCAGAAGCGTGGCTGCCAGTTCATCCGCCCGGGTTTGGTCGCCGCTGGTCAGTGCGATTTCCAGAAGTATCAATCTTGGGGCGATTGATGCCGGGTGGTCCTGAATCAGCTTTTCCATTTCCGGCTTGAGTTCATCGGCCGTGTGGGTAGCTGCTATCCCCTGGAGAGCCTGCATGTTATCCGGGCTCAGGTTCGCGGCATCGATAAACTGCTGCTTCGCCGCCTCTTGGTCATCCTGTGCCAGTGCCATACGACCGAGAGCAACTTTGGGAGCCGGGTTGGTGCTGTCCAGAGCGGTAGCTTTTTCGAAGGACCTGGCGGCTTCCTCGTAATTTCCTGCCTGTGCCGCGATTTCTCCGCGTGTCATATTGGCGGTCAGATCGTCGGGGCTTTCGGATAGCCATTGGTTCGCAACATCGATGGCTTTCTCTCGCTCCCCTGCCACGAGATGAGCCTGAACGCGCAGGGATTTAACAAGGGGCGAGTCCGGTTGCTGTTCACTCAGCAGGTCAAGTTGCTCGAACGCTTTGTCGGTCTTTTCTCTGCTCAGTAAATACCGAGTATATCGGATGCGGAGGTTCTGGTTGTCCGGGTTGAGACTCAGTGACTTTTCCAGAAGCGCTTCCCCGGTGTCGAGGTCTCCGGTGGACAGGGAGGCGATCCCTACCATTGCAAGCACGGAAGGATCCGTATCGGCGGATTTCAGATTTTCCAGAACCTTTTTGGCGCCCTGGGGGTCTCGAAGTTGAAGGCGGGACGCTGCTACCAGCTTGCTTGCCAGTTCCGAGTCACCAAGCTCTGCCACTGGCGCCAATAACTGTTCTGCCTCCTCAACTCGCCCTTGCCTGAATCTGACAAGCCCCAGCATGGTTGCGGCTTGTTCGTTTCCGGGTGCCTGGGCGCGAATCTCCTCAAGAAAACGGGCGGCTTCATCAAGGTTGCCTTCTTCGTACGCTGATTGCGCTGCCTGGAGATTGCTTTTGATGGTTCCTGGTGCGGACTTTGCCAGAATTTCTTCGTAGACAAACGCTTCAGACGACTTGCCCTGTTCACGCAGGGCTCTGATCAGCGCAGACATGGTCTCGTATTTACGATAGGTCATAATATCGTAGCGCCCGATTTCTTCCAGGGCACGAATGTAGGCTTCCTCGGCGTCGCTCCAGTTTTCTGCTTGCTCGGCGAGTTGCGCCTTCCAAAGCCAGAGTTCGGAGGCGTTCTGATCAATCTCTTCGGCTTGGGAAATGTATTCCTGTGCCTGTTCACGCTGGCCCCGCTGCATTGCTGTCCTGGACAAGCCAACCATCGCTTCAACGGATTCGGAGATAGCATGGGCTTCTTCGAACGCTGCCTGGGCTTCGTCAGGCCGGTTGGATGCCAGCAGGATCCGGCCTTTGATGATTTCAGCTTTCTGTGCCTGAACTCGATCCAGGGACTCAAGCCCGTTCAGTGCATCAAGAGCATCTTCGAGCTGTCCCTGCATCAAGTTTGCTTCGGCTCTTAAAAGCGCGGCCTGGCTTTCTACGGCTTCGGTTTTCGACTCTTCTGGAATGCTGTCGAGCAGATATCCGAGTTGGCGTTCGGCGTTAACCGCATCACCCGCTGTAAGAAGGTTATTTAATATGATGAAGTAGGGATCGGGTCGCCCTGGCTGAAGCTCTATAGCGCTTCTGGCCTCCTGTGTACTGGAACGCAATTCACCTTGTCGCTGGAAGAAGCGTGATTGGTCCACATGACTGATGTATTCAATTTCTTCCTGGCTCATCTCTTCCTGATTATCGCTACATCCTGAAAGGCCGATGGCGAGAGTAATAGCGATAAATGTCGCGCGAAATGTGGAAGTAGCTTTCATTGCCCATATCCTTTGTTGTTCGAGTCCTTCATTTCTTGGTCTTTTCTCAGGCTTTGGAGGTATCGTTAGAGGTTTCTATCCGGTATTTGTCGGTCAGGTTGTATAGAGTGGGGCGAGTCACACCCAGAAGCCTGGAGGCTTGAGCCATGTTGAAGTTGCTGGTTCTCAGAGCCTGAATTATCGCCTGCCGTTCTGCCGTTTCTCTTACTTGCCTGAGGTTCAACTGTAAATTGCTGACATTTTCTTCGCAGGGAAGTTCAAGGTCTTCAGCAGTGACTCGTTTGCCTTCGGCCATGATAGTGGCTCTTTTCACTTTGTTGATCATCTCACGGACATTGCCTGGCCAGGAGTAAGAGCTGATGGCATTTACCGCATCTTCGCTGAAGGAGAGGTTGGGGCGATCCATTTGTTTACCCAGCGATTTCAGCAAGGACTGGCCAATGACCAGAGCATCTCCGTCTCGCTCACGAACTGCTGGCACATCGAGGGTGATCTCGCTGATTCGGTAGTAGAGGTCTTCACGGAAATCGCCGCTTTCAATAAGTTGCCTGACATCTCGATGGGTTGCGCAGACGACGCGTACGTCCACCGGAACAGGGTTCACGGAGCCAACGCGATCGACGACCCGCTCCTGCAGAAAACGCAGTAGTTTCGCTTGCAGCGCCATGGGCATGTCGCCAATTTCGTCAAGGAAGAGGGTGCCGCCGTTAGCGCTTTCAATTTTACCTTTTTTGGCTTGAGTCGCCCCTGTGAAAGATCCTTTTTCAAAGCCGAAAAGCTCACTTTCTAACAAGTTTTCAGGAATTGCCGCGCAGTTGATAGCTGCAAATGGCTTGTCGGAGCGGTGGCTAAGATCATGGAGGGCCCTGGCGAGGAGTTCTTTGCCGGTGCCTGTCTCACCTGTGATCAGGGTAGTTACATCGGTAGGTGCTACTTTTTCCAGCGTGCGGCAGATCGACAGCATTTGTGGGCTGGAGCCGACAATACCCTTAATATTGGCGCCATTACCCTGCATTCCGAGCTCTCTGTTCTCTTTCTCAAGCTCGGCAAGCCGGAATGCTCGGTTAACGACAAAAGTGAGTATGTCGGCGTCCAGCGGTTTCTGGTAAAAATCCGAAGCACCCATGCCGACCGCTTTCACTGCGTTTTCTTTGTCTTCACGGCCGGTGACTACGATAACTTTTGTCATGGGCGCCAGCTGAAGAATGTCTTCAAGGAGACGGAACCCTTCAGTAGCTCCTCCGGGATCCGGAGGAAGGCCAAGATCAAGTGTTACCACCTCCGGCTCTTCTCGTCGCAGGCACGTCAGGGCAGACTCTCTATCCGACGCTACGGATACATCGAGGTCTTCACTGAAACACCACCGCATCTGGCTCTGTAGGCCTGGGTCATCTTCTATTATCAAGAGTCGTCTGGTCACAACAGCAACAAGTCCTTTGTAGTGATACTTCCACCCACCTGATTCTCAACCGAACATTGACACTTTGCAATGTCGATTTGAAATTCAGCTCCACGCCGGCATTTAATTGGCGCTTTGCAGCGGGTCTTCTGGAACAGAAACCGGCCGTAGGTCTCTAAGGTCTTCCACTTTGGGCTTTTCAGTGGCCAAAGGGATTCTCACCGAGAAACAGGAGCCAAGACCTGGCTCACTGGTTACATCAATGTTGCCTCCGATCTTCCGGATATATTCCCGTGCTTGGTAGGCGCCAATACCCATACCCGTGAGGCCCTTTGTGCTCTCAAACGGTTTGAACAGCTGGCTGGAGATGAATTCTTTGGTCATTCCTGTTCCAGAATCCTGGATAAACAGCACCACGTTGCCTCTGGCGATTTTCAAAGTAATCGATATTTCACCATTATTCGGTGTGGCGTCCTGAGCATTCTGAATGAGGTGGCCGAGTACACTCCGAAGTTGTTCTGTGTCGGCTTTGATCATGACATCCGGAGCATCGCCTTCTAGATGAGGAGCGGGTGTTTGGTGCTGATGGTGTTCGATGAGATCTGTCACGAGATCCGTCAGATTCAGCAGCTTGAGTTGACTCTCATCATCGCTGTTCGGTCTCCTAATATGATCCACCAGACCCGACATTTTGCGAACAGCATGGTCCGTGGTGTTAATCATGTCGTCGATGAACGCGGGATTATCCCTATGCTTCGGAGCGTTCTTAACCAGAAGAGAAAGTTGCGCAATTACGGTTTTGAGATCGTGAACCATAAACGCGGAGGCTTTGCTCACCGCCTCGAATTGCATTGCTCGGGAGAGCCGGTTCTGGGCATCCGCCTGGGCCAACAGGTTGCAGGTTTGCCGGGCAACGACCTTGATAAGGTCAAAGTTTTCCCAATTAAGCTCCACTCGGGCGTAGGGGTTACCTACTAATGCCATGCCATACAGATCGTTGCCCAGGTATAGAGGGATAATCAGCCAGGCATCCGGGGTTTTCGCGATGGCGTCCGGTATTTCAAGGAGGTTGTAGCTGACCGGGTCTGCCCCGTATTCGTGCAAATCGACAATCCACTCACGATCTGAAAAGAAGCGCACCAGCTCTGCATCGTGGTCGATCATTGTATGTTTTGGGGTCGACAGATTTATGGATGCCTTTAGCACATAGGCATCTCTTTCGCCTTTAAGCCAAATCGCTCCTCCGTTACTTTCCACCAGTCCGGCGAGAATCCGGATGACCCGTTCTGGCAGGGGCGGATCGTTGCTCATGTCCGCCAGTTCCCGGGTCATTTTCAGCCATTCGTCCCGGTAATCATACTTATAGTCGAAGAAATTCTGGCTGATGAAGACCATAAGCCTGGCCCTGACTCGGCGAGAGAGAAGCAAGGTTGCAAGGAATACCAGGGAAATGGTCAGGAAAAGGACCTGCAGTGCTTCGCCCCAGTTGCCCCCCAGAGCCCGAACGTAATAGCCACCCATAGCCAGAAAGAGCAGGTAGCCGCCAGCAAAGACAAGCGTACTGGCATGGAAAACCGCTGTTCGCGAAAGTTGGAACTCGATCGGCTGTTTTCGGGTGTTGATTACGTTGACCGCAAACAGGGGCACCATGGCGGCATTTATGAAGCCACGAGCGCTCCAGAAGGAGTCCGACACCTGGCCGAAGAGCAGTGCATCGGTGTACATGAAGAAATCGAATGCAAAGATGGTGATGACCCCGATGCACAGATATTTCATGCTGGAGCGGCCGAGACCGGTGGAGTTTCGCCAGATCTGTTCAATAACAGAGAGCCCAAGTAGCGCGAGACCGATCTGGCCAAGAACCTTTGCTTTGCCGCTGAGCAGCTCCAGCGCCAGGAAATACTCAAGTACGCCGACGACCATCAAACCGGCAACCAGAACGCCACCACCCAGTGCCATCATGGAACGTGCGCGGGTATTGAGGCCCGATGATTTAAAGGAATCTCTGAGGATCGCGAAGAGCAGCAGTAACCAGGAAGCATCCCTGAGAAGCTCGAGGAGGTAACGGATCAGAAAGTCTGGCTGGCCAAAAAGGCTCTGGGTGACCAGTGCGGCGGCCCATAAGAAAGAAATAATGGCCGCAAGAAAGAGCGCGCGGTCTACATTGCGGCGCAAATAACGGGTGCCAACCACAATTGCCAGCAACATAAAGCAGATGGCTGCTGCTCCGTGGCTTATAACGCCCAAATCCCTGAACATCGGATGATTCCTTTATTCAACTCTTTCCTATTCTGGGCCGGTTCGCGCTTCTGATCAAACCGGCCTCTTATTCTCCCGATAAAACCGAAAGATCTCCTTCAGCGGCCGCTTCGGCTCAAACCCGAACTCATTAACAAACGCCCGCCCGTCAATCACCACCGGATACTTGAAGAACGCCATCAGATAGGACGGAAAACTCTTCAGCTTCAGCGTGCCGAGTATCATCTTCGGAACCATCGGTGGGATGGAGGGCACCTGAATCCGTTTGCAGCCACAAAGCTTCAGGGCGTGCTGGTAGGCCACCCAGTCCTGCGGTGCCACGTTGTACACGCCACGTGTCGGTTTTTTATACGCCAGTACAATGGCGTCGGCCATGTCGTCGATGTGGATAAACTGCATCATCGGTGAAAAGCCAGCCAACACAGGTGCGCGTTCGCTGGCCAGCAGGGTGCTGATGGTGTTTCGCACGCCCGGGCCCACGATATTGCAGGGGCGCAGAATGGTGATGTTCAGCTCCGGATAGCGCCACAGGTAGATGTTCGCCAGGTTCTCCAGTTCCACGGAGTCAATCAGGTCGGCACTGAGTCCGGCACTCTTGAGCGGTGCTGCTTCATCAATGAGTGCGGGGTTGTAGGCCACGGCACCGTATACGTGGAACGTTGAGAGCACCACCACACGCTTGATGCCGTACTTGTGGCTCAGGTCCAGCAGTTTCTGGGTGCCCAATACATTGGCGTTGTAGCGCCGCATACGGGTGAGCTGGCTGGACATGATCCGGCCCATGTGGATTACGCCATCAAACTGGTAGCGCCGGAACAGATCCTCGAATACCCGCTTGTTGAAATCGATGCAGTAGCTCGGGATGTCGTCGCCCAGGTAGACCTGTTCCCGGAAATCCACGGCGACCAGGTCGCAGGTATCCCTGAGCTGTTCGATGACCTGTTGGGCGAGTGCACCGGCAGCGCCGGTAATCAGGATGTGCGGTCTGCGTTGTTCGGTCATCAGAAAAGCCTTTTCCTTTTGCTCAGTCCCTTGTCGATCAGCCGGCTGATCTCGGCCTTTACCTTCTCCACGCGCTCGGTGACCTGTTCTTCGGGGATTTCCAGATCGTCAAAGTACATCGGGGCTCCGAAGTTCAGGTGTACCTTTGCCGGCAGCACCACGGGCATGGCAACCGGGGCGTAGGGGATGCCCAGGGCCTTTGCCAGAGGCTTGATGTTGGCGATGGCCGGGATGGTTTCCTCGCAGCCCACCACGCCCACGGGCACGATCGGCGCCTTATACTTCATGGCCAGGTGCATGAAGCCGTTGCCAAACCGTTTGAGTTGGTAGCGGTCGTGGTAAAGCTTGCCCGAACCACGAATGCCCTCGGGGAAAACAATCACGGCTTCATTATTGGCGAGCATCTTGGCGCAGTTGACCGGGTCGCCGAGCACGGCGCCCACTTCATTCAGCAGGTTGCCCAGCCAGGGCACGGTCGGAAAAAAGCGCTCAATCATTGCCCTTGGAATGCGGGGATCTTTTTCCCGGGAGGCGAGGGCATAGCCAATCAGCAGGCCGTCGATGGGCAGCTGCCCGCTGTGGTTGGCGATAATCAGTACGGGGCCATCCGCGGGAATGTTCTCGACGCCCTGGGCCTTTACCCGGAAATACTTCTCGTAAATCTGTTTGGTGAGCGAAAGCCCGTATTTCATGGCTTCGTTGTTGTAGCCCCAGGGGTCGTAGCCCAGGCTCCCGATGGGTTTGCGGATGCGGTTGATATGCTCCTCCAGTTCCGCGGGAACCAGTCGGGTTTTGAGAAACGATGCCAGGCTCATGATTTCCTTCCAATGAATACGCCTAATGTGTGGCTTTGCCCGTTATTAAGCACCCGATAATCGCTGGCTGCATTGGCGGTTTCGACACACAGCATGGCCTGCCAGGCCGTATCGGGAAAATCCGATAGCTTGGCCGCCTTGGCCGGACCGGGATTCCAGACCACAGTTGAGTCACTGCCAACGGCTGAGAGCTTGCGGCCAGTTCGGGGTGTCACGATCGTCAGGGTTTCGCCGCTCTCGTAGATGCGGTCAGTTTCGCCTTCGAAGTAAACCGGCCCCTCCTGGTTGCGGTATTCCCAGTTATCCAGGGTGTCGATGTACTGGCTGTTGCCCAGGCCCAGTAATCGAGTGCGGGTGATGTCGCTGGTGGGCAGATAGGTATGGAGCGCCTGGGTAAAGGCGAGGGGATCGTTGCCCAGGTTTGTGGTGGTCAGCGCCAGCTGGCAGCCCCGGATGGAAAAGCTGAAAGTGAGCAGGGCGAGCGCATGGCCAACCCAGACATCACTGAAATCTTCATTGGCATCCAGGGACAGGCTGATTTCCACTTCGTGGGCGTTCTCCCGGACATCTTCCAGTTTCCAGAGCGCGGTACGGGCAAACCCGTGGGCTTGGTCGGTCTGGATGCGTTTCCGCACTTCCGGCGCGTTGCGGGCCGGATCGCCAAACCAGGGCCAGCACACGGGGATGCCGCCGCGGATGGCTCGACCGGGTTCGTACCGGGCCGCTGGGCTCATCCAGAGCCAGTCAGATTCGTCCTGAGGTTTGAAGCTTGCCAGATGAGCGCCCTGAATAAACACAGTGGCCTGGAACAAAGGATGGTGGACCTCAAGAGCTTCCAGTTGCCCGATCGTTTTCCAGCGCGTGAAGGACCACTGGCCCGGCGAAAGTGAGAGCGGTGGCCTGTTACTGCTTTCTGACATGGTTAGCTACTGAGTGAAACCGGTTAAGTGTATTTGCCTACACAGAGAGTAAATTAAAACTGCCGCTCCGGCGAGAATTGCGCCTAAAATACGCTCAAATTTTGCGCGAGGCCCGCCGATGGAAACGCCGGTAATCACCCCGATCCATGATCCCCTTATCACCCCTTTGCATAGCGCCGAGGATGCGGTGGCAGGTAGTGATGTCCAGCTGATGGGCCTTGCGCCGGATCAACGTCAGGCCTTGTCTGAGGAATGGCTGGATGAGCTGGCTTCGGGGCTCAGCGAGCACGGCTGGATGTCGTTGGATGTGCGGTCCCGGATTGGGGACAACCTGCTGGCGGCACTGAAACAGGAAGTGCAGATTCTGGATCGTACCGATGCCATGAAAAAAGCCGGTATCGGGCGCGGTAATGATCTGGTGCGTGACCGTTCGGTACGCCGCGACAAGATCGCCTGGTTGCAGGGTATTACAGCGCCTCAGGCAGCATTGTTCGAATTCTTCGAGAGGATTCGCCAGGGTCTGAACCAGAGGCTGTTTCTGGGCCTGAAGCGGTTCGAGACCCATTACGCTACCTACCATTCCGGTGATTTCTACAAGCAGCACCTGGACAGTTTCAAGGGCAGGGCGTCCCGGGTGGTGAGCCTGGTGCTTTACCTCAACGAAGAGTGGCAGGCAGCCGACGGCGGCGCCCTTCAGGTGTTCAATCGCGATAACGACCATGAAGTGTGTGGAACCGTGTTGCCCGAGGCGGGGCGTATGGCGTTGTTCATGAGTGAGGAAATTCCCCACGAGGTTCTGCCGGCAAACCGCACCCGTTACAGTCTGGCCTGCTGGTTCCGTCAGGATGAGGTACCGCTGCCTTTGTAAGGCGGATCCAGACGGGCGTGCGGATTTGTCATTGTAGTGTGCAAACCCTTTTGCTAATATGCGCGCCGCTTTCAGGGAATTGTCCTGAAACGCCGTTATGGTGGCTCCATTGGTGCCTCCGCAACATGAAACCGTGAACCCGGTCAGGCCCGGAAGGGAGCAGCCGAAGCGGTGGAATTGTGTGCCGGGGTGTCGCTGATGGAGTCACCCCCAGTTTTCTCCCCTCTCCTGTTTTTATCCTTGTGATTATCCTTGATAGCCATGAACTTATGTGCGGCACTTGCGCGCGCGTTTCCGGAATCAAGTCTGCTTCTTCTGGATCTTCGTCCGTGCTAAGGTTAAACCCGTTTTTCACTGCAGTTGGCGGAACATGAGCTACCAGGTACTTGCCCGTAAATGGCGCCCACGCACCTTCGAGGATATGGTGGGCCAGGAACACGTGCTCCAGGCGTTGATTCACGCCCTGGAAAGCCAGCGTCTTCATCACGCCTATCTGTTCACGGGTACCCGTGGGGTAGGCAAGACGACCATTGGCCGTCTGCTGGCCCGCTGCCTGAACTGCGAAACCGGCGTTACTCCGAACCCCTGCGGTGAATGTTCAAGCTGCCGCGAGATTCAGGAAGGCCGGTTTGTGGATCTGATCGAGATTGACGCCGCCTCCCGGACGGGCGTCGATGATATGCGTGAGCTGACCGACAACGTCCAATATTCGCCCACCCGCGGCCGCTATAAGGTGTACCTCATTGACGAGGTGCACATGCTGACCAACCAGTCGTTCAATGCCTTCCTGAAGACTCTTGAAGAGCCGCCGGAACATGTCAAATTCCTGCTGGCCACCACCGACCCCCAGAAGTTGCCGGTCACAGTGCTGTCACGTTGTCTGCAGTTCAACCTCAAGCGGATGACTCCGGAGCACATCGCTGGCCACCTCCGCCATGTGCTGGGTGCCGAGGAAATTCCGTTCGAGGAACCGGCCCTGTGGCTTCTGGCCCGGGCTGCCGACGGCAGTATGCGTGATGCCCTGAGCCTGACGGATCAAGCCATCGCCTTTGGCAACCAGAAGCTGTCGGCCAGTGATGTCAGCAATATGCTGGGCACCATTGATCAACGGGATATTGAGCGCATCGTGAATGCACTCGTTGAAGGCGACGGCCCCGCCTTACTGGCGGAAATCAGCCGGATTTCGGACTTTGCGCCGGATTACAGTGTGATCCTTGCCGATCTGCTGTCGCTCTTTCACCGAGTTACCATGGAGCAGGTGGTTCCGGGCAGTGCCGACAACGCTCTTGGTGATGCCGAGCAGGTCCAGGCGCTGGCCCGTAAGCTCAGTGCCGAAGACGCCCAGCTTTTCTATCAGTCTGCGCTGATCGGCCGGAAAGACCTAACCATTACGCCCGATGCCCGGATGGGTTTCGAAATGACCCTGCTCCGGATGCTTGCCTTTCGGCCCGGGGCTGACCGGCGGGAGCCGCCCGCCATAAGCTCCGGCGGTCAGTCTGCGGCCTCCGAGCCACGGGATGAGCCCGACCCGGCGCCGATTCCGCCACAGGAGTCGGCTCCGCAGATAGAGCAAAAACAGCCGCAACCGCAGTCGCAACGCTCTGAGCCGGCACCGGACGTGCCGTCGGAGCCGGATCAAGAAACCAGCGCAGTTCCTGTTCAGCCAGAGCCGCAACTTGAGCCTGAGCCCCAGGAAGTGCCGCCGGTGGCGGAAGAAGATGCATCCTGGTTGGCCAGTCTGGATGCCCAGGCTGAGGCGACCGGAGAGTATGAAGAGAGCTATCCCTTAAGTGATGAGGCTCCCGTTACAGAAGAGCCTGCACCTGAGGTTGCCGCCGAGCCAGCTGCTCAGCCTGCCCCGGCTCCGGAACCAGCTTTGGCAGAGCCTGAGCCTGAGTCAGCGGCCGAAGCTGCCCCTGAGCCTGAGGGCGAATTCGTCTGGCACCGGGATTTTCGAAGTCTTGGCATTGTGGGCATGCCCGGTAATCTTGCCAGTCACGGCGCCATGTCCCGCGATGGCGATGTGATTACGCTGACCATTGATGAGGGGCACGCCCGGCTGTTGAACAGCAGGCACGAGGAAAAGATTCTGGCTGCCTTGAGAAACCGCTTTGGCGACTCCATTCAGTTACGTACAGAGCAGGGCAATCCCGGGCCAGACACCCCTGCGGCTTATGAGGAACGCCAGAGAAAGGCGCGCCAGGAAGCCGCAGAGGCGTCCATTCGCAGGGATCCGGTCGTAAAGTCTATTGTTGAACGATTCGAGGCGCGGGTAGTGGAAGACAGCATCCGGCCGGTAGAGACAAGCAGGAGATAAGCTATGATGAACAATATGGGCGACATGATGAAAAAAGCCCAGAAAATGCAGGAAGAGATGCAGAAGGCCCAGGAAGAAATCGCCAAGGCCGAAGTGACTGGCGAAGCCGGAGCCGGCCTTGTCAAAGTCACCATGAACGGCCGTCACGACGTTCGTAAAGTGGACATAGACTCCTCCCTGATGACTGAGGAAAAAGATATTCTGGAAGACCTTCTGGCCGCTGCGGTGAACGATGCCGTGCGGCGCGTCGAGGAAAACCAGAAAGAGAAAATGTCCGGTATGATGTCCGGCATGGGCCTGCCGCCCGGTTTCAAGATGCCGTTCTGAATTCCATCCTGCAGCCGTTCGAGGACCTTTCATGGCATTCAGCCCGCTGGTTGATGAGCTTGTAGAATCCCTTCGTTGTCTTCCCGGAGTCGGCCATAAAACGGCCCAGCGCATGGCTTTCCATCTGCTGGAGCGTGGCCGTTCCGGCGGCACCCGTCTTTCCGACGCATTAAGCCAGGCCATGAACGGTGTCCGGCGCTGCGAAAGCTGCCAGAACTTTGCCGACACCGAAATCTGCGGCATCTGTGACAATCCCCAGAGGCGCACCGGTACCCTGTGTGTGGTGGAAAGTCCCTCGGATCTTCTGGCAATTGAGCAGGCTGGTGACTACCGGGGCGGTTATTTCGTCTTGATGGGGCATCTGTCACCCATAGATGGCGTGGGGCCGGAAGAAATTGGCATCGAACGCCTTCTGAAGCGGATCCGAGACGAAGGCGTTACGGAACTGATCCTGGCGACCAACCCGACCGTGGAAGGCGAGGCTACCGCCCACTACATAGCCGACCGTCTTGATGGTGATGGGATCCTGATTACCCGGCTGGCCCATGGCATTCCGGTTGGTGGCGAGCTGGGCTATGTTGACGGCTTTACCCTGACTCACGCATTCCGCGGCCGCAAGCCGCTCTCCGATTGAACCAGACCGAATAACCCTACCAGGCACATTTATGGATATTTCTGCCCAGGCCGCTGCGGCTGTTGACGTTCCCCCGGCTCCGGCCAGCATCCATTGGGTCCGGGAGCCGGAGGCTCTGAGCCAATGGCTGGATCGCGCCCCGGGCAGGCCTCTGGCTCTGGACACCGAATTCGAGCGGGTAAACACCTTTTACCCGATACCGGGACTGGTTCAGCTGGGCCTCGACGGCGAGTTCTGCCTGGTGGACCCTTCCGTCGCCGAACAATCCCGGCGTTTCCGGGAGATCCTGGCGGATCCCAATACCCCAAAGCTCCTGTACGCCATGAGCGAAGACCTGGAACTGTTTCGCCAGTGGCTCAACATTGAGCCTGCCGGTGTGATTGATCTTCAAATCGGTGCCGCGATGGCTGGCGCCGGGTTTTCCCTGGGTTACGCCAAGCTGGTGGAAACCCTGTTCGGCGAGGCCCTGGACAAGTCCGCCACCCGCTCTGACTGGCTGGCAAGACCGCTAAGCGATGCCCAGCAACGCTACGCCATTGACGATATCCGTTTTCTGGAGCCGATGTACCTGTGGGTAAGCACATTATTGCGCGATCGTGGACTGGAGGCGGCCCTGGTTGAGGAATCGGCTCGCTTTGCCGATGAGTTGGCGGGTCAGGAAGATCCGGATAACCACTATTTGAAACTGCGAGGTGGCTGGACGCTTTCGGCTCAGCAACAGGGGGTGCTCAGGGAATTGGTTCGTTGGCGTGAACTGGAATGTCAGAGGCAGGACCGACCCAGGAACCGGGTGCTGGCGGATGCGCTATTGATTGCCATTGCGGAACGGCTGCCAGGCTCCCTAAAGGAGCTTTCCGACGTTCAGGGTGTACCCTCCGGCGCAGTTCGTCGGTACGGCGATACTCTCATTGAACTTGTTAGCCGGGGATCGACCGCGGATAATTCGTCCCTTGAGAGGATCGCGCCACCCTTGTCCCGGGATCAGCAGGGATTCTTCAAGCAGTTAAAGCGCCTTTTCAGAAGAGCGGCGGAAGATGCTGATATTCCAATGGAATTGCTGGCGCCCAGAAAGCGTCTTGAGAAGGTTGTACAGCACCCCGATCTGGCGCAACACGAATTTTTTCAGGGTTGGCGGGCGCAGATTCTCGCGCCGGTTCGCGCTGATATCGAGGAATTACTGAAGTCATGAAAGAGCGTGAATTTGTCTCTGTTTTCCGAAGCAGCAAGAAGAACGACACCTACCTTTTTGTTCGCCGCGGACAGAAATGGGAGGAGCTTCCCGAGAGCCTCCGGGGTATCTTCGGGCAGCCGGTCCATTCCATGGATCTGGTGCTGACACCTGACCGCAAGCTGGCAAGAGCCACCGGCAAGCAGGTTCTGGAAGCGATCGGCGAGAAGGACTTCTTTCTGCAGATGCCGGAAGAGCAGGAGGGCTACGTGGTGGACTTCAAACGTAAGCTGGACCAGTGCAATCCATGATTGCCCAGGTGCCGTTCTGGCAGCGTAAACGCCTGCACGAGATGACGCCTGAGGAATGGGAGTCTCTCTGCGACGGTTGCGGTAAATGTTGCCTGAACAAACTGGAAGACGAAGACACCGGCGAGGTTTACCACACCGATCTGGTGTGTCGTTACATGGACGAGGAAACCTGCCAATGCACCGTCTATGAAGAACGGCTGAAGAAAGTGCCGGGCTGCACAGTGCTGACACCGGATACCGTCAGCGACTACCATTGGTTGCCGTATACCTGCGCCTACCGGACGTTGGCTGAAGACCGGCCACTGGCCGACTGGCATCCTCTTCGAAGTGGGGATCCGGGTTCGGTGCACGAGGCCGGCGTTTCGATCCGTCACAAGGTGATGTCAGAAGACCGCGTGCCGGAAGAAGACTGGGAAGAACATATCATTCACTGGATCCTGTAATGATTGATACCGATGCACAAATGGCCTATGGGATTTTCTGGGCCGCCTACGCTATAGCCTTTGTCGTGTTCTTTTACATGATGAAGAGCCTGATCCGTTTTCTACCTTTTTATGGAGTGCGGACCCTGATTCTCGCCGCCCTGGTGGCCTTGCTGCTCACGCCGGTTGAATCACCCGATCTGGCCGGTTGGTGGATTCCGGCCTGGCTGTTCGGCGGCTATGAAATGATTCTTGGCGACGCCGACGCTTCTGGTCGGGCCCTGTTTAATCTGGGCCTCGCCGGATTGGTCATGCTGCTGGTCTGGGTGTTGGATCTGGTTCGCTATCGTCTTGTTCGTAAATAGCGCGAAAAAGAAAAAAAAGATAAGGATGGATGCCTTGAGAGAGATGACATCGAGATGGTTTGGTCTGGTTGCAGTTTGCTTCGTGCTCAGTCTTCCGGCAGGGCTGAATGCCCAGGAGAGCGACGATGTTCAACTGCCGGAGGAGTCGGACGTCCGGATCATAGTCGACATCTCGGGCTCCATGAAAGACACCGATCCGGACAACCTGCGACAGCCCGCCGTGCGTCTGCTGGCCCGGCTGTTGCCAGAGGGGGCCTCCGCGGGTGTCTGGACCTTCGGGCAATATGTCAACATGCTGGTGCCGCACCGTGAGGTGACCAACGCATGGCGGGAAATGGCCATTCAGCGCTCAGCTCAGATTAACTCGGTCGCACTCAGAACAAACCTTGGCGCGGCTATTGAGACAGCCAGCGATGATTATTTCACAGACGGCGATCTGAGCCGGACCCACTTCATACTGCTGACCGACGGCAAGGTCGATATCTCCGACGATCCTGCAAAGAATACCGCAGAGGAAACTCGTATTCTGGATACGATTGTCGCTGATCTCATCGAAAGGGGCGCTACCTTTCACCCCGTAGCTCTCTCTGAGGCCGCCGATACCGACTTTCTGAAAGCGTTGGCGACAGACTCCGGCGGTCGTTTCCAGGTGGCGGATACAGCAGATGCGCTGAACCTGGCATTTCTTCAGGCATTGAATACCGCGGTCCCACAGGAGCAGATTCCCATTGAGGGCAATGGCTTTACTGTGGACGAGGGCGTTCGTGAGTTTACCGCCCTGATTTTCTGGGGCGAGTCTGAAACCTCTGCCACCCGGGAGCTTGCCCTCGTGCGCCCGGACGATCGGGTCGTTAATCTTTCGGAGTTTCCCGACAACGTCCGCTGGGCCAGGGAAGCCGGTTACGACCTTATCACGGTTGATGAGCCGTTGGCAGGACAGTGGCGCATTGATGGCGAGCTCGGAGAGGGCAGCCGGGTTACGGTCGTTAGCGATCTGAGAATGGTGGTCAATCCTCTACCTCCTTCATTCACATTGCAGGAGCCCCTCAAGCTCCGGGTCGGCTTTTTCGAAGAAGGGGAGAAAATCACTAATCCCGATTTTCTGGGTGTGATTGAGGTCAGCCTCAGTATCACCTCCGAGGATGGCAGAAGTGGAACCAAGGTATTGTCGGGAGAGCAGCCGCCGGAAGACGGCACCTACCGGGACACGGTCAGTCGTTTGCCAGCCGCGGGCCTCTACACCTTTGACGTGGTGGCCGATGGCCAGACCTTCAGCCGCAAGTTCAGCGCCACCGTCGGGTTTACGATGCCTGAAGGGGCTGAGCCCGCTGATCAGCCGGCTGAATCGCCGGAGCCGGAGGTGACAGAACCGGCACTCGACCCTGAGCAGTCTGAACCGGAGCCGGCGGTGTCTGAGCCGGAGCAATCCGGGCCGGAACCGGCGATTACATCGCCCATCGACGTAAGCGAGGTGGAGGAGCCAGAGACGCCAGCGGTCCAGGAGCCTGAATCGGCCCCTGAGGACCCGGAAGACGCGGAACCTGCTTTTGCCGTGCCTTTGTGGATGGTCGGCGCAGCCGGTGGTGGGCTGCTCGTCATTGGCGGTCTGGTCTGGTTTGCCATCCGTAAGCGTAAACAGGATCAGCAGGCGCAAGAGAAAGCAGCGTCAGAGCGCGAAACACTTGAGGATCTGCAGGAAGAGACCGAACCCGAACCAGAACCCGAGCCAGTACCCGAACCAGTACCCGAGCCGGAGGCAGTGTCAGAGCCGGAAGAGGACGTCGAAGCCGAGGAAATCCCTGAGGTAACCGAGGAAGCATTTGAGGATGATATGTCTGAGCTGGAGGCCGTTATTGATGAACATGAGGCCGCCCTGAAGTCGGAAGATGCAGCGCTTATGGAACCGGAGATTGAACCGACCGACGAACTGGAAGAGGACATCCCGGTAGCGGATACCCCGGTGGAGGAAGAGCCTGGCGAGTTGGATGAGGATATCCCGGAGCTGGAGGATATTGCCGATCCGTCCGACGCTGATGGGCCGGAAGATGATGATGAGGAGGAGTTCGGGCTTGAAGATTTCGATCTGTCCGAATTCGACGATTTACCCGATTATGATCAGGACGAGTCCGGATTGCCCGAAGACGACTCGAAGAAAAAACCTGATCAGAAAGACCAGAAAAAGTAACCAACAGGAACCAGACCATGAAGTTTACCGGTACCGAGAAGTACGTAGCCACCGATGACCTGCAAATGGCCGTCAACGCAGCGATTGCGCTTCAGCGCCCGCTGTTGATCAAAGGCGAGCCGGGCACCGGGAAAACCCTGCTGGCCGAGGAAATGGCCGCCGCCCTCGGGATGAGACTGATTCCCTGGCACATCAAGTCCACCACCAAGGCCCAGCAGGGCCTGTACGAGTACGATGCGGTTTCCCGTCTGCGGGACTCCCAGTTGGGTGATGAAAAGGTCAAGGACATCAGCAACTACATCGTAAAGGGCAAGCTTTGGGAGGCCTTTGAGGCTGATGAGCAGGTTGTGTTGCTGATTGATGAAATCGACAAAGCGGATATCGAATTCCCTAACGACCTCTTGCTGGAACTCGACCGTATGGAGTTCTTTGTCTATGAGACTCAGAAGTTGGTTAAGGCAAAGAAACGCCCGATCGTGGTGATCACCAGTAACAACGAAAAAGAACTGCCGGATGCCTTCCTGCGTCGGTGCTTCTTCCATTACATCAGTTTCCCCGACCATGACACCATGCAGAATATCGTGGACGTTCATTTCCCGGGCTTGCAGCAGGAAATCGTTCGGGATGCCCTGGAAGTTTTCTTCGATGTGCGCAAGGTCCCTGGCCTGAAGAAGAAACCGTCCACCTCGGAGCTGATTGACTGGCTGAAACTGCTGATGGCTGATGAGCTGTCTGCGAAAATGTTGCAGGAAAAGGATTCCAGTTCGGCGCTGCCGCCTCTTTACGGTGCTCTGGTGAAGAACGAGCAGGATGTTCACCTGTTGCAGAAGCTCGCGTTCATGGCCCGTCGTCGCAGCTGATTCTCGGCAAGAACACTGGCAAGAGTCACGTTTTATGTTGATTGATTTTTTTCTTGAAGTTCGGCGTGCGAGGGTGCCGGCTAGTTTGAGGGAATTCCTGGATCTTCTGGAAGCCCTTCAGAAAAGGCTCGCCTTTGCGGATATGGAAGAGTTCTACTATCTCGCTCGCCTCTGTCTGGTTAAGGACGAGCGCCACTTCGACAAGTTTGACCGTGCCTTTCAGGCTTACTTTGAAGGTATCGAGAACCTCGACGACCTGCTGGAAGCCCTGATTCCGGACGACTGGTTGAGGGCCGAGTTCGAGAAGCACCTGTCTGAGGAAGAGAAGGCCAAGATTGATTCTCTGGGAGGCCTTGAGGAGCTTATCGAGACTTTCAAGAAGCGAATGGAAGAGCAGGAAGAGCGCCACGCCGGTGGCAACAAATGGATCGGAACCGGCGGCACTTCACCATTCGGGGCGAACGGCTATAACCCCGAGGGCTTCCGTATTGGCCAGAAGAATGGCCGCCACGGCAGGGCCGTTAAAGTCTGGGAAAAACGCGAGTTCAAGGATCTGGACGACAGCGTGACTCTGGGCATACGGAACATCAAGGTGGCGTTGCGTCGGTTGCGTAAGTTCGCCCGCCAGGGTGCGGCAGACCAGCTGGATATGGACGACACGATTCGTTCCACTGCCCGCAATGCCGGTTATCTGGATCTGAAGATGGTGCCCGAACGGCATAACGCTGTGAAAGTGCTGATCTTCTTCGATGTGGGCGGCTCCATGGACCCCCACGTTCGTGTCTGTGAGGAGCTGTTTTCGGCCGCACGGCTCGAATTCAAGCACATGGAATATTTCTATTTCCACAATTTCGTCTATGAAAGTGTCTGGAAAAACAATATCCGGCGGATGAATGAAACCACCAGCACCTGGGACATTCTTCACAAGTACACGCCCGACTACAAAGTGATCTTTGTCGGCGATGCGACCATGGCGCCTTACGAGATTTCCCATCCCGGTGGTTCAATTGAGCACTGGAACGAGGAAGCGGGCGCTACCTGGTTTCAACGCATCAATGAGCACTTCCGCAAGGTTGTCTGGATCAACCCGCTTCCGGAGAGTTACTGGGGTAATGGAGGTTCGTTGGGAATGACCAGGCAGCTCGTCAACGACCACATGTATCCGCTGACCGTCGAGGGCCTTGAGTCGGCCATGAAGCAGCTCAGCAAGTAAAAACGGGGTCAGATGAAAATGGGGTCAGAAGAAATTTTCTTCTGACCCCATTTTCATCTGACCCCAAAAAAAAGCCGATGCGGTTGAGGGCATCGGCAAAGCTCGGCATATCAAGCGGGTTTGCCCGAAGGCAATCCCGCCGCCTTCCAGTGAGCAAATACAGGGCCAGTTGGATAAAAGGCTGCTAAAACAGTCGTTTAAAATTCAGCTTATCCGCTTAGGCTATATTTTGCTCCGATAACTCTCCTCACCCTGTCAAATAAGTCGACACTCTTCTCAATTTTTAACTGCCGGACTCGCGTTTTTCATTTGGTGATCTGGATACCGTTATTGGCGGTTACCAAGTGTTACGCTTTCTGCCGATCTGTTACAGAAGTTTGCATGAGTTACAGAGGCAATAGGGCAGGAGGCTTATGTTCGGCACACAAAAATCACAAAGGCGCCGGATAGCACACAAAAGGTTAGTTGGCTTCGGTGCGGTGGTTCTGTCATTGCTGGCTGCCTCGGCTGCAGCCGCAGACGGGCTTGACGAGGAACTCGAGCGCTTAAGTGCCAAGGTCGCCAGTCATTCGGAGCGCGTCTTCGCCCTTGAACAGAAGGTCCTGCATCCAGCCAATACCCGACTGGCAGTTTTTCTGACACTTCAGAGCCGGGATGCCCTCGATCTTGATTCCGTCGAGCTGTTCGTCAATGGCCAGCCCGTGGCTTCGCACCTGTATTCCGATAGAGAGCGGGCCTCGCTTGAACGCGGCGGCATCCAGCAGTTGTTCACCGGGAACCTGGAAAACGGCGAGCATGAGTTGAAAACGGTGATTACCGCCCGCTCTGCCGATGATGATTTCGTACGGCGGGAATCCACCCATCGGTTCAGAAAACGCCCCGGAGTGCTCCGTTTGCAGATGAGCCTGGAAGCCCGGGCGCCCGATTACGAACCCCGGGTTTCATTCATGGAGTGGGAATAGGGCGCCATGATGTTCCGGGTCCTGCTGATTGTGTTGCCTCTGACTGTTTCCGGTTTTTCCGGGGCGGCCACGCCGGTAATGCCGGATGATGTCCTTTCCGGTCTCAAGCAATTCCGGCAGGCCGGAGAACTCGGCCTCGATCTTGGAGATGGGCGACAGCAAGCACTCTATGAAGATGCTGAGACGGCACGAACCGCGGGCCGCACTGATGAGGCCGGGCGAATCCTGGCCGGTATGAAAGAAGGCTACTGGGCGGCTCTGGGTTACCTCAATCTTGCCAGCGATTACGCGAAAACCGATCTTAACCCGGCCAGGGCGCTGGTTGCGCTGCGAGTGGCGTTAGCCATGTCCGACGGTGACGCCGATTCCGGGCGTAGCCAACATCTGAAGAATAATCTGCTGGTCCGCGCGGGCTACCTTGCCTACCAGCACGGTGAATTCGATAAAGCGATCAGCTTTCTGGAGAAGGTCGACCTCGATAGTTTCAACACGCCAAGGGCGCTTTACCTCCATGGCCTGGCCCTGGCGGAAAAGGGTAATCACCGGGCCGCCATGCAGAGCTGGCATCGGGCCAGGAAATATCCGCTGGCCTACCCCGGGGTTGCCGATGCCTGGATTGGCAAGGGGCGCGGCTACGATCTTTCCGGCTATCTCGGGCAGGCCGGCGAAGCCTACCTCGCCGCCAACGCTGCCTTCGAGAGTGAACGGGTGACTCTTCGCAAACTGGCCGGAAAGATTCGGGAACAGGGGGCCTATAAAACCCTGGTGGAAGATGCCCGGGAAACCGGGGTCGACTGGTTTCTGGCCGACAGCCGTACACTGACCCAGCCGCGCATGGCCTATCTTCTTGGCTTCATGGAGGACCCTGGCGTCCAGAGGGCCGCAGGGCGAGTGGCAGCCCTTCGTTCGATGGCGGTAAAACTTGAACGCCACGGTCACGATCTGGAGGTGTTTCAGGGCGCTCTGAAAGAACAGCTGGTCGGCATCCATCAGCAGGAATCGAGGCAAAGCACCGCTGATCTTAATGCGCGGGGGGAAGAGCTTGGTACACGGCTGCAGGGCCTTGCGGATAACGCAGGTCCTGGCCAGCAAGCCGGTATCGAGGCTCTCCAGAAAACCCTGACGGATGCCCAGACCCGTTTGAGCCAGGTCCAGAGCAAGGCATCGGGGCAACCGGAAATCCTGGAACGGTTACGTCGCTCAGCCGAAGCACTGACAGGGCGCAACGAAGAGCTGTTAGTGTCTGCTCGTCAGTTGCTTGAGGCATCTGAAACGGCGTTGGACGATTTGGCTCTCGACTATGTCGAAGCCAGGGACCAGCAGATGGCCTTCGCACTGGACAAAACCGAGCAGCAGATAGCTCACCTGTATGAATATCTCGCCCTTCAGAACCTGGAGGAGACCCAGCCATGATCCGGCCGTTTCAGAGCTTCTGCCTTTCCTTACTGCTGGTAGCGCCGGCTGTGGCGCAGGAATCTTTTCGTGTGGAACTGGGCCGGGACGGCGAGACCATCGGGGATATGCGCCCGGTGTTCCTGACCTTTGAAAGCCGGCCGATGCCGGCAATCTCGCCTTCGGAAGTTGCCCGCCGCTACCATCGCCTGTTCCGGACATCCGACGAGCCAGAGGTCCGGATTGATGCCCTCAACCGCCTGAGCAATATCCGGGACCGTTCAGGTGAAGACATAGGGTTCTCTCCGGCCGAAGAGGAAAGGGTCTACAGCGAAGCGATCACCAGTTACGAGTCCATCCTGGCGCGCGGCTCCTACGGTGGGCGGCTGGATGAACTGCTTTACCAGATGGCCAAGGCCCATGCCCTGACAGGACAGCAGGATGCGTCTATCCAGAGGCTGAAACAGCTGGTGGGGCTCTACCCTGATTCCCCTTTGGTACCGGAGGCCCGGTTCCGGTTGGCGGAATCCGCCTTTGCTGCTGGCCAATACGCTGAGGCAGAAAGCGGCTACCGGCAATTGATTGAATCCGGCGACAGCAAAGAGTTCAGCACCAAGGCCCGATACATGCTTGGCTGGAGCCAGTTCAAACAGGGGCCGTCTGCGTGGAACAGGGCCGCAGGCACCTTTGTCGAGGTTCTGGACGAGTTTCTGCCGCAGGAACAGAGCCTCGAGTCGGTCAGTGAATCCAGTGTTGATACCATCGACGATACCTTCAGGGTTCTTGCCTTGATGGCGGCCCGAAAGGGTGGGCCGGACACCCTCATTGCGTGGCTGGATAAGGCCCAGCCGCGCCCCTGGGAACACCTGTTGTTCGACCGGCTCGCGGACTATTACGCTATCCAGGGCGAGACCAGGGCCAGTGTTGCCGCTAACCGGGCGTTCATCGAGTATTCCCCCAATCACCGTTCCATTCCCGCCTTCCGGTTGCAGGTGGTGGATGTCTGGCAAGGGTCGGGTGACGCGGAGCGGGTTCGTATGGCCCGGGCCCGATTCATCGACAGCTATAGCCTGGATTCCGCCTTTGCCGAGCTGAATGGGAGCCAGCAGGTCAAGTGGCGGAGCTTCAGCAGACGGCTGGCGGACTATCTCTATGATTTGGGCGCCCGCTCGGCGGAACAGGGGCAGGTTGCAAACTCTGAGTCTGCCTTTGCACAGGCTGCCACTTACTATGAAGGATTGGCGCCCCGGGTTGCCCAGAGCGGTGAGGTCTTGCGCCTTGCCGGGGATGCCCGATTGCAGGAGGGCCACTTTCCGAAGGCGCTGGCGAACTTTCGCAAGGCTGCCTATGAGGCGCCCGGTTACAGTGAGGCAGCAGATGCTGCCTGGGCCGCCGTCACTCTGTTGCGAGACGGCATCGACCAGCAGTACGGGGCTGCAGCGTTCAGACCTGGTCTGGAGGATCTTTCAGACGAAGCCGATCGTTTTAACGAGCGATTCGCGGGTGATAACAGGGTTTCCGGCCTGATGGCGGATCTGGCTGCCCGTTGGCTTGCTGCCGGCGACCATGAGCGGGGATTGCACTATGCTTCGCAGGTTCTGACTGCTCCCGGGGCATTGCCGACAGAGCAATACGCTGCATGGCAGGTAACGGCCCGGATCCGCCAGAAAGAGGGCGATTATGGACTGGCGGAACGCGCGTGGAATCAGGCGCTGGATCTTGCCGAGAGCGATCAGCTCAAGGATGTAAACGGCGACCAGCTGGCGGCCATTCGCAGGCAACTGGCGACGGCCGTTTATCGCCAGGGGGAAGTGGCAGCATCCCAGGGCAGGCTCGGAGAGGCCTGTCTCTTATACACATCTCCGAGCCCACGAGACTAGGCA
>OJGX01000028.1_pt1 | contig 66011 bp, 66 predicted proteins | sample 1594661 | NCBI WGS metagenome assembly OJGX01 (sample SAMN05416839, study PRJEB24817) | seawater metagenome | isolation source: Sea water | place: Canada:Atlantic | collected 2013-07 | reverse complement strand
CTTAGTAGAGGTAAGATGTTCTTATCTCTACTTTTTACTTAAATGAGCGTAAAGCGTGTCAATAGATTGGCAAAGTGTCAAAAAATTGTACTGAGGGCTTGTCTTCGATAAGTCACTGATCTATTGTAGTGCAATGCAGGGATTGCAGACAGGTTACAGGAGTTTGTTTTAAGGGTTGTACCAACAAAAAATATTGTTGGTGTTGATAACAAGAGACGACGAATGAATCGTTCATCAAAAGGGTTTGGCTTAACCGGAGTAGCCATAGCGGTTGTGCTGATGTTTGTTACTGCTGTTTTCAGCAGTTCAGCTAAATCTGCCGACGTTACTTCAACGCTAGTTGTGCAGTCTTCAGTTAAGTAGTCTGAAAGTGAAATTCTAACGCCAGTATCTGTTGTCAGATACTGGCGTTAATCACTCAGCTTTACCAATTCATTTTACCTATCTTGCGCTATTAGCCTTTTCTATTTTTCTCTCTGTTGATCAATTTCTGATCGGGATGTTTCTTCAACAATACATACGTAGCTGCAAACCCACCGTGCATAGGCTGCGCCGTGTGGTAGGCAATGACCTCTTCTAACTCAAGCAACCAGTGATTAACAAAGCTTTTCTTGTAAGCAGGAAAAGGTTTACTCTCTTCACCCTTGCCGTGCTTAATCAATAATGCCCTTACACCCCGTTTATGTGAGTCGGTTATCGCTTTGTATAGTGCATCTCTACTTTGCTCAATCGTCATGCCACTGAGAGAAAGGGTTTCTTCTAATGGGTATTTACCCATGCGTAATTTTTTGAACACACCGTCTTGAATACCCGGTTGTTGGAACAAAATGAAATCGTCAGGCTTTACCGGTGTTATCCCTTCTAAGCTTAGCGGGCTTTTCAGCTTTTCCCGTTCACTGCGTTGACGCGCAGCACGCCGCTTTTTTTCAGCTATCGCATTCTCTGTATCATGCAGCAATGCTTTATTTGAAGGTTTAATAGGTTTTACATCTTGCATCTCTGCAAAGAATGAATGTAAATCATCATTGGTTTCAATATCAGTCATAATTTTCTCCAACACTCAACGAAGCGTCACTGCCATGAATGTATTCGCTACGCCAATACTACTTTATAACGTTGGCCTGAGTGAGCACTGTCTTACTAAGAATCAATATGGGGCTGTTTGTTGAATTTTCTATGCTCATATATCATGGGCTAATCTTAAAGTAGCATCATTTTAAAAGCTGAAGTCGAGATAGTTTTTAATTATTGGCGATTGAATCTTATACGTCGCAAATTTACCGATGGGTTACTATTAGTAGAAGTGGCTTAAAAGTAGTTTAGAGGTAAACCAACCACAGGGACAGGTATGAATACAATGAGTCGAATGATCACTATTATAGTGTTTAGCTTGAGTGTCATGCTGCCAAGTATGGCGCAAACCAATGATAATGAGCCAAAACAGGTTATTGCTACGAAGGTCGCGCCGCCGTTTGTCATTAAAAATGAAGACGGTTCTTTTGAAGGTATAAGTATTGCACTTTGGGAACAAATTGCAGAATTAACGTCTACCGATTATGTGTTGACCGAAGCTTCACTGGTTGAGCTGGTGGAGGGAGTAGAAAATGGTCGTTTTGATGCATCTGTTGCTGCGCTTACCGTAAATTCGCAGCGAGAGTCGGTTATCGATTTTACGCATCCTTTTTATACTACAGGGTTGGCTATTGCGGTGCCTAGTGAAGGTAATCGTTGGATGTCAGCCGTTAAAGGTTTTTTCAGCTGGGAATTTTTAGTTGCACTTTCAGCTTTGTGCGGGTTGCTGCTCGCGGTAGGGGCGTTACTGTGGCTGTTTGAAAGAAAGCGCAACGCCGAGATGTTTGGCGGCTCAACCCAGCAAGGTTTAGGTGCTAGCTTTTGGTGGGCGGCGGTGACAATGACCACAGTAGGGTATGGCGATAAAGCCCCTGTTACCCTTGGTGGAAGGGTAATCGGTTTTATATGGATGTTTGCAGCGATCATTTTAATCAGTAGCTTTACCGCTGCAATTGCCACAAGCCTTACTGTTAGCCAACTATCTTCGAGCGTTAAAGGGCTTGAGGACTTACCTAATGTGCGGGTGGCTACATTGGCAAACTCTGCAAGTAGTGTATTTTTACGAAAAGAAAATATAGGATTTAAGCGACTTGAAAGCGTTGAAAAAGGTTTGTCACAATTGGCATCAGGCGACCTAGATGCTTTTGTTTACGATAAGCCCATTTTACAGTACTTAACTAAAAACAACTTTGATGACAGTATTCTTATTTTACCCGAGGTTATTGAACGTCAGGACTATGCTATTGCGTTACCAGAAAACAGTGCGCAAAGAGAAAAGATTAATACTGCGTTACTTAGAGTGATAGAGACTGACGAGTGGCAAGAGATAGTAGACCACTATCTTGGGAAATAGCGTTAGGTAAGATTACATTCCGTGACTGCGGTTAAGATTGATGGCGTCCCCAGCTGGAATCGAACCAACATCTAAGCCTTAGGAGGGCCTTGTTTTATCCATTAAACTATGGGGACCTACAAGGCTATTATACGAACTTAATCCGCGAACGGAACCCTTTGGTTTAAAAACCTTTATCTAAGTTTTGTACCCTGCTATAAAGGGTGAGCGGTTGTTTAGTTCTTCTATGTAATTAGTAGACGCTGTAACCGAACTATCGTTTGATAACGAAATCACTCTCTTGAATATTCGCAATAATACCACTGTCTTTATGAATCAATCTTGCAGTATTGCCATAAGCATTTTCAACAACAAATGCACCGGGGTAAATATGGTACTGCAAATAGGCTTTACCGTGTCTGTCGATAATTTCGCTGGTTTGATAGACAAAAAGCTCATCACCATTTTGTATGCCATTATCGCGGCCCAATGATACTGAAATATGCGAACCGGCAACATTAAGCACTCTGCCAGTCATAGGCTGACAGGCAATAGTCTCGTTAATATCAGCGGTTAACTGCTGCATCTGCTTTCTAATTGCATTGCCGTAATCTGTCCGCCAAAAGGTTGACGAAAATTCGTCTACATCGGTAAACCGGTCAAAAGGCCAATTTGCTTCAGTTATGTAATCTTGCTGCAGCAGCAAGCCGCTATTTATACCGTCGAAAACCTTAATGCTTAGCGAAAAGTAACGGGTGGCTTTTTCTTCTTTCCAGAATGCAATCGAAGAAGGGCGTTGTCTTTCAACACTAACGTCATTAATGCTGCCGATTAAAACAAACTGTGCATTTGATTGTTGTGATAATGCGCGCACATTTTCTTCAAGCCCATTAACTCCCCATCGTGTGGTGTGTGGAGCAATGTACGCTAAATTCAAATTCTGCGCCTGCGCCGACATTTCGGTAGCCAGCTTTCTTGTGACTGCCTCGGAAAAGTTAGGGATTTTTCCTTCAACTAAATGATTGCGGTTTTCTACCATGAAGTAACTGGTGGCAATATTTTTATCATACTCAACTGCGGTACATTGTTTAGCCGCAGGAAAGATATCCGCCCTGACGCTTACGGTAACATAGTCGCTATGCCATACTTCATCAGTGAGTTCGAGATGATCCACTTCACCTGAACTACTAATGGTAATGTCTTCACTTTCAAGTAACCCATTTGTGAGCTGCTGAACACTGCTTATCGAGGCACCTGCGAATAACAATGCTTGTTTGAGGGCTTCTTCTGTGGCGTCTCTACGTGCTTTTTCTTTATTACCGTTCACGATAACTGCTTGGCCTTTGGCTTCATACCAAGCGGCATGGCTTTGCCCTGTTGACACTAAAGCAAGGCAAAACAGCGCCATAAAAAAGGCGACCTTGGCGTATCTAGCTTGATATCTTCTTTTCACAGAAGACACGCTAGTTAACGTTAGTTTAGCGAATGTTTGTATGCCAAGCACAGTCTTGTCCTTTTGTTGCAGTGCGATAAGAGGGCACTACATCAGTTAATTTAAGTCAGTATTCTTTTGTATCAGATTCTTTAATCGTTTTTTTTCGACTTTATGTCAATTTTTGCTCCAACTTATAATAAGCGAAATAGATGCCAATGTTTCAAATTTAAAATTTAGGCGTAAACATTGCTTATCCACTAATAGAAAAATTGAGAATGAGGTTTCTCTAATGGTGTTTTTTGAAAAATTGATTCGTAGCCGAGCATGGATGACGATGGCTTTATTTGCTGCACTAACAGGTTTATCAGGATGTAGTCTATTTGTAGACAAACATGTGGAGTGGGAGACGGTTGAGCCAGACAGTTACCCTGTGCTAAGTGCCGTTGGATATGCCCCAATTATGTCGCAACGGGGTGAAAGCGAAACCGTGAAAACCTTGATGGCAATTAAAGCATCAAAACTAGAGGCTTACAGAGAACTTGCAGAGCAGGTGTACGGACAGCGTATTGAAGGTAATCAATCACTGTCTAGCCTTGTGGTGGATAATGAAACCTTGCGGGCTTCTGTAGAGGGCGTTATTAGAGGGGCTAGGGTAATAAAAAGTTACCCCGTGGGTGAAGACACCTATGCCACCGAACTTGAGCTAGATATGCATCGCGTGTACGACATTTATTTGACGACAGCGAAGCCACAAAGAATAAAAGACATCAAATACTATTAAGTATTTCGATGTATGGCTAAATAGCACCCACAAAAAAGCGCGTATTAAACGCGCTTTTTTGTGCTTTTATTGGGGCTTTCGGTAACGAGTGCATTACTTAGGCGCTAATACCTGAACCTAAACGGCCAGCATTTGGCTTGCCTTTCTTGTCGTAGGTTAAGGACTCTTTAGCGCGAACTTCCAACATCAGATTCCGTAAGTGTGTGAGGCGAAGCTGTCCTTGCTCTACGGCTTTCTGATTAATTTTGGTTTTATACTTACAGTCTTCTAACAGACTTTTCGCTTTACCCATTAACCCTTGTTCTTCTGCACTAATCGTTTCGTCTGTAGTTTGGCGATATAACGCCTCGACTTTTTGGTCGGTAGCCTGAATAGACTCTAGTAATGCAGACTTATCTTCTAGCAGACTCATCAAGGTTTCTGCATCTCGTGAGCTAATCAAATGTAATTCTTTTTCCAGCAACAAGCACAGGCCCTCTAAGTTAGTGACCTGTTGTGATAACGCTGAATAAAGATGACTAGTCATAGAAACCTAATTATTTTTGGCCAAAAATCTCACCCTCAAGCTTAGCGATTTTATTCGCTAACACTTCAGGGTTAACTTTGTATTCACCACTTGATATCGCTTTTTTAAGACGATCGACTTTTTCCTGATTTACAGGTGCTTCAGATCCTTTCTTCTGAACTTGATTCAACTGCTGCGCAGACTGAGTCAAGGATACTGAATCTTGTCGCGGTGCTTGAGCAACAGAAGCATTGTTAGAAGTCGCTTGTTGCTGTTGCGACTGCTGTGTCTGATTCTGTTGCGTAATTTTTGTATTATCAACGGGCGTTTTTGGTAACCCATTGTTTACGTTGTTAATTGCCATAATATTTCTCCACTACCTTTTCGCCTCTGTACATGTTATCGGCAAAAGCCTTCTTTTCTTTAGGCTTTTATACAACGAAAACGTAGTTTTTTAGCACGCTGAACTACAAGTGTACCACGACTTCTTGAGCGCTGGCGACTTCCGCTATGACAGGCTTTTGGCTACTGGCATTGAGCACCTTTATGGTATCGCCAATAACACCATCTTGTTGTGCTATTCCGGATGTTTTAACCGCCATTCCACCAAGTGATGCGCGAATGGTAATTCTATCGCCTTTGCACACAAAGCATAGCATATTGGATTGCACAGCTTGACCATCAACATTTCGGCGTTTCATTCGAGCGCCAATTAATGCATCTACATCGGTAAAAGCACTATAACGAAGACGCTTTATATCCACCGATGCCAGCGTTAAATTAGACGCAGAGAGAACGGTGCCTGGGCTAACCGCGCCAGACGTAACCACAATTTCTTTCGTTCTCGTGACTTGGGCACTGGTAAACAAGTACCAGTCATTATTTCCACAACTTACCCGTACCGAAACATACGATTGGTTCAAAGATTCATCAGACGCGTGAAATTGAAATCCGGTTGGACACTGAGGAATATTAATTCTTTCGTCTACTTCAGCAATGCTCACAGCAATATCGGTGTTTTCATCGTGTATACTAAGCGCCGACAGCAGGTATTCTTCTGCGCCCTTATTCACTACATCGTGCATCGTTTCAGCGTAACTGTAAGGCGCTAAAGCAACGGTCACCACAACAGTGAAAAGTGGCAGACGAACTCCTGTAAGCCAAGATTTTACGTTTTTTAAATTTTTCATAGTCACTTTTCGTGTTCACTTACTGAGTTATTGTCTATGCTTATAAGACAAATTAGGTTGAGACAATAACTTGCGTACGTCCGTGATTAAGTTGTACATGCAGCGAAACCGTCATTTTTCTGTCGTTTGACCTGCATACATTTAGTGATATTGTCTATTCTCTTTAGTGAAGGCAATGATCATGCCCAGTATTAAAAAGAGGTGAGATATGTCGGGAATTTTAGACTCGGTTAACCAACGAACCCAATTAGTTGGTCAAAACCGTCTTGAGTTATTGTTGTTCAGGCTTAATGGCCGTCAACGCTTTGGTATCAACGTGTTTAAAGTACGTGAAGTGCTCCAGTGTCCACCACTGACTTCAATGCCAAAGTTGAACTCGTTAGTTCGCGGAGTAGCACATATTCGTGGGCAAACTATTTCTGTTATCGATTTAAGCATGGCGACGGGTGGCAAGCGTATTGAAGATTTATCAAATGCGTTTATCGTTATTGCTGAATACAACCGTTCTGTACAAGGCTTTTTAGTGGGCGCTGTTGAGCGCATCATTAATACCAACTGGGATGCCATCATGCCGCCTCCCCAAGGGACAGGCCGAGCAAGTTACTTAACCGCTGTTACTGAAGTAGAAAACGAATTAATTGAAATTCTCGACGTAGAAAAAATCCTCAATGAAATTTCACCGCTAAATGCAGAAGTAAGCGCAGATGTTGCCGAAGGGCTAACTACGGAAGGTAAGGAAGATAAAATTATCTTCATTGCTGATGATTCAGCGGTGGCAAGAAACCAGGTTAAAAAAGCGCTAACCTCGCTCGGATTAGAAATTGAGCTGGCAAAAAATGGCTTAGAAGCGTTAAACCGGTTAAAGGAAATCGCTGAAGAATATGGTGATATTACTAAGCGGATAGGGGTATTAGTTTCCGATATAGAAATGCCAGAGATGGACGGATACACCCTTACGGCGGAAATTAAAAATACACCTGAACTTCAAAAGCTCCATGTTGTGCTTCACACTTCTTTAAGTGGCGTATTCAATCAAGCCATGGTTCAAAAAGTGGGAGCGGATGACTTTATTGCGAAATTTCACCCCGATGAACTAGCAACAGCAGTTCAGAAGTGGTTAATGACGGATTGTGAATAACGGAGCGGTAGGGGTTGGATAATAAAAATGTGTCGCCGGCAAGCTATGAAAAGTTTCGGCACTTCCTCGAGAAACAATGTGGAATAGTACTCGGGGAAAACAAGCAATACCTTGTAAGAAGCAGGCTTGCGTCGTTGTTATATAAGCATGACTATGACAATACTGATGCGCTTATTGATGTAGTAGTAAAAGGTTACGATCGTAACCTTTTACAAAGCGTCATTGATGCGATGACCACAAACGAAACGTTGTGGTTTAGAGATACTTATCCATTTGAGTTACTACAACGCGATTTACTTCCTCAACTCGCAACGAAAAATCAAAAGCTTAGAATTTGGAGTGCAGCTTGTTCGTCTGGACAAGAGCCTTATTCTATTGCTATGTCGATATTAGAGTTCCAAAAACAGCGACCTGGATTGCTTAGGCAAGGGGTTGAAATTGTAGCCACCGACCTTTCTTCTGAAATGCTAAACAAGTGTAGCCAAGGGTTATACGATGAACTTTCGCTTGCTAGAGGGTTATCGCCACAACGTAGGGCTATGTTTTTCCAACCTCATGAAAGTGGGCAGATGCAGGTTAAGCCAGAAGTGCGCAACATGGTTTCATTCAGAAGTTTGAATTTGTTAACTTCCTATGCAGCACTTGGCCGCTTCGACATCGTTTTTTGCCGCAATGTGCTGATTTATTTTTCGGCAGATGTGAAACAAAAGATACTGCAACAAATTGCCGGACAGCTGCAACCTGCCGGTGTCCTTTTCCTTGGCGCGTCTGAATCTATCAGTGCGGCAAGCGATACGTATGCCATGATCAAATGTAATCCTGGCTTGTACTATCAAAAGAAATAAATACCTAACGTACTGAATTTAGTTAAATATTTAAATTTCCCTCTATTTCTTTTCTCATTTTTATACAGTGCCAATCTTCAGGTTGGCATCTGCCTTGCTAGTAAAATCCTATAACAGATAATTCGTCATTATTTACTGATGGCGTATTTCCGGAATTTCGCAGCTAGGAGTTTTCAATATGGCCATAAATCTCGACAAGTTAGTCGGGTTTCATCAGTCGGCGTTAGCAATACGCACCGACAGGATGGAAGTCATCTCTGGAAACCTAGCGAACGCCAATACCCCTGGTTATAAGGCGAAAGACATCGACTTTAATAAAGCGATGGAGTCAGCCATGAGCGCCCAAGATGGGCAGCACAAATTGGGTGGTGGAAGCTTAGTAAGAACACACGATAAACACATAGGTGGCGATGTATCGTCGGTTGCATCAAATTTTGAAATGCAATACCGCATACCCACTCAACCGGATACCGGAGACGGCAATACGGTGGAAGTACAGGCAGAACGTAACCGCTTTTTAGATAACGGTTTACGTTACCAAGCCACACTTGAGTTTATTAACGGTAAAGTTAAAGGTATGAAAAAAGCCCTTAGTTCTGGAGGCCAGTAATCATGAGCTTATTTAATGTGATGTCAATTTCCAGTACCGGTATGGAAGCTGAAAATGTTCGTTTAAACACCACCGCTAGTAACATTGCTAACGCGAATTCGGTAAGCAGTAGTTATGACGAAACGTATCGTGCAAGACACCCAGTGTTTGCCGCTGAGTTGCAGCGAGCTATGGGCGATCAAAGCAAGGGTGTGGGTGTTGAAGTTAAGGGAATTGTAGAAAGCGATGCGCCATTGCAAGTTGAGTATGCCCCGCATAACCCAATGGCTGACGAAGAGGGTTATATCTATAAGCCAAACGTCAACATCGTTGAAGAAATGGCAAATATGATGTCGGCGTCAAAAGCCTATGAAACCAACGTTCAGGTTGCTGATACCACCAAACGGATATTCCGTCGGGTATTGCAGCTAGGACAAGGGCAATAAGTTGCCGCATAGGTAATGTGAGGAAAATACTGTGACCACAATTAACAACACCACTGGCCTGAACAACGAACTCTACTGGCAAGAAGAGACGGTTCCGGTTGTCGATGGAACAGAGCAACAGCTTTCGCAAGAAGACTTTTTTGCCATGTTAACCGAGCAATTAGCGAATCAGGATCCTACTAAACCCGTAGATAACGATCAGATGGTAGCGCAAATGACATCATTCACTATGGCTGATGGTATTTCTCAGTTGAATGATAAGTTCGAGTCATTCGCCGCCTCGATGACATCTAACCAAGCATTGCAAGCATCTAGCTTGATAGGTCAGAACGTATTGGTACAGGGCAACGTAGGGCACATGTCTAGCGACGCTGCAGGCGTATCGGGTGTTGTGGTCAATGAGCAGAGCGTACAAAACATGACGATCACTGTTGAAAATCAATACGGTGAAGTGATTAAGACTATTGATGCTGGCACACAAGCCGCTGGCAACATTCAATTTGAATGGGATGGCAAGGACACCCAAGGCAACGATATGCCAGCGGGTGACTACGTAATCAGTGCTACAGGCGAATTAAACGGTGAAGGCGTTCAATTGAATACTGCCATTAATCGTCATGTAGGAAGCGTTAGTTTGGCCGGCAGTGGTCAGGGCGTAATTTTAAATTTAGATGGCGAAGTCAGCATTAGTCTTGATGACGTTATTCAAATCGGCAGTTAGCAGGAGAAAGAAGCATGTCTTTTAATATTGCACTAAGTGGCGTAGCTGCCGCACAAAAAGATTTAGATGTAACCGCGAATAACATCGCAAACGTAAATACTGTTGGCTTTAAAGAGTCTCGCGCTGAATTCGGCGACGTGTACGCCACATCACTATTGGCTGGAAGTAAAACCAAAGTGGGCGACGGTGTTTTGACACAAGATGTGGCCCAGCAGTTTTCGCAAGGTAGCTTGCAGTTCACCAATACTGCACTTGATTTGGCGATTACTGGGAATGGTTTCTTTGCCACCGTGCCTGATGAAACCTCACGAGATTTCTCGTTTACCCGTGCCGGTCAATTCAAGTTAGATGACGACAACTATGTGGTTAACAGTAACGGCGACTTACTTTTAGGTTTCCCTGTTAATTCAGACTCTACCAGTTCATCGGTTGCATTGAGTACTACAGAGCCAGTGCAAATCCCAGATTCATCAGGTTCTCCAGCACAAACCTCAGAAGTTGATATCCGTATGAACTTACCTGCTAGTGAGCAGGGGTTAGATCCAGCCGCATTTGATCCACAAGATCCACTTACCTACAACGCGGCAACCTCGGTAACGGTTTATGACTCACTAGGCGACAGCCACGTGATGACTTATTACTTCGTTAAAGATGTGGCGGCAGACAATGAATGGTATGTGGCGACAGCGGTAGACGATCAACTTACTGATTTAGTGAATTCTACCGGTACTGATTCCGATCCAACTACAGCGGTAAACTCGCTGGGTACTAACACGGGTAACGGCGTTACAGCAGCTAAGCTTGTGTTTTCTCAAGGTGGTGACTTTATTGGTATTGAATCACCAGATGGCATTCAAACTACCGATTACAAGTTAACGACTGAAGCGCTAGGTTCTGCATTATCAAATGGGGCGGATGCGACTCAACAAATAGGGATCGATTTTAACTTAGACCCTGCAAATGCTACCACGGTGGAACCTACGCAATACGCATCAGCATTCGAAGTGACGTCATTAGAGCAAGATGGTTTGCCTGTTGGTCGTTTGACGGGTATTGATATTGGCCCAGACGGCTTGGTTCGAGCGACGTTCTCAAACGGTACGTCAGAACCTATCGTACGTGTGGCCTTAGTGAGATTTGCTAATGAGCAGGGCTTAACGCAGCAAAGCAGCACTGAGTGGAAAGAAAGTATCCTATCTGGTGAAGCGTTGGCGGGTGAAGCGACGACGGGGACTTTCGGTGAAATTAACTCATCAGCCCTTGAACAAGCCAACGTTAACCTAACCACTGAGCTTATCGATATGATTATTGCACAGCGGAACTTCCAGGCTAACTCTCGAGCACTCGAAGTGAATAACTCGCTTAACCAGACTATCCTGAACATCCGATAAACATTGACGTTTAACTAGCAAAAACCGCAACTTTAGTTGCGGTTTTTTTGTATCCACTTCTATTTGTGCATGTTGGCACTGGGATTGCAAAACCTGTATATGGTTTAACCAGAGTCAAAAGTCAGTCATGGACAAACTTCTCTACATTGCTGCCAGTGGTGCATCTCAAGACCTTTTAGGTACTGGGCTTCGTGCCAATAACTTGGCTAACGCGCAAACAACTGGGTTTAGAGCTCAGTTAGAACAGGCAAGGTCAATGCCTGCCTACGGCGAAGGTTTGCCGTCTCGCGTTTTTTCAATGACCGAAAGTCCGTCAAACAACTATGAATCAGGTCCTATGATTCAAACGGGTCGTGATTTAGACGTTGCGATACAAGGCGATGGCTGGTTTGCCGTTCAAGATGACAATGGGCAAGAAGCCTATTCTCGTGACGGCAACTTTAAGCTTGGTGACGACGGTATTTTGACAGATGTGCACAATCGCCCCGTTTTAGGCGATAACGGTCCAATTTTCCTTCCTGTGCCGCTAGATAATTTAGATATCGGTATGGACGGCACGTTGTCAATGAGACAGCTTGGCGCGCCAGAAAATGTAATTGAAGATGTTGGCCGGTTGAAACTGGTTAAGCCGAACTATGCCGATATGGAACGAGGCACTGATGGTTTATTTAGAATGGAAGACGGCACGGTAGCCCCAGCAAGTGCTGGTGTGAAAGTAATGTCTGGCATGTTGGAAGGCTCGAACGTGAATGCCGTTGACGAAATGGTCAATATGATAAGCCTTCAGCGCCACTATGAGCTTCAAGTGAAGATGATGAAGCAAGCTGATGAGCTAGATGCTCGCGGCAACCAATTACTGCGCATTCTATAGAATAGTTAACAATTTTGTTATACGAACTTTAAAGGTTAGGAGGTCGCCATGCACCCAGCATTGTGGATAAGTAAAACAGGTCTTGATGCCGCACAAACAGATGTCGCGGTGGTATCGAACAACCTGGCTAACGCATCAACGGTAGGCTTTAAAAAAGACAGAGCAATTTTTGAAGATTTGCTTTATCAGAATATAAACCAACCTGGTGGCCGCTCATCAGCTGATACCGAATTACCTTCTGGCCTTATGTTAGGTTCTGGTTCAAAGGTGGTATCAACACAAAAAGCACATACCCAAGGCAACTTGCTAACCACGGATAATGCGTTAGATATGTCTATTCAGGGGCGCGGTTATTTTGAAATATTGCAGCCTGACGGCACCATTGCCTACTCAAGAAATGGTCAGTTTTCAATGAACGATCAAGGTCAGATTGTGACTTCTGGCGCGGGTTTTTTACTCCAACCTGAAGTGGCAATTCCAGAGGATGCGCAGCAAATTACCATTTCACAAGACGGTGAAATTAGCGTGTCAATTCGTGGTCAAGCCGAGCCGCAAGTGCTTGGCCAAATGAACCTATCAGACTTCATTAACCCAACTGGCCTTCAGCCTATAGGACAGAACCTCTACGTTGAAACCGCATCAAGTGGCGCACCTATTCAAGGTGTGCCAGGCCTTCAAGGTATAGGCACTATTGCACAGGGTACGCTAGAAACCAGTAACGTGAATGTGACCGAAGAGCTGGTTAATTTGATTGAAAGTCAGCGTTTGTACGAGATGAACTCGAAAGTGATTTCATCGGTGGATCAGATGCTTGGGCAAGTCATTCAGCAACTTTAGTGAGTAATGTTATGCGAATTCTCGGACTCTTTCTTTCAGTGACAATAATGGCAGGTTGTGCAAGCACTAACCAGCCACCGGTTCAAGCAAACGACCCGTCGTTTGCCCCAGTGGTACCTGATTATCCTCGCGAGAAGATTGTAGAAGATGGTTCGCTGTTCCGCTCTTACATGGCCAATAGCTTGTATTCAGATATGACAGCTAGACGGGTTGGCGACATTATTACTATCACGTTGAGTGAAAATACCAACGCGAGTAAATCAGCTGGCACGTCGACATCAAAAGATACCACGGTAGATTTAGACACGATCACCGGATTAGGGGGCCAAGCGTTAAATATTGGCGGCCAATCTGTTCAGCTTGGCGTAAGTTCGTCAAACGACTTTGCAGGTGATGCAGCGACAAACCAAAGTAACAGTTTATCGGGAAATATCTCGGTTACCGTAGTGGAAGTGCTACCCAATGACAATTTAGTTATTCGCGGCGAAAAGTGGCTCACCTTAAATCATGGCGATGAATACATTCGTTTGACGGGTATCATTCGCTTATCTGACATTAGCCCCGAAAATGAAGTGTTATCGACAAAAATTGCCAATGCCAGAATTCAATATAGCGGAACGGGCTCTTTTGCTAGTGCGCAGGAAAAAGGCTGGCTTACGAAGTTTTTCACATCATCATGGTGGCCGCTTTAAGCGGGGCTAGGAGAATTATTATGCGTTTGTTTTCAGTAGTACTTATCGCATTAACACTGGTGCTATCTAGCAATGTTAATGCACAACGCATCAAAGACTTGGCAAGTATCCAAGGGGTGAGAAGCAACCAATTAGTAGGCTATGGCTTGGTAGTCGGTTTACCTGGCACTGGTGAACAGAGTCCTTTCACCGAGCAAAGCTTTCGTACCATGCTAAGTAACTTTGGTATTAGCTTAGATTCCAACACTAAACCCAAAATCAAAAACGTGGCAGCGGTGGCTGTTCACGCAGAATTGCCAGCATTTACTAAGCCAGGGCAAACCATTGATATTACCGTGTCGTCAGTAGGTGAAGCGAGTAGCTTGCAAGGCGGCACGCTTTTACAAACGTTTCTTCGCGGGGTAGATGGCAAAGTGTATGCGGTAGCGCAAGGTAGCTTGGTAGTAAGTGGCTTTGGCGCACAAGGCGGCGATGGTTCACGAATTGTGGTGAATACCCCCACTGTAGGCCGTATTCCAAACGGCGCTATGGTAGAGCAAACCGTACCAAGCGGTTTTGCCAATGGCGATTCATTAACTCTGAACTTGCATTACCCTGACTTTTCAACAGCAAAAGCGTTAGCTGATGTGATTAACGAGCGATTGGGTGCACAGCCAGAAAAAGGTTATTCCATCGCTACGCCCATTGATGCCGCGTCGGTACGTGTATCAGCGCCAAGAGATGTTGGTCAGCGAGTGGGCTTTTTGGCCACACTCGAAAATTTTGAATTCACGCCGGCCGATGCCCCTGCGCGGGTTGTTATTAATAGCCGTACCGGTACGATTGTGATTGGTCGAGACGTGCGTCTACTACCTGCTGCTATTACCCATGGCGGGTTAACGGTGACAATTTCAGAAAACCAACAAGTTACCCAGCCAAATGCGTTTGCAGATGGTGAAACGGTGGTGACAACACAGTCGATTGTTGATGTGGATTTATCAGACAGTCGCATGTTTTCTTTTGAACCGGGAGTGACACTTGATCAGCTAGTGCGAGCGGTTAATGAAGTGGGTGCTGCACCTGGTGATTTAATGGCGATTTTAGAAGCATTAAGGCAGGCCGGTGCGTTACATGGTGAATTGGTGATCATCTAATGGAAGCATTCAGCTCAAAAAATCAGCTTGATATGGCACGCAATGTTCACGATCTTGGCAGTATTAATAAAATGCGCGAGGCCATTGCTTCGGGTGATGAAAGTGTATTGCAAGAAGCGGCTGAACAATTTGAAGCCATATTTGTGCAAATGATGCTGAAGTCGATGCGTAAAGCGCAAGACGCCCTAGCAGATGAAGACAGCCCGTTCAATTCTCAACAAGTTAAATTTTATCGCGACATGCACGACCAACAGCTTGCAACCGATTTAACGGCAGGTGGCGGTATGGGGTTGGCTGACATTATCGTTAAACAAATGGGCCAATCCGAAGACAGTTATTTACCTGCCAGCGTTATTCGTAGTGATGGTAACTTGAATTCGTTGAACCGCGACCGTGTTGTCGCTGTAGAGCAAGCGCAAGAAACCGTGCTCGCTTCTGAATCTAAAGGGGTGAAATCAGCCGCAAAAGACAGCATGTTCGATACCCCTGAAGATTTTGTTGAAACTCTGCGCCCCTACGCTGAACAAGTGGCTGAAGAATACGGTATGGATGCTAAAGCCATTATCGCGCAGGCTGCGGTCGAAACAGGTTGGGGTAAGTTCGTTATTCACAATGCCGACGGTGAAAGTTCGCACAATCTTTTTGGTATTAAAGCGAACTCGAAGTGGGAAGGCGAGCAAGCGGTTGTCGACACACTTGAATTTAATAGCGGTATTCCACAAAAGCAAAAAGCAGCTTTTCGTTCTTATGCGTCATTGGAAGAGGCGGTTAATGACTACGGTCGTTTTATTACCACTCAGCCCCGTTATCAGCAAGCGGTGGAACAAGCCTCAGATGCACACAGTTATACGCGAGAACTACAAAGCGCTGGATATGCTACGGATCCTAACTACGCCAGTAAAATCATGGCGGTTTACCACAGCGATAGGCTTAACGGCTTAATGCTGTAAGAAGAGGGGTTTAATATATGAGCGCAGTTGATTTATTTTCCCTAGCCACCAGTGGTGTAAACGCCAGTAGTAAGCTTTTACAAACTACCAGTAATAATATTGCCAATGTAAATACGCCTGGGTACGTACGTGAACGCACCGAGCTGGTTAACAGTGATGTATTCGGTGTTGAAATCGGAAATACAGAGCGAATTATAAATGTATTTGCGCAAAACCAGCTTCGCCGCGATATAACTTCGGTAGGTGAGCTAGAGGCTTTCTCTTCCAAAACTTCAGCGATTGATACCCTTTTAGCCAGTGAGGCAAACTCTTTATCTAAAGGCATTAGTGACTATTTTGCAGCGGTACAAACTGCCTCAGACGACCCCACAAACTTAGCGTCTCGTGAACAGGTATTAGGGAAATCAGAGTCGCTGTATCAACGTATGAAAACCCTGTCAGATTACATGGTGGAAAAGGAAGAAGAGTTTAACCTTGAAGTCACGTCTTTGGTGAACAGAACCAATAGCTTGATTAGCTCTATTGGCGAACTCAACAAAAATATAGTCATTGCCAAAGGAAACAACACCAGCGACGAACCCAGCGCATTAATGAATAAACGAGATGCCGCCGTTGAAGAGCTTGCCTCTATTATGGCTATTGATGTGAAAGACAGTCAAAGTCAAAACGGTGCGATTACCGTGAATTTGACCACTGGCGAATCACTCATATTAGAAAACGGCGCGTTTAATTTATTTGAAATAAGTACCAGTGCAGATTCAACCAGCAAAGAACTTAAGTTAGAAACAGATTTTGGTTCTCAAACGAAAAACGATACTACAGTTCGTATTGTTGAAAGTGACTTAGGGGGCAGCCTAGGCGGGTTATTTCGTTACAGAAATGAAGTGCTAGGCACTGCTATGCGTGACGTAGGCCAACTTTCTGTTGCCTTTGCCGACGCAGTAAATACCCAAAACAAGTTGGGGATGGATTTAGACGGTCAACTAGGCGGCAATATTTTCGACATTCCTACGTTTAGGGGATTAGAAACACAAGATACCAGCGGAGACTATCAGGTTGTTGGTCAGCTTGTTGCTGGCAAGGGCGCTGAACTCACTGATGCCGATTATCAAATTGAAGTGACTGCGTTATCTGCAGGGGTTCCTAGCGAAATAAAAATTACTTTTTTAAATCCTGATGGAACACCGCAAAAAGACGGTTCTGGGAATGATATTGTCTATTCAAACTACACCGTTACTAGTGGGTTTAATGAATTGCCAGGTGGTATTGAAGTAGAATTTGGCGGTACGTCCACCTATGCGGTAGGGGATGAGTTTTTGATGCAACCTACCAAAACCATTGCATCATCTATTGAGCTAGCCACAAACAGACCTGAAGATCTCGCGTTTGCGGCGCCCGTTAGAGCTCAAGCAGATGCCACGAATTTAGGTAGCGCCAATGTAAGTGGTGTATCGATTACCAACACAGAAGTTGGCGGTGGTACCGAACAATCTGCATTTGATGGTGCAGGTGGAATACATGATTTAGCCAGCTCGCCAAGTGGTACATTTGGCGCGCCAGCTCAAATCGTCTTCACCGCAGAAGATAGCTATCAAGTGTTAGATGGTGAAACACCGCCAAATGTCATTACCAATGTGACCGGTGCGACCAATTTAAGCAACTTATTAGCACAGGCAGAAAGTAGTGGCAGTAGCCCAGCTTGGCCTGCAGCATTTTCATCACTAGATGACTACCCAGGTTACGACATCAGTTTAGATGGTGTACCTAAAGCAGGTGATAGTTTTACTATTAGTTACAACACTGATGGTTTCAACGACAACAGTAATGCACTTGAAATCGCCTCCTTGCAGAACGAGAACCTCGTGCAAGTGAGCAGTGAATCAACCAACCAGCAACGTACTTTTCAAGATGCCTATGCATCTATGGTAGGGCGGATTGGTGAAGACGCAGCCATGGCTGACATTTCGTTAACTTCAGCAGAGGCAATGAAAACCCAATCAGAAAATTGGTTTGAGTCAGTATCTGGAGTAAGCCTAGATGAAGAGGCGGCAAACCTGGTTAAGTTTCAACAATCTTATTCTGCCGCTGCAAGAATTTTAAGCACAGCGCAGGAGTTGTTCGAGACTATTCTAAGTGCGGCGAGGTAATAGATTATGCGTATATCAACCAATCAAGTTTACGATCAAAGCATTCGCTCAATCATGGAAAACCAAGAAGGTTTGGTTAAAACCCAAGAGCAGTTAGCGACGGGTAAGCGGATCATTACGCCGGCAGACGATCCTGTGGGCGCTGCAAAAGTACTGCGCTTAACCGAAGAGCTTGATGGGCTGACGCAATTTCAACGAAATAATGATTTGGTAACAGGCTCTTTAGAACAGCAAGAAGCAGTGCTAACGAATATTACCAATTCGATTAACCGTGCTAGAACATTAGTCGTTCAAGCAGGTTCGGGTATTCTTGATGACCCTGACAAACGCGCTATTGGGGCTGAGTTAGAACAAATTAAGTTGGAAATATTTGACTTAATGAATACCCAAGATGCCGATGGCAATTATATGTATGCAGGTTATCAATCTGCGAACCAAGCCTTTACCTACAACCCCGCATCATCAGGAAATGCCATTACATTTTCAGGTGATGCAGGTGTAAGTTTTATTCAGTTATCGTCTAGCTCAAAGATACAATCTACCAGTAACGGTTATGAAGTTTTTGAGAACGTACTATCTCGTTTCGATTTTTCGGTCAATAGTAGTACTGTTACTGATTTACAGCAAGCGACAGTTGCTGAGCAAGGTACATTCGATACATTTTTTGATAAAAATTACGATCCTGTTACTAGTGCGAATAACGATTATCAAGTTGAGTTTTTGGCATCAGGAGAAGCACAGTTAACTAATACAGGCACAGGCGCAGTTGTGGGAAAGGTTGGCTATACTTCCGGTAGCCCATTTACTATCAAAGGCATGCAGTTTGAAGCTTCCGCCGCCGTGGGCGATACCATTAATTTTTCCTTGGATGCGCCCGAGAAAAAGAGTATGGCTCAATCGCTCCATGAAATTCAAACCATACTTATGGATAGCACCATTGATGATAGCGCGCTGCAAGAGGCCATTGCCGACTCATTAGTAGGATTAGATAACGGGCTAGAAAAAATATCTTTAGAACGAGCGTCAATAGGTAGCCGTCTAAATATCGCTGAATCTACTTACGAAAGTAATCTTGATATGGAAATTGCAGCAAAGGCTTCCCGTTCATCAATCCAAGATGTTGATTATGCAGAAGCGTCCACAGAGTTCGCCAAACAAGAGACAGCACTTAATGCAGCTCTAGCTACTTTCCCGCAAGTATCCAATTTATCCTTGTTTAACTTCATTTAATAGGCCATTCATCCCTGACAATGTGGCAAGATATACTCGGGTTTTATTATCGATATGATCTGAGTAATAAGAGACATACAGCGTGTCATCTTGCCATACCAACCCAGGGTAACTATTGTCTCCTCTACTCGGTAGGGTCATCAGAAGTTTCAGCGAATAATCGGTTGATGAAAGTAACCAAATTGCCGTTGTCAGATTTCTACCATCCCAGTTTCTGCCTGCAACTATATACATATTGTCCGTAAAAGATAACATTACCGGTCCACCAACGTATTGTTTCAAGTCGTGCCATTTCCAATTGGTATAGGGCGGAGATGAGAAACCTAGTTTGGCGCTGAAACTATCAGCATCTCGGCGTACAATCACCGTCGCCTTATCAGTATCATCGAACAATATATGGCTTTCATTTGGGTAGCCAAATGTGTGCTTCTCAAAAGAAATAGCGCCTTTCTTTTGAAGGTAAAGTTGTTTGCGTGGGTTGCCTACATACAAATCAATTCTTTGACTTTTGCGGTTATAGGCAAAACCATAAGCTTTATCTTTGTTCCATGTTATGCGCCAAAGCCACCAACCGGAATGCCCAAAAAAGTGAGGTGTTGACCAAGAATCTCCCGTGGTAGAAAAGTAACTCACCATTTTAGTGGTTACCGCCCCCGTACTTGCGTCCTTGTGCTTAGCATAGGCAGTGATGATTAACTTCCGACCATCAAAACAAAATTTTGGATCGCGTAAATCCCAAGAGGGTAGTGCCAGTCGCTGGTAGGTTTTTGCCCCTGAATCAACATTCACTTTGCAGACAATCACAACGCCATCTGGGCTTATATGGTTCAAGGCTCGTCGATAGCAGCACAGTAGTGATTTGCGACTATTGTCGAAGGGATTTTCGATTAAATCAGTAAACGCGCAGTGCTCACCTTCCGATGAAATTCGCTCAACCGCGTTAATCTTCAAATTTATATTCACACTAATACTCTTTTAAAAACCGACTGTTATGTAATCGTAAGCGGCAATCCTATACCGTGCAACGGCAATTTTTGTAAATAATTCTAAAGGGAACTGCTGTTATGTCGATACAAACACTGAGAGAGCCAGTTCATCATTACCCCTCAGGTATTGATAACTATTAAAATTGTAATAGCCGGATCCCCGGCAGCCAGCCCACGCTGGACTGAGAGTGTAGGAGAGACTTTATGTCTATGTTCGTCAATACCAATGTTTCATCATTGAATGCACAACGTCAGTTATTCGATGTTAGTAATTCTTTGAATACGTCATTTGAGCGTTTGTCTTCAGGATTTCGCATCAACAGCGCTGCTGATGATGCTGCAGGACTGCAGATAACCGATAGAATGACATCACAAGTTCAAGGCCTAAACCAAGCGGTTCGAAATGCAAATGATGCGATCTCACTATCGCAAACTGCAGAAGGCGCGCTTTCAGAGACTACCACTGCGCTTCAGCGTATTCGTACTCTAGCAGTACAATCACAAAACGGAATTAATAGCGAATCAGATCGGGAAGCCTTGCAAAAAGAAGTGTCTGCATTACGCACAGAGATTACTCGAATTGCCGATACTACAGAATTTGCCGGTGTCAGTATTCTTTCCGGTGATTTTTCTGCAAAGTTCCTAGTTGGAGCAAACTCAAATCAAAATATATCTGTAAACCTTTCGTCACCATCGCTCACAAATGCAGGCGTTACAGGTTTTAGTGCTGGAGGCCTACAGATTACTGGAACAGACGTAGACGTTTTGACCGCTAGTAATGCCTCGGGAATGATGAGTAAACTTGATACTGCTATATCAGCTGTTGGTGCGTTGCGTGCTGATTTAGGTGCGTTACAGAATCGATTTCAGTCAACTATCCGTAATTTGAGCAACATTTCTGAAAATGTTTCTGCGGCACGATCACAAATAAGAGATACGGACTTTGCGACTGAAACTGCTAATCTAACCCGTAATCAGATACTGCAACAGGCAAGTACAACTGTATTGTCTCAGGCTAATCAGCGTCCACAGGCAGCACTACAGCTTCTAGGATAAGCTTTGTAAGCCATAGACTACGGCGAGGATGAAGCCAGGGGATAGTGACCCAGTGCTTGTAATCTATGTAAATGGCCAGTAATTGAATGTAATTCAATTACTGGCTTTTGTATCTCAAGTATTGAGATATTACCGAATATTTTTTCCTCATTCTGATTTCCTCTAGAAAGCGAATGCTTGTTTTCAGTTTCTTTGTGAGTTGTTAACTCTTATCCCGTATCGAAAATCGTTCTCACTACTGCCTACTATTACTTTCACATAGGCTGTTTTATCTACAAAGTCTTAATTTTCCTGCATCTCAATCTCAATTTTATGATTTTAATTGGCTCGTAATGTCATGAAAATCATCGGTTTTTAAAAATTTTAGTTTTTTTTCGTCTCAGCGGGCAAAAAATGCTAAAGGAAAATCGGTAATAGGACGATAACTATTACAAAGGGGAGATAAAAAACGTTTTTACTTCCCAAGTGCTAATAACAACAATAGTAGGGCACTAAGTGAGACCTTATTTGCGTAAAGTAAATAAAGTAAGTGAATTTAAATGTTAGGAAAATCAACCTATTAAGATGTTAAAAGTGCAGTTTAAAAAGTTCTAAAGTAATTGTGTTTTAATGTCGATATATAGGAGGGTTTGCTAGAGGGTTTGGAGCTGCTGACTGGCGAGAATGAAGCCAGGAGGTAGTGAGAGGTTTGAGGTCTGGAACATCAATCTCACCAGCCAGCAAAGAGAAGAAAACTTCTCCGTTTAGCAAACTTCATCAGTAGTGTGCCGATGAAGTATCAGATAAATCTGACGATTTGATTCAAGCACGCACTGTGCCAAGAATTTAATACAACGCGCAAATAATAAAACCAATAGCGCAAAACTTAAACTGTTAGGAGACCTCTCATGAGTCTATTCGTAAATACTAATGTGTCATCGCTTAATGCGCAGCGCCAGTTGTTTTCAACAGGCAATAACTTAGATACTGCATTTGAACGTTTATCATCTGGCTTTAGAATTAACAGCGCCGCTGATGATGCTGCAGGTCTGCAAATTACTGACCGTATGACCTCGCAAGTTCAAGGCCTAAATCAAGCGGTTAGAAATGCAAACGACGGGATTTCTCTTGCACAAACCGCTGAGGGTGCAATGCAAGAAACAACGACTGCACTACAGCGGATTCGTACCCTTGCGATTCAGTCACAAAATGGTATTAACTCTGAAGCAGACCGTGAAGCACTTCAAAAAGAAGTCTCTGCCCTTCGAACTGAAATTACTCGAATTGCTGAAACGACTCAATTTGGTGGGGTAGACATCTTATCTGGGGATTTTTCGGCTAAGTTCTTGGTGGGCGCAAATGCTGGTCAAACCATTTCAGTAAATCTATCTTCACCTGCGTTAGCAAAGGCTGGAGTTAGTGGCTTCAGCGCTGCTGGTCTTAATATATTGGGCGACAACGTATTAACTGAAGCCGGAGCGTCAGGCTTACTGGGTGCGGTGGATACAGCGATATCCGCTATGGGGGGATTGCGTGCAGATTTAGGTGCGCTTCAAAACCGCTTCCAATCTACTATCAGAAACTTAAGTAATATTTCTGAGAATGTATCTGCGGCAAGATCACGAATTAAAGATACAGATTTTGCCACCGAAACGGCAGAGTTGAGCCGTAACCAAATTCTTCAACAAGCAAGTACCACTATTCTTGCCCAGGCGAATCAACGTCCACAAGCGGCATTATCACTACTAGGCTAAGAAGTACATAAGGCGTTTTAATTGGGAAGGAGTTGAGAGGCCATCCCCTAATGAAGGAATGGCGGCCATTTAAGGCCGCCCCCTTTGAGAAAGCGCCGACTAACAGGACTGAGAGTGTAGAAGTGTTGGTTGAGAGGCCAGTTTATCCTACTAAAACCCTGCCAGCCGACTGAAACAGTATTTGCTCAATCTCCTAACGTGAGCAGATTGGCCGAGATTTAATGTCTCGGCCTTTTTTTATTCTAAGCCGAAACACCCTGCCAAACTGAAATCATTAACTTGAGCAAAATTAATGATTCACAAATACAAATGCACCTTCCATGCCAAGTGTATTCATTTAATGTGTCAAATCTACGAAATATTCTTAAACCTAACGGTGCCGCTATACCCTCAAAGTAAATATTGTCAGCCAGAATATGGATCGATTTATCACAAATAGATTAGTACTAACGTGTTTTTAGTGCCTGAAAGGACAAAAAATATAGAAATAGCGCGATGGTAAATCCTTATGTAACAATAGCTTAAATATTGCTTTCGATTTATTTTAAAAAAAGCAAAAAAAAACTAAAGAAGCTAAAGACTTTGCCGATACCTATTGTTGAGGGGTAATGTAATTTACTTTTACAAGAGGAAGTTAGCAGGGAGTAGTGACCCAGCTGATTTGAACTGGAAGGATTTAATGGTAGCACAAGCTTTATTGAATCCCTAGGAGGTAATATAATGACTTTATTTGTAAATACTAATGTTTCGTCGCTTAATGCTCAGCGCCAGCTTTTTGACGTAAACGACCGTTTGAACACATCTTTCGAGAGACTGTCATCAGGATTTCGTATTAACAGTGCTGCTGATGATGCTGCAGGTCTTCAAATTTCGGATAGACTTACATCACAAGTTCAAGGACTCAATCAAGCAGTAAGAAATGCTAACGATGCCATATCGCTAACACAAACGGCAGAGGGAGCGCTTGGCGAGGTAACGACAAGCCTGCAGCGTATCCGCCAATTGGCTGTGCAGTCACAAAATGGTATAAACTCAGGCTCTGATCGTGAGGCACTTCAAAAAGAAGTTTCAGCTTTGAGAACAGAGATAACTCGCATAGCCGATACCACTCAGTTCGGTAAGGTGAACCTGCTGAACGGTGGTTTTTCTGCGAAGTTTCTTGTTGGTTCGAATGCTGACCAAACAATATCAGTGAATCTGTCTGCGACAAATCTGGGCGTAGATGGTTTTAGTGCAGCAGGATTAAGTATCGACTCTGATAGCGTAGCTACAGCTGACGGCGCTTCGGCATTGTTGGGTAAAATAGACACAGCAATATCAGGAATTGGTGCTGTGCGTGCTGACTTGGGTGCGCTTCAAAACCGGTTTCAATCCACAATTCGAAACTTGAGCAATATCAGTGAAAACTTGTCCGCTGCTCGTTCACAGATTCGTGATACCGACTTTGCGGCTGAAACGGCTGAATTAACGAGAAACCAGATTATACAGCAGGCATCCGTATCGATACTCAGTCAGTCTAATCAGCGTCCTCAAACTGCACTATCGCTACTTGGGTAAGCAGTTAAAAAGTAGCTATAGTTAGTAGGGCGGGTGCTTACATGTAATGTAACGCCCGTTTTTCTGGTTTAGGTCAGGAGGTATTAGGTGGAAATTCAAAATACCCAAGGTGGTCAAGCTTTTGCATCACCAAATGTGACACCTATTCGGACGGATACTGATGTTAAGAAAGAGTCTTCCGGCAGTGAAAATAAAGAGTCTAATCAGCGAAATAATGGATCTTTAGCAACACTGCAAACTCGTGATTCCTTTTCTATCGAGACGAATAAAGAATTGTCTCAAGCATCTGGATTACAGGCCGATAACGTAAGAAGCACGGAGAATGATAAACAGCTTGATGATGCAATATCAAAAGTCGAGTCATTCCTAAAAGTTCAGAATCGAGATTTAGCGTTTTCTATCGACGAAGAAACCAATCGTTCAATAGTTACGGTTAAAGATTCTCAATCTGGCGATGTGATAAGGCAAATTCCTTCCGAAGAGGTACTAGAACTTGCCGAGCGTATCCAAGAGCTCCAACAGGATGTTGGGAACAGTGTGGGAGTGTTTATCAACAACCAGGTTTAATGAGGTAATACAATGACAATTCAGTCTCTAGGTGTAGGATCGGGTTTAGCCCTTGATGATCTCGTACAGCAGCTTATAACCGCAGAACGTAAACCGAAAGAAGACCGTTTGAATGCGTCGGAAGAGCAAATTGAGGCTGAAATTTCTGGCCTTGGTCAAATCAAGTCGAAACTTTCCGATTTTAAAGACACGGTAGATGACCTTCGAAGCGATAACGGTATAAATGGCCGAGAGCCAACGATTACTAATCCTTCCGAGGATAACGATGTGTTATCTGCAGAAGCATCTAACTCAGCCCTCAGAGGTAGCTATGAAATATCGGTAGAGCAACTTGCCGCCGGTAGTCGTATCACCACCGATGCGGGTGCATTTGCATCAAGCAGCGATCCAGTACTAACGTCGGGCACAGGTTCACTTTCATTTGATGTGGGTGGAGCAGATAGCTTCACAGTAGACGTTACAGCCGGTATGTCCTTAACCGCTCTGCGTGAAAAAATTAATGGTGCTGACGATAACTTTGGCGTAACTGCGAATATTATCGATACAGGCACTGGTGCAGGCCCCCGGCTTGTATTCTCTTCATCTGAAACGGGTGAGGGCAACGATCTTGTTATTACTAACGATACTGGAGTTACTGAACTTGACCGCCTATCTACAACGGGCGGTACCGCCAATATTAGTGCGGCGAATATTGAAAGTGCTAAAAATGCTATAGCTTATATAGATGGCATTGAAGTTCAAAGTACTTCTAACGAGTTCGAAAATACAATCCAAAACGTATCCTTCGATGTCAATGAGGTTTCTCCAAAAGACTCTGTTGGCGATTTTTTGACGACTAAACTAAATATTGGTTTTGACAAAGAAGGTTTGGATAAAAAAATCCGCGACTTCGTTGATAATTACAATGCGTTGATTGATGAAATAGGTACGTTAACTAGCTATGGCGAATCAGAACTTGAAGATGACGGGGCCCTAGCAGGCGATTCACTTTTACGTGGAATTCAAACCGGTCTAGCATCTATAGTCAGTGACAATGTTGGTGGATCTGCACTTGGGAATTTGTTCCAAATTGGCATTGAAGTTGATAGTGACGGAAAGCTTGAAATCGGTTCAACTGATTTTGGACTTGGTACCGGTGAAGACAGGTTGGAAGATGCACTTGAAGATAATTTTGACGAAATAGCTAAGCTCTTCACTGACGAAAACGATGGAATAGCCACTCGGATGTTTAAATTTGCGGAAGAGTATACCTCATTCAGTGGTCTTATAAGTCTGAGGGAGCGCACAGCAAAAGATAATCGAGAAGAGGTTTTTGATCAGAAAGAGACATTAGAGCTTCGCATGCTGAGTTTTGAGCAAACGCTAAGAGATAAATATTTGAATCTAGACCAAACTGTCGCACGGCTCAACCAAACAGGCTCAGCACTTTTAGCTTCTTTATAAGCACAGATTTAATCGGAGGTAATATGTCACTCAAGGGTATTAATGCTTACCGCAAAGGAAGCCTCAAACAGGATGTTGCCAATGCAGATCCTCACAAATTAACGTTAATGCTGCTTCAAGGCGCACTTGACCGAATTGCTTATGCAAAAGGCGCAATGGAGAGAAAGGACCATGTAGCGAAAGCTGATTATATCTCGAAGGCTGGTGCTATTATCATGCATCTGCGCGACACACTTGATCTAGAAGCTGGAGGCGATGTAGCCGATAATCTACTTGCACTTTACAATTACATGGTAGAACGACTGAGCGATGCCCATATTAACAATGACTTGAATATTTTGGATGAAGTGTCTAGCCTGTTGACTCCAATACGTGACGCATGGGTTCAGATTCCGGAAGAAGCTAAACAGGAAGCATATGAAGCTCAGCGCCAAAAACGACAAGCAGTGTGAAAAAAAACTCTTTAAGCCATGTCCATACACCACCTCATCTAGATGCCATAAACCGGCAGATTGTCAAGTGCATTGAAAACAGTGATAATGACTTCTCTTTACTTTATAAATTAGTAAAAAAAAGAGACGACATCATCGTCAATCATCTAAGCTCTATTGAGGATGGAGAAAAGAAAAATTTTGCAAAGTTTGAAGTAGAGAAAAATCGAGAACTTTTACTCACAGTTAACAACTTGCTGCAAGAAGCAAAAGACGAGGTAAGCAAGTTGATAAGAAGTAAAGCCGCCGCTAAAAAGTATAAATAGATGTTAAAATCAATAAGTTATCATTTAAGTGAAGACGAAAGTAAGCAACTCGAAATAGAGGCCTCTCTTGCGGCAGATATAAGAAGTAGACTAAGACGAAACGAAGAGGCGTTCAGACGCTATATTCCGAATGTTTACAGTTCAATAATGTCATCACCACGCACTATGGGAAGTTCTGTATTCTGTAATAAAAACGGGCAAATGAATATTGTTGAGTACAGTTCAGGTCAAACGTTGTACGGAATTTCACCAGCGAGAGAAGTTGAGAGTCAATATTTAAAGTTTTCTCGTTTAGCTTTAGAGATAAACGTAGACCGACAGAGTGAGGCAAATGAGTCATGTGTACCGAAATACGTAAATTGTATTTCGGTTTTTGGTATTGGAATTGGGCTTCATATACAGTGGATACTCAACAATTACCAAATAAATCATATTATAATCTACGAACCAAATGTAGACTATTTTATCTGTTCATTATCTACAATCGAGTGGCATAAAATACTTCGTTCTGCGAGTGAAAGCGGAACAAAAATCTACTTGAGGTTAGGTGAAGATGGCACAAACTTCTTTCAAGACATAAGTGAATTAAAGAGTCACTTTTCGATTAGTACGATATTTATATACAAACACTACAATCATCCTACTTTCGATCAATTATTTTCCGCATTAAGTTCAAAGCTCTGGACTGAAATATCACAATTGCGATTTAAAGAAGAGAAAAATAAGGTCTTCAATTACTTACCTGAGTGGACAGAAGCGCTTGACGACAATCAATGGTCAGAAAGCTATTTAAATAAGAAACGTTTTGCTAATAATCTAACTGTTTTAAAGAAGTACGTTCCTAGCGTTTTTGAAGACATTAGGGAGTACAAACCTAGGTGTTGGTTACCAGTAGCGAATTCAAAAGGCCATGTGAATGTTAAACATATCACAACTAAAGCGTTTTTTTATGGGGAGAACCCAGTTGAAAGCTGTAAGTCAAGCTTGCTAGAATTCGCAAAAAAACCTAATAAAGACGGTTTGATATTGGATTATCGAGGAAAGAAGCTTGACCGCTATGAACACTATCAGATGGTGGCGAAGTGTAATCAAGCACTAAAAGCTGTAGAAGATATTAGAGGAGAGTTACCAGCAGAAGTCGATTCATTAATAATCTTTGGTCTAGGCGTTGGATATCAATTAGAGGCTTTAATAGAATCTCATAATGTAGGAAATCTCTTCATATGTGAACCCAATAGTGATTTTTTTTATTCTTCACTGTTCGCACTCGATTGGGAAACTATCTTTACTAATATTGATAAGCAAAAGGGTAGGTTATATTTAAATATTGGTGATGATGGTTCAAATCTTACAGATGACTTTCTAAAGCAGTTTCATACTTTTGGCCCATATCTTTTGTCTAACACATATTTCTACGAAGGGTATTACAATGCTGAACTCGTACATCGAGTTTCACAACTCAGGCAGCAGCTTCAAACCTTGATTGCTATGAGTGACTATTACGATTACTCCAAATATTGTATTAGTCATACAATAAACTCGATAGATAGGGCCGTGCCATTTCTTGTCGAAGATGCGAATAAAAAATTAACACCAAGCTTACAAGAAGTACCTATATTCATAATAGGCAACGGTCCTTCTGTCGACAGTCTTATTGATGTAATCAGAGAGAATGCACATAAAGCTATTCTTATCTCATGTGGTACTGCTCTACAGACTCTGCATCGAAATGGAATTACGCCGGACTTTCATGCAGAAGTTGAAATAAATCGGTCTACTTTTGATTGGGCTTGTCGAATTGGTGATTTGGAATATTTGAAAACAATATCACTAGCGAGTTGCAGCAGCGTACACCCAGATACCCGCGAGCTGTACAAAGATTCTTATTTATGTTTCAAAGAAGGTGAGTCGTCCTCTGTCGTACTTAAAGAGCTCTTTGGAAAGCATGGTTGGGCTAACCTTGGCTTAGCTTATCCTACGGTGGCTAACTTTTCTTTAGATATGGTGGCTCGATGGGGAGCTAAACAAATATATCTACTTGGAATAGATCTAGGTTTTTTCGACCCCGAATATCATCACTCAAGAAACTCGGGGTATTACAATGATGACGGAGAAGCGCGCTTCGATTACAGCCAAGACAATAATACGTCATTCACATTGCCTGGAAACTTTAGACCGTTTGTATATTCAAAGTTCGAGTTTAAAGTATCGAAATCAATTTTAGAAAAAGCAATACCGAATGAAGCTGACGTCTATAATCTTAGTGATGGAGCGAGAATAAATGGAGCTACTCCATTGAGAAGCGAGCACTTATTAGTTGTTACATCGGCAAAACAAAAGAATGCGGCTTTGGAGACTATAAAGCAGAGATGCTTTACCTATTTAGATAAATTAGAGTTTCATGAAAAGTTTGACGCGCGTTTCAGTCATGAAGTATTGCTCCACGAACTTAACGAGTTTCTACAATTCGCAAATCAAAAGTTGGATAGCAGAAAACGTGCTATGGCTTATATCAAAAATAGCACTGAGCGATTAGCAGAATTTTATCGAAATAAACAGAGCCTTCTATTCTTCTTACTAAATGGTACATTAAATTTTATAAATAGCGCCTTGAGCAAGACCTTAAACATAAAAGACGACGAAAAAATGCTTGGTGTTTTCTCGGAGATTCGAAGTTATTTTGTGGAAACATGTGAGAGTATAAAGCGACAGTTAGAGTACGACTTCAAGGGCACCGATTTTGTCTCAAGCTTTGCTGGCGAGCGAGCAAAAGTTTTGCTACCTATCATTTTTAGAAAACGTAATATTAGCATTAATATACTTAATGATGATAAACAGGCTGTATTTGAACAAGCAATTTCCAGTCTTGGCTTCTCTGAAGTAAACATAGGTTGCGAAGAGCGGTATTCGATTGTCTTTGGAAATAAAATCAAGATAGATGAACAGATAGTTGTCTGTCGCATTATTTGTTCAATAGGTGAACTTTCAGAATGTTTTAATCAGGACAAAAAAAATGAAGTTTTACTCTATCTACCAGGTTCTTTTACAAATCGACTAGATTCTCCCATATGTAACGATATCAGCCGGATAAGAATTGCAATTCACTGTATACTGGGGACATCAGCAGTTAGATTAGTATTGCCGAAACTTGTTATTGATCCGAGTATTCAGAAAGTTTCTGATTATTACGATTTGGAGATGACTAACAAAATGTATGCTTATGATTGTGGTAGTTACGTTGCCCTTTCAGACCAAACTCTTCAAGAGGAGCAAATGGTGACGGCTCTTGGTGAGCGATATCGCTTTATCCCTTATCTAAAGAGCCAAGACCTAGTAAGGGAATATTTAAGTCTTGGGGAGCAAGCATCTCGAAAGCAAAACGCTATAGCAAATTTTCCGCTATTGAGGTCACTAAAATGAATTGTTTTAACGGTAAGTCAATTTTGATCACCGGCGGTACTGGCTCTTTTGGTAAGCAATTTGTAAGTTATCTACTCTCGTCTAGCCACCCTCGTAAAGTTATTATCTATTCTCGCGACGAGTTAAAGCAATATGAAATGCAGCAGCATTTCGATAGCCAATGTATGCGCTATTTTATTGGTGATGTACGAGATAATGAACGTCTAAAAAATGCTATGAGAGACGTAGATTATGTGGTGCATGCGGCTGCATTGAAGCAAGTACCGGCGGCTGAATATAACCCCAACGAATGCATTAAAACTAATATAAACGGCGCTCAAAATGTTATTGATGCAGCCATTGAAAACAATGTATCTCGTGTTATCGCTTTATCCACTGATAAAGCGGCTAATCCTGTCAATCTTTATGGCGCAACAAAACTGGCATCCGATAAGTTGTTCGTGGCTGCGAACAACATTTCGGGTGCCCATGGACCACGCTTTTCAGTTGTGCGATACGGCAATGTAGTGGGCTCTAGAGGCTCAGTAGTACCTTTTTATCGTCAACTTTTAGCAAAAGGAACTGTGCGATTACCTGTCACACATCCTGAAATGACACGTTTTTGGATTACATTAGATGAAGGTGTCGAGTTCGTCGTTAAAAATTTTTCACGGATGCAGGGTGGGGAGATATTTGTGCCTAAAATTCCGTCGATTCGTATTCTAGATCTTGTGCAAGCGATGAGTGGAAGTCGGGAATTCGAATGTATCGGTATTCGTCCTGGCGAAAAACTACATGAAGTTATGGTACCTGAAGAAATGGCACATCACGCCTTAGAGTTTAAGGACCATTATGTCATTACTCCAGCTATTAAGTTTTTTGATAAAGACTTAGATTATACGAAGAATAAGTTAGAGGAAATTGGCAAGCGCGCTGATGAAAAGTTTGAGTATCATTCTGGTACCAACCCTCGCTTTCTTTCGGTAAGTGAACTACAAGCTCTGGATCAAGCAACCTTATGATTCCGTACGGCAAGCATACTATTGATGATGAAGATGTGGCTGCCGTCACCAATGTTTTAAAAAACGCATTTTTAACGCAGGGGAGGCAAGTTCCCGCCTTTGAGCAAGCCCTCTGTGAGTTAACCGGTGCAAAATACGCTGTTGCTGTTAATAGCGGAACCTCGGGATTACACCTAGCCTGTATTGCGGCTGGGATTAGTAAGGGGGATATTGTCTGGACCTCGCCTAATTCATTTGCTGCATCAGCAAACTGTGCGCTCTATTGTGGCGCAAGTGTTGATTTTGTTGACATAGATCCACTTACTCGAAACCTGAGCGTGGAAGCTTTAACGCAAAAATTGCAAGAGGCAGAACGTCTCGAACGCCTTCCAAAAGCGTTGGTGCTCGTGCATTTTTCTGGAAGTAGCTGCGATATGAAAGCGGTATCCCAGTTAACTGGCCACTATGGCATTACACTTATTGAAGATGCCGCCCATGCACTAGGAGCAAAAGATGCGGCTGGCAACTGGGTGGGCGACTGTCAATTTTCAGACATGATGGTAACCAGTTTCCACCCCGTAAAATCTATAACCACCGCTGAAGGAGGCGCGGTTCTCACCAACGATAAATCGTTAGCTGACAACATTCGCCTTCATTCTAGTCACGGGATCACCAAGCAGCCTGAGCAGTTTTCAGAAAGTGAACGTCAGCAACCATGGTTTTATGCGCAACAATCATTAGGGTTTAATTATCGACTTAGTGATTTGCATGCTGCTTTGGGCATTAGTCAGCTTAAAAAGCTGCATAACTTTGTGGATGCTCGACGAGAAAAGGCCAAAATCTATCAAGATGCATTAGCGTCACTTCCAGTAAAGTTACCTTTATTTGATGCCAACAGCGCATGGCATCTATATGTTATTGAGTTAACCGAACACGACCGTACCGCGGTTTTCAACCTTTTACGTAGTAAAGGGGTAGGCGTCAATGTCCACTACATCCCAATTTACCATCACAGTTACTATAAAAAACTCGGTTTTTCGCCGTCAGATTATCCTTACTGCGAAAAATATTATGCTAATGCGCTCACGCTGCCTTTATATCCTGCTTTGACGGCCGATATGCAAGTTGAAGTTATTAACATATTGCATGAGGTGCTTAGTTGAAAATTGCAGTGATTCCAGCACGTGGGGGTAGCAAGCGTATTCTTGGTAAGAATATACGGGAGTTTGCGGGTAAGCCTATTATCGCTTATTCTTTAGCGGCAGCCAAAGAGAGCCAATTATTCGATGAAGTTATCGTTTCTACCGACAGTGATGACATTGCAAAGGTTGCGCTAGAGCATGGTGCCACTTATATCATTCGTCGTAGTAATGAACTCGCCAATGATCATGTGGGCACATTCCCGGTTGTTAAACACGCTATTAAGGAATACCAGTCTGCCGTTGGCGAAGTTGATTACGTCTGCTGTATCTATGCTACGGCGCCATTTTTATCTGCGGATCGCTTAAAAGAAGGTATTCGGCGGCTCGTATCAGATACAAAAAAATGTTTCGCTTTCTCGGTAGCCAGTTTTGCTTTCCCTGTCCAACGCTCAATTCGTTTGTGCGATGGAGGGGTTACTCCAGTCCAACCGGATAAAATTGCGAAGCGCTCGCAAGATTTAGAAGAGTACTACCATGATGCGGGGCAATTTTATTGGGGAACTAAGTCCGCATGGCTAGACAATAAAGCAACATTCGCGCCACACAGTATTCCAGTCATTCTTCCGAGATACCTAGTCCAGGACATTGATACCTCTGAAGATTGGGAACGTGCGGAACTTATGTACCGAGCTTATAAATTATCGAGATAGTAAGCGTTTGCTTACCTCAAACCGTTATACCCTGTGGTGGCGCTATTGGAGAAATTCATAAATGATCCCTCAAATCAAGATTGGCAATAGATATATTGGCGCCAACTATCCTCCCCTAATCATTGCGGAATTAAGTGGTAATCACAATCAAGATTTATCGCTTGCTGAGCGTATGATAGATGAGGCCGCCCAGGCCGGTGCTCATGCAATAAAGCTGCAAACCTATACTGCAGATTCTATGACACTTGATGTGACATCGAGTGATTTTACCATTAAAGAAAAAGATAGCTTATGGGCAGGGGAAAAGTTGCATAGCCTGTACCAGAAGGCGGCAACGCCTTATGAGTGGCATAAACCCCTATTTGAGCGGGCAAAGAGCTTAGGCATGCTCGCGTTTAGCTCACCCTTCGACGCCGAAGCAGTTGATTTTTTAGATGAGCTAGGGGTACCTTGTTTTAAAATAGCCTCCTTTGAACTCACCGATTTACCGCTTATCGCCTATGCTGCGAGTAAAGGTAAGCCACTTATCATTTCAACGGGGATGGCTAGCCTCAGTGAAATAGAAGAGGCGGTCAAGTGCGCAAAAATTAATGGCTGTTATGACATTATTCTTCTCAAATGCACAAGTACCTATCCAGCCAGCCCAGCTAACACCAATTTGATAACCATCCCCCATATGCGGGACGCTTTTGCGTGCCAAACGGGTCTCAGTGATCACACTGGGGGTATCGGAGTCGCAGTAGCTTCTGTTGCTTTTGGTGCAAGTGTCATTGAAAAACACTTTGTATTAAGCAGAGAGGGGGGGGGGGTAGATGCCGCTTTCTCTGTTGAGCCCAACGAGTTAAGCGCATTAGTTGATGAAACCGGACGTGCCTGGCAAGGAGTAGGGCAGGTATGTTACGGCGGTTCAGATGCAGAGCGAGATGCCAAACAATACCGCCGCTCTATATACATCAGTCAAGACGTTAAGAGGGGAGAAGTGTTTAGTGCAGATAATTTAAAGGTAGTTAGACCCGCTCATGGCATGGCACCTAAACATTGGGATGAGGTTATAGGAAAAGTCGCTAAGTGTGATTTACCCAAGGGGACAGCATTAGACTGGGAACATATTGGGCAATGAACGAAATGCTGTTTTGGGTAGAAGCCTCGCCAGAAGCCGGTATTGGCCATTTAATTAGATGCATGGCGCTCGCCCAAGCAGCGCGTTTGCGAGGTGTGCACTGCCTGTTTTTATTAAATGAAAATGCCCGAAAAATTGCATTAACGCAACATGATTGGGAATTCCCAATCATCGCCATAAAAGACAGTGATGACGCAGAGCAAATAGCAAAATTAATACTAACACAACACCCTGATGTGTTAGTGGTAGATGGGTATACTCTACCAGTAACTGTACTTGCGGATATTCGTCAAAGTATTAAATCTATTGTTGTGCTTGATGATGGTGAACTACGCCTTACCCCCTACGCTGATGTGGTTATCAATGGTGCCTCATCAGATAATGACAGTGTCTATCGCCAACAGCGAGACAGTGTATATTGCTGCACTGGTAGCAAGTACCGTTTGTTACGACAAAATTTTTTGGCTATCGACATTAAGTCAGTTGCGTTGCGCCATGGCATTGTCATTTGTTTTGGCGGCAGTGACCCCGCAGCATTGACCATTCCATTGCTAAAAGCTTTCGATAAAACGGCTACGCAAGTACCCGTGAGGGTGATAACTGGAGCCGCTTACCCAGACCATAAAAAGATAAAAAACCTGTGCAGCAAATTGCAGTTTCCGATGCAACATATTCATCAATGCCAAGACATGGCACAAGCATGGGTAGATGCTAAGCTAGCCATTAGTGCGGCAGGTGGTAGTCAATTTGAATTGGGTGTGTGCAATACGCCTTCGATTTTAGTCACGGTTGCCGAAAACCAACACTCAGCGACCCAAGTTGCCCAAGCACAGGGATGGTGCCGAGCTGTTAACAAGGATATTGATATCAATGAGCTAGTAGCGATGGCACTCGCGCTATATTCAGACGAGGAGACATTAACCGAAATGCAGGCATGTAGTCAGGGTAATTATGACGCATTAGGCAGTGAGCGGGCGATTGATGCAATCATAAAGGTGTTTAACGATGCAGATAACGACAAAAACTAACAGGCCTATCATTGCAGGCTATAAGGTTTCATTAGAGCCAATAAGTGAACAGCATCTAGCGCAAGTGCGAAGCTGGCGTAATAGTAGCTATGTTCGAACCCAAATGGTAACAAACAGCGTTATCAGTAAGGCCGAGCATGAAGCTTGGTTCGGAAAAATCAACAAGGATCCGTCTCAGCAACATTGGATCGTTAATTACAAAGACACACCTATCGGCGTAACGAATGTTAGAAGCCTAAATGGCGAGCCCATAGATAATGAAAAGTCCCTAGAACCAGGCCTATATATTGGCGAGCCAAAGTTTCAAGGAAATATCATCGCGTTTAGCCCCTCCTTGGCCCTTTATGATTATTGCTTTAATACGTTGGGTATTAACTCTCTGATAGCAAAAGTTAAATATACTAATGATGCAGCTTTAAATTATAATAAAAAGTTAGGCTATAGCGTTGTGCAAAAAGGTTATATGGTTTCGTTAGCATTAGAGCCTAGGGATTATGAACATTCTACTGTCATGCTTAAACGTTTATTGTCTCGATAATTAGAAAGGATGAAAAAAACGTGAATAATAACGAAAAACTAGTGCAGGTATTCAGCGAGGCATTAGGAATAGAGAGCGAGGTGGTAGTCGATGACCTCCAATACAATACTATTAAACAATGGGACTCTACTGCGCATATGGTGCTAGTGTCAGAACTAGAGGCTGCTTTTGATGTAATGTTAGATACCGACGATATTATTGACATGAGTTCGTTTGGGAAAGCTAAAGCTATATTGGGTAAATATGACGTTACCTTCTAGCTCACCAGCGGTTGCGAATTATTCAGTATTGGTCACTGGTGCCACAGGCGCCATCGGACGGGCAATCGTGCAGCAGTTATCTTTACAAGGCCTCACTGTCTTTGCAGGAGGGCGTGACAAAACAGCCCTCGATGCTTTGGTCAAGAATACACAAGGGGTAGTCATGCCGCTTAATTATGACGTAACAGATGAACAAGCAGTAAAAGCCATATTTCGCGTCATTCAACAAGAGCAAGCAAAAGAAACTGTGGGAAAATTTGTGGGGCTTGTGAATAACGCCGGTGTGATGAAAGCATCACCATTAGTTATCACCAGTAAGTCAGATTTACAGCAACAGTTTAATGTTAATTTCTTTGCCGCATACCAACATATGCAACTGGCAAGTCGTTTAATGGCGCGCCATAAACAAGGCGTTATCGTTAATCTGTTGTCGCAAATTGGGGAGCAGGGTAGCCAAGGGCTAAGTGCATATAGTGCAAGCAAGGCAGCACTTACAGGCGCAACAAAATCGCTAGCAAAAGAATTGGCACCTCTAGGTATACGGGTTAATGGCGTCGCGCCTGGCTTCATAGAAACTCCCTTGACTGATCATTTTAGCGACCAGGAAAGAAACGAGATTAAAAACAGAATAGCGCTTAAAAAATTAGGTACTGCGGAGCAGGTGGCCCAGGCTGTAGCATTCTTAATAGATGAGAGGTCTAGTTATACCACAGGGCATATTCTTCCCGTTGACGGGCTGTTTCAGGTTTAAACCGTGGGTGTGCGAGAGGTAGAGGAAACATTGAGCTGGTTAGCATCGTTAAAAACATGGGGCAAGAATACTGCAATTAATGATAACGGCTGTATTGTTTCTTATTTAGAGCTCAGTAAGTTAATTGATGCTAATTACCTGCGTCTGAAAGCCCTAACGGAATCAGAATCTAATAGAAAAGCTGGCACCACTAACCTTGATCGTCCACTTGTCGTGTTAAGCATGGGCAACTCGTTAGTGAGTGTGGTGCACTACCTTACCTGCCTAAGTGCCGGTTGGCCGGTAATACTGATTAACCCTAAATTAAGCAACGATGCAACGAATAGCTTGCTGAAGGACTATCGGCCGAATTTTTTGCTGCGAGAGTCTCAGGTAGATGTGTTATCACTTACCCAGCACAGTATAGCGCAATCGCTAGCGGTAATAATGATGACTTCTGGTTCAACCGGAGGGGGTAAAGGCGTGGCGCTATCAGCCTCAAATATTGAGGCCAACACCAACAGTATTTGTCAATTTCTCCCCATTAATAGTAACGATATTGCACTAGCTTCCATGCCACTTTCCTATTCTTATGGTTTATCAATATTACATACGCATCTGGCAAAAGGTGCATGCACGGCGCTTACTTCATTCACTGTGATGGACAGAGAGTTTTGGACATTGTTGGAAACACTCCCGGTAACATCGCTTGCAGGGGTGCCGCATTGGTATGACATGCTAATTCGTCTTCGTTTTACCCGCAGGCATCTTCCTCATCTCAGGTATATTACCCAAGCTGGAGGTCGAATTTCAGAAGATACCGCAAATGCATTAAGTGAATTTGCCGAAAAAAATGCCAGTCCATTTTACCGAATGTACGGTCAAACAGAAGCGACCGCAAGAATAGCATGGTTGTCACCTGAACTGGCAAGCGTAAAGCTAGATTCCATTGGCAAGGCCATCCCAGGCGGCGAGTTATGTTTAAAAGATGAAACCGGACACGTAATCCAAGGCGCTGGAGTTGAAGGAGAACTGCACTTCAAAGGTAATAATTGTATGCTGGGTTACGTGAATAATATAGACCAATGCGCCTCATTTTCACCGCTCTCTTCATTGGCTACAGGCGATATTGCTAAGCGCGATGAAGACGGTGATTACATGATCGTGGGTAGAATAAAACGGATTGTAAAACCCCTCGGCGAGCGCATTAACCTCGATGGGCTGGAGGCCATGTTTTGTAGTAAGCTGCTAGACGTAAAGTGTTGTGGCAATGATAGTGTACTGTACATTTGTTGCCGACCAGACAATAAGGCTAATGTAGATGCTCAGTGTGAAGCGCTACTTTCAATACCGCCATCGTATTTTAAAGTGGTTACTGTGGCTCAGTGGCCTTTGTTGCATAATGGTAAAACTGACTACGTGGCTTTGCAAAAACAAGTAGAAGGTATTCTGAATGACACCCCATAGCGCGCCTGACTACTTAACATGCTTTGAGGCCCTTCTTGAACAGAATATTTTTGCGCTACCTGCAAAAGACAAAAAAGCCCTTTTATTACCCGTATTAACAGCCTTACATGAACACCATAAAAGACATTGCGTCGAATACCGGAATATTGTCGGAGAAACACCTTTAGCCGCGAACAGCGCCACTTCGCTGCCTTATTTAGCTGTGCGTTTATTCAAGCAATTTTCATTATCCAGTGTGGCGCAAGACGAGATATTTAGAGTGCTGCAATCATCGGGCACCACCGGGCAAGTACCTGCTCGGGTGGTATTAGATAAGGCTACCAGCGCTAGGCAGAGTAAGGCTCTGGTAAAAATAATGCAGAGCGTTTTAGGAAAGCAGCGTTTGCCCATGTTAATAATCGACAGTCCATCTGTGCTTAGCGATAAAGCGTTATCTGCACGGGCTGCAGGTATCCAAGGCTTAGCCTTTTTTGGCCGTAAACCTGTCTACGCGCTTAATGATGATATGAGTCTTAATCTAGAGGCCATTCAGGCTTTCCAAGCGCAGCATAGTAAGACGCCAGTACTGTTATTTGGCTTTACATTTATGGTTTGGGAATACTTCGTTCACGCCTTAAGGGTTAACAACTTAAACTTACACCTTCCTCATGGAAAACTGATTCATAGTGGAGGCTGGAAAAAGTTAGCTCATAAGCAGGTGACTAACCGTACCTTTAAGGCTGAGTTAAACCAACTCTGTGGTATTACTCAGGTACACAACTTTTATGGTATGGCTGAGCAAGTGGGTACGGTTTTTCTAGAATGTGAAAAAGGTGTACTTCATGCCCCCTTATTAGCCGACATTATCATACGCGACCCATACACATTAGCTGAACAAACTATGGGGGAGCCCGGATTGATTCAGGTGTTATCTTCGATACCCAGCAGTTACCCAGGATTTAGTCTACTGACGGAGGATTTAGGCCGTATTTTAGGGGAGGATAGCTGTAGCTGTGGTAGAAAAGGAAAGTTTTTCGAAGTTTTAGGCCGACTGCCTAAAGCTGAGGTCCGTGGCTGTAGTGATACTCAGGTGTGAAAATGACGATATCGATTTTAGCCCCAATTACCCAATCTGAGTTTATAGAAGATACTACACACGGCATTCACGTAAACGAGCTGCCCATTTGGGCTCATCACCCGCTGCCTTTTTTTAGCGAGGTAGCGGTGTCATTTCTTCACTCATTTTCACGCATGTTAATGCAAGATAAGGCGTGTAAAAATGTTAGTGAGCTCGTTGCATTAGCCTTCTGGTTACGACAGGCAAATATTAACACCTATCGTCCCAAAGCGAGTGAGCACTACTACAAAGCGTTAGGCACCTTGGTTCATTTTACGCCTTCCAATGTGGATACTATGTTTGTGTACAGTTGGGCTTGTGCCTTATTGGCTGGCAATAAAAGTATAATTCGTGTGTCCTCTCGCGACTCGAATGTGCAGCGTCAACTATTTAAAATACTGAATGAATTACTGCAAAAGTCTGAATATCAGGAGATTAGCCGAACAAATCTATTTATTACTTACGATCATTCCAGCCCCTTAGGTAGTCAGATTACTCATCACCTTTGTGGGAAGGCTGATGGTAGGGTGCTGTGGGGAGGCGATAAAAGTGTAAATACCCTACGCGCTATTCCATGCTCGCCTCGATGTCGTGATATTAGCTTTGCCGATAGGGTTTCCATCAGTGTTATAGCCGCAGATGCAGTCCGCACGGATAAAGACGCATATACTGCATTGCATGGGCTTCTAACCTCAGTTCAAGTATACAACCAGCAAGCATGCTCATCACCGCGTATGTTATTTTGGGTGGGGGATTCGGATAATTTAGACAGGTTTTTATCGCGCCTGCATAGCGATGAGATGATCAAACTGAGCAATCAATATGAACCCGTTATTACGCGACGTAACGAGCAGCTCGTTGCTGCTCAGTCTCTTCAATTGTCTCACCCTAGTGCAAGGGTTAATTATTATGCTGATTTATGTGCCATTGAACTAGAGGAAATCGGTAGTGAAGACTTACGCTTTCATTCGGGACATCAAGTTATGCTGTGCCAATGCGTATCATCATTAGATAGTATTGCCACGTACATTACACCAAATGTACAAACTCTCAGTTATTTTGGTGTCAGTAAAGCCGCGCTTATAAAGTTTATCGAAGCGCCGTCGATAACTGGTATAGACAGAATTGTTCCATTGAGCGAGGCGCTCAACTTCGCGCCTGAATGGGACGGGTATGAATTATTTAGCCAAATGGCACGTCGCGTGGTGATTAAATGAAGTTATCGGTATTAGTGCCAGCTTACAATTTAGAAAAATACATTGAAGAGTGCCTGGTCTCCTTGTGTGAGCAAGCCACCGACTTCGATTTCGAAGTTGTTGTTTGCGATGATGCATCGCCAGATAACACCGCCGATGTTATTCGTTCATTAGCATTTAAATATCCAGTGATTCGCCCGATTTTTAAAAAACAAAATGGCGGGTTAGCGGCGAATATGAAAACCTTGTTGGCAGGAGCCGAAGGAGACTATATTGCCTATGTAGATGGTGACGATGTGGCCTTACCCGGTAAGTTGCAAAAGCAAGTGGACTATCTTGATGCACATGATGACTGTGCCATGGTTTATCATGAGTCGGATATGTTTGACTCTTACACCGGCGAAACAATCAAACAATACAGCCAAGGCCATTATAATTGGGCGCAAATTCCTAAGCAGTCAAATATTACTCATCTCATTCGTTACGGCACCTATATGCAAGCGAGTGCGGTAATGTTTAAACGGCATAAACATCTGGTCGATACCGTTTTAGATGAATGTAAAATAATTCTCGACTACCCTTTTTATATTATGAATGCTGGCTTCCTTAATGCTCGCATTGACTTTATCCCTGCCGTGCTTAGTCGCTATCGAATTCATGAAGATAGTTTTGGTGGGCAAACTCAAAAGAGTGTAGGACGGCGGCTCCAGAGCTTAAACGACATCATCACAGCGTGTAAAAGTGCATCGAGATTCGAGATTGATAAACAAGCGATTGACGCTGGTATAGCGCATCACCAATTCGCTGCTGCTTTGTATTTTCTTTTTCGCGCAAATAATGAGCAATTTAAAAGCCTTATTGAAACATCTGCGAAGGGGAAGTTGTTTTTTAATCACCGCCATAAGTTAGCATGGCAGCACAGCGGCAATCCTGAAAAGTTGCGTAAAATGCTGGCAATCCACCCATGAAGCAGCCAGATATTATTGTTGTCGGTGCGGGCTTCTCGGGGGCCGTAATGGCAGAGCGTTTAGCCAGCCAATCTGACAAACGGGTACTCATTCTTGAGCAGAGGGAGCATATAGGCGGTAACTGTTACGACTATAAAAACGCAGATGGGATTCTTATTCATCAATACGGGCCTCACCTTTTCCACACGAATAAACAGCACGTTTGGGAATACCTTTCCCAATTCACTCAATGGCACTCCTACGAACATGAAGTGTTAAGTAGCGTAGAAAGCAAACTCGTTCCGCTACCCTTTAATTTAAATACCCTTGATGCGCTCTATCCACAAGAACAGGCAAATGAAATAAGCGAGCTCTTGATTGGCAACTTTGGTGAAGGGGCGAAGGTGCCCATTCTTGAGCTAAAACAGAGTGCAGAACCATTTCTTCGAGAGCTAGGCGCTTTAGTGTATGACAAGTTTTTTGTTAACTACACGGTAAAACAGTGGGGGTGTAAGCCTGAAGAGATTTCACCCGAAGTGACAGCAAGGGTGCCTGTAGTTATTTCTCGTGACAATCGCTATTTTCATGACACTTATCAAGCTATACCTGCCCAAGGTTATACTGCACTATTTGAACGTATGCTTGCACACAAAAATATTCAGGTTGAGTTAAATTGTGATGCTATAAAGCGTATAGCACTTGATAGTGCAAGCGGTAACATCTTGTTCGATGGCGCAGTGTTTCACGGTAAGTTAGTCTTTACTGGCATGCTTGACGCACTCTTTGGTTATATCCATGGTGATTTGCCTTACCGTTCCTTACGCTTTGAATATGAGCAAGTGAATGTGCCGTTCTATCAACCAGCTACAACGGTAAATTATCCTAATCACGAAGCGTTCACCCGGATAACCGAGTTCAAACATATTCTACCTGCGGATTCACCAAATACAGTTATTGTGAAAGAGTATCCTCAGCAGTTTGATCGCTTTGATGATAACTGCAATATCCCATATTACCCCATTTTCAATGACGAAAATACTCAAGCTCATAGTAGGTATAAATCGTTTGCGAAGAATTTCCGGCAGCTTTTAGTGTTAGGCAGGCTAGCGGATTATAAGTATTACAATATGGACGATGCGGTAAATAATGCATTAGCTTTTTTCGATGCCCATTTCGGAGATTAAAGTGAAACCAGTCATTTCAGTTTTAATGCCGCTGTTTAATGCAGAAGATTTTGTAGGGCAAGCTTTAGAATCAGTATTAGCTCAGTCTTTTGGCGACTTTGAATGTTTAGTTATGGATGATGGTTCAAATGACGGTAGTGCAGCTATCGTAAAGCGACTTTCAAATACTGATTCGCGCATCAAGTATTACTTTCAAAGAAACAAGGGCATAGCTGCTGCGCTTAATAGTTTACTTATACGTGCAGAAGGGCGCTATATTGTCCGACTAGATTGTGATGACCTATGCCGCCCCTCGCGTTTTGAAACTCAACTCAAGTATTTTAAAAATGATGATGATTTATCAATTTTAGGTAGTAAAGTGGAAGTTTTTGGAGGTCAAAACGTAATATGGCATTATCGACAAACTAATTTACAAACAAGAGCTATTCAATTAATTGGGAATACCTGTTTATGCCACCCCTCTCTTATGGTTAAGAGAGAGGTGTATGAGCAGTTCAAATATAGAAAAAAATATCCTCATTTGGAGGATATGGATTTATATTGTCGATTCTTACTTAAAGGGAAAGGGAGACTTTACGCAACAAGAGAAATATTAATGGATTACCGACTTCATACCGATAACATATCTAAACAGTATTCATCTATGCAATTAGCGCAACGTGCGTTGTGTTTGTCCGCGCTTTGGCAACAACTTGGCATAGTGCACGACGTGCAGGATGTGGAGTTGTTTATCGGACCGTTGATGGGTGCAGATTATAACGGCGATATGAATTCGTTAGCGACGTCTGTGCTTGCGATAGGCGAGCAATTGAGCCGCATCAACCCTGCGGTAATGACTGAAATTGAGCGTCGCCTAAGCCGACTGCCCGGTGGGTAATCAGGAGCGAATAATGCAAAATACGCAAGAATCTATGCAAAAGTTAACGTTAATTAGCTTTGGCTTTAAATACGGCAGCCCGAATGCTAACTATTATTTCGATGTGAGCTTTGCCAAAAACCCGGCGCGTGAGAGCCAATGGAGCTTGTTTGATCAGCCCGACAACACCATGGTGGACTTTGTACTGAGTCAGCCAAAGGTTAATGACTTTGTTAAAACCTTACTCCCCATGCTGGACGTAATTGTTACCCTAGATGACGACGCACGTATTGCATTTGGCTGTAATGCTGGTCGACATCGCTCCGCCATTATCGTTGAGCATATCGCGGGGGTTATGAGGGCCAAAGGCATGCATGTTGATGTGATTCACCGGGAGTGGAAGCAATGAGCCAGCAACCCAGCATTGCTATTATTATCGTGTCGCGAAACCGCCCCGATTTAGTGGAGCGCAGCGTGAAGCACTTCGAGCAAGACAGCTACCCGAATAAAGAGATCCTTGTGGTTGAATCTGGCACCGATGCGAAAAACCTGTCTCCGTATCCTACGGTAAGCTACACCGACGACGATTTTAAAGGTAAGTGTTTTGGTCATAACGTAGGCCTGAACTACCTGAACATGCAGAAAACCTACGATTATTACCTGTTCTGTATGAACGATGTCTACATAAACGACAAAACAGATTTTCTGGTTGAAATGATTGATGTAATGGAGACGAATACTCGTTTGGGGTGTATGTCGCCCGCCGAGAAGGGCTCTCATTATCCTGGAGCACGGCCGGAGGGCAGGGGGCTGAGGCCGGTTACTACGTCTGATTACCTATTTTTATTCATGCGTGGCGAAGTGGTGCAAAAATACGGTTTCTTCAACCATACTTTTAAATATTGCTGGGGGGCCATTCACGAATACAGTTATAAACTGTACCGGGATGATTGGTTTATGGCCTATTACGATGGCCTGGATTATTTGCATCTTGGGGGCACGACCTACGGCGCCAAAAATACCAAGACCATTTCTCGTGAACAATATCAGATCAACGCCAAACGTTTTGCCTACAATTATTTTGTAGAGCAATATGGTGAAAACTGGGATACCGAGTTCTGGGACGTGGCCACTAAACTCCATGACATTGAACACAACACTTATTCCAAACACCGAGCATATTGGGCCGGAGCGCTGTAATGCCCGCTAGTGTAGCGATTGTAATACCTTGTTTTAATCATAACGAGGCGGTAAAAAAGGCCATTCAATCGCTACACGATCTTTCGATACCCCCATCGCAGGTGATTGTTATTGATGACGGTTCTGATGTACCCATTGACGTAATTTCTGTCAGTAGCGGCCTGAATCTAATTGTTGTCAGAACCCCGAACCAGGGCCTGGCAGCCGCCCGCAACGAAGGGCTAAAGCGGGTTTCGAGCGACTGGGTGATCTTTTTAGACAGTGATGATGTGTTGCACGCCAATGCGCTGGATATGCCTTCAACGTTGGTGTCAGAGGTTCGTGCTGATGTTCTCACTTCTGCCTTTGTGTTGCATCAGCAAGGTCGCCAATCCACCGTCTTTCCTCTAGTGGGCGATCCTACAGCCGCGCTCCTTCAGTGTCATATCGGCCCGATTCACAGCTTTGCGTTTCGGACTGAGACATTAAAAAAGCTCGGAGGCTTTAGTACTGACGAAGTACTGAGAAAAGGGCATGAAGATTATGACTTAATGGTGCGTATAGCTTTACACGAGGGACGATTTTTAACTCAGCATACTCCTGTATGTACTTACGAAAAACTGCCCGGTTCCATGTCTACACATCAACACAATATGTGCCTGACCCGTTTGCATGTCTGGCTGCGCTTTTTTATGCAGTTGACTCAGCCTTCACCTCAACGTTTGATGCATGCAGTGGCGTTTTTTGCTCGTCATTACCAGGGTTTTGCAGTTAGTTATCCGGATAACATCCCATCCGTTCTTCAAAAGCTCATGGTCTGGCGGGCAGAGACAAAGGTATCTGCTGTCGAGTGGGCCTACTGTATTTCTTCATTGCCCGGTAAAATAATAGACGCTCTGGGTTCTGCGCCAGGCCCAACGAGTATAAGTCAGCCTGTTATTCAGGAAATTTTCGATTGGCGAGCGCAGCACTATACGTCAGCTATATTGCTACAGCGCGTGTCCAAATTAGCGGAATATGTAGGCAAACTCGAGTGTAAGCGTGTAGCGATATGGGGAGCCAATGCACTCGCTGAACAAGCTATTGCTGTTTTGCAGCTATCATTGTCGGTTACGGTCATCGATAGCAATCACGCCGGAGAGAGGTTAAGCGGCCTGTCTATCGTTTCCCCTGATGACATTAACTTTTTTGGGGATTGGCCGATACTAATAACAGCACATCAGGCCTTTTCAGACATTGCTGTGCAGCTAGCTGCAATGAACGTAGAGACAAAGAGAATATTTTGACACAACGACAACCCCTTATTTTGGCGACAGGATTACAAAGCGGTGGCACAACGGTAGTGTCTCACGCGTTTTTAAAGCACCCGGAACTCGACGGCATTCTGGATATGGCGTCAGATCGCATCGAGATGAATCTGGCGCGAGTGTCGGCGCCAGTGGTATGGGTAAAAATGACTACCATCGCATTTCGCTGGGAAGAGGTCGCTGCCGTGTACGAACAACAAGGCTACGAGGTTTACCCTTTGTTGATCGTACGTAATCCTTTCGACGCCTGGGCCTCATTGAAGCACAAATGGTATGGGTTAAACGGGGTAACTGCAGAAGATCCGCCGCTTATGTTGCGTTTCAGCCGTTACCTTAAAGATTGGTTGCAATTCAAACAGCACGGCTGGCCGGTAATGTGCTTTGAGGAATTTGTTGCAAATCCCGAAGCTGCGCTCAATAAAGCCTGTGAAGCATTACCCATTGAGTTTAATGCCGCCATGCTGGAAGCTAAAAGCAGTGTAGACGATATTGCTTACGTGTCGGAATCTAATGCCAGTTTTGCCGAAAACCTGAGTCAGGGTGTGATAGGCAATGTGGCAAAGCGCATTGCGACGCTGGCAGAGGATGAAGTGAACTGGCTGCAATCTACTTTCAGTCAGATGAACGACGAGTTTGGTTACAGCAATAGACATGGCGTTGATGCGTCTCGACGCGAGCTTGCGCCGAACCCCTTCGATAGCCGCCGGTACCTAGGATTTGGACCACAGGTTCTGGCGAAAAAAGTGTCGGCTAAACTTTCCGCCTTGTTAAAAGTCTGCCGTGAAGTACAGACTAAGAAATGCCCTGTCGTGGTATATGGACAGGGGGATTTTGGCGAGTATTTGCTTACCGTTCTGCAGGACGCTGATGTGAAGGTGGCTGCGGTAATGGATACCTATGCAACAGAGCAAGGTATAATACTGGGTACACCGGTATGCGGTCCTGACCGTATTAATGAATATCAAAGTGGCATGTTTGTTATTGCAAGCTTTCAGCATGCCGCTGAAATTAAACGGACTTTACTTACTAGCCGCGCAATCACAGAAGCTCATATTTTTGATTTTGGAGTACAGTAATGGGTGCACTGACACGCTACTGCCGGGCAGGCTACGGCTCAGTCTGGATTGTTTCTTCTACACATGAAGCAGCTGAATTTGCCGCAAAGATAATGCGGGAAAATGCACTTCATGAAAATCCTGGTATTCGTCAGCTCATGCTCGATGGCATCAACATGGACGAGCAAAAACCGTCTCTGATTATTGTTTTTGAGTCTGATTTACAAGCCGCTCTGGCAACCAGTAAAGCGCTGAATGCATTTAAAGACCTGCATATTCCCGTCGTATTCGGTAATGCCCGGGACGTATTTTTCGAACGCCCTAATGTATCGCAACAAGGAATTTCTTACGCGGGGATGTTTCAGATATGTGCTGCTTATCTGCAAGGACAGAAAGCACTGGTAGGGTCGAAACTTGGCTACGCTGAGTTTGGCGTGTTTGACGGCAGAACATGCAGCCTTGCCTGGCAATTACTAAACGGTGTAGTTGAAGACTATTATGCTTTCGACTCCTTTCAGGGCATTCTGGAGAAAGCAGAGGGAGAGGAGCTTTACTACCAGACTGGGGATTATTACGCGAATCAGCAAACTTTCGAGCTTAACATGCGACTTTGTGGCGTGATGCCGGAGCGTTTACATGCTGTTCCTTGTGATTTTGATAAGGACCTCAATGGCGGCCGGTTAAATGACGTAATACAAACGTCATTAGCTGTGATTCACGTTGATTGCGATGTCTATCCTGCAGCGCTGCACGTACTTGAATACGTAACACCACATCTGGCCGAAGGATGTATTTTGTTGTTCGATGATTACGATTCTATGTGGGGCGATCCCAACAAAGGAGAGAAGCGTGCTTTGGCAGAATGGCAGGCCAATCATCCTGAATTTAGTATAAGTGAATATCGTGTATATTCAGCAACAGGCAGGGCTTTCTTATGTTACAGATCGTCGAACCGCTAGCACAGTCCCCTTTTTTAACGGCAGAAAAGCGTCTTATAGTTGGCTTGGAGTTTACCAATGCCTGCAATTTTAGGTGCCCGATTTGCCCTCAGGCTTACCGCTACAAAAAACTACCGCAACCAGCGGGTGCCAAGTATGACCGTGCTATAGGCAATATATCGAATACCGTATTCCACCGCATAGTGGAAGAGTGCGAACGGGTTGCCAAAACGGTTGAGCTGAATTTCTTTGGTGAGCAAACGCTGCACCCTCGTTATAAACAATTTCTTAAGGTGCTCGCAAAGCGAAAGCATTTTTTACTGGTGACCAATACCAACATGTCTCTAATGGACGAGAGCATTATGGATGCTTGGATCGAAGCAAAATTCGATCAAATCCGCTTAAGTATCGATGCAATTGATGACGAAGTATTTGACATTGCCCGTCCTGGTAAAGTGAAAGACCTGCAAGGAAATTCGCTAAAAACTAACCGCCTTGGTGCTATTCATGAAAAAATGCATCTGTGGTTTAACAAGCCTGAGCACAGGCCAACGCGTTTGGTGTTTGTGGAAAGTCAGTACAACAAAGGCCAGTCAACCCGTTTTATTGATTACTGGAAACCATTCCTGGGTCCTAAAGATGAATTGATTGTTAAGCCAGTGTTGTCCTATGGCGGAAAAATTGAGGACCCAACAATTGGGTCCGGCACCTGCAACGTTTGGGACTTAAAAATGTGTCAGTTGGATTGGCAGGGAAATGTCTCTCCTTGTAATCTGGATGTGAATATGGACCTTTCGATGGGCAATATTATGCAAGACAGCCTGGCCGATATTTACTATTCAGACAGTGCTGCAAAGCTGAGTAAGCGAACCGGGTGTGGTAATGATATTGAGCCATGTAAAACCTGTACAGACAGTAATTTTTGGGATGGCACCATTCGGATTCAGGGCGGAAATTAATGCGATATTCCCTTCAAATGCTTAACCGTAAGTACTTAAAAAGCAGTTGTCCTGAACAAAGTGGTAAACCTGACTTTATTGGTTTGGGTACGCCTAAAGCGGGTACCAGTTGGTGGTATCAGTTGCTCGTTGAGCATCCAAAGATTAAAGACAATGATTTTCGGGTTAAAGAGACCTGTTATTTCTGCCATCCGTGGGATAATGCTGAGAATGACGCAGCACTTGCCCACTATGAAACCGGTTTTGGAAGCTATACAGATGCGTTGGTAGGGGAGTGGTCTACGCTTTATTTTAGTCATCCGTTTGCCCTTGAGAGGGTAATCGAGTCCTACCCAAATGTGAAAAAGCTGGTTGCTTTCAGGGATCCTGTCAGCTGTCTTAAATCTTGGGTTTCTCAAGTTATGCGCAACCGGGCGAGTAAAATGCTTCTCGATGACGAAGAATCCAGACAGATGTATTGGCTGTATGATTTATTACCGTCATTGTACACACAGATAATGAATTACCCTGATAAGCTGCGCTGGTTAATGGAAAAAGAAGGCGATAATTTGCTGGTGTTGCAGTACGAAGCTAATAAGACTGCGACGCAACGTCAGTTGGATAAAACACTGGCATTTCTGGAGCAGGATAGCTTTGAGCCCCCTTCACTCTCAAAACGTATAAACGCTGCCGGTAACAACGATTTTTCAGAGCTTACCCTTCCCGCGCACGTCGAAAGAGATTTACGCCGATGTGGTAAAGCCTTGTTGAGTTTGTGCAACGACTTTGAGCCTGACCTATGGGAGGGATAGTTTCTAATACAGACTCTACGTTTAATTTACTGTTTGACCACCTTTATTACACTAGTCTAGCACCGTTACGCTTGACAATAGTTACATCAATCTCAGTGGTTAATCTAGAGCGTATTTTCCCCAGTATCTTTTGCTTAACATGAATTTTTGAACTTTTTTAACTTGAAAAGTTACTTGCTAACTCAAGCTCAGCAGTATTTCTAAATACCGATACTTATATTATCTACTTGGTGCGTGTGGGCTCAAGAGCCGCATACGAATTTATAAAGCTTTATCGTAAACAACCAATAATCGACTGTTTTCGCAACTTCTTTAACAGCAGCGTTATTCCACAGAGAAACTCTTGTGTAAGTTGACTTTTCTACTGAATTGATCGATGAGATCAACGCTATCCCAATTTGTACTAAAGGTTAATGCTTCACCAACAGGCACGACTCTATCAACCCCTATTTGAACTGTGGTTAACCATTCGTGTAATAACTTAGGCTCCACTCCCCATACAGAGAGTGTCTGATTGGCGGGTTTTAGCATTGGATTCAGTTGCGCTAACGAGGCTAAACTCAATTCTAGAAATAAGCCGCTCCTCTTGTGGGCATCAGTACAAAAAGGGCTTATAGATGACCCCCCCCAGAAGAGTTATGCCACGTTCTTGGATAGGCTCGAACGCATTTCCTGTACTTGCTACTGTCCACTTCCTCTAAATTGAGACAGACTTAATTGGAGTTTTCTGCAATGATTAATACAGGAGACAACTATGAAAAAATCACGATATACAGAACCTCGGATCATCGAAGTCTTAAAAGATGTCGATGCTGGTAGAAAAGTTGAAGAAGTGTGCCGCCAACACGGTATTAGCAGTGCAATCTATTACAATTGGAAATCCAAGTACGGTGGTATGGAAGCGTCAGACGTCAAGCGATTAAAGGAGCTTGAAGAAGAAAATGCCAAGCTCAAGAAGATGGTTGCAGATGTCAACTTGGAAAACAACGCGATTAAGGAGCTTGTCGCAAAAAAGGGTTGGTGACAGCAGAGAAAAGAGAATGAGTCAGCACAATGGTTGATGCGGGGCTGAGTATCGTAAAGGCTTGCCTATTTATTGGTATTGGCCATTCGACCTTCTATCGCTCCGAACGAGACTGGCGCAGAGCAGATGCTGCTGTCATTGATGCCATCAACGCGGTACTAGGGAAGTCGCCACGAACAGGCTTTTGTAAATGCTCTGGCCTAATGCGCTTTAAAGGCTTTCCCTTCAATCACAAGCGCGTATATTGTCAGATGGGGTTGAACTTTAAACGACGAACCAAACCGCGTGCTACCCAATCGCGCTGCTCAGCCCTTAGAGGCACTAGAGCAAGCAAACCACCAATGGGCGTTGGACTTTATGCATGACACTTTATACTGCGGAAAACGATTCAGAACACTGAATGTGGTGGATGAAGGAACGCGCGAATGCTTAGCTATTTAAGTTGATACCTCATAACCGTCTGGTTGTGTAGTGCGCGTTTTAGAGCAGCTTAAAGATGAACGCGGATGACCGAGTCAGTTGCGCGTGGACAACCGGCCAGAACTGATATCAGCAACGCTAACAGATTGGTGTGAAATCCATAATATTGATTTGGTTTATATTCAACCCGGTAAGCCACAAAAGAACGGCTTTGTTGAACGCTTTAACAAATCATTCCGCTGGGAGTTTCTCGATGCCTACTTGTTTGAGAATATCGGTCAGGTCAGAGAAATGTCTTGGTTCTGGCGACTGGATTATAACGAAGAACTAACCCATTAAAGTCTTGGTAAGCTGCCCCCGGCAGCGCACCGAGAGAAACTGGAAAACTCTAACTTAGAGTTGTGTCATTAATGGGGAAGTGGACACCTTATTCAACCCAGCAAGCCTGAAGTCTATATCAAGCAACTGCTGCCGTGGCAGTTTGCTAGGCGTGATTGGCGCACGCTTAAATATAACTCAAGTCATCAGATGAGTTATTTTTTTTAAACGTTGGGCACTCGTTGTTTTTTCAACAAGACTGAGCTGTCGTAGAAAAATAATGAACTGTGACCCTCATAAATCCCAGTAGAGTTTTCTCTCCATGCGACCCAAAGGTGGCCATAGCCATATGCAAAGTAACGACTATCGGCACGGACGAATGACTATCAAAATATTAGCATTAAAACTTTAAACCGTTGAAAATTTGCGCTTTCGCTCTTCAATCTTGTAAAGCTATATGTTGATCTTAACTAATAATGAATCGGCGTTTATTACTATTTTATTGGCGCCGTTATTCGCCGAATGTATGACGTCTCTGGCTACGATGTCACTGAGACGCACTAACCAGGCAATGCATAGCAAATAGTCTCAAGGTTTGAAGGACTGTGATGTCGTAAATACAACTTATATTCTGGAAAGTTCTCTTTTATCCAAAGTGGGATTTGATGAAGGTGTAATGGGCTATGGTAGCAGCTAACAAGCAATGCTGGTTTATTTCTTTTGATGGTTTCAGTTGCACCTTTTAAAACATCTAAATCCATTCCCTCAACATCGACTTTGATACAAGAAGGGATTATTCCTGTGTTTTCAACATAATCATCTATCTTAATAACAGATACGTTGCAGTTTCCAGCTGTGGAGGACTTAGAATTGTATCCAAGCGGAGAAGACTGGAAACGTATTAAACCCCTTTCTTTTCCAACTGCCGTATTTTCAGCTCTGATATTTTTATAATTCTCGATTCTTTTTTGCAATTTATGGAAGTTGTCTGGATCTGGTTCAAAGGTAACGATATCGTTATACTTGACGTCGTGTTTTATTAGACTTTCGATTGTATCGCCATCAAAACCACCAATATCAAAAAATGAAGAATAATCTATTTGTTTTGGGAGGGTGCAAAAGTATTGATTACATTGCCGGATTTCCGTTAGGCAGTTCGCATTAAGAGTAAGTCTATATTCGAGTAACTTGTTTACAGTAGTAATGGATATTTTGTCTTCTAAGTGATAAGTGAGTCGTTTTAACGCCTTTACCTCTTGATCTGATGGGAAGAAGTGATTTACGTCCGTGATGAAGTGAAAATAGTATAACAATGAACAAGTCCGAAAATTAGACTTCAAATAACTCGTGATATCACGCCAATACCAGCTGGCAATGATTATTGTCACAGAAGTGATGTTTTCGAAATTTTGTGGAGATTTTACTAGTTTCCCTTTGATTAACTGACCATCTTTTTTAACATCGCTGTCGAAAAAACCCTCAACTTTAATTCCCTCATTTTCCAGAATATTAAGAAGAGTTTTACCTGCTTCACCCGTACCATAAATATAGATGTTTTCTGCTTTTAGCATGTTGATGATAATTTTGCTCATTCAAAATTGCTCAAGAATTAAGTCTTAATCTTAGATTAGCATGAGTAATAGGTTGATAACAGAGAGATGCAATATCACTAAAAAAATGCGAAACAACAGAATATTGATTTTTAGTTTGAAGTATCAATACTTCGTATTAGATTTTCCTTTTTTATCCTGATAACGAGAAAACACTCTTATTGAAGCTTACAGCCTGAGTTAAGTTAGCGCTGTAGCTGCCTCAAGTGCTCCATATGGTGAAAATCAGGGATGCAATGTGTCGGCTTTGTTGTCGTAGTATTTTTTCTTAAAACCATCACGCAATGTGTTTCGTGAATATCGGCAGGCCAAAAATTTTCACAAGCGTATTAATCCCTGGTCAATGGTATAGACGATAATACAAATGGTTGACTATATTTTATTCAGCTTTCTGCTAAACTTTATTTAATAAGTTAACTTAGGAAGGCGTTATGCAAGTAAACATCAATTCAACCTCCTCTATTCTTGGCCAGGTGCAAGAAAAGCAAGAGTCTTTGTTGGAAAAACTTGCTTCCGGCAAAGAAATTAATAGCGCATCAGACGGCGCAGCTGCCCAGCAAATTATCGACCGCCTCACCTCTGAAGTAGAGGGTAATCGCCAAGCGGTGAACAACGTTTATGATGGCATTTCGTTAGCTCAAGTCGCTGAAGGCGGTTTAAGCACCATTAACGATGATGTAAATCGTATACGCGAGCTTACTATTCAGTCTGGTAACGGTGTGTTAAGCGACGGCGACCGTCAAGCACTGCAATCTGAAATATCACAGCTTCAAGAGAACATCAGCTTTACCATTGAACAAACCAATTTTGCTGGTAAACCCTTGTTGTCTGACAATGGCGCGTTGAGTTTTCAAGTTGGGGCGAATGGTGGCAACTCAGTTGATGTTAAAACCCAAGATATTGGTAGCCAACTATCGGACGTACTTTCTATCGATTTAACTTCTGGTAGCAGTATTGATGATGCGTTAAATGCTACCGACGAAGCGATTGAAATTTTGGGTGGCGCACGTGGTGATTTAGGCGCTACGCAAAATAGTTTGGCTAGTACTGCTCGAAATTTAACCCAATCCAATGTGAACACCGCAGAAGCACGTAGTCGAATTCAAGATTTAGATTACGCTCAAGCTAGCTCTCAACAAGCGGCAAATGATGTGCAAGGACAAGCTGCTTTAACGGTTCAAGCCCAAGCGAATCAGCAGCAAGGGCAGGTTTTAGCGTTGCTCAGTTAAACATTAAATTTGAGTGAGTTATTCGAAAGAAGCAGGGAATCCTGCTTTTTTTATTGCTACATTTCCGAAAACACCAGTTGCGCTGCGATCTTTTGTCGTTACAATTTACAAATGCGCTAAACTGTAAATAATAACAAAGCGTTCTCGGGGATTTGATGAAGGATATTTTGCTGGTTAGTGATAGCCAGGAACTAATTCATAGCTTAGAAACCATAGTCACCTTTTTGGGAGAGTCGTGTCAGTCACGAGGGCTTTCTGACTGTGAAAGTTACCTGAAAGAAAAGGGCGCAGATGCGGTACTTATTGAGTACGCGTCACCGTCAGTGGTGAATTCACTGGTTGCTCGTTTTCCACACATACCATTTGTTGCCATTTTACATTCAAATGGCGAAGTGGCCGCGTCGTGCAATTTAGTCAGCGTGATCACCTTACCGCTTACTTACCCAGTACTTACGCAATCAATTCACCGATGCCAAGAATACAGCCGCAGAAAGCCGGGTAAAACCCGCGCTGGTGGGTCTAAAACTCGCCTGTTTAGAAGTTTGGTGGGTAAAAGCGACGAAATTCAGATTGTGCGTAGGTTGGTAGAGCAAGTGGCTCCAACAGAGGCAACAGTGCTAATTTTGGGGGAGTCTGGTACAGGTAAGGAAGTGGTGGCACGTAATGTACATTTCTTGTCAGAACGTAAAGATGGCCCCTTTATTCCTGTTAACTGCGGTGCTATTCCCGGCGAGCTTCTTGAAAGTGAATTGTTTGGTCATGAAAAAGGCGCGTTTACTGGGGCTATAAGTGCTCGAAAAGGCCGTTTTGAATTAGCCGAGGGTGGAACATTATTTCTAGATGAAATTGGCGACATGCCGTTGCAGATGCAAGTCAAACTGCTTCGGGTACTGCAAGAGCGTATTTACGAGCGAGTAGGTGGTAGCAAGCCTCAACAATGCAATGTTCGTATTATTGCGGCTACCCATCGTCATCTAGAAACTATGATCAAAGAAGATAAGTTTCGTGAAGATCTCTACTACCGCTTAAACGTGTTCCCTATCGATAGCCCTGCATTACGTCAACGAAAAGACGACATCCCGTTACTGCTGCAAGAACTCAACAGCCGTATTCAAGGGGATGGTGTAGATAGTGTGAGGTTCACAGAACGCGCAATAGAATCTTTAATGGAGCATAATTGGGCGGGTAATGTTCGTGAGCTATCGAATCTAGTTGAGCGCCTGAGTATACTTTATCCCGGTCAAATCGTTGATGTGGCCGACCTTCCAGAGAAATACCAGTACGGTGAAATTCAAGCGTACGAACCGGATTACCCTGAAGAGTTGCTAGAGCGAGACGCATTTAATGCGCTTTTCGCAGAATCAGCTTCGCAAGACCCGTATGATGAACCACAAGAAGAGTCTAGCTTGCCAATTTCCTCCTCACTTCCAGAAGAAGGGGTTAATCTAAAAGAGTATCTTTCTGAGCTTGAAATCACCCTCATTCGCCAAGCCTTAGAACAACAAGAGTGGGTCGTAGCTCGCGCTGCAGATAAGCTCGGAATGCGCAGAACTACCCTTGTTGAGAAAATGCGTAAGTACGATATTCAGCGTATGGAAGAAGTTTAACGTCAATTACCTGACGTTAAACTTCTGCCTTAATTTATCGTAACTATCTGATAAATATAATCTAAAAAACTGGCATGGCTTCTGCTATATAAAATCATATACACAAACCGTCTTTAAATTGACGAGAGCCATATGATTTTTGATAGCACACACGACAGCAGTACTTCATCTTCTGAACAATTCACTTCATCTTATGATGTGCCTAGTGTCGAGCATGCGCTTGAGGCTACAACGCCGTCGTATGTGAGTGAAGCAGAAGTGAGCTCACTTCGTCGCCAAGCCAGTCGTTTGGAAAACTTGCTTCAAGTCATGCCGGCAGGCGTCATCGTTATTGACGGTAAAGGGGTTGTACGTCAAGCCAATGACTTAGCTAAGGCATTGCTGGGTGAGCCGTTAGAAGAACAAATATGGCGTAGCATCATTGCTCGCTCATTTAATCCTCGTGCAGACGATGGTCATGAAGTGTCATTGGTAGATGGTCGTCGCGTTAAACTTTCTATAACGCCACTTGAAGACGAGCCAGGGCAGTTGATTGTTATTACAGATTTGACGGAAACACGTCGGCTTCAAGCCAGTGTCAGCCATATGCAGCGTTTATCTTCATTAGGCAAAATGGTGGCATCCCTTGCGCATCAGATTCGAACGCCTTTATCCGCCGCTATGCTTTATGCCTCCAATTTAACGCGAAAAGATTTGCCCCAGCATGCATCTGAGCAATTTGCTCGAAAGATGACAGACAGACTGAAAGAGTTAGAAAGCCAAGTTAATGACATGCTGTTGTTCGCCAAGTCTGGTGAGCAACAAGTTGTGAATACCTTGTCGCTTGCCAGCTTGCGAGAAGCCATAGAGCCTAATGCGCAAACCATCACTGCGCAGCAAGCACAAAAAATTGCTTTTAATGGCTTCGATTCAACAGATGCACTTATCACTGGGAATCTCACCGCGCTGCAAGGTGCTGTGCTGAACCTTATTCAAAATGCGAGTCAAGTTACGCCTAAGGGCTACACGGTTTCAGTTAATGCAGTAGTACATGAAGATAGGGTGCTACTTTGCGTTAATGATAAGGGACCAGGTGTACCCAATACCCTAATCAATAAAATATTCGAGCCGTTCTTTACCACCAAAACCCATGGCACAGGGCTGGGGTTAGCCGTGGTGAAATCGGTAGCTAAAGCACATAACGGTTCGCTTAGCGTGGTAAATCTTAATGAAGGAGGTGCTTGCTTTACGCTTGCATTGCCTTGTAACACTCAGGCTATCGGGCAACACAATAAGCCTCACTCAAATGTCGCTTAATTGCTAGGAGAATTAGAAATGTCTAAAACAACTATTCTTATCGTGGAAGACGATGCTGGATTACGCGAAGCGTTGTACGACACTTTATTACTAGGCGATTACGATGTTGTAGATGCCGACTGTGCCGAAGCTGCGTTAATGGTCTTAGCGGGGCGCAAGATAGACCTCGTGGTAAGTGACATTCAAATGGGTGGAATGAGTGGTCTAGCATTATTAAAAAGCATTAAGGCGAAATACCCTCAACTTCCGGTGTTATTAATGACAGCGTACGCCACCATCGATGATGCCGTGCAGGCCATGCGAGATGGGGCTACTGATTATCTGTCCAAACCATTCGCGCCTGAAGTGCTACTTAATCTTGTTGGACGCTATGCGCCTGCACAAAAAGTCGAATCTTGCACGCCTATCGTGGCTGACCCTTCTAGTTTAAAATTACTCGAATTATCAAGAAAAGTGGCGAAGTCAGAAGCGACCGTGATGGTGCTTGGGCCAAGTGGTTCTGGTAAGGAAGTACTTTCCCGCTATATACACGACCAGTCTTCTCGCGCAGATGCACCTTTTGTGGCAATCAACTGCGCAGCTATTCCTGAAAATATGCTTGAAGCGACATTGTTTGGTTATGAAAAAGGCGCGTTTACCGGCGCTATTCAAGCTTGCCCAGGTAAGTTTGAACAAGCCCAAGGTGGTACACTGCTATTAGATGAAATTACTGAAATGGATTTAGCACTTCAGGCAAAGCTACTTCGTGTTATTCAAGAGCGTGAAGTAGAGCGGCTTGGTGGACGTAAAACGATTAAATTAGATGTACGGGTGATTGCAACCAGTAACCGAGATTTACGTAAAGCGGTAGAGCTTGGAAACTTTCGAGAAGATTTATATTACCGCCTAAATGTTTTCCCTATCACATGGCGCCCGCTCGCAGAGCGTCCAGGTGATATTGTACCGTTAGCGGAACACCTTATTAATCGTCACACAAGTGTGCAAGGCCTAGGCAATGTACGTCTCAGTGCAGCTGCACGAAACAAATTGGCGCAATATACATGGCCAGGTAACGTGCGAGAGCTTGAAAACGTTATTCAGCGGGCACTTATACTGTGTGAAGACGGCAGTATAGAGTCTGGTGACTTAATGATTGATATGGCTGTGCATGATGAGATGGAAGTAAAGCAGGATGAGCCAGAAGACAATAGTCGCTTAGGCTCAGAGCTTCGCCAGCAGGAGCATCAAATCATTCTTGATACACTTACTCTATGTAATGGTAAGCGTAAAGATGTGGCGGAAAAATTGGGTATCAGCCCTCGAACCTTACGCTATAAGTTAGCCAGAATGCGTGAAGACGGGATTGAATTACCGGCCTAACATCTCAAACTAGTTTGATAATGAGGGGCGATTAGCCCCTTATTTTTAACGCTTTAGCTGCTGTGCTTTTAGTATTGTACTTGCAGTTGTGCTTGTATTTATACTGGCTTGGACTGGGCGTCACGGCAACGTGCGAGACCTTCTGCGCTGCCACCGAGCATTTTTGCATCGCGTATTTACATAATCTTACGTCCATTCACTTTCTTGACGCTATTCTCCCCTCTCTGTCATAAAATTGGCAATTCCCTTGAAAAACCACATAACTCATTGTTTTTAAATTGATTTCAGATGGTTTTTAAAGTTGGCTTGCCGCTTGCTTATAGTTAAGCATAAGTAATTAAAGCGCATTGTCGTTAAGCGGCAATTCCCCACCGACATTCGAAGGAGTGGTTATGGACGTTAAAGCCAATAGTTTATACCAAGAAATGCAGAGCATGATTGGGCAAACTCGTATGCCTGCAAACGAACTTCAACCATCAAACGAGATTAATCCCTCGGCCAACGAGTTCTCTACCATGCTTAAGCAAGCGGTAGATGGGGTTAATGGCATGCAATTAGAATCTAAAGATTTACAGCAGCGGTTTGAAATGGGTGATAAGTCACTAAGCCTTGCCGAAGTTATGCTTACAAAAGAGAAAGCAGGCATAGCCTTTGAGGCCACAGTTCAAGTACGAAATAAAGTGCTTGAAGCGTATAAAACCATTATGAACATGCCGGTGTAGTTGGAGTAAGTCATGGCTGAAGCAACAGGCACAAATTTAACCGTTAACGACCCTTCCATGGGGAACGATAACGAGCCTGAGAATAAATCAGGATTCATGGATACCTTAGGCAGTGCTGACATGATGCGCCAGATGGCGCTAGTGGTAGTGCTTGTTATTTGTGTCGCGATTGCAGTTTTTATATTAATTTGGGCGCAAGAGCCTGATTTTCGTCCGTTAGCAAAAATGGAAACCCAAGAGCTTATTGAAACCTTGGATTATATGGACGCCAATCAAATTGAATATCGTTTAGAGGGAAACACGGTATACGTTCGAAGTGACGAATTTCAAACTATACGCTTGGGTATGACACGTCAGGGCTTAACCGGCTCTTCTGATGCTGGTACCGATATTATCATGCAGGACATGGGATTCGGAGTAAGTCAGCGGGTAGAGATGGAACGCTTGAAACATGCCCGTGAACAACAAATAGCCGCCACTATTGAAGATATCTCAAGTATACAAAAAGCACGCGTTTTGTTGGCTATGCCAAAAGAGAACGTATTTGCTCGCCGAGAGAAAAAAGCCTCGGCTACGGTAGTACTTACCGCTAAGCGCGGCAAAGTGATTGCGGGAGAGGAAGTTGACTCAGTTATCGATATTGTGGCGTCAGCGGTACAAAACATGGAGCCATCTGCGGTAACGGTGACCGATAGCAATGGCCGATTACTAAATTCGGGTTCACAAGACTCGCTAAGTGCTCGAGCACGAAAAGAATATGAAATTGAAAGACAGCGCGAACAAGAATACCTAGAAAAAATTGACGCTATTCTTATTCCTGTTTTGGGAATTGGTAACTACACCGCGCAAGCGGATGTGAGTATGGACTTTACTGCACTAGAGCAAACTCAGCGTAGCTATAACCCCGATTTGCCAGCTGTTCGCAGCGAAATGATCAATGAACAAAATAGTGTGGGTGGTGGTGCTATGGGCATTCCCGGCGCGCTAAGCAATCAACCACCGTTAGACTCGAATATTCCTGAAAATCCAGAAGCAGGCGCACAAGCTACTTTGCCAGGAAGCACATCGAAAGTATCTACTCGTAACTACGAACTAGACACCACCATTAGTCATACCAAAAAACAAAGTGGCGTAATCCGTAGGTTAAGTGTATCGGTGGCGGTAGACTATCTTCAAGTTGCTGGTGAAGATGGTACTACCTCGGCAGAGCCTCGCAATCAAGAAGCGTTATTAAACATTCGCCGTTTACTACAAGGTGGTGTTGGGTTTGATGTGACTCGTGGCGACTCGCTAGAAGTGGTGAGTGTTCCGTTCACTCGTATGGATGATGGTGTTATTGAAGATGCGCCAATATGGGAACAGCCCGCATTTTTGCCTATACTCAAGCTAGTCATTGGTGGTTTGGTTATTATCGTGCTTATCATCTTTGTGATAAGACCCATGCTACGTCGCTTGATTAACCCTGATGAGTCGAAAGAAGCTGACGACTTTGATGCAGATGAAGGCCTAGATCTTGGTGACGAAACTATTAGTATGCTATCTACTGACTTCGATGAAGGTCAGGTGGGCTTCGCGGCAGATGGCTCACTAATGTTGCCAGATTTACATAAAGATGAAGATGTATTAAAAGCGGTTCGTGCACTGGTTGCGAACGAACCTGAATTGTCAGCCCAAGTTGTTAAGGGCTGGCTGATGCAAGATGAGTAAGTGAGAGCGTATTATGGCTGAAGAACTTGCCACTACTGAAGAAGCGTCCTATGACGTCAGTAAGCTAGAAGGGGTTGAAAAAGCCGCTATTTTGCTTCTGAGTTTGTCTGAAGAAGACGCTGCACAAATATTAAAACATCTTGAGCCAAAGCAAGTTCAAAAGCTGGGCTCTGAGATGGCAAAAGTGGATGATATGACGCAGACAAAGATTACGTCTGTGCATAAACACTTTATTGAAGAGATTCAAAACTACAGTACCATCGGCTTCCAGAGCCAAGACTTTGTTAAGCGAGCGCTTACTGCTGCATTAGGTGAAGATAAAGCGGCTAACTTAATTGACCAAATTCTGATGGGAAGTGGGGCGAAAGGCCTAGATTCGTTGAAGTGGATGGACTCGAAGCAAGTGGCCAGTATCATTCGAAACGAGCATCCTCAGATTCAAACCATTGTATTGTCGTATTTAGAGCCAGAGCAGAGTGCCGAAATATTGGCGCAGTTCCCAGAAAAAGTGCGCCTAGACTTGTTAATGCGTATTGCTAACCTTGAAGAAGTTCAGCCTGCTGCACTGCAAGAGCTTAACGAAATCATGGAGAAACAGTTCGCCGGTCAAGCGGGTACGCAAGCGGCTAAAATGGGCGGCCTGAAATCTGCCGCGAACATCATGAACTACCTTGATACCGCTATTGAAGGTCAGTTGATGGATGCCATCCGTGAACAAGACGAAGAGATGAGCCAGCAAATTCAAGATCTCATGTTTGTTTTCGACAACTTAGTCGATGTAGACGACAAAGGTATTCAAGCTATCTTGCGCGAAGTGCAACAAGATGCGCTGCTTAAGTCAATTAAAGGCGCCGATGAAGAGCTTAAGAACAAGATCATGAAGAATATGTCGAAGCGTGCAGCAGAAATGCTTAACGACGACCTTGAAGCCTTGGGGCCTGTACGTATATCTGAAGTTGAAACCGCACAGAAAGAAATTCTCTCTGTTGCCAGAAGACTGTCCGATTCAGGTGAGATTATGCTGGGCGGCGGAGGCGGTGAAGAGTTCTTATAACCCTTCATTAATTATTCGCCATTGTGGTTAAAATAGGCCTTTGCGTTAATTTTCCAAAGGCCTCATAAACGTTACCTGGGTAGATTGATGTCATCAAATAAAGGCTTCAGCGACGACGAATTAAATGATGCAAAACCTTGGGATTTGCCCTTCGTTGAACAGCCCGAAAAACCACAAGATAAAGACAAAACCAATGCGCTGAATTTCCGTTCAGATTGGAAATACGAGCCACCGGAAGAGGAAGAAGCTGAAATTCTTCCTCCTACTGCGCAAGAAATTGAAGCGATTAGACAAGCTGCTCATGATGAAGGCTACGGACAAGGCAAAGCGCAAGGTTTCGAAGAAGGAAAAGCCGAAGGCCTAGAGTTGGGGCTTAGTGAAGGGCGTGAGTCTGGACACGCTGAGGGTCTTGAACAAGGGTTAGAAGAAGGTAAGGGCTTAATTTCTGCGCAAGTTGAAGTCTGGCAGCAACTTATCGAAAAGCTTCATACACCATTATCACAAGCCAACGACGAAACCCGCGACCAGCTAGTAAAGCTTGCAGTGACCCTTGCTAAATCGGTGATTAAAACCGAAATTACGTCGAATCATCAAGTGATTTTACAAGCCCTTAGCGAAGGAATGAAAGCTCTGCCGGTTAATCAAACTCGGTATCAAATTCATATGCATCCTGATGATATAGCGCTAGTAACCGAACATTATTCTGAAGCTACGTTGAAAGAGAAAGAGTGGCAATTCATTGAAGCGCCTACCATGGAGCGCGGTGGCTGTGACATTGCCACTGAACAAAACGCTGTAGATGTTTCCATTGAACGCCGCTGTCGCGATGTCATTGATAAATTCATGGTGAATCAGGGTTTATCAGATGACTAGCCCTTGGCATGCGCATTTCGACAGCTTGCAGAAGCAAGTGTCATCGCCGCCTATTGTGGCGGCAGGTAAACTGGTCAGAGGCATAGGCCTTACACTGGAAGCTGTTGGGTGCCAACTACCAGTCGGTAGCCAGTGCCTTGTGCAAACCATTGAAGGTGAAATTGAGGCTGAGGTGGTGGGGTTTGGCGCCGATATTACTTACCTCATGCCCACCGAAGCCGTACGGGGCATAGTGCCAGGAAGTCGGGTAATGCCGCTAAATCGACAAAGTGGTCTTGCTGTGGGTATGGGGCTGTTGGGCCGTGTGGTTGATGGTAACGGCAACCCGCTGGATGGCCTTGGCGAAATTCAAACTGAAACCCGCGTACCTACTACGCGGCCTCCTATTAACCCCTTAATTCGCCGCGCTATTACCCAACCTATGGATGTCGGTGTTCGCGCCATTAATGCATTGAATACCGTTGGCGTAGGTCAACGTATGGGGCTCTTTGCAGGCAGTGGCGTGGGGAAAAGTGTTTTACTCGGTATGATGACCCGGGGCTGCGAAGCCGACGTGGTTGTGGTTGGCTTGGTGGGAGAGCGGGGCCGAGAAGTAAAAGAATTTATCCACGATATCTTAACCGAAGAAGAGCGTGCCCGTGCGGTAGTGGTAGCAGCGCCTGCTGATACTTCACCGTTAATGCGCTTAAAGGGCTGCGAAACGGCAGTTACCATTGCTGAATACTTTCGCGATCGAGGTTTAAAAGTATTACTGCTTATCGACTCTCTTACTCGTTATGCCATGGCCCAACGTGAAATTGCATTAGCGGTGGGTGAGCCTCCCGCCACAAAAGGGTATCCGCCCTCGGTATTTGCCCGATTACCTGCATTGGTAGAAAGGGCGGGTAACGGAAGTGAGAAACAAGGTTCTATCACCGCCTTTTACACGGTACTTACCGAAGGTGACGATTTACAAGATCCCATTGCCGATGCCGCACGGGCTATTTTAGATGGCCACGTTGTGTTATCACGGACCCTCGCCGATAGCGGTCATTACCCCGCCATCGATATTGAAGCTTCTATTAGCCGTGTTATGCCTATGGTGGTCAGCGATGAACATCAACAAATGGCACGCAGAGTAAGGCAAGTTTATTCAAACTATAAACAAAACCAAGACCTCATTTCTATTGGTGCTTATGCCAAAGGTTCAGACCCTCGTATCGACTTAGCCATACGAGCGGAGCCTGCAATTAACGCGTTCCTGCAGCAAGGTATGAAGAACGTGTTGCCTTATGATGAATGTTTAGAGGGCATGGCTGCATTAGCGAAAGGCTTAGGACAAGGGTAATTAATTATGTCTAAACAACTAGAGCGTCTGGCTGAGTTTGAACGAGAAAGAGAGCAACGCATTGCGCAAATGTTCCAACAAGCGCAGCAAAATGTGATGCAGCAGAAACAAAAGCTCACCAGCCTCGAGCAATATAGAATTGATTACTTAAAAGGCATTCAGCAAACGGGAAAGGCGGGTGTGACTGCTACCCATTACCAACAGCATTTATCGTTTGTAGGCAAATTAGATAAAGCCTGTGAACAGCAAATGAATGTGATAGCACAAGCGAATATGGCTGCCGATCAACGCAAGCAGCTTTGGCTTAAGCAGCAGCAAAAAGTGAAAGCGGTAGAGTTGCTTCTTAATAAACGCCATTTAGCTAAAGTGGCAAAAGAGGCGAGGGCTGAGCAAGCTATGATGGACGAATTTGCCACACAGAAATTTTTTAGAAGCGGAAAAACATTCTTCTAGTCAGTTTGTCCAATTTGCTACTTACCCCAAGTCGTTCAATCCTTTCGATTTTTTAAATACCTCGTCGTTTAATCTCCACAATGGAACACTCTTTGCAAATTCGTTAGTCATTAATGTGTTTATTCGCCTAATTTGAATACTGATACGGAAGCTTTTTTAAAGTTAAGTGTCGGCCTACAGCCCACGGACACTGGGGATGTAGAGATAAAACGATTCAATCTGGGTTTTCATGGTTCTGACTTTTAAAGTCATAGCAGGACGGTAAAAATATGATGCAACAAGTTGCCGCACAAAAAACAGACATTGCCGCATTGCCTTTTTCAGCTTCATCAACGGCAAAAGCCGTAGAAGCTGGCATGGGCGCAGATGATTCATCGCAGAATAACAACGCGTTTGAAGCTGCGTATATTCAAGCTAAAGAATCGAGTGCAAAGTCTCTCGAGGCCCAGAACAAAAGTCATTCCTCGCGACACACCAGCGCCTCAGTCAGCGACAGTGCAAACCCTGCTATCGATAAGAAATCGGCTAATAACCGCTCGGTTGACCCAGAGGAAGGAAATGTTGACTTACCTCCGGTAAAAGATGATGAAGCGCAAGCGCGAAATGGCGATCAAGCGGACCAAACAGGCAATAAAGGCGAAGTGGGGGATGTAACCCCACCTGGCGAAGACACGGATGAATCGGCAAATACTGACATTGCTGATG
>OJGX01000026.1_pt1 | contig 67036 bp, 60 predicted proteins | sample 1594661 | NCBI WGS metagenome assembly OJGX01 (sample SAMN05416839, study PRJEB24817) | seawater metagenome | isolation source: Sea water | place: Canada:Atlantic | collected 2013-07 | reverse complement strand
AGCGGTTACCTATTTGCGTAACAACGAAAGGATCCAACTTCGTGCCATCTTCTAGTACCCACAAATCAGGATTCACAGGCACGACATCCGCATGGGCATGCACGCCAATGCGCTCACCCACTTCTTCGCCCAATGAGATCTCGTAAATTCGGTCACCCACATTACGAAAATCAAGATTAAACTCATCTGCAAGGCTTTGTAGTTTTTCTGCAAAACGGTGGAACTCTGGATTCTCATGCTGCACTAGCGATTCAACATTGAATGTCGGAATCGCAACGAATTCACGCAAAGTTTGCAATGCATCATCGGCATATTTGACGCGCGCGTAGAGACCAAGTAGACGATACAGATCATTACGCTGGAGCTCGCTTACTGACTCGCCCTGCCGAAAACTCTCTAGCAGCGCCACATAATCTGTGTTCGCACTCGCAGGCAAAGCAGACACCGCTTCGAGAAAATCACTAAAGCTTTGCGGCTGAGTATCTGCAAGCGCCTCTACGATGCCGCCCGCGCGCTCAGTGTCGATGGGAGACTGAGCGATGCTCGCCCCACTCAGTCCAAATAAGATGCATAGGCTTGCCCACTGTATCAGTTTACTTTTAAAACTACTTTTCATGTTGCCCCCCTTGAAAACTTTAGTTCTCTAAAACACCCAACGTTTGCAAAAACTCCCGCATAAGCCTAATTCGCGCAGGGATAAAATCGTCGCCCGGCGAAACCGCCTCAAGGGCACTAGCAAAAAACACTCTTTCATCTCCCTGCTCAACCCAACCGACCCACCAGCCGACATTGTGCTCACCATCTAATACAGCCAACCCGGTCTTACTGCGAATCACATAGTCTTCGGTTTCTTCCGAAATCATCATATGTTTAACGCTACTCATGACCTCTGGGCGCACAGGCAGATCGTCACGGTATAATTTACGCAACAGTTCAATTTGTTCTATTGGGCTAATTTTTATATTCCCTGCAATCCAGAAAATATCATCCCCGCCACTGATATCCTGATTTCCATAGCCAAAGGCATCGATGTATTGCTGCATCGTGGACGGACCAATCTGCCTAACCAGTGCTTGAAAATGCGGCAAAGCAGACACTCTAAATGCCGAGACTAAATCTAGATCCTTGTTGATCTCTGGCCGTGAACGCGTCACACCATCCCAGGGCAAGACCGTATTAGCATCGGGCACAACTTCGGTATCTAGCGCGATCATCGCACTGACAATCTTAAACGTTGAAGCCGGAATCAAAGCTTTAGATGCCAACTCAGAATGCCCAGCCTGAAAATAGCCATCACTTTCTTTGTATACCAGCAAGGTGCCCGAATAGGGGCTGTCATCTAAAATGCTCTTGGCGGCCTGGTTCTCTCGTACTTGCGCTGCAAGTGGGTTTGCCAAAGTACAAGTGACGGCTGTAAGTAATACTAATGCAAATTTCATAGTTCAATTCACTCTTGGCTAATAGTGTGCAATAACAATATCGTAGGTGCGTTGTAGCGCACCTTTATTCTCGGCAATCATTTTTTGGCCAGCAACGCCCATTGCCTTTCTTTTCTCTGTATCTGCAAACAGCTCTAGAATCACGTCGCTCAAATGCAACTCATCTCTAACGGTTATCAAAGCACCTGCTTCTTCAAGCTGCTCACAGATCGTTTGAAAATTGAACTGAGAAGGCCCCACTAACACGGGCAACCCAAATGCCGCCGGTTCCAAAACATTATGGCACCCTGTCTCGACAAGACTGCCACCGACAAAGGCGACATCGCTTATTGAAAAATAGTTCAACATCTCGCCCATCGAGTCGCCTAGAAATACATTATTCAACTCTGATATTTCACAACCGTCACTGCGGCTAACTAGACTCAAGCCTTGATTCTGACAAAGTTTTGCGACGGAGCGGAATCTTTCGGGATGACGCGGGACTAAAACCAGCAAAAGTTCTGGAATGTTCGGAAGGCATTTTTTAAACGCAGCAAGGACTTTTTCCTCTTCACCTTCTCTTGTGCTCGCCGCAATCAGCACTGGTCTTTCGCCTTCAATCAATGAAGCCATCTGTTGGCGTTGTTGCTGCAAATCTTCCGGCAAATCTATTTCAAATTTGATGCTGCCAGTGACTGGCACTTTTTCTGCGGGAACACCAAGTTTTATGAAACGCTGGGCATCATTGTGCGCTTGGGTTGCAATGCAATCTATAGAGGCCAGCATCGGGGATGCCAATTTGATGAATTTCTCGTAACCTCGTGCCGATTTCACTGAAAGCCTCGCGTTCGCGACAATGACTTTAGCTCCAGCTTTTTTTGAATAGTGCACGATGTTTGGCCATAGCTCTGTTTCCATGATTACCAATAACCGGGGTTTGAATCGATTTAGGAAATTTTGCACAGCGATGGGGTGATCGTATGGGGCGTACACATGACACACCTGCTCAGGGAACATCGCCTGCACGCGCTCCGAGCCAGTGGGCGTCATTGTTGTGACAACAATAGGGATCTCGGGGTGCTCCTGTAATAACTTGCGAATCAGGGGAGCTGCCGCGATAGACTCTCCGACCGACACGGCATGTACCCAGATCCACTGCCCTTTTAGGGCTTGCTGCTCTGGGCTTAGCTGGGCAAAGCCGAAGCGTTGCGCCCAACGCCGCGCATAGGCAGGGGCTTTGAGCGAGCGCCAAAGCAGGCGCACAATGATAATGGGAAGTACGAGCGTAAAAAGGAGGTTGTAGGTGAGTCTATTCAAAACGGTTTGTCTGCTCCAATGCGGTTGCATGCTACCATTGGCGCCAATATAAGAGTGCCGCGTCAGTGATGCCGCACTGTAGCAAATTTTCGCAAGTGAGTATGTATGACCCAAGAACTACACACCGACATTGTCATTTTTGGCGGTGGAATCGCCGGGCTTTGGCTCCTAAACCGCTTACGCCAACAAGGTTTAGAGACGGTGCTATTGGAGACTGACGCCCTTGGTGGTGGCCAAACCCTTGCCTCGCAAGGCATCATCCACGGCGGGTTGAAGTATGCACTGAGCGGAGTCTTAAGCCCCGCTAGCAGTGCTATCGCAGCAATGCCCGATCGTTGGCGCCAATGCCTTGCGGGCGAAGGCGATATCGATCTGCGTCAAACCAAGGTCTTAGCACCCCACTATTTCATGTGGTCTAGCGGTGGCTATCGTTCACGCCTAAAGACTTTTCTCGGCAGCAAAGCATTGCGAGGCCGCATAGACGCTCTTAGCGCATCATCCTATCCGGAGTTCCTGCGTGGCCAGTCACTCTCTGGCACACTCTATAAGCTCACCGATTTCGTGGTGGACACTCCTTCGCTAGTGAGCAATTTGTCCTCACCCCATGCCGATAGAATTTTCCATGTCCCGAAAGAGCAAATGCGCCTGGTCTGCAACAATAAGGGCGCAATTGCACAACTCGCACTAAACACTAGCAGGGGTACGATTGCCCTGTCTGCTAAGCGTTATATTTTGGCAGCGGGTGAAGGCAATGGCGCCCTACTCAGTCAGATCGGTATCGAACAGCCGTCCATGCAAGTGCGTCCTCTGCACATGTTAGCGCTACGCAGTGATCACCCACACCCTGTGTTTTTGCACTGTATAGGCGATAGCTTCGGAATGACCCCGCGCATGACCATCACCTCGCACCCTAGCCAAGATGGAGGCTGGATTTGGTATATAGGCGGTGAGATTGCGGAAAGTGGCGTCGACCGTAGCGCAGAGCAACAGATAGCCCTAGGCCGACAGCAGCTGCAAGAGGTCTTCCCATGGGTCGACTATGATCGCGCTCAATGGACTAGTTTCTTTATCAATAGGGCCGAACCAAAACTCGCCAATTTGCAACGACCTGACACCGCCTATTTACATGCAACAGAGAATGTCTTGCTGACCTGGCCTACCAAACTCACACTGACTCCTGAGCTTGGACAGAGTGTAGTGAACACCTTACAGCAGCAATCGATTGCCGCAGAAAGCGGCTCCAACGAGGGTTCTACACTTGCCCAATTGCGCAAGCAGTTTGCCACGGCCAGCATTGCGCAGCCACGCTGGGAGGATTTACTCCGATGAAGTTGCTACCTATGCGCAGTCTCGGGCGAACGGGACTGGACGTCTCCTGTCTTGGGCTTGGCACTGTCAAATTTGGCCGTAATCAAGGTGTGAAATATCCCTCTGGGTTCCAGCTTCCCGACGATCAAAGCGTTCTCAATATTCTTAGTATCTGTCGTGAGGCCGGCATGAATTTAATCGATACGGCACCGGCCTATGGACACAGCGAAGAGCGTCTAGGCCAATTGCTCCGCGAACGTGAGCATTGGAAGATCTGCACAAAAGTGGGCGAAGAATTTGAAAACGGTCAATCGAATTTCGATTTCAGTGCCAAGCACACTCGCACAAGTGTAGAGCGCAGTCTGCGTCGGCTAAAAACTGACTATCTCGACATTGTACTCGTGCATTCAGACGGCAATGATAGCGACATCATCGAACACAGCGATTGTTTCGCGAGCCTAGAGAAGCTTCGCGACGAAGGGTATATTCGCGCGTTTGGCATGTCGACAAAGACTTTAGCCGGTGGCTTGCTCGCCATTGAACGCGCCGACATTGTCATGGTCACTTATCGCCCCGAAGAGCCAGATGAACAACGAGTGATCGATACGGCTTTGCAGAAGAACAAAGGCGTGCTCATTAAGAAGGCTCTCAATAGCGGGCATTTATCCGGAGCAAATTCAAACGTCGACCCAGTGCGCGCCAGCATGAATTTTATTTACGGCCACCCTGGTGTCGGTTCCATCATCATTGGCAGCATCACCCCAACCCATTTGCGCCAAAATATTGCGCATGCAATTGCCGCAGCAACGCTTTAGTGAAGTAGGGACACACAAAATTCACACACAGCCAAATTATTGCGCGGGTCTTTAATCGTTAGAAACTGGCTCGCCTCATTTAATGTGCTTTGCAGTGCACGGATATCAGTGTTGCTAGACAATAAGCGATCCACCGGCCCCATCATGGTATTGGACAGTGCTTGTAAACTTGCTTGCACCGAAAAATTGTTAATAATTTCTTGGGCAAACTGTTCGCCAGGGCTGAGTGTTTTTTCGATATAGCGCCAAGTATAATCATCTACCTCTGCCAAGCGCGCTGCGGCGGCAATGGCATCATCGAGATCGCCGAGATTATCGACAAGACCAAAGTTCATTGCTTGCGTGCCGGTCCACACTTGGCCTTGTGCGACAGCATCTACTGCATCAATTTCTAAACCCCTGCCGTCTGCAACTAGTTGCAAAAAATTTCTGTACTGTTGTTCGATACTCGATTGCAAGACTGTCGCTAGCTCACTATTCATACCTGTGAGCACATCCGCGCGGCTATAAGGCGTTGTACCAACGCCATCGGCATAAACACCAATTTTCTCAATGCTATTTTCGAAAGTGGGCACGATGCTAAAAATCCCAATAGAACCGGTAATCGTTGCCGGTGACGCCCAAATCTCATCTGCACTTGCCGATATCCAATAGCCTCCCGATGCAGCAGTACCACCCATAGAGATAACCAATGGTTTACCCGCTCTTTGCAACTCCAGCAATTCTTGTCGAATAAGTTCTGAGGCAAAAGCGGACCCCCCTGGCGAATCCACACGTAAGACAACTGCTTTTACTGAAGCATCATTTCGGGCTTGTGCGATTAATCGATTGAGCGAATCCGAACCAATTGCGCCACGGGGTTGTTCTCCCATATTGATCGACCCTTGCGCCACAATGACTCCAATTTCTGACTCGCTAGGCATTACGATTTCACTAACTGCGCCAAGATATTGCTCGTGGGAAATACTGTTCGCCGACGCTCTAGCACCTACAATGCTGCTAAGACGAAGTTCTAACTGCGCCGGCGATACCAGTTCATCTATCAACTGTTGTTGTACAGCTAGCCGCGCGGTATCTCCATTCGCTGCCAGCAACAACTGTGCATAATTTTGCGCGTACTCTTGCACTTGCTCGACCGTGAGCCCACGATTGCGCGCTATCTGATTGACATAACGTTGCCACAACTCATCAATGAGTTGCTGATTGTTTTGTCGCGATTCATCTGACATGCCATTGAGAATAAAAGGCTCTACTGCAGCTTTATGAGTGCCCACTCTAAAAATGTGCATCGTGACGCCTAATTTTTCTAATAGCTCTGAAAAAAACAACTGACTGCCGCCGAAACCTGGCAACATCAGTTGCCCCATGGCGTGCATATAGATGGAGTCAGCATAGGAGGCGAGGTAGTACTGAGCTTGCGTGAAGAACTGGCCATGGGCGAGCAATGCTTTGCCGCTGAGCTTGTAGTCCTCAAGAGCGCGGCCAATGCGCTCAAGGTTCGCATTGCTGACAGCAGTCATCTCTTCTAGCTCAAGAATGACGCCCTGCACCCGCTCATCTTGTGCGGCGTACATCAAAGTGTCGAGTACATCTTGAACAGGGGTGTCGATAAATTCATCGTTACCAAGCAATAGATCGCTGACGGCAAGTACATTGCTTTGCTCTACAATCGCTCCCTTGGGCGCTAAGACCACCAGTGTATTGTCGGCAATTTGAATCTGCGCCGGACCACTGAAGAGAAAACCTAACACAAGCACAACGACCAACAAGAACACTATACGACCAAGAATGACCCTGACCATGTCGATGCTGCGACCAATGAAATGAAATATTTGACCAATTATCGAACGCTCAGACATAAAATACCTAGACCTTGATTAAAGAAGTGTCCACATCATTCCAAGTAATGCACATGTACCCAGCATTGCCAGCATATTGATCCGCACGACAAATAGCAGAACGAAAGCAATGGTGCTCAAAAAGATATTCGGCCAATTGATGCTGTTTAGTACTGGCCACTGCATATTCAATAAGCCGTTATCAATTTGTATAGTTTCGGCAAAAAGAAAATTAAGGGCAAACCAAAGCGCCAAGTTTGCAATTACTCCAACCACGACTGCAGTGATGCCCGCTAAGGCTTGCGCTAGTGCTTTGTGTTGACGCAGTTTCTCAATATAGGGTGCTCCCGCAAATATCCATAGGAAGCAGGGTAAAAACGTTACCCATGTGGTCAGTAAAGCCCCTGCACTGGCCATGAGCAACGAAGACTCAATCCCAGTTCCACGCCACGCACCCATAAACCCAACAAATTGCGTGACCAATATTAGCGGCCCTGGCGTGGTCTCTGCTAATCCTAGGCCATCCAACATCTCTCCAGGGGCCAACCAGTGGTATTGCTCTACAGCCTGCTGGGCAACATAGGAAAGCACCGCATACGCGCCACCAAAGCTCACCACAGCCATGCGGGAGAAGAAATCGCCAATCTGAGTGAAGGTACTGCTAGGGCCTAGTAGCAGATGCAATACCACGATAGTGCCGATCCATAAGACAAGACAAATGGCTGCCGCCTTTGTCGTGCCAGCGTATTGGGTTGAGCTCACCGAATCGTAATTGCTTACAGTTTGCTCAGCCTCATCATCGCGCGGACGCAGACGCGCCACCACAAATGCAATCAGGGCAGCACTAAGTACCACCAGGGGAAAAGGAATAGCGAAGACAAATAACGCGACAAATCCCGCGATTGCAAGCCCGATATTCATCACACTTTTCAATGCACGCCCGGCAATTCGAATCAGCGCTTGGCAGACTATCGCAAGGACAGCCGCCTTCATACCGAAGAAAATGCCGGCCACTAAACCGACATCGGCAAACAGAACATAAAGCCAAGAAAGCGCCAAAATCGCGAATGCCCCGGGCAAAATGAACAATATCCCCGCCACAAGGCCACCGCGTACCCCATGCAATAGCCAGCCAATATAGGTGGCCAATTGTTGAGCCTCGGGCCCGGGTAATAACATGCAGTAGTTCAATGCGTGCAGGAATCTTGCTTCATCTAACCAGCGCTTCTCATCAACGATAATCCGGTGCATGAGGGCGATCTGTCCAGCTGGCCCACCGAAACTCAGAATACCGATACGCCACCAGATGGTGATGGCTTCACGCAGGCTGACCTGACTCACGTAGCTGCTTAAGCCTTCAGCTTTTCAACAATTGCCGATGTCGAGCAATTATCGAGAAAGGCCAATACTTCAACACTACCACCATAAGCTAGTACAAACTCGCCACCGACCACTTGGTCTATGGTGTAGTCGCCACCTTTTGCCAGCACATCAGGCTTGATGACTTCCAACAAAGCTTCGGGGGTATCTTCAGAGAAAGAGACAACCCAGTCGACCGCTTCTAAGCCTGCCAAAACCGCCATGCGTCTCTCCACCGGATTAATCGGTCGCCCTGATCCTTTCAGTCGCTTAACGGACGCGTCATCATTGATCGCAACTATAAGTCGCTGACCCAATTTGCGAGCCTGGGCTAAGTACCCAACATGACCTGCATGAATTATATCGAAGCAACCATTGGTAAAGACGACTTTCTCACCTTGCGCTTTCGCATCTTCCACTGCCAAAGCCAATTGATCGGCCGTCATAACGCCTCGGCCAGTGCCCTCTTCGCGCGCAATTGCTCGGCGCAATTCAGGCCCACTAATCGCTGCCGTACCAAGTTTACCCACTGCAAGCCCTGCCGCCAGATTCGCTAATGCAGTTGCATCGTCAAAGCTGCTTCCTGCCGCTAATGACGCCGCGAGCACGGCCACCACTGTATCACCCGCACCAGTCACGTCGAACACCTCCTGTGCACGGGTTGGCATATGCAATTCCGGCATATCGGGCCGCAGCAACGTCATACCACTCTCACCGCGAGTAATTAACAGCGCCTTTAGTTCTAAGTCTTCCAGCAACTGCAAACCTCGGGCAGCCAAAATCTCTTCATTGGCACATTTGCCGACAATCGCTTCAAATTCGTTCAAATTAGGCGTAATTACAGTGGCCCCGCGATATTTAGAAAAATCATCGCCTTTGGGGTCTACGACTACGGGGATGCCTTTGTCTTTGGCGGCTTTAATCAAACTTTGGGTATCGGCCAGCGCTCCCTTACTGTAGTCAGAGAGCACCAAGACTTGCGTATTGGCGAGCAGATTAAGCGCCTGCGCTTGAAATACCGCGATGGCCGCGGGTGCAAAACCCTCTTCAAAATCAACTCGCAACAATTGTTGATGTTGACTGATCACTCTTAGTTTAGTGATTGTCGGAGCGCTGTCGCACTGCGCAAACTCGCAATACACACCCGCTGCTTCTAAACGTGACTGCAGTTCAACCCCGGCCTCATCTTGCCCGATGATGCCTGCCAATGAAGCGGCTGCCCCGAGTGCCGAGATATTCAACGCCACATTGCCGGCGCCACCAGGGCGATCCTCACTATTGCCTACCCGCACCACAGGAACAGGGGCTTCAGGGGAAATACGCGTTGCTTTACCGTGCCAATAACGGTCCAGCATGACGTCTCCAACTACCAATATACGTGCCTGTTGAAAGGGGGGCATGTCGAGCTTCATTGCTTATCCTAATGTCGTCAAAGAGGCCGGAATAATAGCACATGGCTTAGATGAAGTTGATTGGGAGCTTATAGGTGATTTAGGCTTGTCTTACTGCGGCATACAGTTAATGTGTATAAATGCCAAGCCTCTTAAATAAGAAGACCAACTAATGGACCTAAAAGCACTCGTTGAGCGTCACGACACACCGGCAAGCAAAGCCTTCGACTTAGTCATTCAAGCACTAATTATTATCTCTTTACTGTCATTTTCGTTCGAAACATTGCCGAACCTTGACCCAGAGATATACCAATTACTGGGCTATATCGAAGCAGTTACCGTCATATTATTTACCATCGAGTACCTAATGCGCGTCTATGTCGCTGATCACCGCTTAACCTATATGTTCAGCTTTTACGGAATCGTTGACCTACTTGCGATCCTGCCTTTCTATCTCGCCCTAGGCATCGATATGCGTTCACTACGCACATTGCGCCTACTGCGCTTGTTCCGTTTGTTTAAGTTGGTGCGCTACAACAAAGCCATAGAGCGTTTTGTGCGAGCGTTTACTATTGCGCGCGAAGAAATCATCGTTTTCGTAATGGTGACAGTGATCCTGCTGTATCTGAGTGCCATCGGAATCTATTATTTTGAACACGAAGCGCAACCAGAGCTATTTGCCAGCATATTTCACAGTATGTGGTGGGCAGTTACCACTCTAACCACTGTAGGGTATGGCGATATGTACCCCATTACCGCTGGCGGGCGAATTTTTACTTTTTCGATCTTAATGCTGGGTTTAGGGATCGTAGCAATTCCCGCTGGCTTGCTCGCCTCGGCATTGAATAAAGTCAGACGAGAAGATGACGAAGAAGTCGATGAGTGATTTAGCGAAGGTTTGCTACAATCCCTCCTTTTATTGCGTACTGTTGGTAGCCTGTGAGCAAGAAATCTCAAAAATCTGAGCAACTAAGTCACTTCCTTGGCCCTCGCTATTGGCCGACTTGGTTGGCCTTTGGCGTTATCTGGCTAGCGGCGCAATTACCCTTTTCCGCACAAATGGCGATGGGGCGTGCCTTAGGACTCATCAGTTTTCGTTTTGCCAAAGAGCGGCGTCGTATCTGTGAAACCAATATTGCGCTGTGCTTTCCTGAACTAACCGAGCAAGAACAGGCACGTTTAGTCAAAGAGACTTTCATTTCTAATGGGATAGGCGTCATGGAGGTAGGGCTTGCTTGGTGTCGCTCACCCAAGTCTTTTCAACAGCGCGTCGATGTCACAGGGCTTGCGGCTCTACAGAAGGCCTCTGCGCAAGGGAAAGGTGTTCTGTTGGTTTGTGCGCACTTCACTACTCTTGAGTTTGCAGGCAGTTTATTAAGCCTATTTCACCCGATGGATGTCACCTATAGGCCGCACAAGAATCCATTGTTCGAGACCTTAATGTTTCGCTCACGACAACGTTTATATGGCGCGGTGATCGAACGAGGCGATGTCCGTCAGGCCCTGCGTAGTCTTAAGCAAGGACACACTGTCTGGTATGCGCCAGATCAAGACTACGGTCGCAGACACTCTGTATTTGTAAATTTTTTTGGTGTCAAAGCCGCGACTATTACTGCAACGAGTCGCTTCGCTTCATTCAATGACTCCGCAGTTGTATTTTTCAGTCATTATCGCAATGAAGACAATTCGGGATATCACCTACATTTTAGCGAACCATTGCAGAATTACCCTTGCGGCGATGAAGAACAAGACGCGCAGAGAATAAACGACATAATCGAAACAGCGATACGCAAACATCCCGAACAATATCTGTGGCTACACAAACGCTTCAAGACTCAGGAACAGGGCTTAAGCCCCTATAAGAATCTATAATCGCTGACAGCCTATTGAGAGTGTAAATGAATACCAAGTGGCGCAACATCGACATCCGGACACTCGCAGTTTTAGTCAGTTGCGTGCTCTGCGCGTGGCATGTTTTCGCCAACCCTATCCCCAATGCCGACGCCTTCAGCTATGTGCGCACCGCAACAGTGTACTTGGACTCAGGCATAGCGGCGGCCTTCTCATGGTACCCATCTGCCACTTATCCGGTGCTAATGGGAATCCTGCATCAATTGACAGGCATCGATCTTTTTGCGGCCGGGCAGCTCATTAACGCCGCCTTTTACGCATTAATTGTTTATGCCTTTATCTCTATTGTCGTCGAGTTTCGCAATACACAGCGTGTCGCGCTGATTGCAGCAGCCTTCATACTGATTTTTCCTACACTGAACGAATATCGATACTACCTGATTCGCGACATCGGCTTTTTGGCTTTTATGCTTTTGGCTGCCCTTTCCCTGACGCGATTTGCGAAGTTTGAAAAAAATTTACATGCCATCGCTTTTATACTTCTAATTTTTGTCGCTGCCCTTTTTCGATCTGAAGCGTTGGTCTACTTGCCGCTTGCCCCAATCGCCTTAATCGGTCGTACACACCAGCCGTGGCAATTATTCTTAAAACTGGAATTATTAATGCTAGGCGTCGCAGCCTGTGCGCTTGTGCTGCTTTTTTTACTCAAGATAGATGTCGTCAACATCCTGCAACGAGTGCTGACTGTTTACTGGCCATTTTTACGCGATGCCATGGCGGCCATCTCAGATGGGGACTCCGCGTTAAGCGTTGCCGTTTTCGGTGAGTACGCATCGAATTTTTCTGGTCAATATATTTGGCTTTTTATGTTGACCGGCCTAAGCTCTGTACTAGTAGCGCAACTTCTCAACGGCCTCGGTGTACCTGTTTTATTATTGCTTATCTATGGCTTTAGCCAACATAGAGAAGACATTTTCCAGAAAAATACGCGCGTGATGCTAAGCTATTCTGGCATTGCGTTCGCAATCCTATTGGGTTTTTTAGTGCTGACTCGGTTCATTTCCACGCGCTATACCATGATGTTTAGTCTGTCCGTTCTCGCCGTACTTGTGTTGATATTGGACAATCTTCTTAGTCGCATTCAACAAATGCAGCGGCGCAAGCTGGCCAACGGCGCACTACTATTTTTGTTCGTGTTCTCTGCTATCGATGCCCACATCAGCTTCGGTGGCTCGCGTAATTCTTTACAGAGTGCGGTTGACTGGGTAGCGGCCAATACCGATGAGCGGGATGCATTTTTGACCAACAGCCGTTACATCGCCTACTACAGCGGAAAAGTGGAAGACTACGACGAGATCTCTCGATATATGGCAGACGATGCAATTGAAAATGCGCAGTACGGCACTATTATCGTGATCATGGCCAGTAGCAGCAACGACAGTATCATTGAGCGCAGCATTGAGTTTCAACAAGTGGAAGCACTTGCTACCTTCCCGCAGACAGATGAACCAGAAGTGCTCATCTATCGTCGGCTCGGCAATTAATTTTCCCAATCAGGCTCAGGGCGCTTTGTGACTAAAACGTCTTGCATGATCATATATTCTAGGTCTGAACCAAAGAATAAATTCAATGCATCTTCGGGAGAACACACCATGGCCTCTCCGGGTCTATTCAATGAAGAGTTCAACACGATGCCATGCCCGTTGAGCGCTTCCAACTCTTTCAGCAGTCGATAAAAACGCGGATTGGCTACGCGTCGTACCACGTGTGCACGAGAAGTGCCATCTTGATACACAAGCCCTGGCAATTTATCACGCCACGCCTCAGTAATATCGAAAGTCATTGTCATATAGTCAGCTGGGTGCTTCGAGGTTAATACCTCGTCCGCCATAGTATCTAACATGCTTGGCGAAAAAGAACGCCAACCCTCGCGGAATTTTATTTTCTTATTCACCGACTCAACGCACTGCTGAGACATCGGATTGGCAAGAATACAACGATTGCCAAGTGAGCGTGACCCAAACTCCATACGACTTTGAAACCAGCCAACAAGATTGCCCTCGCTGATCAGCTCTGCTGCTTTACGAGTAGGATTTTGCAGCACTTCGAATAGCGGTTTTTCACGGTGCTTCTCGCATGCTTTCACACAGCGATCGGTTGTATAGCGCGGCCCCAAGAAAGCGTTTTTGTGCGGCTCAACTTTTATGTCTCGGCTAGCAATAGAATTGGCTGCAGCACCTATCGCTGTGCCCGCATCGCCAGCAGAGGGCGGAACAAAAAGCTCATGCACTAATGGCATCGATGCAAGGCGCTGATTGAGTTTAACGTTCAAAGCTCCTGTGCCACCAAAAACGAGCTTACCCGACTCCTTCAGCACATCCCCTAAATAATAGGAAATCAATGCCACCGCCGCATCTTCGAATAGTTTTTGAATGCTTGCCGCATAATGCACATAGGGGTCTTGGAATAGCTCCCCTGCACGCCTTGGCCCTAAGAGCTCCACCAATTTATTGCTGAAGAAATGACCGCGCGACTTATCTTTATAACGACGCAAGCCCACGGTGCCTATTAATTTAGTATTAACCTTGAAATTCTTGCCATCAAACTGTGCGATTGCAGATAGATCGTATTTTTCTGGATCACCATAAGTAGCCATGCCCATAACTTTGGAATCACCATCGAGCATATCGAATCCCAAGTAATCGGTGATTGCACCAAACATGCCAGCTAGTGAGTCTGGATCATAGAATTCTTTGATCTTATGAATCTTGCCGTTTTCACCGTAACCAAAGAACATCGAGGCATACTCACCTTTCATGTCGATGGTCAGTATGGCCGTTTTTTCTTTGAAACCACTCATATAATAGGCGCTGCTAGCATGCGCAAGCTGATTCTGAATTGGCACGAACTGCACTTTATGCCATGGTATTTTCAAATCATCTAAAAGTTGTTTAACTTCTGATAGGTAACGACGATAACGACGGTTGCCATTAAAAATAGCATCAACACTGCGCTCAGGCGCATACCAATGCCGTTTAGCATAATGCCAACGGGCCGGGCTAAGCAGTGAGATAGGCGCATAGGAAACCGCCACACAATTAATATCGCGAGGCTTAATCTTAGCCGAGCGAATACAAAACTTCGCCGCTTCGCTCGGCATACACCCTTTGGCGTGCTTGCGCCTTACCAAGCGCTCTTCTTCAACTGCAGCGACGAGTTCGCCATCGATGAACAGTGCAGCAGCGGCATCGTGTCCAAGTGCACCGGAAAGCCCCAGCGTGATTAGTGACATTATGACCCTTTCGTAAAATAGTCGGAGTCTTCCCTTAAGCGCTGCAACATTTGCTCTACTCGCTGTGCAAGCTCAGGAGAATCTTCCCAGTTTTTGGCGAATCGTTGTAAATCTTTTTGTCTGGCGATCTCGAAGCGTCGCTGATCTGGCTCTTGGTACATGCCATCAAGATCCAATACTACAATGCCTTTTTCATTGATATGAAAGTTAGTCGCTTTCATATCGCCATGAACAATCGAGTAGTCCCGCATGGCGGCAAACAATGCTTTGAATTGCTCTAAAGCCGAACTCAAAGCGGGCGAATTTATAGGCTCTTTCTTAAGGAAATGCAAGGCATCTTCCCCAGGCACATATTCACATAGAAAATAGGCTTCTCTGCGCAGTGATCCGAAGCGCCACTCCATCATCAGCAATGGTTTCGCGGTTGCAATTCCTAACATTTCAAGTATATGGGCATTGCGCCAACAAACCCAAGCTCGGCTCGGTCTGAATTGACGACGCAAACGATGCCACAGACTCTTAATATTATAACGCTTTAATACATAACGGGTGCCAGCAATATCCACCAAAGCGACCGTCGCGCTGCGACCATCTTTGATAACGGTGCCTTGCTCTATGAATTGATCGGGGTTTGCTAAAAACGCCTGCAAGGACACTGATTCAATAGAACGCTCATAAACGATGTAGTGATTCCAATCGCGCTTGAATGCATTGGCACTTGTTTCTCGGTACAGTTTATTGAGCACGATTTTCAGTCGCTGCGCGCGTTTTTTACGCAGCAATGCGTGAAAGACTGCGGTGTCACTACTCCAATCGACTACTGACCGTTGTTTCTTATAGTGCTCGTAGAGTGCGGGAACCAAAACGTCATTATTGACTGAGAATTGCGCTAAGAACATTGCTAAATTTCGCATAGAGTTGACGCTATCAACTCCAACCGAATGTTGTTCTAGCTCTCCAGCATCGAGCAAATAGAGCTCGTTATCTTTCAGCAAAAAATTATTCAGGTGTATATCTTTCTGCAAAAAGCCCAGTGAATGGCATTGAGCGATCAACTCCACCACCGTTTCCAGCATGGCGCGTTTGTCGTCTAAGCCAAGGCGATCACACCGCGCACCAAGGCTTTCACTATTGTCCAGATATTCTAGCAACAATAAACCGCAGGCTTTGTCCGCCGTTTCGCCCTTCCCAAGCATTCTTGCAGTTTGGACTCCAGCGCTCATTAACGCTTTAATGCCTTGCTCTTCTCGCGCTATATGCTGGCTCCATCGCCCGCGAGCAAAAAAGAGTTTTGCTACGACTAACTCACCTTGCCATCTGGCTAAGCAAACTAAGCGTTTTTGCGGAAGCACGCGGAACACTTCTAACATTTCTAAGCTTTGCGCTACGCCGTCAATAGAGCAATCTATTGCAGCAGGTAGCTGCAATGCTCTTCCGCTAGCTATCAGCGTTTTTGTATCAATCGAAGTCATAGATACCATTAGGAAGGGGTGTGTTTCCTATCCATCTTCATTGCACGCTCTTGTACTTGCTGCCAAAACTGCCCATCTTCACTAAAAGCTTTACGCAATGATTTTCCTGAATAGCCCTGCACGAACCGTAAAAAATCCCGTTGGCTTAAGCCTATATGCAAGGCCGAAAAATACAAACCAGCCACATCTTTAACTACCCAGCGTTGGGACAGTGACCGCCGGTTCAATGCGCGATGCAGATCAATTAAAGAAAGCTCAGGCTGCGCTTCGGTGTCCTCCACAAACGCTTGGGCGTTGTGAAGTAAAAAATGACAGATATAAAAGTCGCGATGACAAACGCCGCAGCCGTGCATCTTTCGTGCAATTTTAGCCAAAGCATCTATAAGTTTTTGTTTCACCAACTTTGACGGCGGATTTTGCGCCCAATCTGCACAGAAATCTTCAAGGCTAATGGTGTCTTCGAGTGCTTCAGTGAGAATGAATGACTCTCGTTTCGCTGGATTCCATCCACGCGTACCAAACCCAACGGTCGTCATGGTTTGGATGTCACATTCAGTTAGTTTTGCGACGGCGCACCATTCGTTAGCAGCGCCCAATATAGGCAATTTTCCGACTAATAGATTTTTAAATATTTCTGCCCAACCCACTCCTTGGTGGATTTTTGCAAAATATCGCCTGCCCTCAAACTCAAAGCGCAGTGTCCGACGCCCTGACACATCGCGATAAATATCACCATCCAAAGCCTGGACTTGGGCAAACGGGTCTTTGCCTTGCCATGCTTTGGCAAAGTCGTCTCTTAAGTTCACAATCATTTTTCACCTATCCTACTGTTGCGGCGCACAGCACACTCTTCGATCATTGCCGTCACAGTTTCGGGCATACTGTAGAGATCCTCGTTCTGACCATAGGCGATGCCGTTGGCGCTCCACACTGGCCGCCCTTCTCCTCGCAACATGTACTCTAATTGACTATTGAGTTGCTGTTGCGAGAAAGGTGAGGCGCATACTATGCCAGCTTGCGCCTTTTCTATGTGAAACGCATAACCACATGTATCGGTAGTTAGAACTGGTAAGCCCGCAATTGTAGCTTCTAATAAGACATAACCTGCGCTTTCACTATAGGCAGGATGAAGAAGCAGGTCTGCGCCAAGTAAAAATCGCGGCACATCATCACGGCCACCAAGGAAGTGTACGTGCTTCGAAATGGCTAATCTTTCAGCTAAGCGCCTAAATCGTAATTCTTTGTCTTGACCGACAATAAAGTAACGAACTCTTTGTCGTATATCGTTAGGCAATGCAGCGATTGCCCTTAGCGCACGATCGACCCCCTTCACGACAAATCCAGAACCAATCGTCGCGATTAACAATTGCTTATCACTAATCGCAAATTCATTTCGAAATGCCGCTCTTATCTCTGCGGCGTTCTCTGGAGGTAATCTGTCTTTTGAAATACCCGGTGGTATATCGTGTAGCCGGTTTTCACTTTGCGGGTAGTGCTGCAAAAATTGGGCTCTTTGCAGTGGCGACAGAAGCAGTGTTTCGGTTGCACTTTCTGGCCCGAATACCGCCGATTCATACTTCATAAAATGCCGGTACCTAGGCATAAATCGATAATAGAAACCCCGTTGAGTTTGTGCGCGTTCGGCAAAACAAGGGTCTGCTGCAAAATAGACATCGAGCCCTGGCATCTTATTAAAACCAATCACAGCGTCGATTTGCCTGGCATCTAAGAGTTTATCAACACGAGCAGTAAAATCCTGGTAGAGACCGTGACGGCTCCAGGCTTTTGCCGCAACCTTAACGACTTCGAATTGCTCTGGCACTTCGCCCTGCCATTTCATTGTGTAGACGATAATTTTATGACCACGTTGCGCACACGCCATAGCCACTCTCAGGAAGTCCCTTTGCTGACCTCCATATGGAAAGTAACTATAGATGAGGAATGCCAATGTCATTGCGCGACTACACCTGCTTTGGATTGCGAGATAAGCTGCTCTAATGTGCGCAGGACTTGCTGTGGTGGGTTAGTCGAAAAACAGGGTGGAGTCACTGTAAACGCTTCTCCATTGAACTGGTGTTCAACACCGCTGCCTTGGTAGTGACAGGTCTTACTCATACAGGGCGCACAGGAGAATTGTGCTGACAGCTGAACTTGTTTGTGACCAAACGTCCCGGACAACCCAGGGTTAGTCGGGCCGTAGATCGAAACTGTTGGGGTGGCCAATGCTGCAGCTAAATGGCCAAGCCCTGTATCAACGGCCACAACGCCGTCAGCTTGGGCAATTTGTCTTGCCATTTCAGTTAACGATTGACGCTCTAATACACTGACGGCAGGAATCCCTTTAGCAATGGCCTGGGCGCGCTCGCGCTCGACATCATTCCCCCAAGGCAATCTGATACTATAGCCGCGATCGGCTGCCAACATCGCAAGTTCGCGCCAAAACTCTACTGGCCAGTGCTTGCTCTTCCAAGTCGTTCCATGCAGAAAAATGAGTAAACCACTCGGGGAGCTTTTCTCTTGCAAGCCAATGCGCTTCAGGTCGATGCCATAGTCGATCGTTGCAAGATCTTCTGCGTCTAGCTCATAATTCAAGGCGCGGGAGAATAGTTCGCGCACCCTCTGCACCGCATGTTCATCGCGTGGCACTGAAAACATCTTATTATAGAACAGCGTCGCCATTGGCTCTTTGATTGTGCTGTCGCTCAAACCAATCGTTAGTCCTTTCGATAGTCGGCTGATTATCCCGCTTTTAATTAAGCCTTGCGCATCAATGACAAGGTCATAGTGTTCTCGCTTTAGATCTGCCTTAAAGGCTTTGAACTGCCCATTGCGTAAAGTGCCAATGATATTTTTCTTCCAACGTCGAAACGCCACTGGAATCACCCGATCAACTGCTGGGTGCCATGCAGGAATTTCAACAAAGTTTTCTTCTACAACCCAGTCAAACTGTAGTCGTCTATTGGCTCTCTTCGCATCCGTCACGGCGGGCAATGTATGAATAACATCCCCGAGCGAAGAGACCTTAACTATTAAGACTCGCAAAACGTTTGGCGCTCCCCAGCAGATGGCTCGTTACTATCGGCAGAGCTATCTTTAACTAATATGGCTTCACTGCTCATGGGTGCTAATTTCTCTAAAGCCTCTAAAGCCAAAGATGGAGACAAGTCAACAAGGCAACGTTTGTGGCCTAACGGACAAGTCCTCTTAAAACACGGACGGCAGTCAATATCGATGGAGAGCAATTGTACTTGATCTGCGAGCGGAGGAGTGAAATCAGCCGAGGTTGAGCCATATAGAGCCACAATTGGCTTTCCTAGCGCCGCCGCCACATGCATTAAACCTGAATCGTTGCTAACCACAGCGCTTGCCACCGACATTAAGTCTATTGCTTGCGCCAGCGAGGTTCGACCGGTCAATATTTTACAGCTCATTTGCAGCTCTTCTGCTATAAGCCCTTGTATTTCAAGGGCTACAGCGTTGTCCTTTGCAGAGCCTAAGATCCAGACCTGCCAACCTTCGGCGATTTTCTCGGCACTCAAACTCGCATAATGCGTCGCAGGCCATTGTTTGGCATCGCCAAACTCTGCACCAGGACAGATCACTAATACCGGGCGTTGACTGTCTAGATCCATCGCCTGCATTGCCTTCAAAACACTCTCAGGCGCGGTGACTAATGAGGGTTTAGGCAATATTTCGGGCAGTTCAGATCCACCAGGGCGCGCTAAAGCCACAAAACGTTGCACCATCAATGGCAAAGCTTCTGGGTCTAAATAGCGCATATCATTGAGAATCAGACCACGGGCCTCACCTCGCCAACCCGTACGCTTGGGTATTTTTGCAAACATCGGCACTAGTGCTGACTTCAAGGAGTTAGGCAGAAGAATCACTTCATCATAGCCCTTGGCGCGCAAAGACTTTCCTAAACGATACCGGCCAGTGAGGTTCAATTCGCCGTGCGCAAAAGGCAGATCGATCGCTTGGTTAACTTGTGGCATCCGCTCCAAAAGAGGACGACTCCAGGCCGGGGCAAGCACATCGATCACTAACGCACCGCCTTGCATCCGGGCATCTTCTTGTAAGGTGATAAAGAGGGCCTGCGCCATTACCATGTCACCCACCCAGGAGGGACCGATGATTAGAATTTTCTTGGGGGTCATGCATCGATACCTCTAAACAATCGCTCCCAGATGGCCGCCACCTCACGTTGATCTTTTAGCAGCGCTTCTGGCAGTTCTCCAACCTCTAGTTGTGCCAAAGCAAACTGGTGAAGTGCAGAGCGCAAAGTTAAATAGGCTTGCGTCAGCAACGTAAATTCGCGCTCATTGATCAGCTCGCACTGCAAGGCAGCCTCAAGAATTCGGACATTGTCAGGATACGTTAATAGGCTTGGGTGTGCGGTGCTATGGGCCAAAACTAAAAATTGCACCATGAACTCGATATCGACTATACCGCCAACCGAATGTTTGATGATAAACGAAAGTTTTTCACGCTCGCTGGCCGAGCGCTTGCCAAATTCATCGCGCATGCGTTTACGCATTGAGACTACATCTTTTGCGAGACTATCTTTGTCTCTTACCATCGACAGTATATTGGCACGCAGCCGCTCAAACTCCTGATGCAAGGCATTACTGCCAGCGACTGCTCGGGCACGCACCAATGCCTGATGCTCCCATGTCCATGCCTCTTCCCGCTCATAGGAGTCAAAGCCTTCCAATGAACTTACTAATAAACCCGACTCGCCGGAAGGTCGCAGTCGCATATCAACTTCATATAATTTGCCGGACACTGTATAGGTCCCTAGCATCATAATGACTCGCTGAGCCAGGCGCGTATAGAACTCACGACTATTGATTGAGCGCTGGCCTTCTATTACGACCGTGTCTTCGTCCATCGCGCCCGTGTGCAAAAACACCAGATCGAGATCGGATGCGTAACTCAGCTCTATTCCGCCTAGCTTGCCAAAACCAAGCACGACAAAATCCATCTCACCATGCTCGCCTTTTGTATTCACCGGATAGCCATGCTTACGCACTAAGAAATCCCACCCTAGTGCCAACACTTGCTCTAACACTGACTCGGCAGTAAAGGTAAGATAATCGCTGACCTTCATCACTGTTAATCTACCAGTGATCTGCGCTGCGGCCACTTGCAGAGTATGCGACAGCTTGAAGTATCGCAGCGTTTCCATTTGCTCTTCAAAATTTTCTGGATCGATGCGCAATAAATGCTGCGCCAACTCTTCTTGCAACACACTTTTACCAGGCGGCTCATCAATGCCATCTAAAAGCTCATCGAGAAGCACTGGATACTTACTGAGATACTCGGTGACAAAAGGGCTAGCGGTACAAAGTTGCACCACCTCGCGCAAGGCATGACGATTTTCAAGCATCAAAACTAAATAGGCTGTGCGGCGACTGACTGCATCAATTAATGTCATTACGCGCCGAAACGCTAGGCTTGGCGTAGATACTTTCGCAACAGCTTCTAGCAATACTGGCATGAAGCGATCAAAACGAAGTCGCCCTTCTCCTTGCAACACTCTAAAAGTTCTGTCTTTTCGAAACTCATCGATCAACTTGGTCGTATCGGCCGAATCTTCAAAGCCATTGTCATCAAGAATTTTTTTCGCAGCGCTTTCGCTCATTTCTTGGCGCCACAACGCGCTCCACTCTACTTCGTCTTGCGAGTCAGCGACTTCTTGATCTTCTTCCTCGGTCCTAATAACCTCTGAAAAATGCTCGCGCACTTGCTGCCTGTGTTCATCGAGCTTGCCGATTAAGGCATCCCAATCTTCAAACCCCATGGCCAAGGCCACGCGTTGTCGCTCTACCGGATCCTTCACTAGCATTTGGGTTTGCTTATTAGCCAAACCTTGCAATTTGTGCTCAAGACTGCGCAGAAACGCATAGGCGCTGGTCAATTGTGCGACCGTTTGCGCCGGAAGATAATCGTTGGCTTCCAATTCTATCATCGCCTTGTAAAGCGAAGGTTCTTGCAGGCGCTTGTCGCGACCACCATGTACCAATTGCAATGCTTGTACAATGAATTCGACTTCTCGAATACCACCTTGCCCTAGCTTAATATCCTCACTCAAGCCTTTGCGTCGCACTTGCTTGTTAATCTGCATTTTCATGCTACGCAATGCTTCGAACGCCGAGAAGTCTAAATAGCGTCGATATACAAATGGGCGCAACAGCTCAAGCAAATCGGCACCTCTTTGCTGATCACCGGCCACAATACGGCCTTTGATCAAGGCATAACGCTCCCAGTCCCTGCCTTGGCTTTGATAGTAATTTTCCATTGCATCAAAACTACAGACTAAGGCGCCTTCACTTCCATAGGGACGTAGGCGCATGTCCACACGAAAGACGAAACCATCGCTAGTCACTGTGTCAATTACGTCAATTAGGCTTTGTCCAAGCCGAGTAAAAAACTGTTGATTGGTGATCGACTCACCATTAGGGTTTTCAGTGTCGCCACCTTCGGGAAAGGCAAACATCAGGTCAATGTCCGAAGATAGATTTAGCTCATAGGCTCCGAGCTTGCCCATTCCAATGATGACAAGGTTTTGCTCTTTGCCAGTGCGCCTGCCAATAGGCACGCCCCACTTCGCAACACACTGCGCATGCAAAATTTGTAGCGCCGTATCTAGGGCTGCATCAGCCAATGCTGAAATATCCGCACAGACTTCTGCCACGTCTGCCTTTTGGCAAACATCTCGCCATATAATTCTCAGCATTTGTTGCTGCTGATAACGACGCAAAATGCGTTTTAATTCTGCGTCGCACTCGCTTGCATCCAGCTCTTTTAAAGTGGCAATATTTTTAGCCAACTCTTCGTCGAAGTTTCGCTTATTGTTTCTATCGAGTTCACCCGAGTGCTTTAACTCAACTACGAGGCTTGGATTTTGCACACATAGTTGCGCGACAAAATCGCTGGCGCTCCATACTGCGCGTAGTTCATTAGCAAATTCTGTATCTATACTTACTAAAGTGCTAAGTCTATCGGCTTCAGCTATTTCGTTGGCGGTTTCACTCTCGAGTAAACGCTCAGCGTAAAGTGAAAGTATTTTTGCTATTTCTGGAGGCAATGCATTTGTATCTAACATACTAATCTCGTAATTAATTTAGGCGGCAATCGCTGGGCGTTGGCTATTTTACTTGTTCTGGGGTGACCCGAAGTACTTCATTGACAGTCGTCGCGCCCGCAGCGACTTTTAGCGCGCCACTTAAACGCAAACTGCGCATCCCTTCTTTGTAAGCAGCTTGTCGAAGTTTCGGTAAGTCCGACTTATTGTCGACGTATTGTTGCAAGTTTTCTGTCATCGGCAGAACTTCGTAGATCCCCTGCCTGCCTTTGAAACCTGTTTCACGACACTCAAGGCAGCCAACACTCTGAGAAACTGTACTTGGCGGGCGTACTTTCCATGGGCTGCTTAGAACCTTCCAATCATCTTCGCTAATTTCTGACTCCAGCTTGCAGTGAGAGCACAACACGCGCACCAAACGCTGAGCGACGACACCCACCACTGTCGCTTTTATTAAGTAAGGTGCCACTCCTAACTCTAATAATCGGGTTATAGCCGACGGCGCATCGTTTGTGTGTAATGTTGTAAAGACCAAATGTCCTGTAAGCGCAGCCTGCACTGCCATCTCTGCGGTATCTAGATCGCGCACCTCACCAATCATGATGATGTCTGGGTCTTGTCTAAGCAATGCTTTCACGCCAGTGGAAAAATCAAGTTCGATATTCTCTTGCACCTGCATTTGATTGAAACGCGGCTCGACCATCTCAATCGGGTCTTCAATTGTGCAAACATTTACCTCATCGGTGGCTAGCATTTTCAAAGTGGAATATAGGGTGGTGGTTTTACCACTTCCCGTAGGGCCAGTGATGATAACAATGCCATGGTTATGGCCAATAATTTTTTTCCAACGATCGAGGTCCTCCCCCAATAAGCCTAAGGACTCGAATGGGCGTAATAGCACCTCAGGGTCGAAGATTCTCATTACGAGTTTTTCACCAAACGCAGTTGGCAGGGTCGACAGCCGTAATTCGATTTCTTCACCAGAAGGGCTTTTCGTCTTCAATCGGCCATCTTGCGGGCGTCGTTTCTCGGCGACATTCATCCTGCCAAGAATTTTGATTCGGCTAGTCACGGCATTCATGACTTGCATGGGCAATGCATAGACGGTGTACAACACCCCATCGATACGAAAACGGACATTGCCTTTTTCACGACGCGGTTCGATATGGATATCGCTTGCCCGTTGATCAAAGGCATATTGCAGGAGCCAATCGACAATACTGACAATGTGCTGATCATTCGCCTCTGGGTCCTTCATATTACCTAGTTCTAGCATTTGCTCTAGGTTGCTAAGACCAGGCATTGAACGCGATGCGTCCTTACTTGCGTGGCTTATTGAGCTTGCTAAACTATAGAACTCGGTAGTCAGGCGCTTGATTTCTAAAGGGTTGGCAACGACACGTTTGATTTTCTTTTGCAGCACATGCTCAAGATCCGCTTCCCAAGAGTCTATAAACGGTTCTGTGCTCGCGATCAGCACCTCTAGAGGTCGCACCTCGACTGCCAAAATATTGTGGCGCTGAGTAAAAGCGTAAGACATCACTTGCGTGACTTGTGCCACATCGATTTTCAAGGGGTCGATGCGGTAATAGTCTTGATTGGCGATTTCTGCCAGAAATTTGCTCAGAGATTCGATATCGAGGGTTCGGTGTGGAGGAGCCTGATCTACGAGGTTTTGTTCAGCGATCCAGGCCAATAATGGTTTTTTGAGCTCTTCCCGGTCTCGGCGTCGAGATAATATTGCTTGCGCATCGGCGTCATTAACTCGGCCAGCTTGCACGAGAGACTGGACGAAGCTCCCCAATTCCACTGGGCTTGCGCTTAGTCGGGCGTTATTATTTGGGGCTTTTGCCGTGCTCATACTCACTCTCCTGCTCACAGGCAAGTCGCTATCCTCTGATTGCCAACAAGTTTATACTGCGCGCCACTAAATACAACGACTTAGCAAGCCGATCGCTCAAGCCACTACACTCTAACCGGACCCTATATGCTGCTTTACAGACTCTCCAATGTTTCCCTTGCCTATGGTGACAAGCCCCTGCTCGACAAGGTCGATCTCACTATTCATAAAGGGGAGCGTATCGGGATACTTGGTCAGAACGGTGCTGGCAAATCCACGTTTATGAAACTGCTTTGCGGCCAAGCGACTCCTGATTCTGGTGATCTTTGGCGCGCAGGCGACCTGAGAGTCGCCTATCTCGATCAAACACTTCCAGAGCTTAGTGATGAAACCGTCTATGACTATGTAGCAGGCGGCTTAGAGGCGCTAGGCGAGCTTTTACGACGTTATCATGCGATGACCCACAGTGAAAGCGAGATAGACTGGGCAGACCCACGTCAGCTAGACGAAATGGGCCATCTGCAAAAACAGATTGAAGCCCGCGATGGCTGGGCTTTTCAGCATCGCATTGACAGTGTCATCGACAGCCTAAAACTGCCTCCTGACTCGCTGATGCGTAATTTGTCCGGGGGTAGCCGTCGGCGTGCCGCTCTTGGCCGTGCGTTAGTCAGCGAGCCTGACATGCTGCTTCTCGACGAGCCTACCAACCATTTGGACATCCCCACGATCGAATGGCTGGAGAAATTCCTCAATGCCTTCAATGGCGCCGTTCTTGTCATCAGTCACGATAGACAATTTTTGCAACGTATCACTAATCGCATTATCGAAGTCGATCGCGGCAATTTGCGCTGCTGGGATTATGACTACGAAAGCTTTCTCGTGTTTAGAGAGCAGCAACTCGAAGCCGAGGAAAAGTTCAATAGCGAGTTCGATAAACGTCTAGCTGAGGAAGAGGTCTGGATCCGCCAAGGAATCAAGGCCCGCCGAACGCGTAACGAAGGACGTGTACGAGCATTGAAAAAAATGCGCGAGGAACGCCAGCAACGCAGAGAACTGACCGGCAAGGCACGTTTCGAACTTGAAACTGCTAGCGCCTCAGGAAAGATTGTCATCGAAGCCAATAAGATCAACCACGCCTACGGTGGCAATACTTTGATCCGAAATTTCTCGACCAAAATAATGCGCGGCGACCGCATTGGTTTTATCGGAGTCAATGGGAGTGGCAAAACAACCTTGCTGCGCATCTTATTGGGTTCTCTACAACCAGACTCTGGTGAAGTAAAGATCGGCACAAACCTTGAGCTGCTCTATTTCGATCAACTAAGAAACCAATTAGACCTGAACAAAACGGTCATTGACAATCTTAGCGAAGGCCGCGACTTTATCGAAATCAATGGTAAACAGCGCCACGTCATCAGTTATCTGCAAGACTTTCTATTTGCTCCGGCTCGCGCAAGGCAACCGGTCAAATCGCTATCGGGTGGTGAGCAGAATCGCTTGATTCTTGCGCGCTTATTCAGCAAGCCAGCCAATCTAATTGTTCTCGACGAACCAACCAATGATCTGGACATGGAGACGCTAGAACTGCTGGAAGAAATTCTGCTGGAGTTCTCTGGCACGATACTGTTGGTCAGCCACGATCGTCGCTTCTTAGATAATGTCGTGACTAGCAGCATCGTCTTCGAAGGCAATGGCGTCGTACAAGAATACGTTGGAGGGTATCAGGATTGGGTAGCCCAAGGCGGCAAGCTCATCTCTTTTGCCGACCAAGAGAAAGAAGAAAAAGCCAAGGCTAAACCAATCGAAAAGGCACCGGCAAAGGAGCCTGTTCCTGAGAAGAAGGCGGAACCGAAATTATCCTATAAGGAACAACGCGAACTCGACCAACTTCTAAAAAAGATTGAAAAATCAGAAACTGACATCGCCGCTGACTCAGAAAAAATGGCGCAAGCCGATTTTTATCAACAAGAGCAATCCGTGATCGACAAGACCTTGGCGGAGCTTGCGAAAAAACAAAAAACCTTAGAAGAGCTCTATGCTCGCTGGGAAGAGTTGGCCGGCTAGATCACTGAACGATTTTAATCCATTCACCCGGTGCTGGCGTTCCTGTTGGGTAATAGCCGTTGATTAAACGCAATGTTTCTTCAGGGTAATTGCCCACAGGACTAATTCTTGCAAGCTCGGCGAATGTAAAACCTTCCGCGACTTGCACGTAGTGCAGCCTACTTTCGTTCCCAGCAAAGCGCTCATTGGCTTGAATCGCCCTGAAGGTGCGAATGGAAGCTAACAAGAATTGATCAGACTGCTCTGCATCTACGCTACTAATATCGCCCGTAAATATAAAGACACGAGGCCCCAAGTAGAGCACCGCAATACGCTGATCTTTGCCGTCTTTATTGACAGTCCCGGTATAGCCTTGCAGACGGAATTGCTGCAATGCCTCTGACTTTTGCAAATTGCTGATACCAAGTTTGTCGCGAATAAACAATCGCGGCTCAATGCTTTCCTGCATACGCTGCACTTCTACCCGCAGACGTGTATCGTCTTCTGGACTGCGCGCTTCAACCGTCGTTGGTGTTTCGTTCACTACCCAGTCATTTGGAAACACCATCGTGTAACCCAGCAATGTTTGGTAATAACGATTGCGCGCTTGCGTACCGGAAGTACGCTGACTTTCGCCTACTACCAAGCCTTCCATATGATCGCGAAACTTCTGATTGTCTACTAATGTGGCTTGGTTGGCGGGCAAAGCGCCGACGCTAGCGATGGCTTGTTGTAGTCGCGTATCGTTGCGCGGGTGAGTAGCAAACAAACCGTGATAACTCGGTTGCTGATTGGCCACCTTCGTATTGAAGTCTTCTTGGTTTTTCAACACCGTTACAACGTTAATCACCGCCTGGGGATCGTAGCCAGCATTAAGAAGATACTCGGCGCCTAAAGTGTCAGCCTCTAGTTCGTGTTCGCGGCCAAAGCCGCTCAAACCCGCTTGTGCCCAGAGGGACCCGACATCCATAATCTGCGAACCGATATAGCCACTGCCAGTGGCTACTGCGGCGACTACGCCACCCACTCCAGCGGCCACACGTGATAAAGCGCCACGTGACTGCTGTTGCACTGCATGTCGTGCGGTAATGTGTCCAATTTCATGACCCAGTACCGCAGCAAGCTCTGCCTCAGAATTAAGATAGGCTAACAAGCCACGGTTGATATAGACATACCCTCCCGGGAGCGCAAATGCATTGATCTCAGGGCTGTCGATAACAGTAAAGGTAAATTTTAAATCGGGGCGATGACTGACGGCCGCGAGGCGCTGGCCGACTTCGTTGATATACGCATTGAGCTCTTCATCACTGAGCAAGGCCATGCTCTGCAATACCTTCTCATGTTCTTCGGCTCCGATTTCTAGTTCGCGCTTCTCTGACATGGTCACAATATTACCCTGGCCTGTAGCTGGGTTTACCGCACAGGCACTAAGCAATATTGCACAGGCGCAAAAGCCGATCAGAAAGGCGCTTCGCCGAATAGCGATCAAAGAGCAGGCCAGTTGGCCAATGTAAGATTTGTACTGCCCATTACGACTCATAGCATTTCCACATCTAGTTAATCGCCATTAACAAATTGCTGCAGTTGGCTAGCCAAGCTATTGCATGCATTAGCTTCTACTCTGGCAATCAAAGGAATGGGAACCACAACAGCAGGAACATAAGACTGCCCAGTGGCATCAGTACTAATGGTTCCTACATTGGAGAATGAGGATACGTCCCAGACGCGAGCATCAAAATTAGAATCGTCTTCCCAAGAGCCGAATCCGAAACAACCACCGCCACCAGGGCCAACAGCACAAGATATAGAGCCGGCACGATTTGTGGTTTCTGTTTGCCCATCCAGCCAAATGATATAGCGAATTCCATACTCCGCTATTTTGTCTGCGACAAGCTGCTCTTCCATGAGTGTTTGCAGATCTGAGGTACGCAGAGGCGCCGTACGAGGCTCAAACCAAGGGAACATGGAATCGATGAATTCTTTTTCGGGAATAACGCGAATGCCACGCGCGCCACGTGCGACTTTGTCGCCAACGCAGTCTACAAACTCTTCACGGGTTTCGTAGCTACTGCCCTGACGCCGCCCGAGAATCACGACGGATTCGTGAGATTCTATCCCTGTTTCACCTTGGCGAAACTCATCAACTGTTGTGGTTGTACAGGCAGCAAGCACCACAGCTACAAGCACTAGCAAACCAACCTGTAGGGCGTTTCTCTTTGCTCCTTTCATTGCTGCGTCTGCGTAATTCATAAATGCCTCGAATGCTTAACGTCCCTCTTAGATACGGGATATTGTTATTGCTGTGCGGCCAACCACTCGCGCACCTCTGGTACAGAGCCAAAACTTAACGCAAAGCTTGATCCTAGGTCGCGCAATGCCCCAACCGTAGCATCGTTAATTCCGGCATCCGTTGACCGTAGTGTTGCCAACGGAGTCTTGCCGTATGACGTCATTACCCAATCAGCGATATAATCACCACGTGGTCCTAACAAGCGCATATTGTATTTGACCCACACTTCATAGGAGTCCAGCCGAGTCTTCTGGGGCAATGCCAACTGAAACTCTTCAATGCTTGGCGCAAACACCGCATCGACCCTTGCGGCGGTTGCAGCATTCAGATCATTGAGTACGACCACCCTCTCAAACATGGCGGGCAGCACTGTATCGAACAACTCTATATGGGTTTGACCGCTTGCGATTTGATATTCTTCCTTACCCGTCTCACTATATTCGACATAGGTAAAATTACGAAGTTCCTCGTCATAGTACACCCCGAGAGTTAGTGGTATCTGGCCAACATTGGGAGTCGGGTAGTCACCGGAGACCACAAGGGAGCTCGCACCACAGGCACTTAGCACTGCGGTGCAGCATAACAATGCAAGGTTCTTAAGCATCTTCGGGTATCCCACGGTAATTCTCCAAAACTTTACTGTTCGCTTATATCGACTCTTATACAATAACAATACACTGTTTTACTCGAAACTGTTTAGCCCAACAAACGTCCCACCATTGCGCTGTGTCAACTCTCGCATAAGATTTGCAAATCGATAGGCCGATTGCCGATAACGTGGCTCTAAGGCAAATATCACTGGAAACCCAACTGCATGTATCCTCACCATCGGGTTGCCGTTAGCGTCCTTAGCGTTCAAGCGATCAATCGTGCGCAACACTTGAGTGATAGAGCCCCCTGGCTGGAAGTCATCGCCCATCACATAAATGCTGATTTTACGGTCAGGTGCGTAATAGGTATTAATCGCCGCTGTCACCCCTTCTACCGGACTACTATTACTATAAGGGCTCCAATTGCGCAATGTGCTGATAATCGTATTACGTCGCGCAGGGGTATCCGGGATCCATTGGCCACGGAATGAATCGAACATATAGTCCCCCATGTCATTCATGATCTGTATCCCCTTCACATTCGGGTACACATCAAGGGTATCAACAATGACATCAATCAAGCGCGGCCAAGCATTCTGAAACATACTGCCAGAGGTATCGATAACAAAAATAATGTATTCGCTATCCACTGGGATACCGCCAACTAGATTATTGCGACGGGTAAAATCTAAGCCAAGGAGGCGTTCCATCTCATCGGTGAGGGATTGTTTTGCATCGGCCAGGTTCTGAGCCTCGACAATGCGCTCATCAGCCACATTATCAGAGCTATTAAAACGCCCTTGTACGGAATACAGCTCGCGGCGCAAATTGGCAATCCGCTCTTCAAACGCCGATAGCTGCTCACGTTTTGCATTCAAATCCTCATTGACGACTCTTGTTTCACCGCGAATCTCGAATAACTGCGCCTGCAAGTCGGCAATCGGAGCCTCTTGCTGAGTCGCTGCCTCTTCTAAAGTCACCGGTGGAGAGCTCTCGGTGATAAGCAGCAATAAAATCATCGCACCAAAACCACAGGAGATTACATCGAGAAATGCAACGCTTGAAGATTCTGTGTCGTTTCGTCGTTTACGCATTATGGCCAATCTCTTGCTGGACTAAGGAATGAGCCGCGGGTGATCTGCGCTAGTTGCCAGTAGGCAGCCGATGCACTTGGGTCTCCTTCCAGTGGAAACAGCACCACATTCACTGGCGTACGATTTGGAAGATACTCTACCGCGTCATCGAACAGTTCAAGTCTTTTTGCTGGCGTGATCAAGGTGTCGTTAGATCTAACACTCGATAAAGTAGGCAGACCATCGGTTATCAAATAGATATTGTCTGGTGGCGGCGAAAGCTGCGAGGCTGCCTTAAACACTTCCGCCAGATTCGTACCGTTTTGTGGAATCATCGACTTAATGCTTTCTAAACCTTGGTTTAATTGATCACGATCGGCGACTTCCAACCAAGACCCCGAGGTGCCATCTATCGCCGCTGTGACTTCACTATTAAAACCATAAATCTGATACTGGCTCGCCACAGGCAATTGGCTGCTGATCCACTCCACAGTGCGCACTGCACGCTGCCACTTGCGCGCCGCTCGTTTGTTTTGATCGGACATATTACGCGTACGAATAATATTAACGAGCGTCTCATCGAGCATGCTTGCAGAGGTGTCCACAAGAATCAGCACGCGATTACCACCAAGAAACATCCCGGTGAGGTACTGACGGTCTCCCTCGCCGACAAAAGCACGCGCGTTCGAACCCGTTTGTTCAATTGCACTGGATTGCAAACGCAGAAGCTCTTCTTCCAAAGATTCGATATCAGCGCGCAGTTGATCTAAAGTCTCTTCACTGGCTACCGTTGTATTTTCTAGTGCGGCAAGCTGTTGTAAAAAACTATTAATCTCATCTTCGATCTGCCTGGCAAGCCCTTGCGCTTCAACGACCTCCAAGCTTATTTCATCACGCGTATTGCGAATCCGCACCAAGTTTTCCTGACCATCCAGTATTTCTTCTTCTAGCAAGCGCACTTCGGCTTGTAGAGTTGGATCGGCTTGTTCGTTACGCACAGACACTTGGTGATCGAGAATCAAGAAAATAAGCACTACCGCACCAAAGCCACATGACATCACATCTAGGAATGCCAAGCTCATTGGGTTAAATGCACTGCGGCGTTTTTTAGGCATCTTGCTCCTGCACTGCAATCAGTTTTAGTGATTCACTTAACGACGGAAACTGTAAATCATCCCCTAAAGCCAAAACCTCTGATGCGGCAATCTTCACGCCATTGAGGGTTAGCGCCTCGTTTTGGTGCACCGTATATTGCCCATTGTTGACACTGATTTGCGCCAAAGCGATCGCATTGCTCGGGAGTTTATCAGGCGCATCAGTCACTATACGCACCCGCACGCCTTGTTCCGCTCCGGTTCCCAATTGGCGAATCAAGACCCCCGCACGCAAAGGCACTGCGCAATGGCCATAAAGAATATGGGTGGCCTGCGGGCTTTGCGCATCGCGATGAGAAATGGGCTGAGGCTCTTCGCGCTTGCTTTCGAGTTGGCTTACAAAACGAACGGCATCTGCACCACTGACCAAAGCGTCGCTATAGCGTAAACAGCTATGGGCTACAGCATCTTCGGAAAGCATTTGTACTTCACGCAAACACCCCTGATGTTGACCTAAAACATCTAACACTTGTGGAAGTTGTCCTAGCCGGTCAGAAACAAACAACGGGCTGCCCCCAGTGTCATCAAGACTGGCTAACTGTTGCAATATTTTCTGGTAGAAAGCGTTTAGGCGGCTATAAACACTACTTCTAGGCAAACTAATTTCGTGCACATTGTCATTGTGTTGCAGCTTAATCTTGAGACTACTTTGCGACTCATCTGCTGCTTGAGCGCTTTGATCAGCATTATATTCTTGCAGATAGTGAGGCAGACCTTCGAACAACATTTGTTCAGAGGCTGCGTTGTGCTGCGGATTGAATCGACACTGTTGAATAAACGCATTTGTGAACAACTGCATTAAGTTTTCACTGATATTATCCCAGCCAGCACTGGGAACTAACAACACGCCTTCGCGTTTCCAATCGCCCCCTACTTTGCGTAATTTAGATAAGACAACTTGGTGCAATTCGAGATCTGCGTGCAAAATGGTTTCAGCATCGTGGCGGTCAATTGTGGCGGCTAAACTTGCATCGACTATTCCCACTGCATTCATCGGGCTTTGTTTCATCAAGCCTAATAAAATCGCCATTTTTTCCCGTGAAAAACTACCGGACAACGCTAGAAGCACGTCGCCTTCTAATTGCGTTTGCTCTGCAAGATGCTGCAAATGCGAGAACGCTATATCAGCATTGTGTCGAAAATGCGCCACTGGTCGCGCAAAAGGGTCCACACTTAATCTGTGCCAAAATTGGTTATAACTATTAAGCGGATTTAAACGCGATTGCGACAGCGCGCTATCCCCAAACTCTATCGCCTGGGGCGAGACGAGTGCGTATCCAGGGCTGCTATGCAAAACCCCCGAGCCATCACTCAAGCGCAAACCTTTGTCATTTAACTCTAGAACCCGCAGTGTCATTCCAAAGTTTCCTTATCGGGCACTTGTAAATAACGCAACAGATGTTCATCACAGTAGGCTTGGGTATCGTGGACGAGACGGTCTTGCAGCAATAATAATTGGTGCAATAAAAACATCAGCAAAATGCTGGTGACCAATGCTACAAACGTCGAGTTAAATGCAACACCCAGACTCATCGTCACCCCTAGAATGTCGCCACTGACGGCCTGATGCGCCTGACTGAGCGCCGAGCCAATGCCACGCACTGTCCCGATAAAGCCAATTGAGGGAATTGCCCAAGCGATGTAGCGCACGATACTCAATTCACTATCGAGCCTATCGGATTCATTGTTACAGATATCTTTGATCGTATCGGATGCATCTTGAATGCTGCGCGTGCTTCCGAACCGATGCAGGCCAGCAAGCAAGGCACGGGGAAGAAGAAAATCTTTTTCTTTTTCCGGCAGTGCTTGTACGGGCCTTGCAAAATGGCGAGCATCATCGGGAAGAATGCTGATTCCTTCTGAGACTTGCAGCAATTCCCTATCGAGCAACGCGCGCTCTTGCATCGTTCGCCGGGTTTTCATACCGATAAGTGATAAGGCCCAGAGCATCAAAATGATACAAGTCTCTTGCTCGATATCGCGCAAAATTATGTACAGTGAACGCTCTGCCACATAGTTCTCGTCTGCCTCTTGCAGCAGGGTTTGCTGCTCTTGAATATAGTCTGCATTGGGGCGGATCACTGCCACATAGATTGCATGAACCATTATCACCACTATGATCAAGGCAAAAATCTGGTAAATGACTTCGGAAAGATAATTCTGCTTCATGCATTAGCCCTTAATTGTTAATTATGCGCGCTGTGATTCCCTGTTTAGATGTCGACAGGAAATGAGGCACCTAAGTCTTGAGAAAGTTGCTCTGTGGGAATAAACCTACTCGAGCTTTGCTCTTCTTCATCTTCTACTTGCGCAATCTCTGGCGCTGTCTCTTCTGTCGATTGTTCTTGTTGCTGAGCCACATCATCTGCAATCTCAGTTTCAATGTCGCTGGCTGGCTCTTGCACGTCGGCATCTGAACTTTGCGAATACGCCAACGGAGTAAACATGGCGAGCCACGTTAAAGCGATTAGTAAACACAGTGACTTCGAGAAATTATTCCTCATGCTTTACTCCTCAAGATAACGTGCAATTCGAAAGCCCAAATCATTTCTGGCCGTGTCACCGAAATCTCGGAAAGAGAGCCTTAGTTCGGTAATGCCGCTATGCGCCCAACTTGACCCTTTAATCGTGTGATAAGTGCCACTGCTAGGCCCTTGCGGGTCTACTTCGACGGAGTTTCCCAGAGACAGTGTAGTGCCATAGTAGTCATGGACCCATTCAGACACATTGCCCGCCATGTCGTACATGCCATGACTATTGACTGGGAATTGCCCAACAGGGGCGGTTCCTAAGAAAGTATCATCGTAGCCTGAAATATAAGCGCCCATAAAACTGCGAACCGACATGTCCGCAAAATTTCCGGCGCGCTCTGGCGGAGGCATTTGTTCACCCCATGGGTAGCGCAGGATGTTGTCGCTACCATCTGTTCGCGCTGCCCATTCCCACTCTGCCTCAGTTGGAAGGCGATAACCTGTCGCCTCTGGATTAAACCCTGTGTACTCGTCGCCATCAAAATTGTAGAACACTGGCAAACCTTCTTGTTCGCTTAACCAGTTACAGTATAAAGCCGCGTCATTCCAAGTGACCTGAAGCACTGGCTGATTGTCTAAGTCGAGTGTACGACCTTGCAATACACCAGAGGAATGGTTGGCTCGGAAGCGTTTGAACTGTGCATTAGTCACCTCGTGCGGTGACAGATAAAACGGTTTCTCTAGACGTACTTCACGCAAGTCTTCGTTAGCTCTTCGCCCAGGCTCTCGACGCGAGGCGCCCATGGTGAACTGCCCTGGATAGAGCAGCTTGAGGGTTTGTCCAGCCACAGTGGTAATGACCGGTTTAATGGCCTCTAGGCGCGCCTGCTCAAGGGATTTTAACGTAATACGTAGCTCTTGCTCTAAACCCGGGCGGGAGGTAAAGCTGCCGGTATAGGGCACATAGCCTTCCTTACGTACTTCGATGATCTGGCTTGCCGCAAGTAGCTCTAAAGTTTGAGTCGCCGAGCCTTTGAATTCGCCATCGACGTAAAGCTCTGCATCCGCCGGTTCAGTGATCACTTGCACCGTGGACGTTATTGGCACCAATGCGACCGTGATGTCTTGTTCTTCATCTGGGCGCGTCGTCAGGGTTCGGTTTGCAGCGTTAAAGCCGCTACGGAAAAAATTTAGCTCGTGCGGCTGTCCTGGCGCCAAGGCTACTTCTAATGGCGTCTGCCCACGGAACTCACCATTAATGGTGACATTCGCCCCGCTAGGTTGCGAGCGGATAAACACAAGCCCATCGGCTCGCTCTAATGGAATATTGGTCAATTGAATATTTTGCCCGGCAATTATTTCCAGTTCATCTTGCCAAGCTTTATGCCCGGCAAGCTTTAGGGTGACTTCGTGTTCGCCCTGAAGAACTTCTGCCGTGTAGGGTGTCACTCCCAATGCTTGGCCATCGAGCTGCACTTCCGCTCCTGGTGGGGTGGTGCTGAAACTCACTTCTGCCCAAGCTTGCTCTAGCGTTAAGGCGAATGCATTGTCTTGTTGTTTGCCAAGCACCACTATCGTTTGTGAGTCAGGCTGATAGCGCTCGGCCTGAACACTAAGGACATATTCTCCGGGCTCGATTTGCACATTGCGCAGCGGTGTTCTACCAATGCTCTCTCCATTGAGCGAGACATCGGCGCCACTTAATGGCCCATTCACACCCGATACTTCGACGCTAACGATTCCTGGAAGTTCGCGCATTTGGATCGGAAAATCTTGAGCAGAGGGCTCCCCTATGTCTAGCTGCAAGTTCTCTTGGTGATACCCTTCATTGCGAATACTCACACCATAGGTGCCAGGCCGCATTAAATAACGCTGGCCTACTTTTATGTGAAAGCCGGAATTCACTTCCACCGCTGCAGTTACAGGCGTCACTTGTATTGAAATAGACTTCGCTGTGAGCACAAACCAGCCGGCAATGCCTGCAACGATTAAAAACCCTGCCACCAAGAAATGCGGCCACTTAGGTTTAAAACCAAGACGTTTTTTATCAACATCAGGCGGGGTAAAATCAATAGGAACAATCGGGTCTGAGAAAGAATGAGCGTCGATTGAATCGCCATGCTCTGGTGCTTTGTGGTCAGTGTTATCCTGCATGAGATCAGCGCCTATTTACTGCTACTATTTCTTCCGTACACGCGACCGTCACGGGAGCGCTGCGATTATCAAAGCCAACTTCAAATTCTTTGCGGACGTCACGATAGCCAGGCTTTGTTCCCACCGCGACATACTTGCCTGGCTTTAGGCTTAACACTCGCGATTCAAAGGTCCCAAGCTCACCCACTTGATAGACAGTGACTTGCGTAGAGTTATCCGAAAAAATTTGTACTTCGACTGGCACTTGCGCTTTATTTAGCAAGTTTTCTAATGCGTCGAGCTGGGCTAGTAATCTTGTTCCGGCAGATTCAATATTGCGACCGGTGTAATAAACCTGCACTGCTTGTTCATACACTTCAGTATCAGCCAACCGCTCCGGCTGATCGATAGCGTTTTGCAACAGTTGATCGAGTTGCAGACGCTTACTTGCGTAGTCTTTACCTTGCACGGCAAAAATAATATTAGGATCAATACTTAGAGCGCTGTCGTACTCTTTAACGGCGTCAGCCCAACGCTCTTGCTCTTCAAATTGTTGCGCGGCTTGGCGGTTAGCCGAGATCTGCGCCACTGCAATTTGATCCTGAGTTTGGGTTATCGCTTCTTGGGCTTGTGTAGACCCTGGTCGCATCGCCAATGCCCGTTCAAACGCCTCTATCGCGGCATTCGGATTATCATTTTGCAAGGCTGCAAAACCATCAGACATAATTTGATTGAATGTGTTATTCGCAATTTGACTGCGCAGCTCACTCGCTAAGTTGCGAGCGCTATTATTAGCCCCGTCTAAGGCAATTGCGTCTTGCGCTGTGTTTAGTGCGGCATCCAATGCCAGTGCTTCACGCTGGTCTCTTGCTTGCTCTAAAAGCGCTTCCACTTCGTCCAATGTTTTTGCACGGTTGAGCCCTGTTTGCGCATTACTATTATTAGCTTCGATAAGCAAAGCTAAGTTGAACTGTTCAGTTGCTAAAACCGAATCGCCATCTACTAAGGCTTGCTGCCCCGTGGCGATTGCTTGCGCAAGAACTTGCGGTGCTGATTCCTGCAATCGTGCTAAGGCATCGTCTGCAAGCTGGTACTGCGCACCGGCTTCTAAAAACGATTGGGTTCTATAAGATTCGTCACCTAGGCGTGCAAACTCTAGCGCCTCGTTATACTCAGCCTCTGCCCACAGCGATACCTGCAATGCTTCGAGTGCCTCTTGGCGCTCTAGAAGACTTGCCAAGACCTCCTGTGCATCTTGGCGCTGCTTAGCCCGTTGCGCCTCTTCAAACGGCGATAAAGCGGGCGTGGTGCTTACCTGATTTGCATTTGGCCTAATAAGCGGCTCACTTACCTCAGCGCGCGGCGTGAATGGCAGCTCATAGTTCTCGACAACACCAGGCAGAACGAAAATCACAGCAAGAGCTAAGAGACTCAATACACCAAGCATTAACCACACCACAGGTGCGGGCCCTTTGCGTGCCGCGCTAGTGCTCGATTGCGCATTTTGCGACGACCAAGACTCCTTTCTAGATTCGTCGGTTTGATTCACTACTTTATCGTCCATATTCTCATTCTGTTTATCATGAGCGTTAAGCTTGTCCGAAACTTAAAACTTTGGCTCTGATTCAGAGGCCTCCTGTTTCAGTATTGTAAAGTTCAACAAGAATATCGCGCCATTGGGCATATTGCTCTTCAACTGTGCCCGTTAACATAATAGTGCGATCATCAAGATCGATCATTTTAGGTGCCACTTCTGATTCGAGAGACTCACCCAATTCTTGTAATGCTGCTATATGAATCTGCGCCTCAGCACTTTTATCAAAGCCACTCTTGATCATATAGGCGCCTGCGCCCACCCCTACCAAGCTGCCAGTCTGTACGGCGCCATTGCTACTCGTTGCAGCGGCGATACCACCAACGATCGCCATTGTGCCGGCAATAAAACGACGGCGCGCCGAAGCCTCTAGCTCATCCAATGCCATCGTTGCGTGATAGCTTTGTTCGCGCCAAGAATCGTAGGGCACACGCATTTCACGAGCATAGTTGGCATAGTAATCCTGCACCGTATCGACAAACAGATTGTCTCGTTGCCGAATGCTACGAATACGCTCTAGCGAAGGGTCATTATCCGCAGGAAGTCTTACAATTTCGGTAATGCCACGATTATTAACCCGTAAATATTCATTAAAAATTTCTGGCGCGAAGTTTCTAGCAAATTGCAGCTCTGAGATGGTGCGTATGCGCGCTATCCGATTCTCAGTCAGATTGGCTTTCCGCCACGCCAGCAGGTCATTGGCAATATTATTGTAAATGACTTGAAAGGGGTCATTCGCCTGCCGTTGACTCGCTTCGTAGCTAAATTGGCTTATGTGCTCTTCATACTCTTTTGTGTACCAAATCAAACCGGTCGAATCGCGCGCTGTCACTTTGATGATCATGCCTTCGCCATCCGATTGCAGGATTTGGCCATGCAAATAGATGTCCATCGTTGTGGTTTCATTAGGCAATACGCGCACGACGCCCCAGTTGCCTGAGCCCTGCAAAGTCTCAGCTAAAAGATACGGCGCATAGCGCGCCTCTGCATTGCGAATCTCGGGGCTAACGCGCTCCTCTTCTTTGCGATCTATTTCATCAATACCCGCGTCAAACACCGTGACTCCTACATCCATTAACAGATCTTCTGCGATTGGCGTGGTGTCTTGGACGATTTGGACATATTCGGTCGTTTTAACCGACGTTGTTGAGCACGCGACTAACGCAATACTCAACATTGTGAACACTGCTATTTTTACTGCTCGAAGAGTCATATCTAGTTGCCTATACCTGTGTAGTTACGATATTCATCCCAGAGCGCTTCGCGCAGCTCTGGATCCGGCTCACGCATCGCCGCTTCACGCAGCTGGCGCGCAACGATGTCATCATCTCTGCCTGATGGAATATCCTCGGGTGGAGGGAATGTTTCTTGTGACTCGCCATTGCTCGAACCACCACCGACTCCAGGGGAGCCTTGCTGGCCGCCAGGAATAGTGTTTTCTCTGCCCACAATAATCGAAGAATTTCCTAAGCCACCGCCGCTAGCGCCGGCGCCACTGGAATCGCCTGGAATTTCTGTATTCCTAGCGGCTGCGGCTTGCGCCTGCGCTCTTGCCCGCTCAGCCAAGATGACCCCATCGAAGTCTTCATAGCCTCGATTTAGTTCACCCGCTAGCACTTGCGCACGCTCCGCAGCGGTCTGAGGACCAGAGGCGGAGTCTCCCGTGCCACCGGGAAGATTATCTAGGCTGTAGTTACCATTGGCTCCAGAGCCTATTTGCCCAACACCAGCGTTGGCACCACCTGCGGCTGCTTGCGCGCCGCCGGCTTGCCCAGCAGAGTCTCCCGCTGCGGTGCCGTCCAAACCGGGTAAACTTCCACCAATACTTGGGCTAACTCCGACGCTACCGCTTTGCGTTTGCCCAGATGGACTACTATCTCGCCCAGATTGCGGCGCGCCCGACGAAGGGCTTGATGAGTCTCTCCCCCCAGCTGACGATGACTGACTCCCTGATGCACTCGCCGTGCTTGCCGATGGAAACGAAGATGCACTTGCGCCAGCGGATCCAGACGGAGTCGAAGGCCGTGAGCTTGAAGAAGAGGACGAGCTAGATGAGCTGCTCGAGCTCGAAGAGGAGCTGGAGCTAGAACTTGAGCTTGATGACGAAGAGCTCGACGGCATGGACGGCATCGAGCTCTGCGAAGACTGCTGGCTAGTTGATTCGCACGCCGCTAAAAGCACAGATGCCGCACCGATCAAGAGCATGTTTCTGATAGGTGTTTTGTTCATTCGCTTTGTCCTATTTCGATAGCCTGCATAACGCAGACGGCTGATTAGTATGTATCTTAGACCGTGTAATCGAAAGATTTATTAATACCAAAAATTAAATCGAAAGCGCTCCATGTCTGAGGAGACCGTTTTACCTTCTCGAACCTTCGGACGCACCAAAGTTGACCGTATAGAGTTAAGAACCTGGATATCGGCCCGAGCGATGTCTGCAGGGGCTAATTCCAGTATTTCGAAATTGCTCAAACGTCCATACTGGTTTACATCAAACGCAATATCAACATAGCCCATCTGGGCGCCAGAGTCTGGCCCTACTCCATAGGCTTCCATTCTTTGAGCGTCGAAATTGGAATATGTGGGGATAAAAACCACTTCTCCAAAGACTTGCTCTAACATCTGTTCACTATTCTCTTCGTTAGCTAGCAAGTTGTATGCCTCTTCATACGTCCGCATCGCCGCTTGCCGTCGGTCAGCTATCAGATACCAGTCCGCTAATTCCGCCACCGCTTTTGCTTTGGCTATTTTATTCTCATCGCTTGGTGGTAGTTTCGGGTCATCGTAGTAATCGATGATTCTTGCTAAGGCCCTAGCTCCTCCGTCATTTCTGCCCTGTGGGCGTGTCGACTCGCCTATATATTCAGAAGTTAAGCGCAGCTCAGGATTCATACGAGAGCCAACGAGCTCGCCAGGTAAGGAATAACGGTTAATCATGTCCGCTGCACCGGCCTCTTTGCGTAAGAAATCTAAGTAGCGCGGATCTTGGGTACCAAAATGGGTGGCTACTGACTCTGTTGCCGTGCGATACAATAAATAAGTCTGCAAAAGCCGCGGACCGGGGTTTTCATCAATGCCGCGATAAAAACTCGCAATATTCCAGCGAGCCAGACTATCGAAAGCGTCGATCATCCGCGGGTCATCGATATTGTAGGTGCGAGTTTGCACGTAGAACGCGTATTGCTTGCGTGCGTCAGCTTCTTGCCATTGCCCGAGCGCGAAATGACCATTCACAATTCTTTCTACTAGGGGAACCTGCGTCGTACTAAAGAGCCCTTCATTGACCCGATTGATGTGCACAGCGCGATCATAGATTTCAATCGCTTGCTGATGCTCGCCTTGCGCCTGAAGAAGATCCCCGAGACTTGTCAATTCTTCGGCTATTTGCATACTCCATGCGCCGCCCTCAATCTCTAAGTCTTCAAGCACTTGGTCGAAACTATCGATATCTTTGAGACGATCCAGATACTCTTGTTGCTCGGCGCTCAGTTGGGACAGATCAAAGCTGGCGCCCGCGGATGGCTGTGCTGCCGCCACTGCAAATTGTTGGCTAAAGCTCGTTGATTCTTGCTTTTGTAATTGCGCGAACGAGATTGGTTTTTCGATATGCAAAACCCGCACGGACTCGGGTGCTTCCGCTTCTTCTTGTTCTGCTATTGAGCCGGCTCCTGCAGAAGGAGCCTCGTCGGGGGTGTTAGTGACATCTTGTGCATTAACGAGTTGAAACACACAAAACAGGCTGAATATTAAAAAGGCCTTCTCTCTACCTGAAAGTTTCACGAATCGATCCTAAGGTCTTGATTGAAATTTACTGGTTTTCGATAGTCTTGCTTCCTATTGATACGTGCGTCGTTGGCTATCAGTTTTCGATTTAGAGCGCATTGGGTCAAGAAAATAGTGTTCGCACTAAAAATGTGATCTGTTGCACTAATTTTACGTTAGCATTCCTACCCTAACGCTTAGATAGACGCAGAACAGCCAATGAGCACTGGCTTTTTAAACGCGATATTCACTCTTATACACTGGGCTAATCACCCTGTAAACAGGGGTAATCTATTGAAAAGCTCCACATTTACTGACTTTAGAGCGAAATAAGAGCGAGCCGCAATGCCAGAATTACCAGAAGTCGAAACCACACGCTTAGGCATAAAAGATCACCTTATCGATCGCACCGTGAGCGCAGTGACCGTGCGAAATTTCCAGCTGCGCTGGCCGATCCCCCAAACCTTGCTAGATGAATTACCCCAAAGCCGGTTCACCCGAATCGAGCGCCGCGGAAAGTACTTATTAGCCTATGCTGGCAATGGCTGCCTACTGATTCATCTCGGCATGTCAGGCAGCCTTCGCATTACCAGCATCGAAGATGCCGCCTTAAAGCACGATCATGTAGACATCGTTCTGGATAATGGCAAAATATTACGCTACTGCGACCCTCGCCGATTCGGTTGCATATTATGGCTAACCGAGCCCCCAAGCGAACACCCATTACTCAAACGCTTAGGGCCAGAACCCCTTACCGATGAATTTAGTACACACGCATTGTTTGCGCGCTCACGAGGCCGCAAGATGCCCGTCAAAACATTCATTATGGACAGCCATATTGTCGTCGGAGTGGGTAATATCTACGCCAATGAGGCGCTTTATGTCGCCGGCATTCGGCCTAATCGTGAAGCAGGAAAAGTTTCTAAACAACGCTATGAGAAATTGGTCGTAGCGGTGAAAGAGATTTTGCTTCGGGCCATCACGCAAGGCGGCACGACTCTGAGAGATTTTGTCGGGGGAGATGGTAAGCCGGGGTACTTCAAACAGTCACTGCTTGTGTATGGCCGCGCCGGTCAGCCTTGTAATAGCTGCCAAACGATACTCAAAGAAATCAGAATTTCTGGGCGCAGCAGCGTTTACTGCCCCCAATGTCAAAAGTAGCGTTATTGCTCGCCCTTGCCACCTTCCATCATTGCTTGCGCAACGACAGGGTGGACAAATTTTGAGATGTCTCCACCATAAGAGGCGATTTCGCGTACCAAGGTAGAAGAAATATAAGATAGATGTTCGGCTGGCGCCAAGAAAACCGTTTCAATATTGGGCTCTAGCACGCGGTTCATTCCCACTAGCTGAAACTCGTATTCGAAGTCGGCCACCGTTCGCAAGCCGCGCAAAATGATATTCGCACCGCGTTGTTTTACAAATTCAGTCAACAGCGTATCGAATGAGCACACTTCAACATTAGGCAAATGCTCTAGCACTTTAGAGGCCAGCTCAACCCGGGTTTGCGCGGATAAATTCGTAGATTTTTGTCGATTAATACCCACTGCCACGATGATATGATCGAAAAGACCGGAAGCCCGTTCCACCAGATCTGTATGGCCATTAGTGATGGGATTAAACGTCCCTGGGTATACCGCGATTCTCATGTGCTTTCCCCGAGCCCCTTATCGAGGGGGCAATTGGCTTTTTGATTGGCGCCAGTTGCGCGCAAGTCAATCGCGATTCTCTGGAGTCGCGGCCATTCTAATCAAAGCGCTAGCCCAGCTCAATCGATGACTTGGCTTGTACGCTCATTTTACTAAGCGACTCAAATACTTGTTCTTCCAACCACAAAGGGGCTCCTACGCAAGTAAACCCTACATGCCCCCCCTCTTTAGTGAGCTGCATTTGCGTCTGTTGCGCAAGCGCCGTGGCGCTAGGCAGCGTATCGACAGGAATGATTGGGTCATTAGCACTTTGAATTAACCGCACCGGCTTAACAATGGCATGCAAACTAGTCCCGCTACTACAGCGCTCATAGTAGTCCTTTGCCCCAGCAAACCCATGCAAAGGTGCCGTAACCTGGTCGTCAAACTCCCAAAGAGTGCGCAAACGCCTTAAATCACCTAGCTCATCTAAACGCGCTAACTCTTGTTGCCAACCGTCGTGGCGGGCTTTTTGGCGAAAATAGCGACGTTTCTTCTCTACATCGCTTATCAAGCGCCGCCGAAAATACTCTCCGTAGAATCTGCCACCGCCGAAATTCAGCGCCTCTGAGCAACTAACAAGCGAAAACGGAGTCGACACGGCCACCGCACCCATCACGCCAGGTTCATCGCCCACCTCCGCTAGCCACTTCAACATGACATTAGCACCAAGCGAAAAACCCGTGAAGGCGAACTCCCGATCCGGATATTCCCGACGCAACGTGCGAAACACTTCATCGATGTCTTCTGTGCACCCTGAGTGATAAGCACGCGCCTTGCGATTGATTTCACCGCTACAACCACGGAAATTCATTGCGACGCTAGTAAAGCCACGAATTTGCAACAAGCGCTGCAAGGACAGGATATAAGAGGATTGTGAGCACCCACTTAGCCCATGTAAAAGAAAGACGATCGGTCGCCCTCTATTAGCAAGACTCTCCTCGGCATCTACCCAGTCAACATCGATAAAATCGCCATCTTCTAGCTCGACACGCTGGCGTCTTTGTTTGGCTTTGGCCTGAGGGCTAAAGCGGCGCCACAAGGTTTGCGAGTGCCCCTCTGGCAACCACCATGGTGAGCGAAACTTAGTGCTTGCAGCATGCAACTGGTACCCGTTCATTTGGCCTCACTTTTAGGTTCATCTCGTTGATAAAGGTAAAAATGGACTTTGCCGGCTTTCTTCGCTTTGCGCATCTGCCAATTCAGTGGCAACAAATTGGACGATACTTCTTGTGCACTTTCAATATAAATATAGGCATCTTCTGCCAATGTTCCACTTGCCTCTACAGCCTTTACTGCTCGCGCAAGTAAATCGCTCGCAAATGGTGGGTCGAGAAAAACCACATCATAACGCGACTGTGGCTCTTTTTTAACAGCCGCTATCCAAGTTAGTGAGTCTTTGCATACAATCTCGAACTCACTGGCACCTAGCAACGCTAAGTTACGCTTTATCGCCGCAGTCGCTGAAGGGGAAACATCCACGAAACTGACAAAGCCAGCGCCTCGAGAAAGCGCCTCGATACCGCAGGCACCGCTGCCTGCGAACAGATCCAAACACTTGGCAAAGGGGATGCGCTCTTGCAGCCAATTGAACAAGGTTTCACGCACACGGTCCGAAGTCGGGCGTAAACCATCACTATCTGGGAACTCCAGTTTGCGACTGCGCCACTTACCTGCAATGACTCGCAAGCTGTTGCTTGGCCTCTTTTTCAATATTGTCATTCAATCATTCCGTGAATTGCATTGTCGGCGCAGCGGGTTTTCTGTTTTAAGATCGCGGGAAATGTTAGCATAACGCCCCCAAGACAGCGCGTTGGAAGAATCCCACTCATGTTCAGTTTCATCAAGAAGAAATCTTCAGAAAAGCCAGAGCAACCGTCTCAAGAATCTCCACAAGCCATTGACGAGCCCATTCAAGCCCCTATTGAGGCCGCTGAACAAAGCAGTCCAGGTTTGTTCTCGCGCCTGCGTCAAAGCCTTAGCAAAACCAGAACAGCACTGAGTGATTCACTTAGCTCTTTGATTCTAGGGCGCAAAACCATCGATGACGATTTGCTGGAAGAAATCGAAACGCAATTGCTAAGCGCAGATTTAGGCATTGCCGCCACTGATCACATCATACAGGGGCTTACGCAAAAACTTGGGCGCAAACAGTTAACGAACCCTGAAGCCTTACTCGCAAGCATAAAAACGGAGCTTGCAGACCTACTAGGCCCTTGCGATGTCCCTCTGGTTATTGATACCAGTGTTAAACCTTATGTCATCCTAGTCGTCGGTGTGAACGGTGCCGGCAAGACTACCACCATTGGCAAACTTGCTAAACGCTTACAGTCTCAGGGTCACAAGATCATGCTGGCCGCTGGCGACACCTTTCGCGCGGCAGCTGTTGAGCAGCTCAAGGTTTGGGGCGATCGCAACAATGTTCCCGTTATTGCACAGCCAACCGGGTCTGATAGCGCCTCGGTGATTTTCGATGCCTACCAGTCAGCAAAGGCACGCGGCATGGACGTTTTGATTGCCGATACTGCTGGGCGCTTGCATACCAAAGACAACTTGATGCAAGAACTTGAGAAAATCGTTCGCGTACTCAAAAAGCTCGATGACAATCTGCCTCATGAAACCTTATTAGTGTTGGACTCCACCACTGGACAGAATTCGCTTAACCAGGCCCGCAGTTTTCATAAATCAGTCGATGTCACGGGCATTGCATTAACTAAATTGGACGGCACTGCGAAAGGCGGCATGGTATTTGGCATTGCGAAAGAGCTACAGCTACCGATACGCTATATTGGTGTGGGCGAAAAAGTCGATGATCTGCGTCCGTTCGCCGCGCAGGAGTTCGTCGACGCGCTATTTGCTGAGCGTTGAAACCCCGATCATCTGTTGAGGCTGTGCGATGATTAAGTTCGACAATGTAAGCAAACGCTACCCCGGAGGCCACCAAGCACTTTCACAAGTTGATTTCGAGCTAGCAGACGGTGAAATGGCCTTTCTCACCGGGCGCTCAGGCGCTGGCAAAAGCACCTTGCTAAAGCTAATTATGCTGATGGAAACCTCTAGCCAGGGGCAAATCTTCGTGAACGGCAAGAACCTAAGCCGGATGCCAAGCCACCGTATTCCCTTTTATCGACGACGCATAGGCGTGGTATTTCAAGACCATCAGCTCCTATTCGATCGCAATGTCTTCGAAAATGTCGCCCTGCCTTTGCAAATCGAAGGTTATCCAAAGCATGAAGCGGATCGCCGAGTACGCGCCGCTCTGGACAAGGTCGGACTACTTAAAAAAGAGAAAATGCTGCCCATCACGCTATCTGGTGGTGAACAACAAAGAATTGGCATCGCTCGCGCTGTGGTAAACAGGCCGCAAATATTGTTGGCCGATGAGCCTACCGGTAATCTGGACCCCGAGCTTGCAGCAGAAATCATGAACCTCTTTGAACAGTTCAACCAAGTTGGCGTCAGCATGCTTATTGCGAGCCATGACTTATCACTCATTACGCGTTTGCAGCACCGTATTCTGACTTTGGATAACGGTCGGCTAGTTCACGATGCTCATCATACGGCTGCCGGTGCGCAGCCCAAAGGGGTGAAGCAATGAGTCGGCGCGCATCCGGAGCAAAAACAAGCAGCAGGACTGCTCGCGGCGCGCTACAGTCACATTGGCAGCAGCATTTGAAGATTGCCAGCGACAGTTTTAAGCGTTTGCTGCAACAACCTAGCGCCACATTAATGACCATTGCGGTGATAGGGATTGCGTTGTTGTTACCCAGCACCTTGTTCGTCAGCATGAACAATCTTAACGCGCTTAGCGACAACATCAACGGCGCGAGCAAAATTACACTGTATTTGCATGACAACCACAACGAAGTAGAGGCTTTACAGGTTAGTGAACAACTACTTCAACGAGAGTCCATTGCTACTGCCACCTATGTATCTCCTGCACAAGCGGCCGCAGAGTTTAGTGTGTATTCCGGCCTTGGGGATGTCATCGAAGCCTTGGAAGAAAACCCTCTTCCTGGGTCCATTATCGTGACACCGGCTCGCATTGATGCCAATACGGCGCAGGCGCTTGCCGAAGAGCTCGCTCAGATCAACATCGTCAGCTCGACGCAGCTCGATCTTGAGTGGGTAGAGCGATTGCAGCGCTTCTTACAGCTTGTGCAACGTGCCTCGACGGGGCTTATGTTGATTTTAGCCCTTGCTGTCTTATTTATTGTTGGCAATACCATACGTCTTGCCATAGAGGGGCGTCGCGCCGAAATAGTCGTCGTTAAGCTTGTCGGCGGCACCAATAGCTATGTCGCTAGACCGTTTTTGTACGCTGGTGCGTATTATGGTTTAGCAGGAAGTTTATTAGCATGCATTATGCTCGGTTTGCTGATGTGGGCTGTTAGTGGCCCTGCTAGAGCACTGTTAGCACTGTATGACAGCGATTTTCAGTTGCGCACGCTCGGGTTTAGCTCAACCCTATTGCTACTGCTCATCGGCACCGGGCTGGGTTGGCTAGGCGCCTTGATTTCAGTGCGGCAACACCTAACGGACATCGAGCCCGCATAACCATTGAAAAAGTGCATAATCGCGATTTATTTAAACAACTAGCAAGAAATGCAAAAAAAGTGCATTTTAGACTTGAAAACACTGTTTTCGGCCGCAATAGAAGTACGACTGCATTGTATATTGGCGCTTCGACACAATAGCCAGCATTAAGCAAGCAATGCTAGAATGAAGCGGTCTAAGACCTATCAACACGCAAGTTTTGGAAGTAACAAAGGCTAATTATGAGTATCGGACAAAGTTTACAAGTTATGGGCCCAATCGTTCCGGGTCGTGATTTGACGGCGTACATCTCGTCGGTCAACAGCATTGCTGTGTTAACTCCGGAGCAAGAAAAAGAATTGGCTAACCAGTATTACTATGACAACAACGTTGATGCCGCTCGCCAGTTGGTGTTGGCGCATCTACGCTTTGTGGTGCACCTAGCTAAGAGCTATGCAGGATACGGCCTGTCACAAGCCGACCTCATCCAGGAAGGCAATGTTGGCCTTATGAAAGCGGTTAAGCGCTTCAACCCAGAAGTGGGTGTACGCTTAGTATCGTTTGCCGTGCATTGGATCAAAGCTGAGATGCATGAGTTCATCCTGCGCAATTGGCGTATCGTGAAAATTGCCACGACAAAAGCCCAGCGCAAATTATTCTTCAACCTACGCAGCTCTAAGAAGTCACTTGGTTGGCTTACTAATGACGAAGCGCAGGCGATGGCCGAAGACCTAGGAGTCGACGCTAAAGTTGTTAGGCAGATGGAAGGCCGAATGAGCTCCTATGACATGGCCTTTGATGCCGATGTTGATGCCGACGATGATACAGCTTATCGCTCGCCTGCCTATTACCTGCAAGACACTGAGTCCGATATGGCAGCGTCTATCGAAGAGCAGGAATGGGAAGACAGCAAAAACGACAGCCTGTACCTTGCAATGGACGGTTTAGACGATCGCAGCAAAGACATCATCAAGAGCCGCTGGCTAAGTGAAGAGAAAGCAACTCTGCACGAGCTGGCTGCGAAGTACTCGGTCTCTGCTGAGCGTATTCGCCAGCTAGAGAAAAACGCAATGGAAAAGGTAAAAAATCTTATCCAAGCGTAAATTAACTTTGTAAGAAAAAGCCGCTAAGTGCACAACTTTGGCGGCTTTTTTATTTCAACATATAGCTGACCACCTTATCTGACTCTCTTTGAAGGCAGGAGAACCACTCCATGCAACACCTCTTTCTGTTTATGGCTGGAGTTAATGGTTTTATCGCCGTAGCACTGGGCGCCTTTGCCGCACATGGCCTAAAGAATAGTTTAAGCCCCGAGCTCCTCGCCACCTTTCAAACTGGGGTCCAGTATCACATGTACCATACCTTAGCTTTGTTCGGGGTTGGTATATTGGCGCTTTCGTTTCCTAACCAGTCATTACTGAAAATCGCTGGGTACCTATTTCTAGCTGGCATTCTAATTTTTTCCGGTAGCCTATACGTACTGGCGTTAAGTGGAATTCGTTGGCTTGGCGCCATTACGCCAATCGGTGGCCTTGCATTTCTAGGCGGTTGGGCATTACTAGCTTGGTCAATGCTACGAGCATAGGGAGAGTATGACGTGCAAGTCTATGTCAATGGCGACACCGTACAGCTAAATGACGGCGCCTCCTTAATCGATCTACTACAGCAGCTGCAATTAGCTGACGCGAAAATCGCCGTAGAGCTCAATGAGTCGATCGTTCCGCGTAGTCAACACCAGGACCAAGCGCTGCATGAAAACGATCGACTAGAGATCGTACACGCCATTGGCGGCGGTTAAATGTGCCTTGCGGCGCTCACAAATATCACCACCTGACTCCCCTGAATAGGTAGCCTATGACTTCTATCGACACCCCTCTCGAAATTGCTGGCAAACAATACCAATCACGCCTGATCGTAGGCAGCGGTAAATACCAAAGCTTTCAACAAAACTTAGAAGCGCTCGAGGCTAGCGGCGCGCAAATGATCACCGTCGCCATCCGTCGCGTTAATCTTGGGCAGAATAAAGATGAGCCGAGCTTGTTGGAGATTATCTCTCCTACTAAATACACAATATTGCCAAACACCGCGGGCTGCTATACCGCCGCCGATGCCGTGCGCACTTGTCGCATGGCCCGAGAATTACTAGACGGGCACAAACTTGTAAAGCTCGAGGTGCTCGGCGATCAGAAGACCCTTTACCCGAATGTTACCGAAACCTTAGTGGCAGCGCAGGAGCTTGTCGACGATGGCTTTGATGTCATGGTGTATACCAGCGATGACCCGTTGATCGCTAAGCGCTTAGAAGACATGGGCTGTGTTGCCGTTATGCCCTTGGGCGCCCCAATTGGCTCCGGCCTCGGAATTCGCAACCCTTACAACATCCGCATGATTCTAGAAAATGCAAAAGTCCCCATCATTGTCGACGCAGGCGTTGGCACAGCCTCTGATGCAGCCATCGCAATGGAGCTGGGCTGCGAGGGCGTCTTGATGAACACAGCGATCGCTGAGGCCAAGGATCCTATTCTTATGGCTTCAGCCATGCGCAAAGCCGTTGAGTCAGGACGAGAAGCCTTTCTAGCTGGCCGTATGCCGCGCCGTTTGTATGCAAGCGCCTCATCACCGATCGATGGCACTTTTTTCTAATTATTGAGCAATAGTTCTTCTATGTCTGACCCTAAAAACAGCAACGCTGCTAGCGAATCTACTCCTCATCTACGCACTGTGCGCAGCTATGTTATTCGTGGCGGCCGGCTCACTCCATCGCAGCAAAACGCACTTGAAAAACTTTGGCCAATCTATGGGCTAGAGATCGCTAAAGGGCTAATCGATCCAGAACAAGTCTTTGGCCGCAAAGCTCCGCTAGTGATGGAGATTGGTTTTGGTATGGGCGATTCGCTCCTACAGATGGCACAGCAGAACCCCCACAAAGATTTTATTGGCATTGAAGTGCACAAACCTGGCGTTGGCCGCCTGCTGCACGAGATTGCCGACAAAGGCATTAGCAATTTGCGTGTGTATTGTCACGATGCAAAAGAGATTTTGCGGGACTGCATCGCCGAACAAAGCCTAGATTGTGTGCAAATCTTTTTCCCTGATCCGTGGCATAAAAAGAAACACAATAAGCGCCGACTAGTGCAAAGCCCCTTTATTGAAGCGTTGCGCCCTAAATTAAAACTCGGCGGTACAATTCATATGGCAACAGACTGGGTGCCTTATGCAGAGCACATGATGGAAGTCATGAGCGCTCAAGCACATTTTAGCAATGCCGCAGGCGCACAGAACTTCAGTCTTGCCACTGATCGCCCCCTGACAAAATTCGAGAAACGCGGCCAACGTTTAGGCCATGTGGTGAATGACCTCATTTTCATTCGCGAGGCATAACGATAAAAACATTCCCTTAGTCGAAGCTGTTTCAGTCTCAATAGCATTGCCCCGATAGCTGGGGTATGCTCCCTAGACGCATATCTTGCTTCGGGGGGGAAACATGATGTTACGTATTCGGGCTATTAGTGCTCAATTGGGCAAGCCCACCGCTGTGCTAGTCTTAGTATTTGGCCTTTGTGCCGGCCTTCTCGCCGCTGACAACCCAGGCCTACCACGCACTATCGCTTGGTCTGCCTACCCTACTGGCACTGGCGGTTACAGCCAAGCAGTCGCTATTGGCAGCATTCTTCGACGCGAATACGGCGTCAATCTTCGTGTCATTCCTGGCCGCAATGATGTTTCTCGGTTGGCCACTTTGCTTGCCGAACGTGTGCATTTCTCCGCTGGCGGCTCCGAGGCCGTCTATGCCCAAGAAGGTGTGCTTAATTTCGCATCTAGAATATGGGGTCCACAACCGCTTCGCGCCCTGATGTCGAATTTCTCCGAAAGCTGCTCATTCACTCTCGCCGCCGCCACTGACGCCAATATCGACACCATTGCCGATATCCGAGGCAAGCGGGTGACTTGGGTGCAAGGCTCCCCCTCATTAAACAATGCCCTGACCGCGCTACTGGCCTATGGCAATCTTACTTGGGATGACGTTGAGAGAGTTGAGGTAGGCGGCTACAACGCATCCATAGAGGCCGTAATCAATAACCGAGCCGACGTCGTAGGTGGCGCTTGCAACTCTCCGCCCTTCCTTCGTCTTGAAGCCTCACCAAGGGGCTTAGAGTTTATCTCCTTTCCTCATGACGACCTTGAAGCGGTACAAAGAACTCGCTCGCTTTTGCCTTGGTACGTCACCCATATCGCCACAGAGGGCCCTACGATTCCGGAACAAGGGATCCAAGTCTTTACTTCCGCCTACCCCTTGTTGGTGGGTTTAGATACTGCTGATGACACTTTGGTTTATAACCTCGTGAAAGTGATGCATGAGCAGTTCGATGACTACAAAGATGCGGCCCCTGGCGCTGGCGGTTGGTTGATGGAACGGCAAAAATTTGAGTCGGCATTTATTCCCTACCACCCAGCTGCCATTCGTTATTTTAAGGAAATCGGCGCGTGGACTGACGAAGCACAGGCCACCCAAGACGCTAACTTGTATCGGCAGAAAGTGCTACACGACGCATGGCAAGCTTACAAAGCCGTGGCGCCGAATACCCCTGGTGAATATGAACAAGGATGGTTTGCAGCAAGAGAGAAAGCGCTCGCAGAACAAGGCCTGCTAACCCTGGCTGATAACATTTAAATTCTGCAGTAATGTCGTCACACTTTGGAAATAGCAGCCCATGAGAGAAGCCATAAAAATAACACTGCCAGAGAACGAAGATGATGCACCCATTATAGGACGCTACCGCGAGTTAAGCCGGCCATGGCGCAATGCCATGACCGTCCTTACCGCAGCCGCTATTTGTCTGGCGATCAACCAAATTTTCGCGTTTGGGTTTTTCGTCGATAGCGTCATGCTCGATAGCCGTTACCTCTATCTTATTACCGGCATTATGCTGTCGATGGTATTCATTACTTTTCCCGCCACGCGTCATAATAGAGATCATGTGCCGTGGTATGACATCGCCATTATCATTACGATTGCCTGCATTTTTTCTTATTTCGCCTGGAATGCAGAACGCATCGTCTTGGAGGCTTGGGAATTCGTCGCCCCACCTATTGGCATCGCCCTAGCACTTATTACTTGGCCAATCATTCTTGAAGCTGGGCGGCGAGCTGGTGGCTTACCGATCTTCATCATTGTGACAGTATTGTCCTTCTACCCAATGTACTCGCATTTGCTTCCCGATGTTGTCGCTGGTATTGGCCTTCCCATTGATGACGTTGCGATTTTCCACATCCTAGGAGAAGAAAGTTTATTCGGTTTGCCGATGCAAGCATTTGCCATGTTGGTGTTTGGCTTTCTATTGTTTGGTGTGGCTTTGCAATACACCGGAGGTGGGCCATTTTTCATCAATTTTGCGTTTGCCCTTCTTGGTCATATGCGCGGCGGCCCAGCGAAAGTAGCCATTTTTTCTAGCGGACTGTTAGGCTCTATGAGTGGTGGGCCTGTTACTAATGTCTTAACCACCGGGCCTCTAACTATTCCCGCTATGCGGCGCACCGGGTTTACTCGGCACTACGCCGCTGGCGTCGAAGCTTGTGCATCAACGGGCGGAGTGTTGATGCCCCCTATCATGGGCGCCACCGCGTTCGTAATGGCCAGCTTTTTAAGTGTGAGTTATGTCACTGTCGCCATTGCGGCGATTGTGCCATCGATCTTGTATTTCTTTGGCTTGTTCGTGCAGATCGATGCCTATGCGGCCAAAAACAATTTGCAAGGTTTGCCTAAAGAAGAACTACCAAAAGCGAAACAGGTGTTTAAAGAGGGCTGGTATTTTCTTGCCGTTTTTGTGCTATTGGTTTGGATGTTGGTGTATTTGCAACAAGAGGCCACAGCGCCCTTCTATGCCACCGCTGTGCTCCTGTTTATCAATCATTTCACTTCGCACCGGATGTCATTTGAAAAATTTATGCAGATGGTAGCGGCCACTGGCAAGCTCATGGCCGAGCTCGCCGGCATACTAGCAGCCATTGGTTTGATAGTCGGCGCATTAGCCGTCACAGGAATGGCAGGCACCCTTGCGAACGATCTTGTGTACATTGCAGGAGACAATGTTTTAGTGTTGTTAATCATGGGAGCTGTGACGAGCTTTGTGCTTGGCATTGGCATGACCGTCACCGCCGCTTATATATTTCTCGCCATCATCTTGGCACCGGCACTAGTGAATGCGGGGCTCGACCCACTCGCCTCACATATGTTCATCATGTATTGGGGAATGCTCAGTTTCATAACGCCGCCGGTGGCATTGTCGGCATTTGCCGCTGCCTCCGTCGCGCAAACTTCGCCAATGCGCGTTGGTTTAGAATCGATGCGCTTAGGCGCCATCATTTATTTCATTCCGTTTTTCTTCGTGTTTAACCCCGCCATGTTATTGCAAGGAAGCTTTATGGAGATTGCTCCGGTACTCGTGACGGCCATCATTGGCGTGACTTTAGTATCTGGCGCTTTGCAAGGTTATGTCATTGGCTTTGGGGCACTAGGGGGCGGCAGCCTTGGTATCGTAACTCGTGCCATCATCGCTTTTGCAGGCTTGGTCTTTGCGATTCCCGGGGGCGGCTTGTTGGGGCTCAATCAAGTGAGTTTAGCCTTGAGCGCTTGCGTGATTGCTGCTTGCGGGCTTGGCCTTGCGCTTATGCAGCGACGACAACAAAGCGCCGCTGCATAAACAAACGCTACGGGCGGTCGGTGATCGCCTCGTAGACGCCATTTTTAAATTCTTCACGAAATCCTTGTCCGCTAGAGGGTGACACTTGTGCCATGATGACTGTCACTATGCCTTCAACAGGGTCTATCGAGAATCGCGTCCCTGCAGAACCATCCCACCACACTTCCCCTGGGCTTACCGTAAATGGATAATCCTCAGGGGTCAGCGCATAGGCAAACCCACCGATTGTCCAACCCGAGGCGGCCATATAGCCGCCACGACCGATAGGCAGCAAGGCCTCAGCAATGCTGTTCTCCATCATCAGGTCAACGGTCTCTGGCTGCAAAAGGCGACGTCCGAAAAGCTCGCCACGATTTAAGTAAAGCTGCGAGAATTTCGCGAAGTCTAGAGTCGAGGCAACAAGCCCAACACCGCCTTCGATTAGAGGCGCTTGTTCAGTAAATGGAATGTCCTCCATCTCATGGACCTGCAATTGGCCATCCGCGTCTGGTCGATAGACAGTTGCCAGACGCGCTTGGCGCTCAGGGTCTACATAGAATACGGTATCGTGCATTTCTAATGGCGCAAATACTCGCTCATTTAGAAACTCATCGAGGCTCTGTCCCGACCAAACTTCCACTAAGCGCCCCAGTACCGTTGCCGAAAGACCGTAACGAAACTCAGTGCCTGGGTCCGAGAACAAGGGCACACGCGCGGCATTGCTTGTGACCTGCGCGGCAGTCAACGAGCGTAGACGAACCCCTTGTTCAACATAAATGGACGAACTACGGCTACCTAAGCCCGAAGTGTGGCGCATAAGATCCGCCACCTCGATGTCACCTATTCTGGCACGCGTTTGCGCCATACTAGGACTTGACGGGTTAACAAAGACTTCTTGCTGGGCAAATTCAGGAAGGTATTTCGAAATCGGGTCATCGAGCTGGAAGTGCCCCTCCTCCCATAGAACCATTGCTGCCAAACTTGTCACTGGACGCGTCATGGAATAGGTTCTGAACAAGGCATCCTCTGGCATTGGGCTGGCTGTGGCGAGGTCTCTTTGGCCAAGTGCTTCGTGATAGACGAGCTTGCCATCCTTTAACACCGCCGCAACTACCCCGGCGATATGCCCTGCATCCACATGAGCCTGCAAGTTTGCAGTCACTTGCGCCAAGGCAGTGCTAGACAGACCTACTGATTCAGGGCTCGCAGTCGGTAGACTCTGTGCAAGGCTATAAGTGCTGCCAACGCAAGCAAGGGCAGCGAGAATGGAGGTAGAGAGACGCATGGAATTGTTCCTTTTATTATTGAGGCTATAACCACAGCCGATGTTCATGTTTACGCAACCAACGCACATAGACCCGATAATCCGGACAGACTGATTCAACTAGCGCCCAAAACTTCGCGGAATGATTCATGACCAGTAAATGGCTTACTTCATGGCATATCATATAATCGATAATCGCATCGGGGGCTAACATAATCAGCCAGTTGAATTGGATTCTACCTGACGAAGTGCAATGCCCCCACTTGGTTTTAGTTTTACGAAACACTACGTCTTTTAGTTTAGTGTCGGCATTAAGATGTGCCGCTAATGCACGAGTTCTTTGAGGCAATATTGCCTTTGCCTGGGCAAGCAACCAACGTTGTAGGACTGCTGCAACTGTGCGTTCATCTGTGCGCTTGGCATAGACGTGCAGCTCAGTGCCTGTTACTTCGACCGCCTCGGCGGCACGCACAAACAGACGCAGGCGCAGCGTTTTGCCTTTATAAAATATTTTCCCATTGTCCTGCAGCCGTAAACGCTGACTATCTTGCTGCGCCTTCTCTGACAACTTACGGCTAATCCACTGCGAGTGTTTTTCCACAAATTCCGCGATTTGCGCATCACTGACGAAATGCGGAGCGCGCACTTGCACTTGTTGGTGCTGCACATGGACAACCATCGTTTTACGCCTGCTGCGCACAATCTCATAAGGAAACGGGATAGGTGCACCCAAGACTTTAGCGCTTGCTGCTTGCGTATTCGAAGTTAGAGCAATGATGGGCTTATTTGAATGTGTCATGAATTGACGCATAATACGCAAAACCTCAATAGATCACCATCATGAGCACTGACAAGCACGATAGCATTTACGCGACACAGAGGCCTCGAGAAGACTTTGTCTTCGATGAAAAGGTCGCCGCCGTGTTCACCGATATGATCAGCCGCTCGGTGCCAGGATATGCCACCATCATTTCGATGATTGGCGTTCTTGCAAATCGCTACTGCTCTAAAGGGTCTAACCTATATGATCTTGGCTGTTCTCTTGGCGGCGCCACATTCGCCATGGCACACCATATAGAGCATAAAGACTATCAATTATTCGCTGTCGATAATTCCGCGGCAATGATGTCACGCTTGAAGAAATCAGTAGATAGCAGCGAAGAGACCTACCCAATCGTGCTATCACAAGCAGATATAAGCGACATTGAGATTCGTGATGCTTCTGTAGTGGTATTGAATTTCACACTGCAGTTTATTGACCCGGCTCAGCGTGAAGCGCTCATGCGTAAGATCTATCTTGGCATGCGCCCTGGCGGAATCTTGATCCTATCAGAGAAGATACGGCTCGCAGATGATGACCTCAACGCCTTGCTCATCGACATGTATCACCAATTTAAAGAAGCCCAGGGCTACTCGAAACTGGAAATTAGCCAAAAGCGTTCTGCATTAGAAAACGTATTGATTCCAGAAACGCTTGCCGCCCATAAAAGTCGCCTTCTCAATGCAGGCTTTCGCAGCGTCGATTCATGGTTTCAATGTTTTAACTTCGCCTCAATGATCGCATTCAAATAAAGAGTTCTATGCCTTATTCCAATCTGTCGGCCCTGCTTGCAGGCACCGAACTAAGACCCTTAACGCAGTTTTGCAGTCAGGCCTGGTTTGATAGCCGCAATAACGGGGACTACCCGAAGTGGCGCCAAGCATTAGATGTGCTTCCCCAGATAACAGCAAGCAAGGTCGACCTTAGCAACGCTGTTAGTATCGGTGCCAGTACCGACTGTGATGACAGTACGCGTGCGCAGTTACGCCAAGCGCTGCAGGTGATGATCCCTTGGCGAAAAGGGCCATTCTCTTTATTTGGGATTGATATCGACACAGAGTGGCGATCTGACTGGAAGTGGGACAGAGTACTCCCTCACATCAGTCCTCTTGCTGGACGTACCATCCTCGATGTGGGCTGCGGCAATGGCTATCACTGTTTCCGCATGGCCGGAGAAGGGGCACGCCTAGCGTTAGGGATCGACTCACAGCTTGCTTACTCGATGCAGTTTCAAGCCATCAAACACTATGTACCAGACGCGCCAGTCTATGTGCTGCCCACCACGTTTGAAGAAGCTCTTGCCACATTGAGCGAAGAGCCTGAGGCATTCGACTCAGTCTTTTCAATGGGCGTGCTCTACCACCGCCGCTCCCCCATAGATCACTTGCTACAGTTGAAGAGCTGTTTGCGCCCAGGTGGCGAGTTAGTCTTGGAAACTTTGGTGGTGGATGGAGAGCGAGGCTATGCGCTAACACCCGATGATCGTTATAGCCGGATGCGCAATGTATGGTTTGTTCCCTCATGCGCTACAATCCTCAGCTGGCTAACCCGATGCGGGTTCAAGGATTGCAAAGTCATTGATACCGGCATCACTAGCTTAGACGAACAAAGGACGACTGATTGGATGCGCTTTCAGTCTCTAGTGGATAGCTTAGACCCCAATGATCACAGCCTTACAGTAGAAGGGCTTCCTGCCCCTCAACGTGCTGTATTTGTCGCTACGAAACCTCAGTAAGCTATCAATTGAGCACCTTTGACTTAGCAAAGGTGCCCTGCCTAGCTTTAAAGCAGCAGTGGAATAAGAAGTTTATAACCACCAACTTCGGGGCAACTGCTAGCAAAATATCCCTATATATAAAGTGATCATCCTTTTTGGTTGACGGGCTTACTTATTTCAGTTATCACTATATTTGTAAATTTAGGGTCATCTCTAACTCGATAACCAGTTGCATAATAAATATTAAAAACACAACCCGGGAATAAAACAATGGCCAGACCATTACGAATAGAATACCCAGATGCGTATTATCATGTCTCAAATGTTGGTGTAGATAAGCAGAAGATCTTTCCCTCGCAAAAATACTACGAAGCATTTATCGCAGGCCTAGAAGAAACGTGTTTTAGACTCAATGTCGAAGTCCACGCCTACTGCCTACTCAAAGATCAGTACCATCTGCTCATTAAAACCCCCGAAGGCAATCTCAGCCGCTTTATGCGCCAAGTGGACGGGCTTTATACCCAACACTACCAACGCATTAAGAAGACTGAAGGCTCACTGTTTAAAGGCCGCTACAAGGCGGTGCTCGTACAAGCCAACAATTACCTGCTGCCTCTTACTCGCTATATTCATCTTGGTGTTCGCAAGGCCGACCTAGAGACTTACCAATGGTCTAGCTACCCCGCGTATATCAATAAGGCGAAAGCGCCCTCTTGGTTAGTCCGCGACGAAGTCTTCGCCCAGATTGGCCTCACAGGAGCTAAACGCACTGCCGCTATAAAGCAATATATGGCCGATGGCGTCGACGAAGAACTTGCGCACTTCTACGGTAAAAAGAACTTGTCCTCTATTATGGGTGACGAGAAGTTTAAGAAGTCAGCGAAGAGTAAGCGTAATGCCACCAAGGCCAGAGGTGTCTCACGCGGGGCTCATGCGAAATGGCGCCCATCTTGCAAAGACATCATCAGCGCTGTGGCCAAGCAGTTCAAGGTGAGTGAAGAGAGTATCTACACCGCCGCACGTGGCCCTGGCTCGAAGAACGTTCCGCGCTGGGTGGCGATGTACCTCTGCCAAGAGCTATCGGCTGTGACTCTGCAGGCCATAGCCAAGCTGTTTAAGCTTAAGCGTTATGGCACTGTCTCTACCACCGTTGGCAAGCTGAAAAAGGAGTTTGCAGAAGACACCAAGCTGCTCAACACCACTAATCGGCTGATGAAAGCACTTAGTAAAGAGAAATAAACTGAGTTTTTCTTAGCAACAAAAACGCCGCCCCTGGGTTTTCACTCAGGGGCGGCGTTTTTACACGTGTCGCTCTATTTAGGCAGATCGAGGCAAGCGTTGAGCCTTACGGCCCAACAAATTACTTAATCTTAGCCTCTTTATAGATGACGTGCTTGCGAACAACGGGATCAAACTTTTTGATCTCCATTTTGTCAGGCATAGTTCGCTTGTTTTTGTCTGTAGTGTAGAAGTGCCCTGTGTTTGCTGAAGACACTAATTTAATTTTATCGCGCATTGCTGCTCACCACCTGCATCAGGATTTAAATATTAAACTTTACCGCCATTGGCGCGGATATCAGACAATACGGCATCGATGCCGTTCTTATCAATGATACGCATACCTTTTGTAGAAACCTTAAGTTTCACAAAACGCTTTTCAGATTCCACCCAAAAACGATGTGTATGGATGTTAGGTGAAAAACGGCGTCTGGTTCTGTTGTTTGCGTGAGAAACATTATTGCCTGTAATCGGTTTTTTACCGGTTACGATACATACGTTAGCCATTGCCTTGCCTCGTTACAGAGCCCGAATTATCTGGTGAAAGACCACATTCGGGACTTCTACCTGACCATTGCTACTGTCTTGCCAAAAAAAGAGCTGCGTTTTATACCAAAACGCTGCCCCAATAGCAACAAAAAAGCCAGACTTTGTGAAATTGTCTAGTACGGCGATCTTGCCAACACCCCACCATCATAGCAGCCCTCGCTCTGCAAAACTCACTGCCTCATTACGCCCCACAACCACATGATCAAGAACTCGGACATCGATTGTGTTTAAAGCGCTTGTCAGGCGGGTCGTGATCGCGATATCGGCCTGACTAGGTTCGGCCACCCCCGAGGGGTGATTATGCGCGAAGATGACCGCTGCGGCGTTATTGCGCAGACAACGTTTGACGACTTCTCGGGGGTAGACGGCCGCCCCATCTATAGTGCCCGTGAAAAGCTCCTCTAATTTGACCACGCGGTGCTGGTTATCCAGATACAAACAGGCGAACACCTCGTGCTCGTAATGGCGCAGCCTTGCTCGCAGGTACTGCCGTGTCAGCTCAGAACTGGTCAAAGCGTCCCTTTCCTCTAACTGCTCGTGCAAATGCCGCTTAGAGAGCTCTAACATCGCCTGAAGTTGCACAAAGCTAACAAGACCCAAGCCTGCACTGCGGCAAAACTCATCTTTGCTCGCAAGAAATATCTGCGTCAATGATCCATATTCATTGAGCAGGGTTCTCGCAATCTCTATTGCGCTGCGGCCCCTGCCCCCAGAGCGTACCACCAGCGCCAACAACTCGGCATCTGACAAACCCACAGCCCCTAGGTTAATTAGTTTCTCGCGCGGACGCTCTGTTACTGGCCAATCCTTGATGCTCATGTCGCCTCCTTGGCGTTTTGCCTATACCATTGATATTAGCAAAGCTTCACAATTGCGCTTTTGCCGACAAATTGAATAGCTGCAGGCTTGCTGCTAGTCTTTGCCACCAACTTAAACATCGACGTGTACCGCGTCCCAGGCCGCCCATGAAAAGCCTTAGCAATCGACGTGTTCTTCTTGGCATTACAGGCGGTATAGCCGCCTATAAGAGCGCAGAGCTCACACGCATGCTTACCAAGGCCGGTGCCGAGGTGCGCGTGGTGATGACACAGGCTGCGACCGAGTTCATTACGCCACTAACCCTGCAAGCGCTCTCAGGCAATCGCGTCCACACCACCCTGCTCGACACTGAGGCAGAGGCCGGCATGGGGCATATCGAGCTAGCACGGTGGCCCGACCTTGTGCTGATCGCACCTACCAGCGCCAACTTCATTGCTAAGATCGCCGATGGCAAAGCCGATGACATTCTCAGCACGCTGTTACTGGCGACGAAGGCTCCTATCGCTATCGCTCCGGCAATGAACCAAGCGATGTGGTCCAACCAAGCCACACAGCAAAACCTGCAGACCTTGCAGCAGCGTGGTATCGCTATTTTTGGTCCAGAGTCCGGGGAGCAGGCCTGTGGCGATGTCGGCCTTGGCCGCATGCTCGAACCTGCTCAGATACTAGAGATGAGTGGCGCCTTATTCGATGAAGGACTTCTCGCTGGCATGCGCATAGTCATCACAGCGGGGCCGACACAAGAGGCCATAGACCCTGTGCGCTATATCAGCAATCGCAGCTCCGGCAAGATGGCCTATGCCCTGGCCACCGAAGCTGCTGCCGCCGGTGCACAAGTGACATTAATCAGTGGCCCGGTGGCCTTAGCCACTCCCGATAGAGTTAAGCGCATCGACGTCATCAGCGCCCAACAGATGCTAGAGGCCAGCCTTGGCTGTGCCCCTGAATGTGACGTGTTTATTGGTGTGGCGGCAGTGGCAGACTATCGCCCCGCGCAATTCGCCGAGCAAAAAATCAAGAAATCGAGCGACACCATGACGCTCGCTCTAGTGAAAAACCCAGACATCATTACGGCCATTGCAGCCCTCGAAAAACGGCCGTTTACCGTGGGCTTTGCCGCCGAAACTAACGATATTGAGCAACATGGCGCCGAGAAACTTGCCCGCAAGAAACTCGACCTTCTTTTTGCCAATGATGCCAATGCCACATTGGGCAGTGACAACATCGGTGCCACAGCCCTTTGGCCTGAGGGTTCGCAAGCGTTAGGGCCCGCCTCTAAACGCCTTGTCGCATTGCAAATGCTAACGCTTATTCGCAGTCGCTACGACGCAAGCTCAAACCGCAAAAGCTGAATATAAATTAGCCAATTCAGACGAGAATCATGGATACTCCTAGTGCATAGACACTAGTGCAATAAAACAAAAAAGCAGTAAGCACATGACAAGCACACAAGAACTAACAAATGATGAGACAACGCCACGCTTAAGCTCCGATATCTTTCGCGCCTATGATATTCGCGGCATTGTCGATACCCAGCTCAATGAGCACTCTATTTCGCTCATCGGCAAGTCTTTGGCCAGCATTGCACTAGAGTCAGGCGAGACGACCGTACTATTTGGCTGTGACGCGCGCCTTTCTAGCCCACGACTGCGTGAACCGTTATTGCAGGCGGTATTGTCCACCGGTCTTAATGTCGTTGACCTAGGGACAATCCCGACGCCACTGCTCTATTTTGCCGCCCATACAGGCCCTTGGGCATCGGGCTTAATGCTTACCGCCAGTCACAACCCTGCCGATTACAACGGCATAAAGATCATTCGCCAACGTACCTGCCTTACCCCTGAGCAAATTCAGCAGATTCGCGCTCGCGCGCAAAAGGGTGACTTCGCCCAAGGCCAAGGCACACTGCAAACCATCGACATCCTGCCGGACTATGTCGCTCGGCTTCGCAAGGATATTGAGATCAAACGCCCTCTGAAGATCGTCGTCGACTGTGCGAACGCCGTCCCTGGCCGGGTGGCACCGGCGCTGTTCGAAGCGCTAGGCTGTGACGTCATCCCCATGTATTGCGAGCTCGACGGAAACTTTCCAAATCACCACCCTGACCCGACTATTGCTGCCAACCTAGAGGCGCTGATCGCTAAAGTCACAACTACGGATGCCGACCTAGGCATTGCCTTAGATGGAGACGGAGATCGCGTTGTGGTCGTGACCAATGCAGGAAGCATTATCGACACCGATCGCCTGCTAATGCTGTTCATCAAAGACATTCTGCCCAAATACAAAAACCCCAATGTAGTATTCGACGTCAAATGCAGCACCCTATTGGCCCAGTTGATTCGCGACGGCGGGGGCAAAGCAATCATGAGCCGCAGTGGTCACTCGTTCATGAAACAAAGCATGCAAGAGAGCAATGCCGTCGTAGGCGCCGAGTTCTCTGCCCATGTGTTCATTAAAGACCGCTGGTATGGATACGATGATGGGCTCTATGTAGCGGCTCGCTTCTTAGAGCTATTGAGCCAACAGGGTGAAAGCGCCGAGACGCTTTTCCAGCGCCTTCCTAGCAGCATCGTCACCCCAGAGTTGCGAGTCGATGTCAGTGAAGATCGAAAATTTGACCTCATGGAGCGCATCAAATCCATCGCCAGCTTTCCTCAGGGCAAGATTAGCCTTCTAGACGGAATACGTGTGGACTTCGACGATGGCTGGGGCCTTGTGCGGGCCTCCAATACCACACCCGCTCTATTGCTGCGCTTTGAGGCCCAAAGCCGGCAGTCACTGCAGCTCATCCAAACGCTTTTTCGCGATTTGCTCATGGAAGTCGACAGCCGCCTAGTCCTAAACTTCTAAACCTAAGCCTGTTTGCGACTGCTTTTATGAAAAATGCCGCGCAAGCTGTATACTTTGCGCCTTGAGCCCTTTGACGATATATCGGATTTCCTATGCCCTTAGATTTAGACGCTGCGAAAAACATTGCTAACGTCCTGACCGAAGCACTCCCCTATATTCAGCAATTCACAGGCAGCACCATCGTTGTGAAATATGGTGGCAACGCCATGACCGATGAAGTGCTGAAAAATAGCTTCGCCCGCGACATCGTTTTGATGAAGCTTGTCGGCATGAACCCAGTAGTGGTTCACGGCGGTGGCCCACAAATCGGTTCTTTGCTCACCCAGCTTAATATTCAATCCGAATTTATAGACGGCATTCGCGTCACCGACAGCAAGACAATGGACGTTGTCGAAATGGTACTCGGTGGCCTGGTGAACAAAGAGATCGTTAGTCTTCTTAATAAGAACCAAGGCAAGGCCATTGGCATTACCGGCAAAGATGGCAATCTTATTCAAGCGAAAAAACTGCTTAAGAAAAGCGCCATCGACAGCAAGATGATGGATATGGGCCAAGTGGGCAGCATTGAGAAGATCAACCGCGAAGTGCTCGATACATTCAAAGAAAGTAATTTCATTCCCGTGATTGCACCAATCGGCACCGACCGCAATGGCGCCACATACAATATTAATGCCGACACAGTGGCTGGCGAGATCGCAAAAGTACTGGACGCTGAGAAACTGATGTTGCTAACCAATATCGCTGGCGTGATGGATAAATCTGGAAAAGTCGTTACAGGCCTGACGACCAATCAAGTCGATGAGATGATTGCCGACGGAACAATTCATGGCGGCATGCTGCCAAAGATCGAATGTGCACTCGATGCTGTAAACGCAGGTGTGCGCAGCGCCCATATTATCGATGGCCGAGTGGAGCACGCTGTGCTTCTAGAGATCTTCACCAACACCGGTGTTGGCACATTGATCAGCAATACACGTAATTTTGACGGCGAGTGATCGCTACCACTTTTAAGGAACAATCAACACAAAATGTCGTCCGAGACTAAAATTTCACGTAAAGAACACATCCTACAAAGCCTTGCCCGTATGCTAGAGAACGGCCCAGGCGAGCGGATCACCACGGCTGCACTGGCAAAAGAGGTCGGCGTTTCTGAAGCCGCGCTTTATCGACACTTCCCCAGCAAAGCAAAGATGTTTGAAGGCCTGATTGTGTTTATCGAAGAGACGCTGTTCAGTCGTATCACACGCATCTTAGAAGATGAGCCATCCGCGCAAAAACGCTGTGAGAAAATACTAACGCTTGTGCTTACCTTTGCCGAGAAGAACCCAGGCATGACGCGTTTGATGACCGGTGATGCATTAGCCGGTGAAACTGAACGTTTACGAGTTCGCATCAGCCAATTATTCGACCGGCTTGAAGCGCAAGTGAAGCAAATTTTACGTGAAGCACAGATTCGCGAAAACCTACGCTGCTCAGTTTCCCCAAGCATACTTTCAAACTTATTGATGGCCAATGTTGAAGGCCGCTTGATGCAGTTTGTGCGCAGCGAATTTAAAAAGCGCCCGACTGAAGCATGGGAAACCCAATGGGCTTATCTTTCCCGTGACATGCTTATTCCCTTCGGCGTTTAAACCCCGAACTCGTCACGATAGCGCTGTACGGCTTCCAAGTTGGAAGCCAGTGCAGGGTCATTCTGCTCACGCAAATAATCGACGATTTGCGCCAGCGAAATAATGCTTAGCACTGGAATATTGTACTGCTCTTCAATCTCTTGAATCGCAGATTTGCTGCCGGCACCACGCTCTTGCCTGTCTAAGGCCACTAAGATACCTGCAGGCTTTGCGCCAGCCTTTGCGAAAATCTCCATCACTTCACGCACTGCCGTGCCCGCCGTAATGACGTCATCGACAATCAACGCGCGCCCTTGCAATGGTGCACCAACGGTTAAACCACCTTCACCATGGTCTTTTGCTTCTTTGCGATTGAAACAATAGGGCTTATCGATGCCATGCTGCTGCGCTAAAGCCGCTGCCGTCACCGATACTAGCGGAATGCCCTTATAGGCTGGGCCGAACAACAAATCATAATCGATATTAGCGCCAGCCAGTGCCGTGGCATAAGAGCTTCCTATAAAGTTCAACGCGGCACCTGTGTTAAACAGACCCGCGTTAAAGAAGTAGGGGCTAGTGCGACCGGATTTCAGAGTAAAACTGCCAAAGCGTAATATCTCATGCTCAATCACATAGTCGATAAACTCTTTTTGGAAATCCTGCATCACACTACCCCTCGTCTAATTGATTAAATACCCAATGCTTGTTTTTGCAGTGTCAGCAATTCGCTGATGCCTTTTTGCGCAATTGCAATCATCGCTTGCAGCTCATCGTTGTCAAAGTCGTTCTCTTCACCAGTGCCTTGCAACTCGATAAAGCGTAGCTTGTCAGTCATCACCACGTTCATATCCGTTTCGGCATTGGAGTCTTCGGCATAATCGAGGTCTAGCACCGGCACACCCTTGTAGATACCCACAGACACCGAAGCAATCAATTGCTTCATCGGGTTTTGCTTGATGCGGCCATTCTTAATCAACACACTGATCGCATCGTGCAATGCCACGCAGGCACCTGTAATTGACGCCGTGCGTGTGCCGCCGTCGGCTTGGATCACATCACAGTCAATCTTGATGGTATTTTCACCAAGCAGTTTCATATCTAGCGCGGCGCGTAATGAACGGCCAATA
>OJGX01000025.1_pt1 | contig 67389 bp, 58 predicted proteins | sample 1594661 | NCBI WGS metagenome assembly OJGX01 (sample SAMN05416839, study PRJEB24817) | seawater metagenome | isolation source: Sea water | place: Canada:Atlantic | collected 2013-07 | reverse complement strand
CAATGAATCTGTAAGGGATGCCATTAGTGCATCGCGATAGGTCAAGGCATTGCGGAGCGGGCAGATTAATGCGCTGAGCATGACTTCGATTGCTTGTAAGTTTTTGTCTGAGAAGCGCGTATTGCGATAGAACACGATTTCGCCAAGATGATCGTTGGCCGTAATGAGCCGGTAGCCGCAGCTATGAGATGCTTTGCGTCCTGTGACTGTCTGCAGTTTCTGGTTCTCGTTGATGTACTGCAGGCCATCGAGTTCGACATTGCTCTTCAATTCGGCAAGAAAGGTTTGCAAGAGTTGCTCAACATCCAGAGTCGTTTGAAGGCTGGTGGCCATGCGATAGCGTCGCTCGCTGTAATCCTCACGCATTATGTCGCTAGGCGGGGGTGTCTGCGGCTTGCTTAAACTGAGTCTGGCACTGTTGAAATCAATAGTGTTCGATGTTTGCAGTGGCGTTGCCATTCGAAATTTGCTCCTTCAATCCTTGTTTTTGCCAATACGGCAAGTTGTGCAGTGCTCATCAGTGGGATGTCTGCTTAGCACGTAAAGCGAGTATCATGCCAACATGGGATTGGGAGTATTAATAGCTAATAAAAACAATTAGATAGAAGGTTTTTTGTGGGGTGGGAGGATTGTGTTTTGCCGCTGTACAATTGCCGCAAGCGACAGAAAAAGCGGCAATATTTGTCCTAGGGGCGGCATAAATGAGTAAATAGTCAGAATTCTGGCGCCTATTGACGCCAGAGCTGTGAGAAAGCTGTCGTTTAGGCTTTAAGGGCTTGCCCGGTGACCTCGCTGCTGTCGTTGCCCATTAAATACAAATAGAGCGGCAAGCGATCTTCCGGTGTGCTGAGTACATTAGGGTCTTCTGCTGGGTAAGCATCTTTGCGCATATTTGTGCGGGTAGCCCCTGGGTCAATACTGTTGACGCGGATTTGGCTTGTTTGACGTAATTCGTCCGCTAAGACTTGCATCAAGCCCTCATTAGCGAACTTACTAACCGCATAAGCGCCCCAGTAGGCGCGGCCCTTGCGTCCGACGCTTGAGGAGGTGAAGATCACGCTCGCACTCGGTGCAGCCTGTAGTGCGGGTAATAACTCCTTCGTTAAAGCAAACGCCGCATTAACGTTCACTTGCATGACTTGCATCCATTCTTCATAAGGAAAGAACTGAATAGGGGAGCGTGGCCCTAAGCGGGCGGCATTATGCAAGATTCCATCTAGTTTGCCGAATTGCTCCAAGACGTTTTCACCTAATACCTTAAAGTCTTGTTCGCTAGCGTGCTGCAAATCCATAGGATGAATGATGGGCTCTGGGTAGTTAGCCGCAACGATCTCGTCATACAACTCCTCGAGTTTGCTTGTGGTGCGCCCTAAGAGAATGACAGTAGCGCCATGCTGGGCATAGGCTTTTGCGACGGCCTTGCCTATGCCGTCTCCTGCGCCACTAACGAGGATGGTTTTATCTTTGAGTAGATCGATGGGGGCGTTGTAGGATTCCATAAACTATTCCAATTAATATCTAAAGGTAAGTGTGACGCCGCTTGTTAGATCAAGCACTGCTGAATTTGTTGTACATGATCTACGATTAGATCTGCTCCCCAGGTATCGACGTGAGGGGCCGCGGGTAAATAGCCATAAGTGACCGCAATTGTGTACATCCCTGCTGCATTTCCCGCTTCAATATCGCGCGGGTGGTCACCGACATAAACAACATTCTCGGGTGATAGGCCCAGCTGTGTACAGGCTAATAATAAAGGCTCGGGATGGGGTTTCGTATGAATGACATCGTCCGGACAAATTAAGCTCGAACAACGCTCTAATAGTTGCAGTTTGTTCAGTAAAGGGCGGCTATACAGTTGTGGCTTATTAGTCACAACTCCCCATTTGATTGCGTTGTTTTCCATGTGTGTCAGTAGAGCATCCATACCAGGGTACAGCGTGGCCTGTGTGTTCTCGATACGCTGTAGGTAAAGCCCGAGGAGGGTGTCCAGATGGTTTTGAAATTGCGGGTCGTCAGCTTCAAATCCAAACGCGAGTGAGACCAATGCACGGGCGCCATTGGACACTGTTTGATGGACGGCCTCATAAGGAATGGGGGCTATTCCAGCGGCACGGGTCATATCATCGAGTACCGCGGTAAAATCCGCCGCAGTGTCCAAAAGAGTCCCATCTAAATCGAAAAGCATGGCCTTCAATGGGGCAGGGAATGATGCGCTCATATGTCCTCTGCGGCAGTAAAATGCCCCATGTAATTCACATCGACATTGGCTTCTAAAGAATAGCGTTTAGTTAATGGGTTATAGGCTAAACCGACAAGTTCGCCAGCGCTTAACTCGCAGGCCCTAGTCCACGATAACAATTCAGAAGGTTTAATGAATTTCGCATAATCGTGAGTCCCTTTGGGCAATAAATTAAGCACATACTCGGCTCCTAATATTACAAACACGTAGGCTTTTGGATTGCGATTAATGGTGGAGAAAAACAATTGGCCGCCGGGTTTAACTAGGGCAGCGCAGGCACGCACAATTGCTTCGGGGTCCGGCACATGCTCTAGCATTTCTAGACACGTTACGACATCGAAGCTTGCCGGTTCGCGCGCCGCCATTGCCTCGGCTGCGATTTTTTCATAGCGAATATCGAGCCCGCTTTCTAACTGATGTAGTTTGGCTACTGATAACGAGGCGTCGGCAAGATCGATTGCGGTAACCTGTGCGCCTTGCTGGGCCATGGCCTCGCTTAGAATGCCGCCTCCACAGCCAATATCGATGACGCGCTTGCCCGCCAGGTTCACCTTGCTGCTGATAAAACCCATGCGTAGCGGGTTGATTTCGTGCAAAGGTTTGAACTCACTGTTTGGGTCCCACCAGCGCGAAGCTAGGGCCTCAAATTTGTGAATTTCTGCTGCATCGTGATTGTTGAACTCTTCATTTGTGTTTGCGCTGTTCATGCGATTTCCTTCACCCTAAATGGCGAGCGGTCGATTGTATTTTTTGTTGCCAGCTGTGCACATTGGCGCGCAAAGCCTCGATATCGATGGTGGTGAGTTGGCCTGAATCCACGAGTAGCTTACCGGCCACCCAAACATGGCTAACTTGCGTCGAATTGGTACTGTAAACCAAGTGGGATAAAGGATTATAGGTTGGAATTGCGTTGAGCGTATCAAGTCTAACCGCGATCATATCGGCAAATTTGCCCGGTTCGAGAGTGCCGATATCAGCCTCAAGCCCCATTGCTTTCGCGCCATTGATTGTTGCCATGCGCAGAGCCTGTGCAGCGGGCATTGCAGCAGCATCCTGCGCAACTGCTTTGGCCAATAGTGCTGCCGTTTGCATTTCTCCGAACATATCCAAATCGTTGTTGCTGGCGGCGCCATCGGTGCCGAGCGCGACATTGATTCCGGCATCGAGCAACTGCGCGACAGGGCAGAAGCCACTGGCCAGTTTTAAGTTGGACTCTGGGCAGTGAGCGATACTAGCCCCGTTTTCGACTAAGGCTTTAGTGTCCTCCTCATTCATCTGGGTCGCGTGGACGCAAATAAGCCGAGGAGAAATCATTCCTAAATCCGCTAAACGTTGAATAGGGCGTTTGCCGGTTGCTGCCAGAGCATCACTGACCTCTTGGGCAGTCTCGTGCACATGCATGTGGATCGGGATGTCTAACTCTTCAGCAAACGTCGCAATCTTCAGCAACGGAGCGTCAGATACCGTATAAGGCGCGTGCGGGCCGAAGGCGATACTGATTAACGGATGGTGTCTGTAAACATCGTTTAGGTCAGTGGCTTTGCGGATATAGTCCTCAGGCCCATCGCCCCATGCAGTAGGGAAGTCGATCACTGGACAGGCCAGTTGTGCGCGCATGCCGATCTCAGCCGCAGCTCGAGCCGCTTGATTGGGAAAGAAGTACATGTCGGCAAAGCAGGTGGTTCCGGAAAGTAGCATTTCTGCTATCGCCAATTGGGTGCCGTGATAAACGAATTCTTCACCAACCCAATCGGACTCCATAGGCCAGATGTAGTCTTCTAGCCAAGATTGTAGGGGGAGGTCGTCGGCTGCGCCACGCAAAAGGCTCATGGCGGCGTGCCCGTGTGTATTAACCATGCCGGGCATCAGAATATGCTGCATCAGCGAGAATTCTTGCTCGGCTTTGTAGCGCGCAGAGGCTTGCTCGCTAGGAATGATCTCTACGATGCGTTGTTGTTTAACGACGAGGCAATGTTCTTCGAGCAAGGCTTGGGTATCGTCTGCCGTTAGTATCCAGCGGGCGTGTACCAATAAATCGACAGACTCGGGGGTTGTTGGCAGCACAACAAGGCTCCTTAGCGGTTCTAAAGGGTCGCGATTATAGCGAAACTGTAGCGAAATAGCCCGTTTTCACGCGGTGTCACAGCGCGTCGATCAGTAGGCATAAAAAAACATGGATAACAGGGTTTAAGTGCCTGAATTAGTGTCGGTTAGCCATTACTTTGTGTTAACATTACGCACTTTTGCGAAGAGCGATTCTTGCCTTAAGAATGGCGGGTGTTATCGCCTTGTGCCCCAGTGATTGGCGCAACGTGTGAAAGTCTTAGATTGTTAGGATTGCATGGCTCGAATGCTGTTGTAGTTAGCGTAATTAGCCAATGGCATTGCAGGTGTCTGTGTCGTTGAGGGATTAGAGTTTTATGTCTGAATTTGCAAAACAAGTATCGCCGGTATCACTCGAAAGCGAGATGCGTGAGTCTTATCTTGCCTACGCGATGAGTGTCATTGTGGGCAGGGCACTGCCCGATGTGCGTGATGGGCTCAAGCCGGTTCATAGGCGCGTACTGTTTGCCATGAATGTCCTTTCCAACGATTGGAACAAACCCTATAAAAAGTCGGCTCGTGTGGTCGGTGATGTTATCGGTAAATATCACCCACATGGTGATAGCGCCGTGTACGACACTATCGTGCGTATGGCACAGGACTTCTCTCTACGTTACACCCTCGTCGATGGCCAAGGTAACTTCGGTTCGGTCGATGGCGATGCGGCGGCTGCCATGCGCTATACAGAAATCCGCATGGCCAAGATCGCCCATGATTTGATGGCTGACCTCGACAAAGAAACTGTCGACTTTTCTGACAACTACGATGGTACGGAGCAGATCCCTGATGTGTTCCCAACCCAAGTGCCAAACCTACTCATTAATGGTTCCTCAGGTATCGCTGTGGGTATGGCAACGAATATCCCGCCTCATAACCTGCGCGAAGTGGTTGATGCCTGTGTAGCGCTCTTGGACAACGAGCACATCAGTGTTGATGAACTCATGGAGCATATCCACGGGCCCGATTTCCCAACCGCCGGCATTATTAATGGCCGAGCAGGGATTGTAGAAGCCTATAAAACGGGTCGTGGCCGCATCTATATGCGTGCGCGCGCTGACATTATCGAAGACGCAAAAACTGGCCGTCACACCATCATCGTGACTGAGATTCCTTACCAGTTAAACAAAGCAAGACTCATTGAGCGCATTGCTGAATTGGTCAAAGAAAAGAAAATAGAAGGGATTACTGAGCTGCGCGATGAGTCTGACAAAGACGGTATGCGGATCGTGATCGAGCTGCGACGCGGTGAGGTAGGAGAGGTTGTTCTCAATAACCTCTATGCCCAAACACAAATGCAGTCAGTGTTTGGTATCAATATGGTGGCTTTGGTCGATGGTCAGCCAAAGCTATTGAATTTAAAAGAAATTATCGAATGCTTTATTCGTCATCGCCGTGAGGTGGTCACACGTAGAACCGTTTATTTGCTGCGTAAGGCACGTGAAAAAGGCCATATTTTAGAAGGCTTGGCTGTCGCTTTGGCAGATATCGATGCCGTAATTGCTTTGATTAAAGAGTCGCCAACTAGTGCTGACGCTAAAGAGAAATTACTAGCACGCTCCTGGCAGTCCAGTAGCGTATTACAGCTGCTAGGTGATGCGGGTGCTGATGCTTGTCGTCCAGAAGACTTGCCTGAAGAATATGGCATGCGCGGTGATGAGTACTACCTAACACCGGTACAAGCGCAAGCAATTTTGGATTTGCGTTTGCACCGCCTTACAGGTCTTGAGCAAGAAAAACTCATCAATGATTACCAAGAGCTTCTGCGTCAAATAAGCGACTATCTCGACATATTGGCTAGTGATGAACGCCTATTCTCAGTAGTTCGTGAAGAGTTAGCCGCCGTGCGTGAAAATTATGGCGATGACCGTCGTACAGAGATCACCACCTCACAGCTCGATCTTTCTATGGAAGACTTGATTACTGAAGAAGACCGCGTTGTGACGATTTCGCGCAGCGGCTATGCCAAGTCTCAGCCGCTTGCGGACTATCAAGCACAGCGTCGTGGCGGCATGGGTAAAGCCGCCGCTTCGGTAAAAGATGAAGATGTTGTCGAGCATCTATTGATTTCTAGTAGCCACGATACCTTGCTGTGTTTCACCAGCACTGGGAAGGTCTATTGGCTGCGCGTGTTCAATATTCCATTGGCAAGTCGCACCTCGCGTGGCAAGCCAATCGTCAATATCCTGCCTTTAGAAGACGGTGAGCACATCACAAGTATGCTGCCGATTAGAGAGTACACCGAAGGCTACTTCATCTTCATGGCCACCTCGATGGGGACTGTGAAGAAAACGCCATTGACCAACTTCTCTCGCCAACGCAGCGTCGGCTTGCGAGCCATTGAACTGGACGAAGGCGATCGTTTGATCGGCACCGCGCTGACCAACGGTGAGCGTGAAATCATGTTGTTTAGCAGTAGTGGCAAGACTATTCGCTTTAAAGAGAGTGATGTGCGTCAGATGGGCCGAACGGCACGAGGCGTGCGCGGTATTCGTTTGGCCGAAGGCCATGAAATGATTTCCTTGATCATTCCTGAAGAGGGCAAACAAGTTCTAACAGTGAGTGAGAATGGCTACGGTAAGCGTACGGCAACCGAAGACTTCCCTACTTACGGCCGTGGCGGACAGGGTGTAATCGGGATGCAGGCGAGTGAGCGAAACGGCAGTCTTGTCGGTGCGACGCAAGTGGCCGATGGCGATGAAATTATGTTGATCTCAGATCGCGGCACCTTGGTGCGTACTCGTGTCGATGAGGTATCAATTCTTAGCCGTAATACCCAAGGGGTAAGGCTCATCAAGCTTAAAGCCGATGAAAAATTAGTCGGTTTGGAGCGCGTTGACGAACCCGAAGAGACTGATTTGCCTGAAGATGAGTCCGAGGCAGTAGAGCAAGCTGCGGATTCAAATGACACAGCGCAAGATTCCTCTAACGAATAAGGCATAGACTGATCCCTTGCCTTAGTCATTTTTGTCGAGAAAATGCTTTTGTCTGATTCTGTGCAAAACGAACCCCCTGAAAACGCCAGTGTCGCGTTTTTAGGGCCTTTAGGGACCTTCACCCACGCAGCTGTCGACCAACACTTTGGCGCAGATGTTGACAAACATAGCCTAAGCACGATCAATGATGTCTTCTTGCAGGTGGAGTCAGGTGCGGCGCGTTATGGCGTTGTTCCTGTAGAGAACTCTACAGAGGGGGCGGTCAACAATACCCAAGATTGTCTCATCGATACCTCTGCGCAGATCGTAGCCGAGGTCGTCATTCCTATTGCGCAAAACTTCATGCTGCAAGCAGGCAGTAATCTTGAGCACATCACCCGGATCGTGTCACACCGGCAATCCCTAGCACAATGTCGTCGCTGGTTATCTGAGCATTGCCCCAATACGCCAATTGAGGAAGTATCCAGTAACGCTGAGGCGGCACGATTGGCGGCAGAAGACCCTCATACTGCGGCCATTGCTGGAGAGCGCGCGGCGCAGTTATATGGTCTAGAGTTGCGTTATAAGGCAATTCAAGACCAACAAAGTAATTGCACTCGGTTTTTGGTATTAGCCAATGAAACGGTTGCACCTACAGGGCATGATAAAAGCTCGATTTTGGTTTATACCGCGAATAAGCCTGGGGCACTGTTTCGCATACTTGAACCCTTTAATACCTACCAAGTCAGTTTGACAAAAATTGAGACACGCCCTGCGCCCGATAGTGTTTGGGCCTATGTGTTTTTCATCGATTTTGAGGGGCATGTGCAAGATCGTAGCGTCCAGCAAGTGCTCGAACAACTTAAGGAGCGAACCGTTAAAATTAAGCAATTAGGTTCTTACCCAATGGCGCAGGTGCCAGCATGATGGCGTTAGCACAAAAGAGCATTCTCATTGTAGGCCTGGGCCTCATCGGAGGCTCCGTCGCTCGAGGCTTGCGAGCAAATGGCTTTGTTGGCCAGATAATGGCATGCGGCCGCGATGCTGTGCCGCTGCGCAAGGCCCAAAGCGAAGGTGTGATAGATCAATGGTCCACGCAATTACACGAGATTGCCCCAAAGGCTGACTTAATCTTGCTCGCAGTTCCTACGCTGAGTATGCGTGCACTGCTGCAAATATTAAAAGAGGTGGTGAGGGATGAAACGATCATCACCGATGCGGCAAGTGTTAAAGGCAGTGTATTAGCAGATCTGCGCGCCGTATGGGGGCATATTCCTAGGAATTTTGTGTTGGGGCACCCAATTGCGGGGTCTGAGCGCAGTGGCTATGACGCCTCCACTATCGACCTCTATCAACATCGACGCGTTATCATTACGCCGGTACCTGAGACTGCGCCCGATGCTGTGCACGTAGTGACGAAGTTATGGGAAGGGCTAGGCGCACAAGTCAGTGAAATGAGTGTAGCCGACCATGACGCAGTTCTAGCAGCCACTAGTCATTTGCCCCATTTGCTCGCTTTTTCCTTGGTAAATACCTTAAATGCGCAGAATAAAATCGATGATATTTTCCGCTTTGCAGCGGGAGGTTTTGCCGGTTTTACTCGTATTGCGGGCAGTGATCCTGTGATGTGGCGCGATATTTTCCTAGCAAATGGTGAGGCAACCGTCGAAGTGCTAGATGCCTATATGCAGGAATTATCCAGGATGCGACAAGCATTGCTTGCCAAGGATGCACAGGTCTTGGAGTCGGCCTTTGAAAATGCGAAATCGGCACGAAATCACTTCATTGAGAATCATTTCTCCAAGAATCTAAGCGCAAAGGCAGAAACTGTCGTTCCGGTTTTGACAATTGATGGCCCAGGGGGCTCTGGGAAAGGGACAATTAGCGCGAAAGTCGCAGCGACATTGGGGTGGCACTACCTTGATAGCGGCGCTTTGTACCGAATTTTAGGGGTCGCCGCACAGCGTGCAGGCGTCAGCACAAGCGATGAGGCAGCGCTTTTGGCGCTAGTTGATCACTTGGCAATACGCTTTGGCATTGAGGATGGCTCTGTGTGGTTAGGAGACGAAGAGGTCTCTGGGGCTATTCGGCATGAGGATGCAGGCGCTTTGGCCTCGGAAGTGGCTGTAAACCCAATGGTAAGAGCCGCTTTGCTTGACCGGCAACTGCAATTCCGTCAATCTCCGGGTCTTGTGGCCGATGGGCGAGACATGGGGACAGTGGTGTTCCCCGATGCGGCAATTAAAGTATTTCTTACTGCAAGCGCTCAGGAGCGTGCAAATAGACGTTATAAGCAGTTGATTGCTAAGGGGAATGATGTTAATCTCTCCGCCCTTTTTCTAGATATCCAAGCCCGAGATGAGCGTGATAGTCAACGCGCAGTCTCGCCATTGAAACCTGCAGAAGATGCGATAGTGGTCGATACCACTGCAATGAGCATCGAGCAAGTTGTGGAAAAAGTGCTCGATCTCGTTCGTGAGAAAATAGATATCGCTAGTAATTGATCAATCGTTTTAAATGCGCTGTTTCCGAGTTTACCAGCCTAGATCGGAGACGGCGTTTTTAGTAATAGACCCGTGCGTGCTGGAGCGCGGTTAATGTTGAATTTACAGGACTTAAGATGAGTGAAAGTTTCGCTGAATTATTTGAACAAAGTTTAAACGATATCGATATGACTCCAGGTGCAATCGTCACCGGTGTTGTAATCGCAATCGACTCGGACTGGGTAACAGTCCACGCCGGATTGAAGTCCGAAGGTGTTATTCCACGTAACCAATTCCTAGAGGAAGATGGTTCTTTCGCATTGGTAGTTGGCGATTCAGTGAAAGTGGCACTTGAAACTGTTGAAGACGGTTTCGGTGAGACTCGTCTGTCACGCGAGAAGGCAAAACGTGCCGAGTCGTGGATGGATCTGGAAGCAGCATTTGAGAAAAATGAAGTCGTTATGGGTGTTATCAACGGTAAGGTCAAAGGCGGCTTTACAGTAGATCTAAACAACATCCGTGCGTTCTTGCCAGGCTCTTTGGTTGACGTTCGTCCGATCCGTGACACAACGCACCTTGAAGGCCAGGAACTAGAATTTAAACTGATCAAACTCGATCAGAAGCGCAACAACGTTGTTGTATCTCGTCGTGCAGTGCTTGAAGCAGTTAGCACTGAAGAGCGTGATGAGTTGCTAGCACAGTTGCAAGAAGGCATGTCTGTTAAAGGTGTTGTTAAGAACCTTACTGACTACGGTGCTTTCGTTGACTTGGGCGGCGTAGATGGCCTGTTGCATATCACTGATATGTCTTGGAAGCGCATCAAGCACCCAAGCGAAATCGTCAATGTTGGCGATGAGATTCAAGTTAAAATCCTTAAGTATGACCGCGAGCGTAACCGTGTATCTCTAGGCCTCAAGCAATTGGGCGAAGATCCATGGGTGGCAATCAAGGCGCGTTACCCAGAGAAGTCTATCGTGAAAGCGACTGTGACTAATCTGACTGACTACGGTTGTTTCGCAGAGTTGGAGCAAGGCGTTGAAGGTTTGGTACACGTTTCTGAAATGGATTGGACAAACAAAAACGTTCACCCATCTAAAGTGGTACAACTGGGTGATGTTGTAGACGTGATGATCCTAGATATCGACGAAGAACGTCGTCGTATCTCTTTGGGCATCAAGCAGTGCTACCAGAATCCATGGGATCGTTTTGCAGAAGCATTCAAGAAAGGCGACAAGATCAGCGGCAGCATCAAGTCTATCACTGACTTCGGTATCTTCATCGGTCTTGAAGGCAACATCGATGGTCTTGTGCACTTGTCCGATATTTCTTGGGACGAGCCAGGCGAAGAAGCGGTACGTGAATACAAGAAAGGCGACGAGATCGAAACAGTTATTCTGTCTATCGACTCCGAGCGTGAGCGTATCTCTCTTGGTATCAAGCAGTTGTCTGATGACCCATTCGTCAGCTACGTTGGTGAGTTCGAGAAAGGCAGCATCGTGAACGGCGTAGTAGCCTCTGTTGAAGCGAAATCTGCAATGATCACGTTGAAAGACGGCGTTGAAGGCATGCTACGCGCTTCAGAAATTAGCCGTGACAAGGTCGAAGATGCTCGTAACGCGCTGAAAGAAGGCGATGAAGTTACAGTTAAAGTCGTTAGTGTTGATCGTAAGAGCAGAGTGCTTGGCCTCTCTATCAAAGCGATTGAAATTGATGATGAGAAGTCTGCGATTCAAGATCACAAAAACCAGGAGCCAAGTGCGGCGACACCAACAACGATTGGTGACCTGATTAAAGCAGAGATGGACAAGAAGTAATCTCTTGCACAGTGTGACTGATAGCAGTGTTGTCTACAGATCGCGGCGTAATTTACAAGGAATAGGCCATGACTAAGTCTGAACTTATTGATCGAATTGCAGGAAAACAAAGTCAACTCTCATCGAAGGATGTGGAGTTGTCAGTGAAGGCAATTATTGAATATATGTCTCAGGTATTGTCCGAAGGTGGTCGTATTGAAATACGGGGCTTCGGTAGTTTTTCACTACACTACCGAGTGCCACGCATAGGGCGTAATCCCAAGACAGGCACTCCGGTGGCTCTCAGTGGAAAATATGTTCCTCATTTCAAGCCTGGTAAGGAGCTACGTGATCGCGTCAACCTCAGTCTGGAAACACATCCAAGCTAATCTTTGTAGAAAAGATTATTTTGGTAAAAAAAACGGCGAACCCGCGAGGGTATCGCCGTTTTTTTGTTTCGGACTGCGTATAATCTATTGCTACTTTTATTGCTCATACATCTTAAGAGGGCGGTCTCATGAATAAGCTGGCGCGCATTATTGTCTGGTGTTTTATATTCATCATATTTGTCGCAAGCATTGTGTTCTCTTTTTCTAACACACAACCGGTTGCGCTCTCCTTTGGGATTGTCACACTTGCCCCCCAAGCTTTGGCTGTTTGGATAATCGCGGCGTTTGCTTTAGGTGGAGTATTAGGGTTGTTACTAGGGGCAGGCTTAGTACGCAACTTGCGGGCCAAGCTAGAGATAAAACGCCTGCGCAGTCAGGTAAGTAAATTAGAGAAGAGCTTAGCCAATGAGAGAGCAGATAAGCTTAGTGATAATAGCACCGCAATATCTTGATTCATTTTTCCTAGGAGTAGCGTTTTATGCCAAAAAGCTCATTTGATACCAAGAGGATCATTGTGGCACTGGATTATCCAGATGCCGCCCAAGCACGCTTGTTATTGGCCCAACTTGACCCAGCGCAGTGCCGAGTCAAAATTGGTAAAGAGCTTTTTACACGTAGTGGCCCTAGCTTTGTAGAAGAAGTCATCGCCTTAGGTTTCGATGTCTTCTTAGATATGAAATATCATGACATTCCTAATACGGTCGCTAAAGCCGTGTTAGCAGCTGCTGAGCTAGGTGTGTGGATGGTGAATGTTCATGCCAGTGGAGGCAGTGAAATGATGCAGGCAGCCGCAGAGGCGGTGCGCAGTGCCAAACACCAACCATTGTTGATCGCAGTGACAGTGCTAACCAGCATGTCCGCACAAGACCTTGCCGAGATTGGTCTGCAGGCATCACCGCAAGAGCAAGTACAGCGTCTTGCCGCTTTGGCAAAGCGTAGTGGTATGGATGGAGTCGTATGTTCGGCACAAGAGGTGTCGGCACTCAGTGAAAATCTGGGCAGCGACTTTGTTTTGGTCACCCCAGGTATTCGTCCAGAAGGGGATTCTGCAGATGATCAAAAGCGCATTGTGACACCATCGGCCGCGTTGCAAGCGGGCAGTCATTACTTGGTCATCGGGCGACCAATTACTAAAGATGCTAACCCAAGAGAGAAACTCAACACTATTTTCCAGAAAATTCATGGCGATTTTGGTGATCTTTGCTAGATTCATTAATGTAGCCCCCGTGGCTGCATGAATCGACAATCCCAAAGACTATGAAAGGAAACAATCATGAAAAGGATTTTCTGTTGTGTTGCTATTATTTTTTCAAGTTTGATCGCGTTCAATGTGCCAGTGTTGGCGCAAGAGGATGATGAAGTCACGCAGATGCTTGCTGCAAAGTCGCAAGTGGATATCAATTCGGCCGATGCCGCTACGCTAGCGCTTGCTTTGGACGGTGTGGGGATGTCCAAGGCGGAAGATATCGTTGCTCACCGCGAGGAGTTTGGTGAGTTCAAGAGCGTTGATGACTTGGAGCAGGTACGCGGAATTGGTCCTGCTACCATTGCCCGCAATCGTGACAAGATTCTAATCGTCACAAAAGAATAAACAGACTTTGTCTGTAGTAGAATGGGGCGCTCTCAGCGCCCCGTTTTACAAATTCGTGTGTTGTTAAGGTTCACTATGCTCGCTGCGTTTCTGATTATTCCTGTATTTCTATTATCCTTGCTGCTCATGGCCGCAATGCTTAATTTTGCACACAGGGCGCAGTTGGTTGCCATTCCCACCGCGCGTAGTTCACACACCGTCATCACTCCGGTCGGGGGAGGTGTGGCAATCGTCTTTGCCTATTTGCTCGGTATCGCATTATTAGCTTTGCAAGGGGGCTTGGGTTTTTTTGAGTTACTTGCCCTGAGTATGAGCCTGCCTGTTGCCGTGGCAGGCTTTATCGACGATCGAAGTGATCTTCATCACCGCTTGCGTCTGCTAATTCAGGCATCCTCTGTGGTGTTGGCCTTGCTATTTTTAGGGCCGTTGCCTGAATTGACATTCGGGGGTGTTGCATTGGATGGGCTGCTGCTGGGAGTTGTTCTAGCACCGCTTTGTCTTTTGTGGCTGACCAATCTTTACAATTTTATGGATGGAATCGACGGGCTGGCAGGCACTCAAACCGGCTTTGTCAGTTTGGTGGCCGCCGCACTATTGGCGAGTAATGCCGATTATCCACTAGCGCTGCTGTGTTTGTTTATATTTGCAGGCAGCGTCGCGTTTACAGTTTGGAACTGGCCTCAGGCACGGATTTTCATGGGGGATGTAGGTAGCGGATTCGCGGGCATGAGCCTAGGCCTAGTCGCCTTGCTTGCCCATATTCACGCAACGATGAGCCTCTGGAGTTGGTTCATTCTATTGGCAGTATTTGTAGTGGATGCAAGTACCACATTGTTAAGAAGAGTGTTAGCGGGGCAGCCTTGGGCGCATGCTCACAGGCAGCATGCCTATCAACATATGGCAAATTGCCCGAATGGTCACAAAATTGTCTCAATAGCTGTGTTACTAATAAATGTTATCTACTTGCTGCCTTTGGCTTTTTACGCAGGTAAACACCCCGAATATGGGGTATATTTTACATTGCTTGCCGTTGTACCTTTGACGGTGTTAGCCATTCTTTGCGGAGCAGGCAAAGAAACAGAAGGCCGATTGACGATATGGGTGCATGCAAAATTGCGCTAATGTCCCGCGGCCTCGCCTTTGAGGATAGTGTATGAACTTGTATACAGTACCGCTGTCGCGAACTGTTAAACAGATGCTAATGATGTTGGCCGACTGCGTGATGCTCGGTCTAGCGCTATGGCTATCGTTTGCGTTACTGGGTATGGAGTTTTTTGCAGTCAATGAAGGGGTGACCTTCTATTTCGCGTTGGCCAATATCGCCAGCGTCATCGTCTTCCTGCGTATCGGCTTGTATCGGGCCATCCTTTTGTATATGGGTTTGCAATCCGGTTTCATCGTTCTGCAGGGCGTGACAATCTCGACCGGCCTTTTAGTTGCCACCTCTTATTTCTTTTTGCCTTCAGCAAGCTATGACAATGCCATTTTCCCAATCTATTGGATGATTTCCCTGCTATTTGTAGGGGGGAGTCGATTTGTCGCCAAGGTGGCATTACAGAACCTGATTCAAAATTTTCGCCCTAAGGAGCCTGTGATAATTTACGGAGCCGGTAGTTCGGGCATGCAATTGGTGGCTGCGTTACAAAATGGCGATCAATACCTGCCAGTGGCCTTCGTCGATGACAGTCGCAGCCTTATTGGCAGTACGGTGCACGGCATCCGTGTATATAGCCCTGGTGCATTATTAGATTTGGTAGAGAACTTTTCTGTTCGACAAATACTTCTCGCCATCCCCTCTGCAACTCATGTTGAACGTAAAGAGATCCTCAATCGCCTTGAGCATTTGCCTGTGCACGTTAAAACAGTACCTGATCTTTTCGATATGGTATCGGGCAAGGTGGGGGTTGATGAAATACGTGATATTGATATTGAAGATTTGTTGGGCCGCGACATCGTGCCGCCTAACCCTAAGCTGCTTGGGGCCTGTATTACTGGTCGCTCGGTCATGGTTACTGGCGCTGCGGGTTCTATTGGCTCGGAGCTTTGTCGGCAAATTCTTTTATTAAAACCCTCGCGTCTAGTATTACTGGATAGTTTCGAATATGGCCTTTATACCGTCGAGAATGAATTGCTAGAGACAAAGGCTAGCATCGAAGGCGGAGAACACATTGAACTTATCGCGCTGCTAGGCAATGTCGGAAATCCGCAGCTGATGGAGCACGCGATGCGACGCTTTGCGGTCAATACGGTTTATCACGTGGCCGCCTATAAACAGGTACCGATGGTAGAGAGCAATATCATCGAGGGCGTGCAAAATAATATTTTTGGCACCTTAACCTCAGCGCAAGCGGCTGAGAAAACTGGCGTGACCCATTTCGTTTTGATTTCCACAGATAAAGCAGTTCGGCCTACCAATTTCATGGGGGCAACCAAGCGTTTCGCTGAGCAAGTCTTGCAAGCAATGGCTTACAACAAGAGCAAAACCTGTTTCAGTATGGTGCGCTTCGGTAATGTGCTTGGCTCCTCCGGTTCGGTTGTGCCTTTGTTTAGGCGGCAGATAAGTCTAGGGGGGCCGGTAACGGTCACTCATCCAGAGGTCACTCGCTATTTTATGACTGTGCAAGAAGCAGCGCAGCTAGTGATTCAGGCCGGTTCGATGGCCACCGGTGGAGATGTCTTTGTGCTCGATATGAACGAGCCTATCAAGATTGTCGATCTGGCCAAGAAAATGGTCCACCTCATGGGCTATGACGTTAAAGATGAAAACTCCTACAAAGGCGATATCGCAATCGAGTACACAGGGCTGCGTGCAGGTGAAAAGCTCTATGAGGAATTATTGATAGGAGAGTCAGTGACAGGTACTGAGCATCCGAAGATTATGCGTGCAGAGGAAGAAGCGCTTAGTTTGCCTGAGCTGGAGGCGCTGATTGGTCGTTTGCAGGTGGCTTGTAAACGCTTAGATTTGAATCAGATTCGTGAAATTCTAATGGCCGCTGTAGATGGTTTTGAGCCCAAAGAAGGGGCGACTGACCCGCTGTGGCATTATGAAGTCAGTGCCACTGAGGACAAGATAGAAAAACTTGATGCCGATGGCAAAGTGACGACTCTGTATAAATAGCCCTGCAACACCGCAATGATGTAGCAGGGCTGCATGATTACTCGCGTGTCATCGAGATAATGACAACATCATCATTTGGCACATCTTGATGCATGCCGCGATTGCCAGTTGGCACGTCGGCAATATCATCTACCACATCCATTCCTTCGACCACTTCACCAAATACGGCATAACCGAAGCCGCGAGGTGTTTCATTCGTGTGGTTAAGAAAGTCGTTGTTGACTAAGTTGATGAAGAATTGGCTAGTGGCGCTGTCCACGACTTGCGTACGGGCCATCGCGAGTGTGCCGCGATCGTTTTTCAACTCTGCAGTTGCTTCGTTTTTGATCTGCTCTAAAGTTGGTTTTTGCATCATGTCGGGTGTGAAGCCGCCACCTTGTGCCATAAATCCTGGGATGACGCGGTGAAAGATCAAACCATCATAAAAATTGCTGTCAACATAACGCAGGAAATTCGCCACGGTAATAGGGGCTTTGTCGGCCCATAGTTCGATTTTCACAGTGCCCTTATTTGTTTCCATGACGACAATAGGGTTAGCGTTGTCAGCGGCGAATGAGAGGCTGCTAAGGCTAAAGACGAGGGCGAGTAGTAGTGTGCGCATGCGTTTATTTTCTCCTGTGGAGGATGATTAGTGTTGGCGTACTATACCTGATTGCGCGGCAGTGGATAAGTCTTGCAAAGATTTGACCCGCAATAGCAGCGACAAGCCAGTACAGCATAGTGTGTATTGGCTTAATGGGGTATTAACAGATTTTGAGTGCAAAGAAGAGGGGTTTGCGAGCCAGAAATTTGGCTGCCCAACCTGGGCTCGAACCAGGAACCAAGTGATTAACAGTCACCTACTCTACCATTGAGCTATTGGGCAGTGAATCGAAGATATGTGGATGTCTTCAAAGCGTGCGTATACTAATCACAAAGCTTACGGTGGTCAACCCCTTATCGACTTGAGTCAGTCACTTTCTAATCCTGCTATAATATTCGGCTGAAATTTCTACTCACGCCAATGCGGAATTGCAGTTCATGGATACTCCTTTCAAGATTCACTCCCGCTTCAAGCCAGCAGGTGATCAGCCTAATGCGATCGAATCACTAATCGATGGTCTTGATAGTGGCTTGGCGGCGCAGACGCTATTGGGCGTGACTGGCTCGGGCAAGACCTTCACGATTGCCAATGTCATCGAACGCACTCAAAGGCCAGCGTTGGTCATGGCGCCGAATAAGACCCTGGCGGCGCAACTGTATGGCGAGTTTAAGGAGTTTTTCCCGGACAACGCCGTAGAATATTTCGTCTCTTACTATGACTACTATCAGCCTGAAGCTTATGTGCCATCCTCAGACTTGTTTATAGAAAAAGATTCGTCGGTCAATGAGCATATCGAGCAAATGCGTTTGTCGGCGACCAAAGCCTTGCTTGAACGCCAAGATGTCATTGTCGTGGCGACGGTATCGGCTATTTATGGTCTAGGCGACCCAAAGTCTTATTTGCAGATGGTGCTGCATTTGGATCGTGGCGATAAGGTCGATCAACGCAGCATATTGCGCCGATTGGCGGAGCTGCAGTACACGCGCAATGACATGGAATTGCAGCGTGCGACCTATCGGGTGCGTGGTGATGTCATTGACATCTATCCTGCCGAGTCTGATAAACACGCGATTCGCATCGAGTTGTTCGATGATGAAATCGAGTCCTTGTCGTACTTCGACCCACTGACTGGCGCATTGATTAAAAAAGTGCCTAGGCTCACAGTTTTTCCTAAATCCCATTATGTGACGCCAAGGCAGACGATGGTTGACGCCATGGATCAAATAAAATTGGAGCTCAATGAGCGCCTGAAACAACTGGAGGAAAATCATCAGTTGGTGGAGGCGCAGCGCTTATCACAGCGAACCAAATTCGACTTAGAGATGATCGCCGAATTAGGCTACTGCACTGGTATTGAGAATTACTCGCGCTATCTCTCTGGGCGTGGAGCAGGGCAGCCGCCACCCACCTTGTATGATTATCTTCCTAAGAATGCTTTGGTGATCGCCGATGAGTCGCACGTCTCTATCCCTCAATTAGGGGCGATGTATAAGGGCGATCGCTCACGCAAAGAGACACTGGTGCAGTATGGGTTTCGCTTGCCCTCCGCGCTCGATAATAGACCGCTACGTTTTGAAGAGTGGGAGCAACTTACCCCACAAATCATCTACGTCTCTGCAACCCCTGGCCCCTACGAAGATGCTCATGCTGGGCAATTGGTTCGACAAGTCGTCCGGCCCACCGGTTTGCTCGATCCCGAGCTAGAAATACGGCCTGCAAGCTCGCAAGTCGACGATCTTTTGTCCCAGATTCGTGAAGTGACGGCGCGGCAAGAGCGCGTGTTAGTGACCGTGCTGACAAAGCGTATGGCAGAGGACTTAACGGATTATCTGGGAGAGCACGATGTGCGGGTGCGTTATCTGCATTCGGATATCGATACGGTAGAGCGCTCTGAGATTATTCGTGATTTACGCTTAGGCAATTTCGATGTTTTGGTGGGTATCAACTTATTAAGAGAGGGCTTGGATATTCCAGAGGTATCGCTCGTAGCGATATTAGACGCAGACAAAGAGGGTTTCTTGCGTTCCGAACGCTCGTTGATCCAAACCATTGGCCGTGCCGCTCGTAATTTAAAAGGGCGTGCCATTCTTTATGCCGATAGGATTACAGGGTCTATGGAGCGAGCGATTGCCGAGTCGGAAAAACGTCGACAAGTTCAGATCGAGCACAATAAGCTGAACAATATCACTCCGATGGGGGTTAGTAAGCGGATTGCCGATGTGATGGAAGGGGCTTATGGTGCCGCTAGCGAAGCGAAGAGTAATAAACGCACGAAGGCAGGGGATAAGCGCGGGGCCGATGAGCAAGATGTTGCGAAAATGGATGCTAAGACCTTGACTAAAGAGATCGCCAAGCTCGAAACACGCATGTATGAGCTCGCCCGTAATTTAGATTTTGAAGAGGCTGCTGCGGCGCGCGACAGGTTGAGTGTTCTCAAAGATGCTCTTCTTAAAGCTTGATAGGGCGATAATTAGTAAAAATTTTACGAAACTCTCTTATTTTGTGGCGGCAACAGTGTGATTGTATTGTAGTTTTAAATACATGCCCCTATAATCGCACCTCTTTTGTGGAAGCCCTTTCTAGGCGCGTAGCTCAGTTGGTTAGAGCGCTACCTTGACATGGTAGAGGTCACCAGTTCGAATCTGGTCGTGCCTACCAGAATTGGCCCCACTGAAAACCTATAATCAGCCCCATCTGGAGTCAGGAACAAAGGTCCCTGACTCCTATTGTTATTGCGATTAGGAATGTTATGCCCACAGTTGTATTGCCAGACGGAAGTTCACGTGACTATGAAGGCGCGGTTAGTGTTGCAGATATTGCAGCGTCTATCGGTGCAGGCTTAGCGCGCGCTGCATTGGCAGGGCGTGTTGACGGTGAATTAGTCGATACCTCTTATGTTGTTGAAAACGACTGTGAATTGGCAATCATTACCGCACGCGATACCGATGGCCTAGAAGTGCTTCGTCACTCCTGTGCGCATTTGATGGCACAAGCGGTGCAGCGCCTATTTCCTGAGGCGCAAGTCACAGTGGGCCCAGTGGTAGAAGACGGTTTCTTCTATGACTTTGCCTATGAGCGTCCATTTACGCCTGAAGATCTCGAAAAGATCGAAGCGAAAATGCGCGAAATCGTCTCTGAAAACCTACCAGTAGAGCGTTCAGTGATGTCTCGTGATGATGCCATTGCAATGTTCGAAGGCATGGGCGAGAAGTATAAGGTCGACATCATTAAGAGTATTCCCGGAGACGAGGCTCTGTCGTTCTACCGTCAAGGCGAGTTCATCGACCTTTGTCGTGGTCCGCATGTGCCTGAGACGGGTAAGTTTAAAGCATTCAAACTAACAAGCGTTGCCGGTGCCTATTGGCGTGGTGATGCGAGTAATGAAATGCTACAGCGTGTGCATGGCACCGCTTGGGGCGACAAGAAAGACCTAGAGCAATACTTACAGCGTCTTGAAGAGGCTGAAAAGCGCGATCACCGCAAAATTGGCAAGAAGTTGTCATTGTTTCACTTCCAAGAAGAAGCGCCAGGCATGGTGTTTTGGCACCCGAAAGGCTGGGCTGTCTATCAAGTGATTCAACACTATATGCAGAAATTACAGCAAGAAAACGGCTACCAAGAGATTCGCACACCACAATTGGTCGATTATTCCTTGTGGGAGCGCTCAGGTCACGCAGACAAGTTTGCAGAGCAAATGTTCAGCGTTGAATCCGATAGCCGTCTTTATGCCATTAAGCCCATGAACTGCCCATGTCACGTACAGGTCTTTAATCAAGGCTTAAGAAGTTATCGTGATTTGCCTTTGCGTTTGGCTGAGTTCGGCTCTTGTCACCGTTATGAGCCATCAGGCAGCATGCATGGTTTGATGCGCGTTCGCAGCTTTACTCAGGACGATGGTCACATCTTCTGTCCGGAAAGTAGCATTCAAGACGAAGTAGCCATCTTCATGGAATTGCTCTTTGGCGTGTACAAAGACTTCGGTTTCGACGACATCATCCTCCGTCTGTCTACACGCCCAGAAATGCGCGTTGGCAGTGACGAGTTGTGGGATAAGTCTGAGCTCGCATTGAAGCAGGCATTAAATAGTAGTGGTTTGCCTTGGGAGCTACTTCCAGGCGAGGGTGCGTTCTACGGCCCTAAGATCGAATTTTCATTGAAAGACTGCATGGGTCGAATTCAACAGTGCGGAACGATTCAGGTCGATTTCTCAATGCCTGAGCGACTTGGTGCACAATATGTGGCTGAAGATGGCTCACGCCAAACGCCTGTAATGTTGCATCGTGCTATTCTTGGATCGTTCGAGCGCTTTATCGGTGTTTTGATCGAGCATTATGCCGGCGCGATGCCCGTTTGGTTGGCACCAGAGCAAGTCGTAATCATGAATATTACCGACAAACAGGCCGAATATTGCGAATCAGTGCAAAAAACCTTGGCAAATAAAGGCTTTAGAGCATCAGCGGACTTGAGAAACGAGAAGGTTGGCTTTAAAATCCGCGAGCACACAATCGCGAAGACGCCGTTCATGCTAGTGGCGGGCGATCGCGAAGTCGAAACAGGCAGTGTTTCTGTTCGAACTCGTGAAGGTGTCGATCTCGGAAGCATGCCAGTCGACGCTTTCGTAGAGCATTTATCAGCAGCAGTCGCTCGTTTAGGGCGAACTGAAGCAAATTAAGCCATACTATGGCGATATAGATAGTTCATTTGTAAAACTTGGGTGGCATAAGCCAAACCATTAATAGAGTTCGGAGAGAATATACAAGCGCCTATGAGGAGTAGTTCTAAGAAGCCCGTCATTAACGAGCATATAGACGCCAGCGAAGTTCGCTTGGTGTTAGCCAATGGGGATCAAGGTGGCATCGTTTCGATAGATGAAGCGAGAGCTGCGGCAGCAGAGGTCAAATTAGACCTTGTGTTGATTGCACCTGAGGCTGAGCCTCCCGTTTGTAAAATAATGGATTTTGGCAAGCATATTTTTGACTTGAAAAAGCAAAAAGTGGCCAACAAGAAAAAACAGCGCAAAACGACTGTTAAAGAGATTAAGTTTAGACCAGGGACGGAGGAAGGAGACTATCAGGTAAAACTACGCAACCTGATGCGTTTTCTTAACGATGGGGACAAGGCCAAGGTGTCATTACGATTCCGCGGTCGTGAACTTGCCCATCAACATCTTGGGCTGGAGCTAGTACGTCGAATCGGGAAGGATCTCGAGGAGTACGGCACAGTGGAACAAGAACCCAAGATGGAAGGCCGACAAATCGTAATGGTTCTGTCGCCTGTCAAAAAGAAGAAGCCGTAGTTTAAAGTCCATTGTACGTTGCCGGCGCACCGTTCACGGTGTACTGCTATACCAAGGCACACATGCAGTGGATTTTTTGTAACTACAGTTTCATAAATTAACCTTCGACTGTTTCTTATGAATTGGATTGTAAGAGACGACAAATGCGGAGTATACAATGAGCAACAAGATCAAGACCCATCGCGGTGCCGCTAAGCGGTTCAAACTCACTGCTGGTGGTTGGAAGCGTAAAAGCGCCAACAAAAGCCACATCCTCACCAAAATGACGACTAAGCGTAAGCGTCAATTAAGAGGCACGTCACTAGTTCATCCTTCTGACAAAGTCTTAATCGATCGCATGCTAGGTAAGCGTTTCTAAAACATCATTTTTTTAAGAGGATATACAGATGGCCCGAGTTAAAAGAGGCGTCACAGCACGCCGTCGTCACAAGAAAGTTCTCAAGCTTGCCAAAGGCTATTATGGTGCACGCTCGCGTGTGTATCGCGTTGCTAAACAAGCTGTAATCAAAGCAGGTCAATACGCTTATCGTGACCGTAAAGCGAAGAAGCGTGTATTCCGTGGTCTTTGGATTACTCGTATCAATGCCCAGTCACGTGCTAATGGCATGACTTACAGCCAATTGATTGCTGGTTTGAAGAAAGCCAATATTCAAGTGGATCGTCGTGTAATGGCAGACTTGGCAGTTCATGACAAAGCGGCTTTTGCTGCATTGGTCAATCAGGCGAAAGCGAGCCTGGCTGCCTAAGGTAAGAGTGCATAACATGCTAGACACTGTTTCCTTGGTAGAGTCGGCATTACGTGCGATTGAAGCCTCCAATGACGAAAAGTCATTGGAGCAATTGCGCGTCGACTACCTGGGCAAAAAAGGCAGTCTTACTGGTCTTCTGAAGGGTTTAGGTAAACTAAGCCCGCAGGAGCGCCCGCAAGCTGGTGAGCGCATCAATCTGGCTAAAACCCAGGTGCAAGATGCCCTAGAATTACGTAAAAAAGACTTAATTGAAGAGGCCCTAAATCAACAGTTAAGCAAAGAGGCAGTCGACGTTACGCTGCCTGGCCGCAAACAATCTGGCGGCGGAATCCATCCCGTTAGCCGCACGATCGAACGAATTCAAAGCATTTTCGAGTCCGCAGGCTACTGCGTTGCCGTCGGCCCAGAGATCGAAGACGATTATCATAACTTCGGCGCTCTCAATATTCCCGATCACCATCCCGCTCGTGCAATGCACGATACTTTTTATATCGATCCGGGCACGGTTCTGCGTACTCACACCTCGCCAGTGCAGGTGCGCGTAATGGAGCAGTCCAAACCGCCATACCGAATGATCTGTCCTGGCCGCGTGTATCGTTGTGATTCCGATATCACCCACACGCCGATGTTTCATCAAGTGGAAGGCTTGCTCATCGATAAAGACGTCAGCTTTGCCGATCTTCGCGGCACAGTTGAAGAATTCCTTAAAGCATTTTTCGAGAAAGATTTGGCCGTGCGTTTCCGTCCGTCATATTTCCCATTCACAGAGCCCTCGGCAGAAGTCGATATGGCCTGTGTGATGTGTGAAGGCAAAGGCTGTCGCGTTTGTAGCCATACCGGTTGGCTAGAAGTCATGGGCTGCGGCATGGTGCACCCTAATGTATTGATAAGTTCGGGCATCGATCCTGAGCAATACTCAGGTTTCGCATTCGGTATGGGTGTCGAGCGTTTGGCGATGTTGCGCTATAACGTGAATGACCTGCGCCTGTTCTTCGAGAACGATCTACGCTTCCTAAAGCAATTTAATTAGTAAGTCAGGCCTTCATGGCCTGGTTTGCATTGGTCAATACCAGTCAGGTAGAGAATACAGCATGATTTTCAGCGAACAGTGGATTCGTGAATGGGTTAATCCAGCCCTAAGCACAGACGCGCTGGTAGAGCAGCTGACGATGGCGGGCCTTGAGGTCGATGCCGTCAATGACGTTGCAAGCGAGTTTTCCGGCATTATCGTTGCCGAAGTCCTAAAAGTCGAAGCGCACCCAGATGCCGACAAATTACGTGTATGCGAAGTCAGCGATGGCCAAGCGGTGCTGCAGGTGGTCTGTGGTGCTCCGAATGTGCGTGCTGGGCTTAAAGTCCCTTATGCGCAGATCGGCGCAAACCTGACAGGCGCTGACGGAAAGAGCTTTAAAATCCGTAAAGCCAAGCTGCGCGGTGTCGAATCTAATGGCATGTTGTGTTCGGCAGAAGAGCTAGGGCTCGCCGAAAGCTCCGATGGACTGCTGGAGCTAGTTGCCGATGCGCCCGTTGGCAGCGATGTTCGAGAATATTTGCAGCTCAATGATAAAAGTTTAGAGCTAGACCTAACGCCCAACCGTGGTGACTGTCTGGGCATTATTGGCGTTGCGCGCGAGATCGCTGCGTTAAACGCGATCCAATCAAATGAACCTGAAATTGCGGCGGTGCCAGCGGCGCACGAGACTAGCTTCCCCGTACAAATTAGTGCGGCAGAGCAATGTCCGCGCTATCTTGGCCGAGTGATTAAAGGCGTTGATGTGTCTGCGCAAACGCCACTTTGGATGACCGAGCGCCTGCGTCGCAGTGGCATTCGTAGTATCGACCCAGTGGTCGATGTCACCAATTACGTATTGCTCGAGTTGGGCCAACCAATGCACGCTTTTGATCTTGCGCGACTACAGCAAGGCATCGATGTGCGTTTAGCGAAGCAAGACGAAAAGCTTACTTTGCTAGATGGTAAGGAGATCAGCTTAGCACCGGATGTTTTGGTCATTGCCGATCAAAGTGGTCCCTTGGCGCTTGCCGGAATCATGGGCGGTGAGCACTCTGGCGTAAATGAGCAGACACAAGATATCTTCCTCGAATGTGCCTTCTTCTCGCAATTAGCCGTTGCCGGCCGAGCGCGCCGCTATGGCTTGCACACAGATGCCTCGCATCGCTACGAGCGTGGTGTGGACTTTAATATGCAAAGCAGGGCGATGGAGCGGGCCACGGCGCTGTTGATCGAGATTGCCGGCGGTAGCGCAGGCCCAGTCGTTGAGACGCTTGGAAATGTCCCTGAGAGCCCCGAGATAAGCCTGTCCTTTGCCAAGCTGAGTAAGTTTTTAGGGTTGGAGATACCGGTTGCACAAGTACAGGATATTTTGAGCCGTTTAGGGGCACAAGTAGTATCTGTTGACGAAACTGCGATTCGTATCAAAGCGCCATCCTACCGATTTGATTTTGCGCTTGATGTCGACTTAATCGAAGAAGTGGCAAGAGTCTACGGGTATAACAATCTTCCTAAGACTAAGTCCCTGAGCCGCAACAGCCTCGGAACTCGCACAGAGACACGTGCGGAGCTACCAAGATTGAAAGATCGATTGGTGTCACTAGGCTATCAAGAAGTTATCACCTATAGTTTTGTTGAGCCCGGTTTGTTGGAGTTAGTTAATCCAGGTGTCGAGGCAACGGCTCTGCAGAATCCTATCTCTGCAGATATGTCGGTGATGAGAACGAGTCTTTGGCCTGGGCTAATATCCACTCTTCAGTACAACGCCAACCGTCAGCAAGACCGTGTGCGTCTGTTTGAGGCTGGGCAAGTATTTTTGCAACGTGATGGTGGCTTAGTACAGCCTTCTATGCTCAGTGGTTTGGCCTACGGTAATTTGCAAGAAGAGTTGTGGTCTAACATTAAAAAACCGACGGATTTCTTTGATATTAAAGGAGATATTGAGTCTGTTTTAGGCTTGACGCGAAATGCGTCGCGCTTCAGTTTTGCCAAAGCATCGCATCCAGCGTTGCATTCTGGGCAAAGCGCAGCATTGTTATTAGATGGTAAGCAGGTTGGCCTAATCGGAGCCCTGCATCCATCATTGCAACGCAAGCTCGACTTGAGCAATAAAGTGTATCTATTTGAAATAGATATGAATTCCCTGCTTGAATCCAAGGTGCCTAAGGTATGCGAACTCTCTAAGTTCCCAGAAGTTAGCCGCGACTTGGCAATCGTGATTGAGCAAGAGGTTAGTGCACAGCAGATTCAGGACTGTGTACGTGCCTGTGCGGGGGATACGCTAGTTGATCTGAGAATATTCGATGTATATCAAGGCGATGCAATCGAAAAAAGTAAAAAAAGCATCGCTTTGGGCTTGACCTTACAGCATCCTTCGCGCACTCTAGGCGACGAAGATATAAATGGAATAATTAACAGTTGTGTCAACGAGCTACAGACGCAATTTAATGCAAAGTTAAGGAATTAACTATGGCAGATGGGGCACTTACCAAAGCGGAAATGGCCGAGCGCTTATTTGAAGAGCTTGGGCTGAATAAAAGAGAGGCCAAGGAGCTGGTTGAACAGTTCTTTGAAGAAGTCCGTTTGTCTCTTGAATCGAACGAGCAGGTCAAAATTTCTGGTTTTGGTAACTTCGATCTTCGGGACAAGAAGCAAAGACCGGGGCGTAACCCTAAGACTGGCGAAGAGATTCCAATTAAAGCCCGACGCGTGGTCACGTTTAGGCCTGGTCAAAAGTTGAAGGCAAGAGTAGAAAGTTATGCTGGAACCAAGCAATAACGATGAGCTACCTCCAATTCCTCCCAAACGGTATTTTACGATTGGGGAAGTAGGAGAGCTATGCACGGTCAAACCCCACGTTCTGCGTTATTGGGAACAGGAGTTTCCGCAACTCAAGCCCGTGAAGCGTCGCGGTAATCGCCGCTATTATCAAAGACAAGACGTGATTCTGATTCGCCAGATTAAGTCGTTGCTCTACGATCAAGGCTTTACGATTGGTGGGGCGCGTCAACGCATGAGCGGGGCAGAAGAGCCGGTCAAAACGAACGTTGATGACAAGGTCTACAAAGAGCTCATAAAAGATCTCGAAGAAGTCATAGAACTATTGTGAAAATGCGGTAGAATTGCCGCCGCTTGTTTAATCAGGCAATACCAGCAAGACATCGATATTTAGATTTACTTCGGATCCACTTCAGAAGAACTCTGCATATATCATTTAATTCGGGGCATAGCGCAGCCTGGTAGCGCACTACACTGGGGGTGTAGGGGTCGTAGGTTCAAATCCTGCTGTCCCGACCAAAATAAAGAAGGGCGTCCTGTTGGATGCCCTTTTTTTTGCCTTAAATTTGAGCATTCGCTTCGATCGCAATCAGCCGTAAAGCAGCCAATCCAAGAGACGCCAAAGGGCGCACATCCCTGTGCAGGCTCGGCGCGCGCCATCCTTGGCGCTCGACGCTCTTTTATTGGCTGCTTTACGGCTGATTGCTAGTTTGAGCGAGTTCCTAGAATGGGGCGCTGTTGGCTTTTAGTTGTTTGGCTAATAGTTGGCATTGGGCTTCTACAAAGCTAAAGGTTTTGTAGGCGGACTCTGGGGTGGTGTCTTGCAAAATGGATTGCCGTATCTCTTCGATGTCCTCGGCGGTCAGTTCATCATCGGGCGGGAGGATGTCGATCATTTCTAAATAGCTTGGGACATAGTCGCCGATATGGGAGCAGTTAAAGCCTAGCCACCAAGAGGCTATGTTCACGACACTGGCGTTCGAGAATATGAGAAAGGGTTCGCCATAGGTGATTCCGCCATGCACGCCGATGTCAAAAAAGGCCTCCTGTGCGGCTTTTTCATTCTTAGCAATAGGGGTGCGTTTGCTTGGTTTGCCATCGCCTCGCCTTCCGTAGAAGGGGTGCGATCTGTCGATGCAGACAAAGCCACAGAGGGCATCGTGCTCTTCGCGCACGATCACGCAGTTGTAACCGGTCTCGCTATCAATCCAATCCGCATGGTTAGGCTCGCTCTCCCAAGGTTTCTTCGCTGGGCGAGCAATTGTTGAAATCGTCAAATCATCCATCCCCAATCTCTTACATCTGTATAAGGTCTAATCACATTCAAGCCCTAACTTTACCGCGATCCAAGCCTTAGTAGAAGTAGCGCGAGTGTGGGCCGTCGAGCGCCAGAGATGGCGCACGTCGAGCCTGCACAAGGATGTGCGCCCTTTGGCGTGTCCACACTAGCGTTACTTCTACTAAGGCGGACTAGGAAGCACAGTTTTAAAGTGTTAGTTGTTAAATCAAAAGAAAAAAAAAGACGCCACAAGGGCGCCTTTTTCCTAAACACCGAAGTGCTTAATTTTTAACATAACGCTTGATACCACCCACTGGGCCGACTTCTGCCCCGTAGATCACACCATTGCGGTCTGCAACAACGCCTTCTGCAGTACAAGTACCACGACAATCAGGCTGTGGATCTGGGATGAATGCTGTGACTTCACCAGTAACGGCGCTGCCTATACGAATACCACGCAACCAGTGACCGTGGTCAGGGTTAACAGAACCAGACTCAGAGTCAGCTGCATACAACACATCGTTTTTATCGATGTAGATACCGCTGTTACGGCTGAACTGATACCAAGTATCTAGACGGTTACCGTCTTGGTCAGAGATTACGATACGGTTGTTGCTGCGGTCGGCAATGAATAGACGACCCTGGGAGTCCATAGCTAGTGAGTGTGGCTGCATGAAGTCGTCTGGACCTGTGCCGAGCTGGCCCCATGCCTTGATGAACTCGCCATCTTTGTTGAATTTCAACATGCGGGCAGTCGAGCCTTCGCCGTTTGAGTGACCTTCGCCGATGAAGATGTCGCCATTAGGGGCAACATAGACATCATTTGGCTGGAATAAATAACCAGGCTCACGTGCGCCACCTGGCTCACCGATCGTCATTAGAAGCTCGCCGTCTGGGCTGAATTTCAAGACTTGGTGACCTTTTAGCTCACCGCCACCTACAACGCTGCCATCGCGGTCACGGTTGTCACGACCATCGGCAATCCAAACGTTGCCTTCGAAATCAACGTGAATGCCGTGTGGCCACATGACCATGCCGGCACCAAAGCTCTTGACCATATTACCATTGGCATCGAATTTCATGACTGGATCAACACCGCTAGTGACGCAGGCGCCGACGTTTCCGCCACAGCGCTCGCCAACCCAGATGCTAACGCCGTCTGGATCGATGTCCACAGAGCTAGTAGAACCCCATTCACGACCGGCAGGCATCTTGGCGAAGCCTTCGATTGTTTGGTATGGGTTAGGTAGTGAATTAACAGGCTCCATATCGGCTGAACCCTGTGCGAAGCCCAACATAGGAAGTACGGCAACTGCTGCGGTGAAACCTAATAAGGCTGATTTGATGGTTTTATTATAATTTGACACGGCGGAGAACTCTCCCTCGATTACGAAAATGGATGAACAGAATAATGTACTAATTTCGCTAATTCAATCAGTAACGGTGATGCTAACAATAAGGGCGGCAACTGACACTTTTTATTTCAAGATCATGCTAGATTACTGTGCGAATTTGCGATTAACGATGAAACTTCAGTGAAATAATTTAGAGCAATTGCTCGATATGTTGTAATAAGAACAATGGCTTTGGGAGTCACACAAAAGATGCAAGACTTAGAGGATATTCGACAGCATGTTGCCAATTTTGCAAAAGAGCGCGATTGGGATCAGTTTCACTCACCTAAAAATTTAACGATGGCGTTGAGTGTTGAAGTGGCAGAACTCATGGAACACTTTCAATGGTTAAGTGAAGCGCAGTCTCGTGATTTAGATGCTGAAACTTTGGCCGAGGTCGCAAAAGAGCTCGCCGATGTGCAAGTCTATGTCGTGCGTCTTGCCGATAGGCTCAATATTGATCTGATGGCGGCAGTGGCATTGAAAATGAAAGAAAACGCGCAAAAATACCCTGCCGACAAAGTGCGTGGCAGCGCAAAGAAGTACAACCAGTATTGATTGGGTCGATGCGGCGCCTTCGTGCCCGTGCTGAGGAGTGAAAAGTGAACAGTGATGGTTTGATCGATCTGCGCAGTGACACCGTGACGGAGCCGTCGTCCGCCATGCGCAAAGTCATGCTCAACGCTAAGGTGGGCGATGATGTATATGGCGAAGACCCAACTGTGAATCGTCTTGAGGCGGTATTAGCGCAAATGACAGGGATGGAGAGCGGGCTTTTCATGCCCTCCGGTACGCAATCGAATCTCGTGGCACTGCTAAGTCATTGCGCGCGCGGCGATGAATATATCGTAGGGCAGCAAGCACATACTTATAAATATGAAGGCGGTGGCGCGGCAGCTCTGGGTGCGATAGTGCCGCAACCTTTGGATTTTAATGAGGCTGGGGAGTTAGACCTTGCGATGGTGAAGGCCGCGATCAAGCCTGCAGACCACCACTTTGCCAATACCCGATTATTAGCGTTAGAGAACACGATGCAGGGCAAAGTCCTGAGCATCGATTACATTAAGTCCGCGGTACAGTTTTGCGCCCAACACAAACTTGCGATTCATTTGGATGGCGCTAGAGCATTCAATGCTGCAGTGGCAAGTGGGGTGACAATTGCGCAAGTCGTGGGTGGTTTCGATAGCGTATCGATCTGTCTTTCGAAGGGCTTGGGGGCTCCCGTTGGCTCGGTATTGCTCGGGAGTAAAGAGTTTATCCACACAGCGCATCGATGGCGCAAAATCACTGGCGGCGGTATGCGCCAGGCAGGAATACTTGCTGCCGCAGGATTGTATGCACTGGAAAACAACGTCGAGCGTCTAGCCGAGGATCACCAAAACGCCGAGCGACTCGCGCAAGGTTTGCAAGCGCTGGGATTCAAAGTAGCGCCTGTATACAGCAATATGGTTTATGTGGATTGTAGTAATTTGGATACAAAAAAGCTGCAGACCACAGTGCTGCGCATGGGAGTCAAAATTAGCTCGTCTGATCATCTACGCTTAGTGACACATCTGGGGATTACAGAGCAGGATGTCGACACTACAATCTCGGCTTTTAAAGCGTATTCAACGGCTTATTTCCAATAGGGCTGCTAGTTTCAATCCCTATCTCTTTCCTTTATGATGGGCGTTGTTTGTACGCGCAGGTGCGTCTTCATTGTCGATTCCTGCCATTATGGGTTTACTAGGTTAACGTATGGATACACCAAAGGCTGAGAAGATTTTTAAAGCCGGTGACACAATAATGTCCCAAGGAGAAATGGGGGCCTGCGCCTATTTTATCCAAGAGGGGCGCGTTAAAATTGTGCTCGAAAAATCCGACGGCAATCTGCTAGACATGGGGACTCGTGGCCCGGGCAGCATAATCGGTGAGATGGCCATCGTCGATAACCAGCCACGTAGCGCCACAATTCAAGCACTAGAACCCTGCAAACTTCTAGAAATCACTAAAGAAGACTTCGCTCGCAGTGTCAAAGGGGCGAACCCCATTGTGCGGCTAATCTCGCAAGTAATCCTGATGCGCTACCGTGACATATTGCGTCGCTCTGAAGCGTTGTCGATGGATGCGCCAGGCATTCGATCTGCGGAAGAATCTGAACGCGAATATGCAGAACAGATCAATGTTGTGGAGTCGATCAAGCTCGCGAATGAATTCAAAGTGGCCATCGCCCGCAAGCAGTTATTATTACACTACCAACCTATCTACTCGATTAGCTCTGGCCGTATTTTAGGGGTAGAAGCCCTAATGCGTTGGCAGCATCCCGAGCGCGGGCTTGTCCCACCTGATGAGTTTATACCATTAGCAGAAGACTCTGGTTTGATCATCGAGGCTAGCCGTTGGGCATTGGGAGAGGTGTGTGCCATGTTGGGCAGGCTAGATGCACAGCGTCCTGATCTGCAGGACTTATTCGTGAGCATCAATATGTCTGCTACGGATTTCGAAGAGCGTAATTTCGTTGAAAAATTCAAAGAAATAGTCTCTGAATCAAATATCTCTGCCAAGCGCATTCACATTGAAATTACTGAGCGTTTGCTACTTAAGCAACCTACCGATGTTAAAGCGACTCTCGATCGTTGCCGTGAGCTCGGTGCTAAAATTGTGATTGATGACTTTGGCACTGGTTACTCGTCTTTGAGTTATCTGCATCGTTATCCCATCGATACGCTGAAAATAGACCGAAGTTTTGTGAGCGACATGCGTCACGATAAGTCGGTACTAGGACTGGTCAAATCCATCGTCACAATCAGTGAAAACATGGAGATCAACATTATCGCTGAAGGGGTCGAAGAGGCCGAAGAGGCGAAACTTTTGGGCCAATTGAATTGCGACGCGGCGCAAGGGTTCTATTTCTCACGGCCAGTTGCCGAGACGGCGGTCTTTGAGTTGCTCGAACTTAGCAATCCGAAATCAACAAGCTCCTAAACGGTTTGCGCTCTATCTGTTAGAAAATATTCCCGATTCTTTCCTGTTGTGCAGACTTTTCATATAGTAGCGAGCACCGCAATAATGGCATCTGCAGTGATGCTTGATTTGCGCATTATGCTAAGCTAAGCCTTCGATGTTTGGAAATACACTACATGCCTACTTTGCCGGTTGATTTCAATGCACAAAAGCTACCATCGGTGCAGTCACGATTTAGTTTGGCAATGCCCCAAGACCCTGTTCAAGGCATTGGCATGCGTCAGGTCAGCGATGCTTTGTACTCCTTAGTTTCGCCGACATCAGTATCGCAACCTCAAACCCTGTTGTGGTCATCGGATGTGGCTTTCGATTTGGGTTTTGATGAGGCATTTTGCACGAGTGAGTATTTTGCGCAGCTCATGTCGGGCAACCAACTTTTCCCGGGGACTGCGCCTTTCGCTACTCGTTATGGTGGGCATCAGTTTGGGAATTGGGCGGGGCAGCTAGGAGATGGTAGGGCAATCAATCTAGGTGAACTGCCTGAGCGCAATGGCAGATTATTGAATCTACAGTTAAAAGGTGCCGGGCCTACCCCTTATTCCCGCGGGGCGGATGGTCGTGCAGTTTTACGATCATCAGTGCGCGAGTATCTGTGTAGTGAAGCGATGCACTTTCTAGGAGTACCCACGACCCGTGCGCTGAGTTTAGTGTTAACCGGGGACAAAGTCGTTAGGGATATGTTCTATGACGGCAATCCAGAAAAAGAGCTAGGGGCCATAGTGTGCCGAGTGGCACCTAGTTTTACTCGATTTGGGCATTTTCAACTATGTGCTTATCGTGGTGAGACAGAGCTTTTGAAAGAGCTCATTGATCACACAATCGCAAGCGATTTTCCCGAACTGCTCCAAACGGCAAGCGAGCAGGCTAGTGGTGAATTCACATTGTATTTGCGCTGGTTCGAACAGGTCTGTCGGTTGACCGCAGACATGCTAGTGCATTGGCAGCGAGTGGGGTTTGTGCATGGAGTGATGAACACCGACAACATGTCTATTCTGGGGTTGACGATCGACTACGGCCCCTATGGATGGCTCGATAGTTATGATCCGAACTGGACTCCGAATACGACTGATGCGCAAATGCGTCGCTATCGATTCGGTCAACAAGCTGCCATCGGGCAATGGAACTTATACCAATTGGCCAATGCGCTATTGACCGTGATTGATGACAAAGACGCATTGCAAAGTATATTGACTGACTATGCAGCCTATTACGATGAGCAGAGTTTGGCGATGATGGGCCGCAAACTGGGAGTGCAGTTAAACAAGGGGGAAGCCGATTCAGCTTTTCTTGATGAATTGGAAACGGTTTTGCAGCTACATGAAACCGACATGACTTTATTCTATCGGCTGCTTTGTAATTTTCAGCCAGAAGATTCTTTGAGCGATATTGTTGCAAGTGCATTTTACGACCCCCAAACCCTTTCTGCTGACACGAAGGACCGGGTTGACGCTTGGGGGAAACAGCTGAGCCAACGTATCCAAGTGCAACAACTGGACGCTAAGCAGCGCAAAGCACAGATGCAGAAAACCAATCCCTATATTGTCTTGCGCAACTACCTTGCTCAAGAGGCTATAGACCTAGCCAATCAGGGTGATTACAGCATGTTGCATGAGCTCGAAGAGGCAATTCGTGACCCTTATAAGCAAAACCCGCAATTTGCAAAATTTGCGCAAAAACGGCCAGATTGGGCCCGTAGTCGTGCAGGCTGTTCTATGCTCTCTTGCAGTTCTTAGATGATTGATATTTAAGCTAATTATTGTTTTTCCTTCGTTGCGTTTAGGCTTTTGTAACAATGTGGCAAGAATAGTTTCAATTTATCCGGTCTATTTCTGATCTTGACGCGACGGAAAACACGTAGTCCTTTCGTAGTTACAGCGTTACTTATGAGCTAGTAACTCAACAATTGCCAAGTACCTAAGGCAAACAACCATAACTGAGTATTCTGCATTGAAAGCAGGGTTGGTTTTGATCGAGTGCTTTTTTAGTTTTCCAGGAGATATAAATTGCGATTTTTGCTTCGACACCCCATAGCGATCCTCTTTGCAGTTGCTGCTCTAGGTTTAGGGTTTGCTGTAATTTCTAAGGTGCAAGAAAACAGTAATGTTGTTGCCAACGCACGTGGCGGTGCTGGTGCAGCCACTTCGGTGCGAGTCGCGACCGTGAGTCGAGAGGTGTTTGCCGATCGAGTTGAGTCAGTCGGAACCGCGGGGGCTAACGAGTCTGTTAATTTGACCCCAAAAATCTCCGATACTATTAGCCGAATCGCCTTCGAAGAAGGGGCCATGGTCGAGCGAGGTGAAATTCTCGTCGAGCTTACTAATTCCTCTGAGGCGACTCGTTTAGCAGAGGCTCAGTCCACCGCAGATGAGGCCTTGCGTCAGTACGAACGTTTGCAGAGCTTATTGTCAGATAATCTCATTTCGGCAACCGATCTGGATGCCGCCCGCACCCGCGCTGAGACTGCGCAGGCGAGGCTAGAAGGGGTCGCTGTCGCGATGGATGATCATCTTATTCGTGCACCATTCTCGGGCATTTTAGGCTTTCGTAATGTCAGCGATGGTTCTTTGGTATCTCCCAACACAGTCATTACTACCTTAGATGATATCTCTACGATTAAGTTGGATTTCACGATTGCCGAGGTTTATCTGGCACAGATCGAGGTCGGCCAAACAATTCGCGCGAAAAGTATCGTGTATCCCGATCAAGAATTTGCGGGCGTGGTACAAGTCATCGGCTCACGGATAGACCCTGTCACCCGGTCGGTGCAAGTCAGAGCGCATATCGAAAATCGCAGCGCCATTCTGCGGCCGGGGATGTTGTTGACCGTGACTTTGGCATTGAATGAGTCAGATTCTATTGTCGTTGACGAGGCTGCATTAATTCCAAGCGGCGGTCGTCAGTATGCGTTTGTGGTCAATGATGAGAACGTTGTCAGACAAGTAGAAGTGCTTATTGGCCGACGTCAGCCAGGCAAAGTCGAAGTGCTAGGTGGTCTGCAAGTGGGCGATCGAGTAGTGGTAGAGGGCATGGCGCAATTAAGGCCTGGCCAAAATGTTCGGGTGTTGAATAGCCCAGAACAACAAACCTCTTCTATTGGTAGTGACAGAACTCAAGAAACTAAAACTGAAACGGTGCAGTCCTAACACTTTGCGGGCAGTGGTGACACGATGATTCTATCTGATATTTCTGTAAAAAGACCGGTGTTCGCAACGGTTATTAGTTTGGTATTGATTTGCTTTGGGGTGTTGTCGTTCATGCAACTACCCTTGCGCGAGTATCCCGATACTAGCCCTCCAATTGTCTCCATCAGCACAAGCTACCCGGGTGCCTCTGCAGAGATCGTAGAGACACAAATTACCCAGAGAATCGAAGATCAAATCAACGGCATTGAAGGGGTCACTTCGATCAGCTCAAGTAGCAGTGATGGGTCTTCGCGCGTCACTGTCGAGTTCGCAGTTGGTCGAGATATCGATGCTGCGGCTAATGATGTGCGCGATAAAATATCTCGTATTACGCGGTCTTTGCCAGAAGACTTGGACCCGCCACAAATCGCCAAAGCTGACAGCGATGCGCGAGCGATTCAGAATTTCAGCTTGACCAGTTCGCAAATGAGCTTCTTAGAACTCAACGACTATGCGAATCGTTTTCTTGTCGACCAGTTTGCGGTAGTGGACGGTGTAGCCAGTGTGCAAGTACGTGGCAATGGCGGTTTTGCAATGCGAGTGTGGTTGGATCGAGTGGCGCTGACAGCGCGTGGCTTAACGGTCACGGATGTTGAGGCCGCTCTTCGTCGTCAAAATTTAGAACTCCCTGCGGGCCGAATAGATTCTAATGAACGCGAGTTTACAGTGCGTGTTGAGCGCATCTACCAAACCGCACAAGACTTCTCACAATTGGTCATTGATCGCGGAGCAGATGGTCACTTAGTGACCTTGGGTGAAGTGGCGCGAGTGGAAGTGGGCTCAGCAAATGAGCGCAGCACCAATAAAGGTAACGGTGTTGAATCGGTTGGCATAGGTATTGTGAAACAGTCCACTGCCAATAGCCTCAACGTCCTGCGTGAGACGACAGCGCTCGGTGAGCAAATTAATGCCACGCTGCCAGATCATATGCAGTTGATGTCATCCTCTAGTGATGCCGTCTTTATCGAAAACTCAATCGCCTCGGTGTATGAAACGATTGCGTTGACGATGCTGCTGGTCAGTATTGTTATCTATATGTTCTTGGGGTCGTTCCGAGTGATGCTGATTCCAGTGGTGACGATTCCGGTGTGTATTTTAGCGGCGTTTATCATCCTAGCGGCCTTGGGCCTGTCGATTAATCTCATTACTTTGCTTGGCTTGGTGTTGTGCGTTGGTTTAATCGTCGACGATTCCATTGTGGTGCTTGAGAATATTCAACGCCGTGTAGAGGCGGGTGAGCCTCCATTACTTGCGGCTTTCAATGGTTCGCGGCAAGTAGGGTTTGCCGTCATCGCTACTACTGCGGTGTTGCTCGCGGTATTTGTGCCAGTAGTCTTCATGGAAGGCAGTCTTGGCATTTTGTTTTATCAATTGGCTGTGACGATCGGTGCGGCAGTGATTTTTTCCACTGTATTGGCTTTGTCGCTCACGCCGATGATGTCGTCAAAATTGCTCACGACCCATGCTCATGAGAGTTGGCTGACGCGCAATGTTGATAAAGTGTTCCGCTGGCTACAATCGGCATATCACGATGCCTTGAGCACTTGTTTGAAACACGCTCGTTGGGTTTTCGCGGTGTTGTTTATGGTTGGCATTGCAATCTATTATCTTGTGATAAATATACCCTCTACTTTTGCACCTTCAGAAGACCAGGGTGTGTTTATGGCGCGTTTCAGCGGTCCTGAAGGGGCAAGCCTCGAGTTTATGAAAGAGCAAATCGATCTTTTACAGGCCGAGGCATTGCCCTATGTCGAGGCAGGGCAGATCGAAAATATCGTCACCATGGTGCCAGGGTTTGGCGGTGGTGGTGGGGTCAACAGTGGCATGGCCATTGTGTCCTTGCCCGACTGGGAAAACAGAACCCTTTCTACTCAAGAAATCATGACTGAATTGAATCAGAAATGGTCGCAATACCCGGCCTTGCGCGTCAGCACGTTTATGCGTTCTGGGCTTGTACGCGGGGGGGGCGGCTTACCGGTGCAGTTTGTACTAGGCGGGCGTGATTACAATGAAATCGCACAATGGCGTGACATCGTCATGGACAGGGCGCGTGAAAGTGGCATGTTCAGTCGAATTCAGTCTGACTATGAAGAAACTAAACCTAGTTTAACGATAGTCGTTGATAAAGTGCGTGCAGCCGATCTGGGCGTTTCAATTCAATCCATTGGTCGAACCCTACAGGCGATGATGAACGAGAGTCGAGTGACCACGTATTTGGATCGCGGTGAAGAGTATGATGTTATTTTGCAGGCCGAAGAGTCGCAACGCGCGTCTCCTGAAGACCTGACGAATATCTATGTGCGTTCTGAGTCATCTGGTCAATTAATACCGCTGGGCAATCTCGTGCGCATTGAGAATAGCGCAGGTCCTGGGTCACTCAATCGCTATAATCGCATACGTGCGATCACGATCAGTGCGGCTTTAATGCCAGGGGTAAGTCTGGATGAAGCGCTCGCGTATTTGGAGTCCACCGTTGAGACGGAGCTACCTGAATATGCGCAGATTGATTACAAGGGAGAGTCTTTAGACTTAAAGGATGCCAGTGGCGGTTTGGTGCTGATTTTTGCCATGTCACTAATTGTTGTGTTCTTAGTATTGGCGGCTCAGTTCGAAAGTTTTGTGCATCCTTTAGTAATTATGACCACTGTGCCTTTGGCAATATTCGGTGCGCTCTTAGGCTTGTTCTTAACCGACGGCACTTTGAATATTTACAGCAATATTGGTTTAGTCGTCTTGGTGGGGATTGCTAGTAAGAATGGCATTCTGATCGTAGAGTTTGCCAATCAACTGCGTGACGAAGGCCTGGAGTTCTCTGAGGCATTGGTGCAGGCATGTGACCTACGTTTGCGTCCAGTGTTAATGACGGCCCTGTCAACGATGATGGGGGCTATTCCGTTGATCTATGCAACAGGGGCCGGCGCTGAAAGCCGAGTGCTCCTAGGAGTGGTGATATTCTCTGGCGTTTTAATGACAACAATTATGACGCTATTCGTAGTACCGGTGATTTATAAGTTGATGGCGAGAAATACAAGTTCGCCAGAGGCTGTGTCGAATTTGCTAAAGAAAATGCAAAGCAAGGCGAGTTCAACTGCCAGCATCGATGGTGGTGTTCAAGCTTAACAAAAAAAGGCCATGCGAAATAACACTCCGCATGGCCTTTCACCTATCGATCACTGGCTTAATTAAGGCCAGTGATTGGCAAGAGGGTGATCGCTTGGGATTTTCCAGCTTTGTCGACAACTGTCATAGGTAGCTGTTGTTCCACCGCATCACAAGGCAATATGGCCAGCAAAAAGCCATGCCCGTCTGTGTCATTGGCAAAACGAATAATTTCGCCTGTGCTGCCCTCTGGAAGCCTTAATTGCGTCTCCTTCGAAATCGTAAAGTCTTTCGCTTGTGCGAGGTACAGGCGCTTCTTCGCCTTACCGCGGTAATGCATTCTGGCGATAATTTCCTGCCCGGTATAACAGCCTTTCTTGAAATCAACTAAGCCGCGAAGATCGTAATTGAGCACTTGCGGAGTGTAGTTGCCCTGACTCTCAGTATCGATATGCACGGTGCCTGATATTAGCTGCGCCATTTCCCAAGCGCTGCGATCCTCTTCGATTGGTAATTCTTTCAGTGACTCTAATAATGGGTTTTGCTCGGTCTTGAGTAGCAATTCGTAGCATGGCTGTGCAGTTTCTAGTCGATAAATAAAGCCTTGCTCGATCGCATTAATGTCGCCAGGGTTTTGTGGGGCATCGAGCCCCAGCTTTGCAAAAATATTCTGAGAATCCTTCCCTAGGACTGCGAAGCGGCGAAATTGCTCGGTCACGATTTTCGTTTTGGCTTTTGAGAAGACGATGTACTTATCGAGGGTGCTCTTTAAGATCTCTGCCATGCCAGCTTGGCATAGTAGGTAGATTCCTCCCTCATATGGCAGCAGTCGCATGTCCGAGATGACTCGGCCTGTAAGATTGCAATAGGCGCCTTGCAGGCTATGAGTAGGGGTAGCCGCGTCAACGTTGCAGGTAAGCTGCCCTTGAAGAAATTTGGCAGCATCAACTCCTTCGATTGCGAGAAGGTCAAATTCACTTAAGTTAATAATCATAATCGCCTTGGCATAGGCCCGGATAAAATCACTGAATTGGGTTATTATAAGGGAAGTGTTATCCCCTATAGGTTCTTACATGTTATCAGATATTGAATACAAGAAACTCGCTTGGCATAGCCGCCGTGGCATGCGTGAACTCGACTTACTATTGCTGCCATTTGTTGAAGGGTTTTTGCAAAAGCAAAGCTCTGAGGATCAATTGCTTTATCAGCGCTTTTTAAATGAGGAAGACCAAGACCTTTACAACTGGCTGGTCATGCGTGAACCGGCTCCCACCCCTGAAATCGAGAGAATCGTGGAGCTTATTCGTAGCACTCGCTAATGGTTGCAAACCGCGCATAAGGATATGCCAATGCACCTGCTCATCCCTTTGTATATCTCGCCAATTCTACTAGCTTTTTATGGTGTGCAATCCATGCTCGCGCTGTTTGCTTTGCTGTTAAGCGCGGCACCTGTATGGCTGACTGGCCTGTGCGCACTGCTATGGCTTTACGAAACCTTAAGCCTGATTCGACGTAAGAGGCCTATTGGTCTGCTGGTGAGTGACTCGGGTGTGGTTTTAAGTTTTACCGATCACAATATTGCAGTAAGAATGCATAGGCGCTGTTTTTGCAGCCGCTATTTAGTGATCTTGCGTCTGCATGAAACGCAAGCATTAAAAGCGCATCGCAAGCGTCGTCATTTCACCTTGGTGTTACTGCCCGATTCCTGCCCATCGGCTTCCCATCGACAACTTCGCACTGCATTGCGATGGTACAGTTTCGATGCCCAGACTTTATTGCCGTAGACCTCATTAGAAGGGCGGGGTGTGTGGGTCTAAGATTGTGTCAATGGCGTTTGCAGCCATGTTAGGGTGGTCAACTGTGTAGTGCAAGCCACGGCTTTCTTTGCGCTCGATAGAGCATTCGACGATCAGCTGCGACACTAGGACAAGATTACGTAGCTCCAATAGGTCTTTGCTGACGATATAATGCTTGTAGTACTCCTGCGTCTCTTGTTGGAGCAACTCTATGCGGCGTTTGGCCCGTTGCAAACGTTCGTCTTTGCGTACAATGCCCACATAGGCCCACATGAAGCGGCGCAACTCGTCCCAGTTGTGTGAGACGACCACTTCTTCGTGCGAGCGTGTCACTAGGCTCTCATCCCATTTGGGGATGTCGGTGGTCAGCGGCGTGTTTGGCAGTTTCTCGCGAATATCATCGCTGGCACTGAAGGCCAGAACAAAACACTCTAGCAGGGAATTACTGGCCATTCGGTTGGCACCGTGCAAGCCAGTGAAACTTGTCTCACCGATGGCATAGAGATTTGGTATGTCGGTGCGCCCCATCTTATCGACGACAACGCCTCCACAGGTATAGTGTGCGGCAGGGACGACCGGAATGCGATCCTTAGTAATATCGATACCAAATTTTAAGCAGCGAGAATATATCGTTGGAAAGTGCTCTTTAATGAACTCAGGCTTTTTGTGGGTGATATTGAGGTAGACGCAATCTGCACCTAGCCGTTTCATTTCATGGTCGATAGCTCTGGCGACGATGTCTCGTGGCGCTAATTCCATACGCTCATCGAATCTCTCCATAAAACGGGTGCCATCGGCTAACTCCAACCATGCGCCCTCGCCACGAAGCGCTTCTGTGATCAGAAAGGACTTGGCATGTGGATGGTAAAGACACGTGGGATGGAATTGATTGAATTCCAGATTGGCGACACGACAACCGGCACGCCAGGCCATGGCGATACCATCGCCTGTGGCTCCGTCGGGATTGGTTGTGAATAGGTACGCTTTACTCGCGCCGCCGGTGGCTAAAATAACGAAACGGGCTCTAAAAAGGTCAATTGCGCCAGTCTCTGAGGAAAAAATATAAGCTCCGACGCATTGTTCACCTTCTAAGCCTAGTTTTTTGCGAGTAATAAGATCAATAGCAATGCGGTTTTCAAATAGATCGATATTCTTGTTCAGCTGCGCACGGTTAGCCAATGTTTCAAATACGGCGCGTCCTGTTGCATCGGTTGCATGGATGATTCGACGATGGCTGTGGCCGCCTTCTTGAGTCAGGTGTAAAGGCGCCAAGTTATCGGGTTTTAGCGGGGCGCGTGCAGCGCCTTCTTTAGCCTCTTCGGGGGAGATCGTCGTGAATGGCACGCCTTGTTCGACGAGCCACTTGACACATTTGCCGCTATTTTCCACAACGTGGCTAACCATATCGCGGTGGCATAAGCCCGCGCCGGCATCGAGTGTGTCGGTAATATGGTCTTCGATGCTGTCTTCATCATCGAGTACCGCAGCAATGCCGCCTTGCGCCCAAAAAGTGGCCCCTTGGCTTAGTTCGCCCTTGCTTATGACTGCTACTTTGGCGAAGTCAGCCGTTTTAAGCGCGAGAGTTAAGCCGGCAGCCCCGCTGCCTATGATCAAGATGTCGTAGTCGTAAACAGATGTGGTATCTTTGGCGCTCATTGTCGTGGCACTAGTGTCGTAGGTGATGGTGACGGTAGCAAGCCCTAAAAGACCAGCGGCTTGCCCTATAGGCCGCCTATATTACAGGCTGCGCGACTGAAAGTGTTAAAAGACTTAATTAAGAAATCTATTTGTGTATAGAACTAAACCAAAACTTCGTGGTCTACTCATCTTTGCAACTTATATACATCGCCGCAATTTGTGGCTTGCTCGGTGCTGGGAGCCGTGTGCATGAAACACGATTCTGATCAGCAATTAGTAGACCGCGTCCTCGCTGGTGATAAATCCGCATTCAATTTTTTGGTTTTGCGTTATCAGCATAAAGTTGCGGCCTTGATTTCAAGGTTTATCAAAGACCCGCATGAAGTAGAAGACGTCTCACAAGAGGCGTTTATTAAGGCGTATCGGGCCTTAAAGCTGTTTCGTGGTGACAGTGCTTTTTATACATGGCTATACCGTATCTCGGTCAATACCGCCAAAAACTACTTAGTGGCACGAGGCCGACGACCACCAGCAACTGATTTCGACTTGGAAGAAGCTGAGTTGGTGGAAGATACGATGGCGCTGCGCGAAAGTGAGACTCCTGAAGGACAGCTTCAGCGCGACAAGCTTGAGGCTTTGATTAACCAAGCCATCGAAGAGCTGCCTGATGATTTACGCACGGCATTTAGATTGCGAGAGTTCTCTGGCTTGAGCTATGAGGACATTACCGAAATTATGGATTGCCCTGTAGGAACAGTGCGATCGCGTATTTTCCGCGCTCGAGAGGCGATCGATAAAAAAATACGAGAGTTTTTGTAGTTTTCGAGGAACCTTTGTATTACAAATGTTGTCATACTCGTAACATTGTCAGATTTATGCCATATTTTGGCCTAGAGCAGTGCGTTATAAGTGCAAGACCCAAGTCAAACGGTTTACCCCTTTACCCTTGCTGCATTGTGCAGTGGTAGTTTGCAGAGGTATTGAATGAGTTTGGAAAATAATCGCGGTCGCCCCTTTGAGGAGTCATTGTCAGCGTTGATGGATAACGAAGCCGATGAACTCGAGATGCGCAGGTTGCTAAAAAATGCCCCGAATGACGAGGCATTGGCAGACACCTGGAGACGCTATAATTTAGTAAGATCAGTGATGCAGCACGAAGATGTGCTGCCAGTGTCGAATGCGACATCGAGTCGTATTCTCGATGCAATCGCGGCAGAAGAGGCCTACGTGCCCGAAGCAGCACCTAGCACTGTGGCGGCAAAACCTGTGTATTGGCAGACGCTTGCCCGCACAGCGATCGCTGCCTCTGTTGCATTGGCGGCTTATATAGGTTTTCAGCCATTGCTGGTGGACCCAATGTCGCAAGCGCCTTTGGCCACATCGGCGCCTAGCGTCGAAACAATGCAGCCAAGCTCACAGGTCGCCTCTGGTGCCTCTGTAGAATTTGATGCGCAGGCGCAACAGCGCTTGAATGACTATATTCGTGGTGTCTCAATTCAATATACTGAGGACGACATAAATCGCCCGCAATTCAATATCTTAGAAGACTCTAGGCTAATCAGGCAGGTCAATCAGATCGAGCCGTAAGACGTCCATACCTAGCGCGCAAGGCTTATCAAAACCTTGCGTGCGTGATTTTCCTCCTCGTTCGCTCTCTAGGGTGACTTTGTAATCTTTTCATACAAAGCTTGCCCGATTTTCGCTCGCGCTGTACTTTACGAGACTGATGCACGGTGTGTTGACGATTTCGCAATCGCGTGTGTTGTGTAATTTTGGGAGCCAAAGTATGAAATTTCTTAGCCGTATGGTGTTTGCTAAGCCTTATGCACCAATATTGGCGGCAGTACTCATGCTACTGCCTATTAGCAGCATGGCCGCTTCAACGCTGCCTGACTTTGCCAGTCTTGTAGAGAAAAACGCTCCGGCGATCGTGAATATTGCCACCTTGCAGACTGTCCGTAGTCGCAGCGGTGGACGTAGTAGCGAGATAGAAGAACTGCTGCGCCGTTTAAGCCCCGATGAGCAATTGCCTCCTGGTTTTGGTGAAGCGCCTTCGCGTCCCAGAGGCGGGGTGGGCTCTGGATTTATCATCTCCGACGATGGCTATATCATCACGAACCATCACGTGGTCACTGGCGCTGACACAATCACTGTGACATTAAATGATCGCCGTGTGTTCGAGGCAGAGGTCATAGGCTCCGACGAATTATCGGATGTGGCTTTGCTGAAAATCGAGGGGGAAGATTTCCCTGCCGTGGAATTTGGAGACTCCGAGGCGATTCGCGTTGGCGAATGGGTTCTCGCGATTGGTTCTCCATTCGGCTTGGAGTTTTCTGCCGCTGCAGGCATTGTCAGTGCCAAAGGCCGTGCCGTACCCGGAAATCAAACCAATTATGTGTCTTTCATCCAGACTGACGTGGCCATTAATCAGGGCAACTCGGGTGGGCCGTTGTTCAATCTCGATGGCGATGTGATTGGCATTAATTCCCAAATATTAAGCAGTTCTGGGGGCTCCAATGGCGTGTCCTTCGCAATTCCAAGCAATGTGGCGCTCAATGTTGTGGAACAACTTCGTGAAACGGGCACTGTCAGCCGAGGTCTGCTTGGTGTTTTGATCAAAGACGTCGATTTCGCATTGGCCGAAGCATTTGCTATGCCGCGTCCGCGAGGCGCCTTTGTCGATGAAGTGCAACCAGGCAGCCCTGCCGAAGCCGGTGGCGTACAAAACGACGACATCATTATTGGGTTTAACTCCCGCGATATTGAGTCTTCATCACAATTACCGTTTTATGTCGGGCAGGTTCGACCTGGTAGCCGTGCATTGCTGACGATCATGCGCAATGGCGAGATTATCGAAGTGCCAGTGATTGTGGGTAGCCTGCCAGCAGATGGCGTTGCCTCGACTGCGCCTGTAGTGCCGGAGCCACGGGCAAACACCTTGGGTCTGACTGTGAGCGAGCTGAGCCAAGAAGCTCAAGAAGTGGCGGGAATACAAGGGGTTAGAATTGACGAGCTCGACGATGGTCCCGCGGCACAAGCAGGCTTACGTAGCGGTGATGTGCTCGTCGAGCTCAACCGGATGCCTGTTCCCAATATTGAAGCTTTCGCACAAGCTGTCGACGAGTTGCCTGAGTCTGCCTTTGTTCCTGTACGCATATGGCGTGAAGGTCGTGGCACGACGCTCGTTCTGGAATTGGAGTAATCCTATGGCCACCGTCCCGGTGGCCTGTCCTTCCAAAGTCGCGCAAGTCCTTGCAATGCCAATAAAAATCCACTGACAGTGCAGTGCGAATGCTGTAGACTTGCGGCCTTGTTTTTCTGTGCAAGTAAAACCACCACAGCTAAACCACAACCCCTTTAATTACTGATGTGTGACCCTATCCTGTGAGCGATCTAAGCCATATCCGCAATTTTTCTATAATTGCCCACATTGACCACGGTAAATCTACCTTGGCCGACCGATTCATCCAAACTTGTGGCGGTCTTGAGGACCGCGAAATGGACGTCCAAGTGCTCGACTCTCTGGAGATCGAAAGAGAGCGTGGCATTACCATCAAAGCCCAGAGTGTGACGCTTTACTACACAAGCCTCGCAGGCAAACGCTATCAACTCAATTTCATCGACACTCCTGGGCACGTCGACTTCACTTACGAAGTCTCGCGCTCGCTGGCAGCCTGTGAAGGTGCTTTACTGGTAGTTGATGCTGGGCAGGGCGTGGAAGCGCAATCGGTGGCAACATGCTACACCGCCATTGAGCAAGGCTTAGAAGTTATTCCAGTTCTCAATAAAATGGATTTACCGCAAGCAGAGCCTGAAAAAGTACGGCAAGAAATCGAAGAGATTATCGGGATCGATGCCTCCAATGCGGTATGCGCAAGTGCTAAGACTGGCTTGGGGATTATTGAAATTCTTGAAGAACTCGTGCGTCTAGTGCCACCACCGGTCGGTGATGTCGATGCCCCGTTGCAGGCATTGATTATTGATTCTTGGTTCGATAATTATCTTGGTGTGGTCTCCTTGGTGCGAGTCAAAGAGGGCACGCTGCGCAAGGGCGACAAGATTATCGCCAAGTCCTTGGGTAAGTCTCACCTTGTTGACGCGGTGGGGGTGTTCTCTCCTAAGCGTTTAATCACCGATGGCCTGCGTGCTGGTGAAGTAGGCTTTGTTGTCGCCGGTATTAAAGAAATCAAGGGCGCCCCGGTTGGCGATACGCTAACCCATGCCTCTAGTTCTACTGTGCCAGCCTTGGCTGGATTTAAGAAGATTCAACCACAGGTTTATGCTGGCCTGTTTCCGGTGTCCTCCGATGATTTCGAAGATTTCCGCGAGGCGCTAGAGAAATTAACGCTTAACGATGCCTCTTTGTATTATGAGCCTGAAAGTTCAGACGCTTTGGGTTTTGGTTTCCGCTGTGGCTTCCTTGGCATGCTGCATATGGAGATTATTCAGGAACGTCTGGAACGTGAGTACGATCTGTCATTGATCACTACTGCGCCGACTGTGGTGTATGAAGTGTTATTGACCAGCGGCGAGACGGTGCGTGTCGATAGCCCATCGGCTTTGCCAGCGGTCACGTCCATTGACGAAATGCGTGAGCCGATTGTATTGGCTAGCATTCTTGTTCCACACGAGTATGTGGGCAATATCATTACCTTGTGCGTTAGTCGCCGTGGTGTACAGCGCGACATGCAATTTATCGGTCGGCAAGTTTCTCTGCGCTATGAATTGCCAATGAATGAGGTGGTGTTGGATTTCTTTGATAAACTGAAATCGGCAAGCCGTGGTTATGCCTCTTTGGATTACCACTTCATACGTTTTCAAGAAGCGAATCTTGTGCGCTTAGACGTGCTGATCAATGGCGATAGGGTCGACGCTTTGGCGTTGATCGTGCATCGTGATCAAGCCCATCACAAAGGCCGTATGCTGACAGAAAAAATGAAAGAATTGATTCCACGGCAAATGTACGATGTGGCGATTCAAGCGGCCATCGGTGGTCAAATCATTGCGCGTCAAACTGTAAAAGCCTTGCGCAAAAATGTGACCGCTAAGTGTTACGGCGGCGATGTCAGTCGTAAGAAGAAATTGTTAGAAAAACAAAAAGCCGGTAAAAAACGCATGAAGCAAGTGGGGAATATCGAAGTTCCTCAGGAAGCATTTCTTGCAGTGTTAAAGGTGGATAGTTAATGGATATCGATTTTTCACTAGTTCTCATTGTGTTGGTTGCGATCTCAGGCGTCATTGCCTTATTGGACCGATTATTGAGAGCGAAGGAGCGAGAAGAGTCAGCGAATAAACTACGTGCCGCGCAACAACCGCATTCTGAGGCGCTGCAATTAGCCATCGCGGAAGCTGAGCGTGAGCCTGTTGTAGTCGAGTATGCAAAATCATTCTTCCCAGTGTTATTGATAGTCCTTGTGCTGCGTTCATTCCTTGTTGAGCCCTTTCAGATCCCTTCGGGCTCAATGATCCCAACTTTGGAAGTGGGCGATTTTATTTTGGTAAACAAGTACACCTATGGTTTGCGCCTACCGGTTATCGGCACCAAAATTGTGCCAATAAACGAGCCTAAGCGCGGTGAGGTGATGGTGTTTATTCCGCCACACGACGAGCGCTATTTCATCAAGCGGGTTATTGGTTTGCCAGGAGACACCATTCGTTATGACAACAAAGTACTGTACGTCAATGGCGAACAGGTCCAATCAGAGGTTTTGGAAGAAACTCAAATAGAACTTCCTAATGGCCTGTCTCGGACTGGGGTTTTACTCAATGAGACACTTGGTGAGGTTGAGCACCTAACACAGATAATCGATGTGCCAACGCGCAGTAATGGTCAAAATGTCTGGGTAGTGCCAGAAGGGCATTACTTCATGATGGGCGACAATCGCGATAATAGTGCTGATAGTCGAGTCTGGGGCGCAGTACCTGAAGAAAACATTGTGGGTAAAGCATTCGCTATTTGGATGCACAAAGAGCCAGGCTTGAACTTGCCAAGCTTTAGCCGCAATGGGTTGATATTCTAAAACGAGTACTGTGTCGCGCCTGTGTTTTCTTGGCAAGGTTACAATCGCTTTTCGACAACGGGACACTATTTCAAGTGTTGTAAATGACCGTATGAGGCAGGTGATGTCATGAGTAAAATATTAATTCCTAATTCGCAACAACGTGGGTTTTCTAAACTCGGCTTATTGTGCATGTTAGTTGTGTTAGTGAGTGGGCTAACCTTCGGCTTGAAAGTCTTGCCAGTGTATATCGACCACAACTTCGTCCGCGGCGTAGCCGAAACTATCGTTGAAAGTGGGCGCGCCAGTTCGATGACCCAAGCAGAGATTCGAGAAGAGATCGCCGGGAGCATGCGAGTGAACAATATTCGCGATTTTGATTTGGATTCCATCACTTCCTCTCGGGCAGGTGGGGCAACCGCTATTACTATTAATTACGAGCGTCGAATTCCTATTGCAGGCAATATCGACATCATTCTTAGTTTTGATGATCAGATTCAATAGATGACAAACGCGATCGCAAAATTGGAAAAGGCGTTTTCCTATCAATTCCATTCTCAAGCTTTGGCACAGTTGGCGCTTACGCATCGCAGTGCCGAAGCAAGCAATAATGAGCGTTTAGAATTCTTGGGTGATGCCATCTTAGGGTTCACCATTGCGGCAGAACTGTTTAGGCGCTATCCCGATGCTCCTGAGGGCGAATTAAGTCGTTTGCGTGCGCGCCTAGTCAATCAACAGAGTTTGGCTGACATTGCTAATCGCTTACAACTAGGCGAGTTATTGATTTTAGGCCCTGGTGAATTAAAAAGCGGTGGGCGACAACGAGTCTCTATTCTTTCTGATGTCGTAGAGGCGGTGTTTGGGGCCATCTATCTAGACGGTGGTCTGGAAGTTTGCAATGCTGTCATATTATCGACCTATGGCGATTTGCTTGCACAGGGCGGCAGCGAAGAGAAAAGTAAAGACCCGAAAACACGCCTGCAAGAACTACTGCAAGCCAAGAGCCTTGCGTTGCCCAGCTATGACATTATTTCAATTGACGGTGAGGCGCACCAACAAACGTTCGTCGTAAGTTGCCAGATCGCACTACTGAAACAAGCTACCAGAGGGGTAGGGAGTAATCGTAAGATTGCCGAGCAACAGGCTGCTGAAAAAGCGCTACAGGCATTAGGCCTATAGCGATCTAAATGAGTGTCACACAGGAAATTTATGCAGGATATTGATCACACAGAGCCTACTAGTTATTGCGGATTCGTCGCAATTGTTGGGCGTCCCAATGTTGGTAAATCAACACTGTTGAATTATCTGCTACAGCAGAAGATCAGTATTACCTCGCGCAAGCCACAGACAACACGGCACCGAATCTTAGGCATTAAGACTATTGAGAATAAGCAATTCGTCTACGTCGATACCCCGGGTATGCATAAGATTCAGAAAAAAGCGATCAACCGCATGATGAATCAAGCAGCGACCAGTGCGCTCGATGACGTCGATGTTGTGTTGTTTGTCGTTGAGCGATTGGTATTCAATGAAGAGGATGAAATCGTATTAGAGGCTCTGAAGAGAGTTAAAGCGCCGGTTCTTCTTCTTATTAATAAATGCGACTTGCTCGACAATCGTGAGCGCTTATTGCCTCATATCGAACGTCTATCGAAGGTGCGCGAATTCGCTGAGATTATTCCGCTCTCGGTGTTGGGTGGGCACAATATCGATACTGTCGAGCAGTGTGTATTGAAACACTTACCTGAAGGCCCGTTCCTTTACCCAGAGGATCAAGTTACTGATCGCAGCTCGCGCTTTCTTGCCGCTGAGATTATTCGCGAGAAAATAACGCGGCAATTAGGGGATGAGCTTCCCTATGAAGTAACCGTCGAGATTGAAAAATACACGATAGCCGAGGGCGTAGTGCATATCCATGCACTCATTCTTGTTGATAAAGAAAGCCAAAAGCAAATTATTATCGGCAGTAAAGGTGATCGCCTTAAAACGATTGGTAGTGCAGCACGCGTCGACATGGAAAAAGCCTTCGACTCAAAAGTTATGCTTAATTTGTGGGTGAAAGTCAAAACCGGTTGGGCCGATGATGAACGCGCCTTGCAAAGTCTCGGATATCATCAGGACTAAGCATCCGATGCGCCCACTTTTGCGAGCGGAGCAATAACGACATGCGCAGCAAAATCGAGTTGCAGCCAGCCTATGTGCTGCATACGCATGCGTTTCAAAACACTAGTCTCTTAGTGGATTTTTTCTGTATCGATTTTGGTCGAGTGCGCGCAGTGGCCAAAGGAGCCCGTCGTCCGGGCTCTAAAACTCGCGCATTATTACAACCCTTCCAACCACTATTGATCTCCCTTAGTGGTAGAACCGATCTAAAATCTCTGGTCTCTATCGAAAGCAGTGTGAATGCCTTGCGGCTACATGGCACTAGGCTCTTCAGTGGGCTCTATATCAACGAATTGATCGTGCGTCTGCTGAGTTATCAAGAGGGTAGTCCGGAGCTCTATGCTAGCTATCAAGAAGCCGTGGTGGCTCTCAGCGGCGAGCGTGATCTGCAGGGCGTATTGCGCAAGTTTGAGCTTTCGTTGTTGGAAGCGTTAGGCTATGGGGTGGATTTGCTGGCAGATTGCTACAGTGCCGAGCCCATTAGCCCGCAAGCCTACTATCTATTTCACCCCGATATTGGCTTTGAATGCCTGCCCTCATTAAGCCCTGAACAACGCAGTAATCCAGCAGTGTTCAATGGCGCTGAACTTATCGCTTTAAGAAGTGGAGAGTTTTCTGACAAAAACTTGAGCAATGCCGCAAGGCGTTTGACCCGTATGGCGTTGCAGCCGCATTTGGGAGATAAACCCTTGGCTAGTCGAGACTTGTTCCTAAAAAGCACTAAACCACAGTAAACAAGGCGCATTGCTAGTCCTGCGCTTTGCCTGTGCCCGAATAAAGGTTAAAATCGCGCAAATTTTTTCTTTGGGATTACGCGATGTCTATTTCTTACCCTACAATCGAATCCCAGATCGGTAATACCCCTCTTGTGCGTCTGCTTAGGCTTCCAGGGAACACTAGCAATACCGTTCTGGTGAAGCTCGAAGGTAATAACCCCGCAGGGTCTGTAAAAGACCGTCCAGCCTACAATATGATTCTGCAAGCCCAGCTACGTGGTGATATTACGCCAGGCGATACTCTCATCGAAGCGACAAGCGGCAATACGGGCATTGCACTGGCCATGGTATGCGCTGTGAAGGGCTATAAGCTGATTTTAATCATGCCCGATAATATGTCCGCTGAGCGCAAGGCCTCTATGAGTGCCTATGGAGCGCAATTGATCTTAGTGACAGAAGAGCAAGGAATGGAAGGTGCGCGGGATCTTGCACAGCGAATGAGCGAGGAAGGTAAAGGCAAAGTCTTGGACCAATTCGCCAATCAAGACAATCCTAGTGCGCACTATTTGCACACTGGGCCGGAAATTTGGCGTGATACGCAGGGCACAGTGACCCATTTTGTCAGCTCGATGGGGACTACTGGCACTATCATGGGCGTGTCTCGATATCTTAAAGAACAAAATCCCAATGTCAGTATTGTTGGCCTGCAGCCTAAAGAAGGTTCGCGCATCCCTGGAATTCGCCGTTGGCCACAAGAATACTTGCCGCGAATTTTCGATGCCACCCGTGTGGATGTGGTGATCGATGTCGAACAAGAAGATGCGGAGAACACCATGCGTGCATTAGCCAAAGAAGAGGGTATCTTCTGTGGTGTTTCCTCTGGCGGGTCCGTGTTTGCCGCTTTGGAACTAAGCAAAACTGTTGAGAACGCTGTGATTGTCGCCATTGTGTGCGATCGCGGTGATCGTTATCTCTCAACTGGCGTGTTCGCCTAAGCGTAAAAACAGCAGCGCTGTTTTAACTGCGCGCATTCCTAATAAAACTCTTTAATGTGAATTCATCGAATATGAGACATGCAAGACGTAGGCGTCAAAAACTGCCTGAAGAAGCCATTAGTATTGAAATTCAACGCCTAAGCCATGACGGCCGTGGTGTTGGCTCTATCGATGGCAAAATTGCCTTCGTAGAAGGTGCGATCGATGGTGAGCGCGTAATGGCGCAGTATACTGGGCGGCGGAAGCAATATGATGAGTTAAAAACCGTCGAAGTGCTAAGTGCATCGCCGGATCGTGTCGAGCCACCCTGTCCGCATGCAAGCATTTGTGGTGGTTGCGCGATGCAACATATCAATCCACTGGCGCAGATAAAACTCAAAGAAAAAGTCCTGCATGATCAACTAGAACATATTGGTGGGCTGACTGACTTTACCCCAATCGCTCCTATGCTAAGTCAAACTCAAGGCTATCGTCGCAAAGCACGATTAGCGATGCGCTATGTCAGCAAAAAAGAGTCAATGCTGGTAGGTTTTCGCGAGAAGAACAGCTCGTTTATCGCTGAAATGTCTAGTTGCACTGTGTTGAACGACTCAGTATCCAATTTGATTATGCCGTTGCGTGAATTGTTTAGTAATTTCGATGGCAGAATGCAAATACCGCAGATCGAGGTAGCAGTAGGGGAGCAACAAACAAGCTTAGCCGATGGTGAGCACAGCGCCAATCAAGTCGTGTTTGTGGTTAGACATCTGGAGCCCTTATCCGATGCCGACTTACAGGCATTACTTGCCTTCGCGCAGCACCATAATATCCAACTGTATCTACAATCCAAGGGGCCAGACACTGTCCATAAAGTCTGGCCCGAAGAGGGCGATGAGCGCCTGTATTACTATTTGCCTGACTTTAATTTGAAGATGGCGTTTCACCCTAGCGATTTCACTCAGGTCAATGGTGAACTCAATCGGAAAATGATCGCATTTGCGATGGACTTGTTAGACCCGCAAGAAGATGAAACCGTTTTGGATCTATTCTGCGGCCTGGGCAATTTTACTTTGCCGATCGCCACTCGTTGTAAAAAGGTGGTGGGAGTCGAGGGTAGTGATGAGATGGTGTTGCGCGGTTATGAAAATGCCAAAGCGAATGGCATCGACAATGCCGAGTTTTATGCTGCGAACCTCACAGTTGATTTCGATGAGAGCACTTGGGCACAGCCAGTGTACGATAAAATTTTGTTGGATCCGCCTCGTTCTGGGGCATTGGAAATAATTCCTCGTATCGCTGCATTTAAAGCTAAAAAGATTGTCTATATTTCTTGTAATCCTGCCACTTTGGCACGTGATGCCGGTGAGTTGGCGAAACTTGGCTATGTCATGACTCAGGCAGGGGTGATGGATATGTTTCCGCATACCGGTCACGTTGAGTCGATCGCTGAATTTGTACTAAAGAAACGCTAGCCCTTTAAACCACGGATTTACTAATGGTTCATATTCGAGAAAAACACACATTCAATGAAGACGGCAGCATTTGCTTCGATGAGTGGATTAGCAGCTTGCAAAGCATCGGCGAAGTATTAGACGTCGAACGACTAAAGCGTGCTTGTGATATTAGCTGGGATGCCCATCAAAAAACTGATGAGCCCACTAATGCGTGGTTCGAGAAAAGTAGCAGCTATATCACCGGTTTAGATATGGCAGAGATTCTTGTGGAATTGCATTTGGACTCTGAGGCGCTACTTGCGGCGATTCTGTACCGCAGCGTGCGTGAATCTCGTTTGGCTCTAGAGGTCGTTGAGAAAGAGTTTGGGGCCGGCGTTGCGAAACTTGTCGAAGGCGTGCTGCGCATGGCCGCGATCAATGAGACCGATACAAGCCGCAAACGCGTCCTCGGGCAGAGCGATGATCAAGTCGAGAATGTCCGTAAAATGCTTTTGGCGCTGATCGATGATGTGCGTGTTGCCCTTATTAAACTCGCCGAGCGTACCTGTGCTATTCGAGCCGTGAAAAACTCACCGGTGGAGAAGCGCTTGCGAGTTGCGCGCGAAGTATTCGAGATCTATGTGCCTTTAGCACACCGATTGGGTATTGGGCAGCTCAAATGGGAGCTCGAAGATCTATCCTTTCGCTATTTGCAGGAGAATAATTATAAGCGTATTGCCAAGTTGCTTGATGAGAGACGTGTAGATCGCGATCGCTTTATTGTGCAAGTGACCGAAGAGTTAAGGCTGCAGCTTGATCGTGCCAATATCGACGCAGAAGTGACCGGTCGCGCGAAAAACATCTACAGTATTTGGCGAAAAATGCAGAATAAGCGATTAGATTTTAGCCAAATCTATGATGTGCGTGCGGTACGGATTTTGGTGCCGGAGATACGCGACTGTTATGCCACATTAGGGATTGTGCATAATTTGTGGCGGGTGATTCCAAACGAGTTCGATGATTATATTGCCACGCCAAAGGCGAATGGGTACCAATCCTTACATACTGCGGTGATTGGTCCTGACAGCAAGACCTTCGAGGTACAAATACGCACATTTGCCATGGATGAAGACGCCGAACTCGGTGTCTGTGCCCATTGGCGTTACAAAGAAGGCATCGCGGACCCTAGTTATAAAGACAATTTCGAAGAAAAGATTGCCTGGTTGCGACAATTGTTGGCTTGGCACGATGAAATGGGCATGGTTGGCGGTCTAGCGGAGCAATTACGAAGCGATTCGAATACGCCTGATCGTGTTTATGTCTTTACCCCCGAAGGCCATGTTGTGGATATGATGGAAGGCGCAACTCCTCTCGATTTTGCCTACTATGTGCATACCGAAGTAGGCAATAAATGCTGTGGTGCCCGCGTCAATGGTAAAACTGTCCCCCTCAATTACCGATTGCAAACCGGTGACCGAGTTGAAGTACTTGCCGATGATAATAGTTGCCCATCCCGTGACTGGTTGAAACCTTCCTTAGGGTTTGCAAACACGCCTCGTGCCCAAGCTAAGATGATTCAGTGGTTTAAGACTCAGGGGCGTGAACAGAATATTACCCATGGCAAAGCCTTGCTTGAAGAAGAGTTCGCAAGGCTTGCAGTGCGCAGTCCTAACTATAAAGACTTGGCGCGCAAACTAGGTTGTAAAAACTCTGATGGATTATTTGCAGCGGTTGGGGTGAGTGCCGTCACAGTGGAAGAGGTTGTTACGGCAGCCCAAGAGCTTGCTCAGCTCCATTATGTGCAAGACGAATTACTCCCACCTGAAAGCGAAGTAGCTAGCAAAAAAATCTACGGAGCTGGCCGTTTGGCAACCGAGTATGCGACTTGCTGCGGCCCCGAACAAGGGGACGCAATCATTGGTTGTTTAACTCAACACAATCAAGTCACCATTCACAAGAGTGATTGTCCTGTCGCGATGCAATATCAACGCGACCGCCATGAAAACATTATTGAAGTGTATTGGAGTGAAGGGCAGCGTGTGAGCATGTTGGCCGAGCTCTATGTACTGGCCTATGACCGAGCGGGGCTGTTGCGCGATATAACCACAATTCTTGCCGATGCCAAAGTCGAAGTGATGCAAGTCAATACGCGTTCAGATAAGAACGCGGGCACGGCAAAAATGAATCTAGAAGTGGAAGTGGATTCTTTTCCTGCCTTGTCGCGAGTCTTAGAGAAGATTAGTCGCCTGAATAATGTCATCGAAGCGCGCCGCCTTGATGCCAGCGACGCCTCATGATGGTGTGCAGACTTAAACGGGAACAACAATGACAAAATCACATGATATCGCTGACCTATTAAAGCTCATGGATAATTTGCGTGATGCTGAGTTTGGCTGTAACTGGGATAAAAAGCAGTCATTAAAAACGCTCACCGGATATACCCTAGAAGAAGTCTATGAGGTTATTGATGCGGTTGAGACAGGCGATGACGCACAGCTACAAGATGAATTAGGCGATCTATTGTTTCAGGTGGTTTTCTACGCCCAGATTGCGAAAGAAGAGGGACGTTTTGATTTCGCGGATGTCACTGCTGCCATTACCGACAAGCTGCTTCGTCGTCACCCTCATGTGTTTCCCGATGGTACTTTGAATAGCTTCGCCAATAGTGAATTGTTGACCCTAAATGCGGATGAAGTCGCTGCCCAATGGGAACAGATCAAGAACGCAGAACGCGCTGAAAAAGCCAAACGTAAAGCCCAAAACGCAGATCCTAGTGTGTTGGACGATGTCCCTAGTAGTCTGCCTGCGTTAGATAGGGCAAGAAAGCTACAAAAACGGGCCGCGTCTGTAGGCTTTGATTGGCAGAGTGTTCTACCAGTGCTTGAGAAACTAAAAGAAGAAATAGCAGAGTTAGAGGTTGAGATAGCGCGTGGTGACAGCCAGGCAATTGTGCAGGAGTTCGGTGATTTGATGTTTAGCTGCGTTAATGTAGCGCGACATCTACAGATAGACCCAGAATCTGCGCTACGTGAGAGCAATAGAAAGTTTGAACGACGCTTTCGTGCGGTGGAAGCCACTGCCATGCACCAAAAACGGGCGTTGAGTCGTTTGAATGAAAAGGAATTAGACGCGATTTGGGAACAAATAAAAAAAGCAGAAACAAAGGGGTCAGAGTAAAACCAAGCGGGTCAGAGTAAAACCGTCATATAGGGGGTTTTAACGCATGGGAACACGGCGTTCTTGTCTCTACAAAGGGCTTTAGTGTATGGTCGTTGCCTTCGCTTGAGCCAATATGGCGCGAAATTCGACTTTCGGCCCAAAATTCTAAAGACGGTGTGTGTTCACCACTTTCGCGAACAGTTTAAAGATTGAGTATTACATTGAAGGCTAGCCCAAACTTATATTGGGCCTATTAAGGAGCAAGTTATGCGAGTGATTTTGTTAGGCGCGCCGGGCGCAGGAAAGGGAACTCAAGCGCAGTTCATTACGTCAAAGTACGCAATTCCACAGATCTCCACTGGCGATATGCTACGAGCCGCTGTGAAAGCGGGTTCAGAGCTGGGTGCTTTAGTAAAAGAGGTGATGGCCACTGGTGGTTTGGTAACAGACGATATCATTATCGCTTTGGTAAAAGAGCGCATCAGCCAGCCTGACTGTGCAAAAGGCTTTTTGTTAGATGGGTTTCCACGAACTATTCCGCAAGCTGAGGCGATGGAAGAGGCAGGAATTGCCGTCGACGTTGTGGTTGAAATCAGCGTTGAAGACGAAGAAATTGTAAAACGTTTGAGCGGTCGTCGCGTTCATGCCGATTCAGGCAGAATTTATCACGTGACGAATAACCCGCCTAAGCGTGAAAACCTAGACGATGAAACAGGCGAGCCATTGATTCAACGTGACGACGATAAAGAAGAAACGGTTCGTAAAAGGTTGAAGGTGTATCACCAGCAAACCAAACCGTTGGTAAATTTTTACCAGAATCTAGAAGCCGCTGGTAAGGGTGTAAAGGTAGTTCAGTTGAACGGGCAAGAGAATGTTGAAGTTGTTCGTGAACAAATTGCCGCATTAATGTCAGCACTATAATCGAAAAACTGAGGGCGTTTTTTTACTGAAAACGCCCTCAGTTAAGCGTTAGAATTTTCAATATCCCACGTTTTATTGCTGTTAATTTTTTATTTTTCTTCGCACAAAAAATTCTCAAAAAACTCTCCGCAAGACTTTCACACACCGTTTTAGTTAAATATTGTCAAATAATGTTGATTTTTTTCAACATTTTGAGAATGCGTTGCTGTATAGCTAAAAATTTTGTGCTAAGGTGCCGCTCAAACGTGGGTGCTCCCATGTTGATGAAATTAAGGTGGTTTTGTTCCACATTTTAGGAGAGATAACAGTATGGCCAAAGTTAAAGCGACAAAGAAGGCGCCTGCTAAATCGGCGGTTAAAAAAACCGGTGATGCTGCTCTTGCGAAAGCACAAGCTAATGCCGCGAAATTGCAAAAAGCTGCTGCTGCAGCAAACAAGCAACTAGCTGCTGCGCAGAGCAAAGCTGAAGCTGCAAAGACTAAAGCTGCAAAAGCTGCTACAGCAACAAATAAGAAAGCTGCTGTTCGAGCGAAAGCTGCTGCAACTAAGCAGGCAGCAAAAGTTCGCGAAACTAACGCTAAACTTAAAACTGCAGAAAACAACGTGAAAGCTGCCATTGCTGCAGCGAAAGCGAAAGCTGCAGCCGAAGCCGCAAAGAAAGCTGTAGAAGCTAGAAAAGCGGCAGCTGCGGCTAAAGCAGAAGCAGATCTAGCCAAAGCAGTGAAAGCATTTGCTGCAAATTGGAAGAAAAAGCGCGCCAAAGCCGACGCAGCGAAAGAAGCCGCACGTGCTAAGAAAGAAAACCTCAAGCGTAAAATAGCCGCTAAGAAAGCTGCCGTTAAAGCAAAAGCAGCTGCTCAAAAAGCAGCCGCTCGCGCTAAAGCTGCAGCGAAAAAGCGTCTAGCTCGCGAAAAAGCAGCGGCACGTCGTGCAGCAGCTAAAGCGAAAGCCGCAGCTAAGCGTCTAGCGCTTCGTGAAAAAGCAGCAGCTAAGAAAGCCGCCGCTAAAGCAAAAGCCGCAGCAAAGAAGGCGACTGCTAAGAAGAAGCCTGCTGCTAAAAAAGCAGTAGCTAAGAAGCCAGCTGCAAAGAAAGCTGCAGCTAAAAAGCCAGCAGCCAAGAAAGCCGCTGCTAAAAAAGCACCAGCTAAGAAAGCTGCGGCCAAGAAAGCCCCTGCTAAAAAGCGAGCTCCACGCGCCAAAAAAGCGGCGAAGTAAGCAGCTAAGCTAGTTTATCAGTGCTAATACGCTGATCATAAAAATCCCTCAGAGCTGTAATCTCTGGGGGATTTTTTATTTCCTTTCCGTATAATCCTGCCATGCCCAATATACTTGCTATCGATACCTCGAATAATCAGTGCTCTGTCGCCCTAAACCGTGATGGTGAGATCAAAAGTGCCGTTTGCACGCAGGTGCGTCAACACGCTAAACGTCTGCTGCCGATGATTGAGCAAATTTTGCACGAAAACTCCCAAACGCTGAAGGCGTTAGACGCCATTGCCTTCGTTAATGGGCCTGGATCGTTCACTGGCTTACGAATCGGGGCGGGAGTGGCGCAAGGTTTGGCGTTTGGGGCCACTTTACCAGTACTAGCTTTGTCCACACTTGCGGTAATGGCGCAAAAAGCTCGGCAACAAGTGGCTGCGCAATACTTTCTTGTCGCTATGCAGGCGCGCGAGGATGAAGTGTATTTTGCGATCTATCAGTGCAGTGCTGTTGATATGTGTTTGCTTGGCAAAGAGCAAGTTTGTGCACCCGCACAGATTACAATTGCTGAAGAAATACTGCAGGGCAATTGCTGCGCAGTGGGTGATGGGTGGCAGCAAAACCCATTGTTAGATAAGATCGCTGGCAAGTGTACTCAGCAGATTGTGAATTGTGATGCCGACGCGATTAGCCTAAGCCAACTGGCTCAAACCCGTTTCGGTACTGGGGCTGCCCTCGCTCCTGAGTTCGCGCTTCCCGTTTATTTGAAAGAACAAATGGACTATTAACGCCTATGGACTTGGGATTATTCAGGACAACATTTCTAGCCCTGTTGCAGGGATTCACTGAGTTTCTGCCAATTTCTAGCTCCGGTCATATTCTATTACCAAAAGAGCTTTTAGGTTGGCCAGACCAGGGGCTGATTTTCGATGTCGCCGTGCATGTCGGTAGTCTTCTAGCGGTCTTGCTGTATTTTCGTAAAGACATCGCTACATTGTTTAGGGCATGGCTGCGATCCTGTTTAAAACAAGAACATAGCAGTGATTCACGTCTGGCATGGTTTGTAATTTTGGCCACAATTCCCGCCGGCTTGGTAGGTTTTCTGCTTAACGACTTTGTCGCTCAATACTCTCGTTCTATGTTGGTGATCGGTATCACATCGATCGTTTTCGCAGCCCTATTGTATCTGTCAGAACAAATTGGCAGACAAGAATTGGATCTCAAAAAGCTCACATTGAAGACCAGCCTGATCATCGGTTTTTTTCAAATGATGGCGCTAATTCCAGGCACTTCACGTTCAGGTGCAACCATGACTGCTGCCTTGTTTTGTGGCTTGACTCGCCAAGCGGCCGCTAAATTTTCTTTTTTATTGGCGATCCCGATTATCGCTGCGGGTGGTTTGTTAGAGGGAATTGAGATGTGGCAGGTGGGCACAGCAGGGCAATGGGGAGATCTTCTCTACGCCATGGTGGTGTCTGCACTAATGTCGTATTTGTGCATCCATTACTTTTTACAATTGATAGAGCGAGTAGGGTTTTTACCCTTTGTAATTTATCGCGTAGTGATGGGTGTCATGCTTATTGCGGTTTACTACTTAGCATGAACGCCTCTGACAATTCACGAAGCAAATTCACAATCGCGATTGCCGACGCTAACGGGGCGGTCACGAATGACTTGTCTGCGCTAATTGTGCAAACTGGTTTGCCGCTTGTCCCTCCTAATACCGCTGCCAAGGACTTCTGTAATTTCATTTTGTTCTATCAAGACGGACGCCTTAGTTTGCAAAGCACCGATGAGGGGGCCGCAGGGGCTGTATGCGTCGATTTTGATAACGAAAGCTTGCAGTATCGGCAGCGTCGTCCGGTGAAGCCTGAGGCCTTGCTCAAGGCCGCTGGAGTCAAACACGGGCAGAGTTCTCATGTCCTCGATGCGACGGCAGGGTTTGGCTTGGACGCCTTTTTATTTGCCAGTGCTGGGGCCAGCGTGACCTTGATCGAGCGCTCTGTAATTTTGCATGCAATGCTCAGCGATGGTCTTGAACGCGGCGCCGTTAGTGCCGATGAGAAAGTGCGTGCTGCCGTGACAAGAATGCAATTATTGCACGGTGATAGTGCCGTGATGTTGGCTCAACACCAGAGCACTCCAGTTGATATCGTCTATCTCGATCCGATGTTTCCGGAGCGCAAGAAGAGTGCAAAAGTGAAGAAGAATATGGCGTTGTTACAGCAATTGTTGCACAGCGAAGCGCAAGCTGAGCACCTGCTAGCCAACGCCATTGGCGTGGCCAGCAAGCGTGTCGTCGTGAAACGTCCGCGCCATGCTCCTTTTCTGGAAGCGCGCAAGCCGTCGTTTTCGCAAGAAGGCAAATCGAGCCGTTTCGATGTGTACCTTTGCGCGGCGAAATCGCAACTCGCTTAAGCTAAGCGGGTCGAAGTAAACGTTTCAACACTTCTTCGTAGATAACTGACAACTCATCCAAGTCGCTGACTTTGACGTTTTCATTGACTTTGTGAATGGTAGCGTTGCAAGGCCCAAGCTCTAGCAATTGTGCGCCAGTTGGTGCAATGAAACGGCCATCGGAAGTGCCACCAGTAGTAGAGCATTCAGTCTCAACACCGTTAACATGTTTTATGCTCGCACTGACGGTATCGATAAGGCTGCCCTTGGCCGTCAAAAACGGGTTTCCAGACAATTGCCACTCAAGAGTGTATTCAAAGTCATGACTGTCAAGAATGGCTTGGGTGCGTTCGCGAATATCTGCCTCTGTTAATTCTGTCGAGAAACGAAAATTGAATTTCACCTCTAGATTGCCAGGAATAACATTGTCGGTGCCTGTCCCTGCGTGAATATTCGAGATCTGAAAACTGGTAGGCGGGAAGGCTTCATTGCCTTCATCCCAGACCTCATTGGCTAGGTCGTGCAATGGCAACATCGCTTTGTCTATCGGGTTACTAGCAAGGTGAGGGTAGGCAACATGCCCTTGCACGCCGTGCACGGTTAAAAAGCCATGCAGAGAACCGCGTCGACCAATCTTGATGACATCTCCTAACTTTTGCGTGCTGGACGGTTCGCCAACGATACAGTAATCGATTTTTTCCTCGCGTTGCTCAAGGACATCAATCACTTTACGCGTGCCGTTGATCGCACTGCCTTCTTCATCACTGGTGATCAGAAATGCTATCGAACCCTCGAAGGTTTTGTTCTGTGCAACAAAGCGTTCGACTGCGGTGACCATCGCGGCAATACTGCCTTTCATATCCGCAGTGCCACGGCCGTAGAGCACTCCGTCACGCACTGTGGGGGTGAATGGCGCAAAGGTCCAGTCTTCGACAGGGCCTGTCGGGACGACGTCAGTATGGCCTGCAAACGCAAATACCGGGGCCTTGTCTCCTAGGCGCGCCCAAAAATTATTTACATCGCCAAAGGGCATCGATTCAATTTTGAAACCGAGTGCTTCTAAGCGATCGATCAATAATTGGTTGCAGCCGGCATCATCGGGCGTCACAGACGCCTTTTCGATCAATGCACTGCACAAAGAGAGGGTAGAAGTCATATAGCTGTACTCATGCGCTAAGCGCGATTAATTATGGGAGTGAAGTTCTTCGTTCAAGGCGATAGCGGTTTTATTTGCCTTGCACTCAACGGCCCCGGTCATAGAGTTACGACGGAACAATAGATCCGATTTTCCAGCAAGCTCACGCGCCTTTAGAGTTTCAACAACATTATTGCTGCTGTCTAACAGAAGCACTTTGGTGCCAGCGGTGACATACAAACCAGCCTCGATAGTGCAGCGATCTCCTAGTGGGAACCCAAGACCAGCGTTAGCACCAATCAAACAATCTTTGCCGACAGAGATGACTTCAGTGCCGCCGCCAGACAGAGTGCCCATCGTGCTGCACCCACCGCCTAGATCGCTGCCTGCACCAATCATTACGCCAGCGGCAATGCGGCCTTCGATCATTGCTGGGCCTTCTGTGCCCGCATTAAAGTTGACGAAGCCTTCGTGCATGATTGTAGTGCCTTCACCTAAGTAAGCGCCTAACCTAACGCGAGCAGTATGGGCAATGCGAACGCCCTTAGGCACGACATAGTTGGTCATTTTTGGAAATTTGTCGACCGACATCACCTCTAATACTGAGCCTTTAAGTCGTGCTTTTAATTGTCTGGCCGGAAGGTCGGCTAAATCAATCGCCCCTTCATTAGTCCACGCCAGATTTTGCAATACACCAAATGCCCCTGTGAGATTGAGCGAATGCGGTTTGCATAGGCGTAACGAGAGCATATGTAGTTTCAGATAGACCTCTGGGATACTAGTAGGGGCGGTATCCTCGGCGATGAACATCGCGATGATGTCGCGTTGGCCTGCATTTAATTGCACAAGGATCTCAGCGAGTTCGGCATTTTCAGTAATGGCTTGGGCATTGCCGAGTTTTTCGAGTTGTTCAACACTCAATAAATGGTAGGAATTTCCCTCTTTATAATCGGCCGCTTGTGCGAAGGCCTTGCTCAGCTGCTGGGCAGGGTTACGCAAAACGATCGGGTAATACACCTCGATGATTTCCCCTTGGCTATTTCGTGTGACAACGCCAAGGCCGAAGCTGTGTAAAGATAAATTCTGGCTCATAATTATTTCCTATTTTCTGATGGCGCTATTTTGCCAATAAAGTGCGTAATTGAGTTTCGTCATAAGCTGCCAACCATTGCGAGCCATTCTGAATCAAAGGGCGGCGCACGATGGAAGGGTTATTACAGATAATGTCGACGGCGGTAGTGGTGTCCAAAGACTCCTGCTGCGCGCTGGGAAGTTTTCGCCATGTAGTGCCGCGTTTATTAATCAACGTCTCTAATGGCACTTCGGCGATAAAACGTTTAGCCAGCGTTTTGTCGATTCCCAACTTTTTATAGTCATGAAATACATAATCCACTGAATTTGCATCTAACCATTTGCGTGTTTTTTTCATGGTGTCGCAATTTGGAATCCCATAGAGGATCACTGTCTTATCTGGCATCGTCCTATCCTTTGATTAATTGCCGAGCTCTTCTCGAATATCCTCAAGCAGCTGATCGATCTGTGTTTGATCGCTCAGTTTTTCATTCTCGGCAGTGACAACAAAGAACAAATCCTCTACCCGTTCGCCCAAGGTTGCGATGCGTGCATTGAGTAGCTGTAGATTGTGTTCCGCAAAAATTTTACCAATAGAGGCCAAAATACCTGGCTGATCGGGGCAGTTGATTTCGACAGTCGAGTAGGGTGTAGCATCAGAGTTGATGAGCTCAGTTTCGACATGCTTGCTAAAGTGTTTCAGTTTGCGAGCGATGCGCTTATCAGTCACTTTTAAATGTTTCGTTGGTTCAACGAGGTATTCGCTCAGCAGTGCGATGATTTCTTGCTGACGGGCTTTGTTGGCACTGACAGGATTATCATCATCCTCTAGAACCGTGTAGGTGTTCATACAGTAATTTTTACTAGAGGTGAAAATGCGCGCATCTTGAATATTGAGCCCAAGCTTTTCCATGGCTGCGGCACTACTGGCGAACAAATGATTTTTGTTAAGCGTGTAGATGAAAATCTGTGTCGCGCCTCCGCTGAGGCTCTCGCTCGGGTCTTCGATCAAGATTAGCGTTTGCTGGCCGCCACTTTTCGCGATAGCTTCGGTATGCCAAATAATATTCGCGGTAGACTCACGCACGAAATATTCATCATCGATATTGTCCCAAATTTGCTCAATTAGAGTTTGATCGACACCATGCTCTGTGAGTTTTTGTAGCGCACTTTCTTGTTTATCTTTGATTCGGTCGGCGCGATCAATTGGGTTTTCAAGTCCGCGTCGCAACGCTCGCTTAGTGCTTAAATATAATTGGCGCATCAATGACGCGCGCCAGGAATTCCACAGAGTAGGGTTAGTGGCATTGATGTCGGCAACGGTGAGCGCGTAGAGATAATCAAGGTGCAGTTTATCCCCAACCTCTAATGCGAAATTGTGGATCACTTCTGGGTCGGCAATATCCATGCGCTGCGCGGTCATCGACATCAACAAATGTTTGCCTATCAACCACGACACGAGCTTAGTATCCCAAGCACTTAGATGGTGTAAGCGACAAAATTCGGCACCATCGACCATTCCTAATGTCGAGTGGTCGCCGCCGCGGCCTTTGGCAATATCGTGATATAGCCCTGCGATATAGAGCAGTTCGGGTTTTGGAAGCCGTCGCGCGATGTGCGCAGCAATTGGGAAATTCTCTTCTGCTTCTGGGAAGCGAAAGCGGCGCATGTTCTCCACTACCTGCAGCGTGTGGGCATCAACGGTATAAATATGGAACAAGTCGTGTTGCATTTTGCCGGTGATGGCACCGAACTCGGGCAAATAACGACCAAGGACGCCGTAACGCGACATGCGCCGTAATTGTGAGGTTAATTCGTGGGCAGAACGTAGCAGTTCCATGAACAGCGTGACATTGCGCAAGTCTTTACGAAACTTCTCATCGATCATCACGCTGTGCTCGCGTATAGAGCGAATGGTGGCTGCGCGCACACCTTTTATTTCAGGGTTCTGCGCCATCAATACGAAGATTTCGATCAAGGCAAAGGGGAAGCGTTTAAACACGTTTTCGTTGCGAATCTCGATGTAATCGCTACGTGTTTGAAAACGTTTGTTGATGATCTTTATCTCTTCAGTGACATCGGCGCGTAAAATCGCCTCGTCAAAATGTTGCAGCAATACATCGTTGAGGCCGCGCAGATTGGCGACGGCCCGGTAGTATTCTTGCATGAGTTTTTCAACGGCGAGGCTTTTTTCGTCGTCTTCATAGCCGTACATGACGGCAAGGTCTTTTTGTTTGTCGAATAATAGCCGGTCTTCTTTTCGCCCCGCCAAAAGGTGCAATCCGTAACGCAGTTTCCAAAGTAGATGTTCACCTTCGACCAATTGTGCGTATTCCTGTTCGGTCAGAAAACCGAGCCCGACCAAGTCACCCAGTGTGTTGGCCTTATAATAGCGTTTAGCGATCCACGCGATAGTCTGAATGTCTCGCAACCCACCAGGTGAAGTTTTCACATTGGGCTCTAAGGCATAGTCGATGTCATAGTATTTATCATGCCGGGCGACTTGTTCATCGCGCTTGGCTTCGAAGAAAGATTTCGCAGGCCAGACATCTGCGTTTTGTGTACTTTCTATCATGGCATCACGTAAAGCCTCGGGGCCGACAAGGGTGCGTGACTCCATTAGGCTTGTGGTGACGGTGATGTCTTTTAGTGCTTCTTGACGACACTGCTCGATTGAGCGCACGGACTGACCAATCTCGAGATTAATATCCCAAAGCAGGGTGAAGAAGTCGCTAATGCTTTTTTTATAGGTTTCGTGGTTATCACCACGGGTCAAAATAAGCAGGTCAATATCGGAATGCGGATGGAGCTCATTGCGGCCATACCCGCCGACGGCTAATAAACTGATATCCGGTGTTGTGCCCCAGTCGTATCGCTCCCATGCACAAGCCAGGAGTTGGTCAATCAACCAGGCACGGCCGTGCACGAGCAGCGAAATATCAGTATTGTTTTTGTAATGTTCGTCTAAGCGCTGCTGCGCCTCCGACAACGCTTGGCGAAACACTTTGACCGCTTGCGAACTTTGCTTAACTTGCTCACGAAAGGCCGCGACATCGAAAATTGATTCATGAAAACTAGTGTTAGCGGGTAGCGATGAGTCAGTCATAGGTTGAGAGCCATAAGAAGAAAGTGTGGTGAGTCTTAGAAGTTCTCTTCACTGCGCTTGGTGAGCACTTCACAACCGGTTGCTGTCACCGCGAGGGTGTGCTCCCACTGCGCAGAGAGGCGACGGTCGCGTGTTGTCACTGTCCAGCCATCGGCTTTGGATAGTTTGGTGTGACGGGTGCCTGCATTAAGCATGGGTTCGATGGTGAACGTCATGCCCTCTTTGAGCTCTACGCCGGTATCGGGCTTGCCGTAGTGCAGAACTTGTGGGTCTTCGTGAAAGACTTGGCCAATACCATGGCCGCAATATTCACGCACGACTGAATAGTTGTTTGATTCGGCGTGTTGCTGAATGAGATGCCCAATATCGCCCAGTCGCGTACCTGGTTTGACTATATCGATGGCCATATACAAGCATTGCTGGGTGATATCAATCAGGCGTTGGACGTGGGCTGGTGCATCCCCAACCACAAACATTTTGCTAGTGTCCCCATGAAAGCCGTCTTTAATGACCGTGACATCGATGTTGATGATGTCGCCTTTCTTTAAGAATTTAGTGTCACTGGGGATGCCATGGCAGATGACATGGTTGATAGAGGTGCAAATAGACTTCGGGAAGCCGTTGTAATTGAGTGGGGCAGGGATCGCATTTTGTACATTCACGATATAATCGTGGCAA
>OJGX01000021.1_pt1 | contig 69556 bp, 55 predicted proteins | sample 1594661 | NCBI WGS metagenome assembly OJGX01 (sample SAMN05416839, study PRJEB24817) | seawater metagenome | isolation source: Sea water | place: Canada:Atlantic | collected 2013-07 | reverse complement strand
AGGTTTCTCAGGCAGGGGCGGAACCGGCGGCCGTGATTCCGGTCGGTCGGGCGACACCCGGATAACCGCATCATCGTCGGCAAGCAGCTCGGCCATGCGGGCAGCAAACGGATGGTTTCGACCATGCTCCAGACCGGTTCTCGGGTAATCGGGATCCGCAAAGCGGGACCACTCTGCCAGCGGCGGCATCAGCCAGAACAGCAGGCCACCAGCGGTGAGCGCACCTGAGAGCCCGGCAAAGGCATCCGGCGGATTGCCCTGCCAGCCGTCCCAGACAATAAGCGAGACTTCACGCCCAAGCCACTTTCGAGCCCCGGCAGGCGTGACCCGGGCCAGCCGGGTATCGGGGCTGTGATCCGCCGGTCCGGTCCAGAGACCGCTCTGTATTTCCAGCCCGGGTAACAGACCGGCAAGCCACCGGAGGTTCTGTTCCCGATCACCCTCAAGCAGAACCAGCCGGCGTTCACCGTTGGCGGCGAGGCTGTCCTGCAAGGCACGCCAGGCGAATGGATCCGCTTTGGCATCGGGTCCGGAATGGCCCATCAGCTAAGGTCGGCACCATGAGACTTGAGGTCGTCCAGGGCGCATTTTTCAAGGGCAGCCCGATGGGTGGCCCGCAGTCGAACCCTGGGGGCACAGCCCGCTTCAAAGGCTTCCTGCCAGCGGCCGGCACACAGGCACCAGCTATCGCCCGCTTTCAGGCCTTCGAAGCCGAATTCAGGCCTGGGGGTGCTGAGGTCGTTGCCCTGGACTTTGGAGAATTCGAGGAATTCGTCGGTGACCACGGCGCATACGGCGTGCAGGCCAAAATCATCCGGGCCGACGTTGCAGCAGCCATCGCGGTAAAAGCCGGTGATCGGGTCTTTGCCGCAGGTTTCGAGTTTTTCGCCAAGTACGTTTACCGATTCGGACATTTCCATGTTTAAGACCCTTTCGCTCTCATGTTTTGATCGCAATTATGCGGCAGCGGTATCCGCTCTACCAGCAGGCCGTTACAATACCGGCCATGCCGACCGAACCCCAAATTTCCGATACCACCAACCTGCCGGATTACCTCACCGATGAACAGCGGGCGATTATTACCGCCGGCTATGAGCATTCGGTGATTACCGCCGTGGCTGGCAGTGGCAAGACGTCGACGCTGGCCTGGCGAATCCGGTATCTGCTGGAACAGGGCCACGATCCGGACCGGATGCTGGTGTTGATGTTCAACCGCAGCGCCCGGGTGGATTTCGAGCGCAAGCTGCAGGAGGTGTGCGCCCGGAGCGGGCTGGCGCTGCCAGAGATACGGACGTATCACGCCATGGGCTTGAGGTTGTACAAGAGGTTTGTTCGGGAGGGCTATCTGCCGGGGTTTTCGGACAAAATCCTGACCGAGCAGGAGATCAGCTTCCAGGCCTGGCAGTTGACCCGACGGCTGGCGCCGGAGGATCTGGCGGATGAAATCCGGCGCAACAAGAAGGATTTTGTCGAGACGGCGACGGGGTTTATTGATCTGGTAAAAACAACGCTGTCGCCGGCGGAAATCGTGTTTGAGGAACTGGGGTACTCGGACAAGCACAAATACCTCATTGACCTGTTCCACAGCTTTGAACAGTGGCGTAAGAGCCAGGGGCGGATCAGCTACGCCGACATGCTGTACGAGCCGGTGATGGCAATTCACCAGAATCCGCCTTTGCAGCGGCTGGTAGGCAACAAGATGGACCTGATTCTGGTGGATGAGTACCAGGACACCAATGAAATCCAGCACCTGCTGCTGCGCTACGTGGCTGGAGACCGGGCCCGGGTGACGGTGGTCGGGGACCCGGACCAGACGATCTACGAGTTCCGGGGCGCAAAGCCCGAGTTTATTCTCAAGCGGTTCAGCGATGAGTTCGAAAGCCCGCTGGAGCAGACGCTCAGCTATACCTTCCGGTACGGCCATCGCGTCGCTTTGCTCGCCAACCATCTGATCTGCCACAACACCGGTCGCAAGGATGTGCTTTGCCATTCCCACGCTTCCACACCCGGCACGGAGATCACCCTGCATCGGTCGGAAAGCGATGCCGATGCCGTGCTTCAAATTCTTCAGGGCCAACCGGAACCGGCTCTGGCAGGCACGGCCATACTGTTCCGGGTCTGGAGTCAGAGTGTCCCTATCGAGCTGAAGTTGCTGGCTCGTCAGATTCCCTACCGGATTGATGCCGGCAAGGGCGCGCTGTTCAGCCGGGAAGTTCAGGCGATCACTGCCCTTCTGATGGTGGTGACCGGGAAACTGGAAAACCTGCCGGACGAGGATCGCCTGGAGCTGGCACGGCAGTTGTTGCGCTTTCCTCATGTGGGTCTGAAAGAGCCGGAGCTGGAGCAGTTGGCGCGTTTCCTGGCAGGATTTTCCAGTGGCTGGCACGAGCGTCTGCTGGCGATGGACTTCGACGCGCTGGCGCCCATGGCCGCCCGCAAGCTCCGGAAACTCGGCGAAGTGCTTGCCCAACTGCGCAGCTACGGAGGTCCGGTTGCAGGACTGATCAGCGTCTATGCCGAGCACACTGATCTTTACGAGGGCATCCGCAGCCTGGCGCTGACGCATGAGAGTGCCGAGGAACGGATCGATACGATACAAGGATTCCGGCAGTACCTTAAAAGCCTTGATGTCACAGCTGAAGGCGCCTTGGAACACCTGAAAACCCTCAAACAACAGGCGGGAGAAAAACAGCAGGGTGGGGTGCTGCTCTCAACGATTCACCGCACCAAGGGTCTGGAATGGCCAACAGTTATCATTCCCGGACTACAGGAGAAATACCTGCCGTACAGCCCCCGCCCCCAGGACAATGCCAGAGCATTTCTGGAAAGCGAGCGACGGCTGCTGTATGTGGCCATGACACGCACACGCCAGCAGCTGCACCTGATCACCCGACCGGCCAGCAAGCAACCGCACCTGGACGGCGATCTGGGCCCAAGCCGTTTCGTGGAAGAGTGCTGCTTTGAGCTTGCCGAGGAATTCGGTCGCTGGCTGGATGATCGATCTCCGGCAGAAACATCAACCATTCGGTTAACTGCCCCCCTGACACCGGTCAGCCAGCGTTACGCCGACCGGGAGAGCGTCACCCTTGAGGGCCAGGCGGCAACATCCGAAAACTCAACGGAACCACTCTGGCATCAAAAACGTCTTGGCCACGCGATCTTTGGTCCTGGCTCGGTGGTCGCCGAAGATGAGAATTCTTTCGAGGTACATTTCGACAACGGCGAGGTGCTTAACTTCAGTAAAAAGAGCGCGCATCTGTATTTTTCCGCTCTGGCCTGAAACGACCTCGGGGTCGTAAAGGTCAGCTGGGTACAATTGCGGACGTAACAATCCGTATCATTTTTTTGTTTTTTTTGGCCTACTGGCCTAAATTCCGGGTATACAAGCACTTTTCATGAGGAAGTGCGGTACCACAACGATAACGAACAGGAGGTTCTGCATGAACGTCATGCGTCCGATTTCCGCGGCTGTACTGGCCGCTACCCTGGCAACCCCGGCCATGGCCGATCGTCAGGAAACCGTTTACATCAACCCGTTTGCAGGTTTTCAGCTGTTTGACGACAAGCGCGATCTGAGCGAAACCGGCACCTTCGGCGTTGGTGTGGAATACCGCTTCCGTCCCCACTGGTCGGTGGAGGCGCTTTACTCACGTGCCGATGCAGACCGCAAATACGTGCCGGGCGAATCGGAATTTGATGAAGTTCGGGTTGACGGTACGTATTACTTTGCAGGGCCGGACGAAGCCTGGAACCCATACGTTTCTCTGGGCGCAGGCCATGCAGACTTTGGTTCGGACAACAGTGGCGTTCGCACCGCGGGCAGCAACCATGACGAAACCCGAGTGAACGTGGGTACCGGCTTCCGCTACAACATCAGCGACGCCGTATCACTGCGCGGTGACCTCCGTGAATTCCACGGCATTGATGAAAGCACCTTCGACACTCAGGTCTCTCTGGGCATCAGTTTTGCGTTTACCCGCACCGTGGCGCAAGCAGCGCCGGCGCCTGTGCGCCCGGCAGATGCAGATGGTGATGGCGTGCCGGATTCACGGGACCAGTGCCCCGGCACCCCGGCAGGCGCAACCGTTGACAGCAATGGCTGCGAACCGGATTCGGATCGCGACGGCGTGGCCGACAGTCGTGACCAGTGCCCGGACACACCGCGCGGTGCGGAAGTAAACAGCCGTGGATGTGAGCTGGACAGCGATAATGACGGCGTGGTCAACAGCCAGGATCTGTGCCCAAATACGACCGCAGGCGCAGAGGTTGATGAGACAGGTTGTGAAGGTGTAACCGAGACCATCGAAACCTTCACCATTGAAGTCCAGTTCCCGAGCAACAGTTCGGTCATCGGCAATGCCTACGATGCGGAGATCCGTCGCGTCGCTGACTTTATGCAGGAAAACCCCGAAACCATCGTGGAAATCGCCGGTCATACCGACAGCCGTGGCGCTGCCGACTACAACCAGTTCCTGTCCCAGCGTCGCGCTGAAGCAGTTGCCGGCCGTCTGACCGGGCCTCTGGGTGTTGATCCGGCACGAGTGGAAGCCGTAGGTTACGGTGAGGAGCAGCCGATCGCATCCAACAACACAGCGGACGGCCGAGCTGCCAACCGCCGGGTTGAAGCGCGCATTCAGGTTCGCCGTTAATTTAAGGTTTTACCTGAGTGGTTTGAAAAGGCGCCTTCGGGCGCCTTTTTTTGTTTCTGCAAAAATGCGAGGAACCGATGCTCAGAGCCATGGCACTGATCTTCACGCTCTCTGTTCTGGCAGTGCCGGCGCAGTCCCAGGTTTTTCGCTGCGAAAAAGACGGCAATACGGTGTTCTCGGACCAGCCCTGCGGCGAGGATGCTGAATCGCTTGAGCTACGGGATAACCGCATTGGCGGCAGTTTCAATCAGAACCTCCCGGTGCAGGAGTCCCCTGATCCAGAAGAACAGACAGAAGAGTCAGAACAAGAAAAAGAGGCCGGCACATGCCGTTTTATCAACTCTACCGATTTGCGTCGTTATCTGGTTCGTGAGCAGGTGGTGCGAGGCATGACCCGTGACAACGTGCGCCGTGCTTTCGGCAACCCTCCTGAGACCTACACCAGCCCCCAGGAAGTCTGGATCTACCAGACCAGCTATTACGGCGCGCTCTATGAGCTGACCTATGTGTATTTCAGGGATGGCTGTGTTGAACGGGTTGAGTACCGGAAACCCTGACCGCATCAAGCAGCAGGTTGCGGGGTGTCAGTGAACGGTCGCAGAAATGCCCCAGCCTGACCCTGTACCCCTGTTCTTCCAGAAAAAGCGCGTAATCCAACACCATCCAGAGTTCCAGAGGGCGCCGGAACAGATGCCTGACCAGCTCATGGCGGCGAACCTCGGCCAGCCGTTGCACGCCAAACGCCTGCCAGTGATCAAAGTCCACCGTATCGGGTAATCGCAGCTGTTTTTTTGCCGCCGCCCAACGGCAAAAGGCGGGAAAGCCTTTGTTCAAAAGGCGGGGCGGATTCGAAGGAACCGGCAGATACTCATCACACCCACGAAGTTGCCGCTGCAGACCATCAAATCCCAGGCGCCACTGGCTGACAAGGCGGGTCTGTTCCCTCACCCGGGCCGGTGCCGTCACGGTTTCCTGAACCGCAAGCCGAAGATCGTTACGGCTCGGCTGCAGCGCTTTTGGGTGATCCGCCGCCCGCTGTGAAAGCGGCCGGTAGTGTTCCATCTCGGTGAGGTGGTAGCAGCAGGGCGAGACGCTCAATCTTGGCAACCCGGCTTCACTGCCTCGCTGCAGCAACTGCCGGTGCAGATCGCCACAAGCATGCAGTGCAACACCGTGGTGTCGGCTGGGAAGCGACAAATCCGCTGTCATGACATCCTGGCAGCGGATCGACACGGGATCTCCGAACTGTTGTGCCAGTCGGTTGCCATCGCGCACCAGCTCCGGATTCCACTCGAAACCCTGTATCTCACTGGGGCAAAACGGCGCCAGCGTCCTGGACAGATGGCCCTTACCACAACACCAGTCCAGGGCGGGGTGTTCCAGCGGTGTCAGTGCCGCCGTAAAGGCGCCCGACTGCAGGCGTTTCCGACCGGGCATATCCGTGGCCCGGATTTCCGGGAGAGTCGCCTCTGATGCCTTTTCGGGTGCCGGTAACAGCTCCGGCAGTTGAACCATGTCGGCGTAACGGTCGAGGGACGGCAACCATGAGGCAACCCGAGCCGCCAACTCAACCGGGCTGCCATCCAAGTGCTGGCATTCCCCATCGGTTAGTTCCGCCAGCATGGCGGCCAGTTCCGGATAACGACGCGCCCAGGCAGGCTCCGGCGTCATGAACGGCGCCGGTTGCCAAAACTCGGAATGCTGTACCAGCCAGTCGTTCAGCTGCTGCCAATGCTGGTAAAAAGATTCCGCGCCGTGGTGTAAACTCGCCGCCGGAGGTAACGTCATGCAACTGGCCTTTGTACTTGTTGAACCCAAGGTTCCGGAAAACGTCGGTGCAGCTGCCCGTGCGCTGTGCACCATGGGCTTCGGCGAACTGTGGTTGGTCAATTCCGATCTGCACACCCGCCCGGAAGCCCACTGGCTGGCCCATGGCAGCGACCATATCCTGGACAATGCGCGCATTTTCCCCGATCTGGCTGCGGTAAGAAACTCCGTAGACCTGCTGATGGGGACCTCCGCCAAGACCCGGCATCAGCGCCAGGATTGGCACGGCCCCTCAGATCTGCGGAAGGTTCTGGCCACGAAGGGTGCGTCCGTGGCAACCGCAGCACTGGTGTTTGGCCGGGAAGATCGCGGGCTGTCCAATGAAGAGCTGGCTCTCTGCGATCTGTTAACCGGCATCCCCATGAAGGTCACCTACCCCTCCCTGAACCTTGCCCAGTCGGTGATGCTCTATGCCTGGGAAATGTCCGGACTATCGGTCGCTACGGAGAGCCAGATTGAGCCCGCAGGTGAACATCGTCTTGGCGCGCTTCGTGGACGACTCGAAACCTTGCTACCGGAACTGGACACACCGCCTGAGGGAAAACTGTCCCAGTGGGTTTTCGAGCGTTTGCCCTTGTTGTCTGATCGGGATATCGGGTTTGTTCATACGCTGTGTTCGAACATTGAGCGCGCTGTGGATTGCAGATCTCAGTCGCGCTCGAATTCCGAGGCGGAGCAGGACGGATAGCCCCTCCCGGGATACGCTGTGAATACGTCCATGTACGCTCGACGAAAACATCCATGTTTTCGACGATCCCGGGAGGGGCTATCCGCCCTGCTCTCGGGCCTTTTGCGCGCACCGGGGTATTGAGCCTACTCCTGGAATCTTCCTGGGCGGAAGGCATCCAGGCAAACGGACGGCTCCTCGCCTTCGATTACCTGGGCGATGACATCGGCACTGCCCGCGGACAGGGTCCAGCCGAAGGTGCCGTGGCCAGTGTTGAGGTAGAGGTTGTCTCGGGGACCGCGGCCGATAATCGCAGGGCCATCCGGGGTCATGGGGCGGAAGCCGGTCCAGGTTTCCGCGGCGTCGAGATCGGCGCAGCCGGGGAACCGGGACTCCACCGATTTTCGGATCGTGGCCAGCCTCGCCTCCGGAATGTCTCTGTTGAAATCCGCTGGCTCGACAAACCCTGTGGCGCGTAATCGATTGCCCAGACGAGTAGAAACCACTTTGTAGTTGTCATCGTGAATGGTGGAAGCGGGGCCTCGTTCCGGGTCCTTCATGGGGACCGTCAGGCTGTAACCTTTTACCGGATAGATGGGCAGTTCGAGGCCCAGGGGCTGAACTAGGTGGTTGGACCAGCAGCCGGCGCTGATCACCACGGCATCCACTTCCAGGGCTTCCATGACTCCATCGCTGTTTCTGACTGAAATTGCGCTGACCCTCTGGTCATCGGCAATCAGCTTTTCCGCTTCCACGTTGTAACGAACCACTATCCCCTTTGCCTCGCAGACTTTAGCGAGTTCCCGGGAAAATTTGTGGCAATCGCCGGTTCCGTCGGTGTCATAGCTCAGGGCGCCATAAAGCGGACCATTGCCAACCATGCCGGGCTCGGCGTCGCGCACCTGTTCGGGTGTGAGCAAACGGGAAGGGATGCCCAGTTCGTTCAGCAATTCATGGGTCGTCCGGTAGCCTTCCAGTGCCTCCGGGGTGCTGGCCAGGTGCAGCAGGCCCTGATGGTCGCCATCGAAGGACAGATCAAGCTCCTTTTCCAGAGCCAGGAACCGTTCCCGGCTATGGATGCCCAGGCGCAACATGGCGCGGCGATTCAATCCGAACAGGCCCGGGGACCAGGCGTAACGGAGGGTGGCGAACATGAATTTCAGCGTTTCCACAGACGGCGGAAACCGCAGTTTCAACGGGCCATCCTGTTTGAGGATCCAGGGTATGGCCTTGAACACAATCGAGGGATCGGCCCAGGGGTAGACCACGCCATAGGATCGCTGGGCCGCGTTGGCCTTGCTGGTCTCGTTCCCGGCAATTGCGTGGCGCTCCAGCACAGTCACCTGGTGGCCCCGGCGATTCAGCTCGTAGGCCGTGGTCATTCCCACCACGCCGCCACCGACTACAACAATGTGCATGCATTCCTCCGCTGTGTTTATTTCACGCCATTTTTTGCCAACAGGCGTCGGTATTCTTTCAAGACGTTCTCATCTTCTTTCGGGTAGTTCGGCGCCAGTTGCTGAAGCTGTTCCGCCAGCACTGCCGCAACAATGGCACGGACCTGGGGTTTCCGGTCACCCGGAACAATGAACCAGGGCGCCTGCTCTGTGTGAGTCGCGGCCAGTGCTTCCTCCGCAAAAGACTCGTATTGGCGGCGCTTCTCCCAGCCGTCAATATCCGATCTATCAAACTTCCAGCGCTTACGCGGTTTGTCCAGGCGTTTCAGGAGGCGCTGACGATGCTCGTCTTCCGACAGGTTGAGCCAGATCTTGATGACCGTAGTGCCTTCTTCCACCAGATGGTTCTCAAAATTCCGGATCGAGCGGTAACGGTTCTCCCAGTTATAACTGTCAGGCTCGTGGACAGGCCATACCCGCTCGGCGATCACAGCCTCATGATGGCTGCGATTGAAGGCGACCATCTCGCCAAAGCCAGGCAGAAAGGGCGTGACCCGCCAGAGAAAATCATGGCGGGTTTCGGCCCCCCTCGGCCGGCTGAACGACCAGGCATGGAAACCAGCGGGGTCGGCGTAGGTTGCCAGAGTACGGATCAGGCTGTCTTTTCCACTGGTGTCCGGGCCGTGGGCAACCAATAGAACCGCCCTGGACTGGTTGGCCCAGAGCCGGCGCTGGTATTCACCGATCTGATCCAGACTGGCTTCCAACCCTGGCAGGGTGGTGTCATCGCCATCCAGAAAAGTCGGGTAATCCCGGAATCTGGGTTTTCCAGGGTCGTAGAGAAAAGAACTGGCAAACGCCGACAATTTCATCCAATGCTCCGTGCAAGTCCCTATGAATGTAATACAGGTCAACAATCGTACAAACTGGTAAACTTGTGAGCTTGAATTCACAGAATAGCAGCCTGGACGCAGGTTGCGATGGAGTGTAGTACCCGGCAATGAGTAAAAAACGTCGCGAGATTCCCGTATTCGATCACCCGATCATCGAAACCCACTGTCACCTGGATTACCTCAAGGACCGTCCGCTCGAGGAAACCCTGGAGCAGGCAAAAGGGGTCAATATCGAGAAAGTGATCACCATTGCGGTGTCCCCGGACAACCTTGCCAGAGTACGCGAACTCAGCCAGGTTGCGCCTTGGGTTTATGGTACTCAGGGGATCCACCCCCACGATGCTGAAAGCTATTCTGATGACGTGGAAGCCGAAATCTGTGCCCACGCCCGGGACGAGAAGATCGTTGCGGTGGGCGAGATCGGGCTGGACTATTTTTACGACAACGCCGACCGAGATGTTCAGCGCGAGGTGTTCCGGCGTCAGCTTCAGATCGCCTGCGACACTGATCGGCCTGTGGTCATCCACAGTCGGGAGGCCGACGAGGACACCATCGAGATCCTTGCCGAGTTTGAGGACACACTCAAACGCCGTGGCGTGATCCACAGCTTCACGTCCGGCCCGGGACTTGCCCGGTATGCCCTGGATCAGGGTTGGTGCCTGGGCTTTAACGGCATCACGACATTCAACAAGGCCGAGAATGTAAGGGACATCGTGCGCATGGCTCCGATCGAGCAGATCCTGCTGGAAACCGATTCACCGTTCCTGACTCCGGTACCCTACCGCGGTAAGGAAAACGCACCTTTTTACCTGCCCTTTGTCGCCGAGAAAATCGCTGAGGTGAAAGAACTGCCTCTGGACGAAGTGATTGGCAAAACGTATCACAATAGCCTGAGGACCTTTTTCCCCAGCAAATGATAAAACGCGTCCCCATCTCCGCACTCAAGGTCGGCATGTACATAACCGACCTGAACAACGACTGGATTCCCCACAACACCCAGCGCAAGCGAGGTGTTATCAAAAAAGAGGAAACCATCGAGAAAATCCGCCGTATGGGCGTGGAGTTCGTCTATATCGATGCCTCGAAGGGGCTCGATACCCAGGACTCGGAAACCGCCGCCGAGGTGGATCGCCGGAATGAGTCGGCCCTGCAAAAGGCGGGTGAACTGACGCCCGGCCTGCGGCCCTATGTACCACTTGCCGAAGAAATGGTCATCGCCCAGCAAATCCACAGCCAGGCCCAGGGGCTGGTGGGCGAGTTCATGAATCACGCCAAGGTTGGCGGCGCCATTGATGTGGCCCCCATCCATCAGTTGGCGGACGAACTACAGCATTCAGTGCTCCGAAATGCCAACGCCCTGAGCTGTCTGGGACGAATCCGGGAAAAGACAATTATCTGCTGGAACACTCGGTCAACCTGAGTGTCCTGATGTCACTTTTCGGGAATTACCGGGGCCTGTCGTCTGACGTTCTGCACCAGACTATCGTTGGCGCCCTGCTCCACGACCTGGGCAAAATCCTCACACCCGACGAGATACTGCACAAACCCGGCCGCCTGACCCCCGAGGAGTTTGAAGTGATGAAACTCCACGCCCGCCATTCACGGGACATTCTGGCTACCACAGAGGGCATTGGCGAGCTCACCGTCATCACGGCGGCCCAGCACCACGAACGCCTCGACGGCACAGGCTATCCAGAGGGTCTGAAGGGTGATGAGATCTCGGAATACGGTCGCATGGTGGCGATCAGCGATGTATACGATGCCATCACCGCAGACCGGGTCTATCACAAGGGCATGACACCAACACAGGGTCTGAAGAAGCTTCTGGAGTGGAGCGGCACTCACCTCGATCCCAGTCTGGTCAAACAGTTTATCCGGTGCCTGGGCCTTTACCCGGTGGGTTCGCTGGTGCTTCTGGAAAGTGGTCGCCTTGGCGTCGTGGTTGAAGCCAATGAAAGTGACCAGAGGCTGCCGACTGTGCGCGTTATGTACCACACCAAATTCCGCATGCCGATCACAGTAGATACCCTCGATCTCGCGAAACCGGGCACACAGGACCGGATTCTGCGAGCCGTTGATCCCGATGAGCACAAAATCGATGTCCGGAAATTCCTGCTCTGACCACCAATAGCATCCCCCTGTTACTCTGCTAAGCTCAAAGAGACCTCTTCCAGATCGATAGCTCGCACATGATCGCAACGCTTTTCCAGGTTCTCGGCGGCCTTGCCCTGTTTCTTCTGGCCATGGAGATGATGACCGACGGATTGAAAAGTGCTGCCGGGCATCATTTGCGCCACATGCTGGGCCACTGGACCAAGACCCCCTTGCGTGGCCTGGCGGCCGGGTTTCTCATCACTGGAATTGTTCAGCACTCAGGCGCGGTGACCGTCGCCACCATCGGTTTTGTAAACGCCGGTTTGTTAACGCTGGCCCAATCCCTGGGGGTTATTTTCGGTTCCAATATCGGCACCACCATGACCGGTTGGCTGGTGAGCCTGGTCGGTTTCGGCTTCAAGATCGAAGCCTTGGCTTTACCTCTTCTGGCTGGGGGTGTCGGCGTAAAGATGATCAGCCGCAATCCGAGAAACCGATCTCTGGGCCAGGCATTGGCCGGATTCGCCCTGTTTTTTCTGGGCCTTTCAATCCTGAAATCGTCTCTGGAAACACTGGCGGGCGGCCTCGACAGCAACGTTTTGATAGACGCCGGCTACGGGCTGCCCACGTTCGTTCTGATCGGCTTTCTGGCGACCGTGCTGACCCAGTCCTCCAGCGCTTCACTGGCGATCGTACTGACGGCAGCCGCAGGCGGACTGATACCCCTCAATAGTGCGGCAGCAGCGGTCATTGGCGCGAACCTCGGTTCGACATCAACAGCTGCCCTGTCTGCGCTCAAAGCAACCGCCAACGCCCGCCGGCTGGCCGTCGGCCACATCCTGTTCAACGCTGTCACTGGTCTTATTGCCCTGCTCGTTCTGCCCATTATGCTCTGGGTGGTGGCATTGCTTGCAGACTGGCTGGCACTGGATGCCAACGTGGCGGTGTCCCTGGCCCTTTTCCATACCCTGTTCAATGTCCTCGGGGCATTCATCATGCTGCCCTTTACACCGCAATTCGCACGTTTTCTGGGGCGGCTGTTCCGTAGCAAGGAAGAAGACAACGCCGAGCCCAGATTTCTGGATAACACCCTGGTAACCACACCGGAACTGGCCATCGGCGCTGTCGACCAGGAAATGAAACGGCTGATCGGACTCACTCGGGGGCTTTTAAGGGTATGCCTCGACCGCGAGGATCTTCAGCCAACTCAGATTCGCCCCAAGTCCGAGGCCTGTCGCAACCTCAATGATGCAATCACCGATTACATCTCGAAGCTGCGGGCCGAAAAGATGCACCCGAACACAGTAGATGCCCTCACCGAGACCATACGAACCTGTCGTTACCTGACCGAGGCGCAAGGGTTGGCGCCTGCCCTGCTCCAGCTGCATGAAACAAGAAAGCTTGGCCAACTGACTCCGCTTGCCCGACAAATGGACGAATACACGGAGCTGTTAAGGGCTCTTCTGGAGGCTGACGAGCCCGCTCCTGCCACCTTTGCCGATACTGAGAAAACGTACCATATGCTCAAGTCGCGTATGCTTGGGATGATCGTGAGAGGTGAGTTTTCGGCCATCGCCGGGGAGCGCACCCTTGATACGCTAAGCTCTGTGCGCAGATTAACGGACCAGTGGCAAAAATCGCTGGCCTGGCAGCCGGCAACCGAGCTGCTCAATGGGGATGTTCACGCAGAAGGTTCAACGAACCGGACATAGCGGTTACGGCCCTGATGCTTGGCCTGATACATGGCCTGATCCGCCTGCCGCAACAGCTGATCTCCATCCAGATCCCCGATTTGCGGGAACAGCGTGTAGCCGATACTGGCTGAAACCTCGACGCTGTGATCGGCGACCCAGACCGGCTCGGCCACACGGGTCAGCAGACGCACCAGCAGACTCTCCAGGGATGCGTCATCCTGAACGTTCATGACAATGGCCGCGAATTCGTCACCCCCAAGTCGCGCCAGGGTGTCCTCTTCCCGGAGCACGGCGCGCATTCTGGTAGCTATCTCCACCAGCAACTGGTCGCCCGCCCCATGACCGAAGGCATCGTTAACCGGTTTGAATTCGTCCAGATCAATGTAAACCACTGCCAACTTGCCGCTCTGCCTTTTGGTCAGGGCCATGGCCTGTTGCAACCGGTCGGCAAACAGGACCCTGTTTGGCATACCGGTCAGGGCATCGTAGTGGGCCATGATCCTCAGCTTTCGCTCCTGCTCCTTGAGCCGACTGATGTCACTGAAAATACCGACGAAATGCGAGACCTCGCCATGATCACTGCGGACACTGCTCAGTGTCACCGACAAGGTAATCCTCTCTCCGTCGTTTCGTCGGCTTGCGAACTCACCAGACCAGAAACCCTGGGCCCGGGCGCTGGCAAAAATGCCGCTTCCCTCATCCACCGGTAATGGTGGCAGACGCCCTATTGCGCGGTTCCGTGGCCGGCCTGTGATTGCCAGATATGAATCGTTGGCATCAACCACAATACCGTGGCTATCGGTAATGAAGATGGCCTCGCGGGCATACTCGAAGACGCTGGCGGCCAGGCGCTGACGCTGTTCGGCCCGCTTCCGGCGGGTAACATCGTACAGGGAGCAAAGAATCAGGCCTTCCGGTTCCCCCTCTGCATGAATGGGCGCCATGGTAGTCTCAACCCAGACTTCAGTGCCGTCCGAACGATTCAACACCCACTCGCATTGTTCTACCTGGCCCCCGGAGACCCGGGCCAGCATGTGCGCCATTTTCTGTCGTGAAATCTGGCCGTCGGGCTGGTATTCAGGAGAAAAAACCGCCAAATCCTTGCCAACGAGGGATTCACTGGAGGTGTACCTGAGCAGATCGACGGAAGCGCGGTTGGTATCGCTGAACAAACCATCGCGAATCAGCAGAGCAGGCTGGGGCCAGCCACGAATCAGCTGGCGCAGACGCTTCTGTTCCGAGGCAAGCTGACGCCTGCTCCTGCCCAGCCACAGAGACGTCGCCAGCAGCAGGGTTACCAGGATCAGAATGGTAAAGACCCAGAGCCTGTACTGATGCAAGGCATCCACCCAGGTTAGCTGTGGCGCCTGATCGTAGGGCGGGAAACGCAACGTTCGAGCAAGGTACTCAACCGCCTGGTAATCCGCGGGGGGTGAAAACCCGGAAATACCCGCAGCCTGGGCAACCTCGTCATCGGGCTCAATCGCGAAAACCGCGGAGGCGATCTTGCGAACAATTCGCTCATTCACATGGGGCAGCGCCACCAGCGGCCATTCCGGGTACAGGCGAGTTGAAACGATGTACGGAAATCCACCCAGCCGCTGACGGTTCAGAACCTTCACCTTGTTAAACAGATCAGGGTCAGCCTGCGCCATTTGCTCCAGAATGCTGGTGCGAATGAAACCAACATCCGAATCCCCTGAAAGCACCGAGCGGACCACCCGGTCGTGGGTGCCCAGAAAACGAATCAGGTTCACTCGCCGGATATCAATGCCGGCGTCCAGAAGCTCCAACACCTGGGTCTGAAAACCACCCAGGAAATGAACACCGGGCGAGGCGATCGTCCTGTCACTGAGATCAGCAAGTTGCTCAATGTCGGCACGATCAGCTCTGGTAAAAATAACGCCACCAAGACTGGCGGTTGAGGTGTCACCCGCCCGCCTGACCAGCGTTGCCAGAACGCCAGTCAGGCTACGTTCACTGCGAATCAGGAGAAAATGGCTCGGATTGGTCAGAAAGAAATCCAGCCGATTGGCTGCGATCGCCCGGCTCATATTTTCCTGATTGAGGACCTCCAGATTTATCTGAAGCCCGGTCTCGCGGGAGAGATAATCTGTCAGGGGCTTGTAACGCTCCTGGAGGATATGGTCAGGCCGATAGGAGAAAACACCAAAGGTCAGCGCCTGGCTCGCACTGACAGCCTGGATCGCGACAAGCTCACCGGCCAGGAGCAGGACAAGGCTGATGACACACCTTCGGGCGTTCAAGAAGTCCTCCTGGGCAGGAACGAGGAATCCGACAGGTGCTGAAATTCGGGAGCTCTGGTAATCAGCCCTTCTTCTACCATAAGGCGGGACAGCGAGCGCGCCACTGTTTCCAGCCGACCCGAGGCCACCAGGTAACGCTGGTTTGCTGCCAGATCCGGCAACATGACGGTCGCAAGTGCCGCCCGGACATCATCTGGCGCTATCCCCTGACGGTCCGCTATCCGATAAACGGAATCATGCATGCTACGCACCATATGTTGCAGACCGGCAAAGTGGGCACTTACCAGGTCCAGAACCGCGCTACGGTTCCTTTCCGCGGTCTCCCGGGTCACTACCAGGAGATCAAAAATGGTTTCCGGTATATCACTGCTATCAAAAAGCCGGACCCCTCCGGAGTTCTCGATCACGGAAGCGGTGGGCTCATAGCATACCGAGGCATCCACTTCACCGCGTGACCAGGCTTCCGCGTGTTGGTCCACCGGCAAATCCACCTTTATGACCTCATCCGGACCAAGCCCTGCCACCTCAAGAATTTTCAGCAGCATAATGCCGGAGACCCCATTCAGCTCTGCAGCAATTCGCTGCCCTTTCAGGGCCGACAGGTCTGCAATCGTTGGCCTGACCATTAACACATCGGCACCTGCTGACACATCGGCCACGGCAACGACAACCAGCTCCAGGCCCCTGGACCAGAGCCGTATGGTTTCATCGAGAGTCAGCGCCGCACCATTGAGAGCCCCGGACAAAAGCCCTTCCATGGAGTCTTTTGCAGACGTACCCGGCACCAGCGCAACCGTCGCCGGCAGCCAGTTGAAATCACCAGCAAGATAGAGCGGTTCGTAGCCAATCCAGGGGTGAATTCCGAATCTCAGAGGGCCGGAATCGCTGCAACCCGGCAATCCCGCCGCGGACAGCCCGGCTGCTATCGATAAACCAAGAAATTCACGGCGTTGCATCAGGATCTAGACCGGGCTTGGACATTAACAATTGTCAATAAACGTTAGTTTACTGTTTCACATACTACCCGTAAAACCGCAGCATGCATTGCACCGCGTCAATTTATCCCAAGGACAGGAACACGCCCATAAGAACCGGCGACAGAAAAGACAACAGAAAACCGGAGGCAATCGCCACCGGCACACAGGGCAGCCCACCACTGCTGCGGATAACCGGCAGCGTGAAGTCCATGGCAGTAGCACCACCGTAACCAATGGCCATTGCCGGTCGACTGGCAATGAGCAGGGGAATAATAGCCAGTGCAACGATCTCCCTGAGCACATCGTTGAGGAAGGCAACTCCACCCCAGGCAGGGCCGAGGGCTTCGCCAATCACAATACCGGACAGCGAGTACCAGCCGAACCCGGAGGCCACCGCCAGGGCATCGTGCCAGGGCAACCCAAGCCAGGGTATCAGCAGCGCCCCGGCCACCAGGGAGCTGAGCGTCAGAGCCAGTGCAATCCCCAGACCCTGACGATTCATCAGCAGCTTTCGCAACGACAGGCCGGCATTACGCAATTGGAGACCTATGAGGAACAACAGAAACATCAGCGCCCAGGTGGCCAGTTGTTCCGCCATGGGCATGTCCGGCAACAGGTAGTATCCGGCCAGCAGTCCGGCAATAACCGCCACCAGGGGTTTCAGGCCGGCAAGGAACAGCCTGCGGTAGCCGGGACTGACGCTGCCTTCAACCCGCTCAACCGACATTGGCTGCCAGCGGTGAAACAGCCATAGTCCGAACATGTTGGCGACAAAAAGCACCAGCACCAGTGCCAGTACCTGGGTTGCCATGCCGCCCAGCTGTGCCGCCAGCCCCTCCATCTGACCTAGCCCCAGGCCGAGCAACAGCAGGATAAAGTAGACCAGCCCCTCCACCGTGTAATGGATTACGGTCATGGCCCTGCGATTCTCAAGGGCAATGGCAAACCCCAGAAAAAGGGGAGCAAGAATGAGCAGGGCTCCGGTCAGCATGGTGTCCTCAAAAAACAGAAGGGGTGGTTATCAGGTTAGCGGTTTGAACTGGTCGGGGTCGGCCTCGGAGCTGGCCTGTTCAGGCTCAGGGGTTCCGATGGTGCGGGCAAGGCGTTGGGCCGTCACGGACCACACCACATAGTCACCGGGCTTTGGATCATAGCCTTTTCCCATCATGGTGCCGGCAACGCTTCTCAGAACCGATTCAGCGCGGGCCTGGGTTGGCCAGGGGCCCCGGCAAAACTGGCCATCAGGCCGACCCTTATCCGGGCCCGCCAGTGCCACCAGCCCCCAGCGACCATCGCCAACGGGCCGGATATGCAGCTCAATCCGCTGGCTGTCATTCACCATCACAAGGTCCCGGAGCGGGCTGCGGCCGTGGAAATAGTGAAGCTTCATGGTGCCGGGCTGTCAGTGCAGAACATGACCTGACCTGTCCTGAACCAGAACCCAGGGCGCGATGACCACCGCCCAGAGCTCCGCATTGCGGTCGTACCAGCTTTGCGCGGTATCCGGCGCAACCTCGCCAACCTTGCTCTCTTTCATCCATTGTTCGAAACGGGGTTTGTTATCCGCAGCCAATTCGGTGGCCACCTCGAGCAGATCCAGTTCCGGCGCCACCCTGACAACCTGCCCCCGGGCAAAATAGGTCTGCAATTCATGCCAGCGGATGCGGGAAGTCTCGAGATTCAGTTTGGTTTTCAGTTCGTCCCGGGACGGGGAGGATGACATGGGTACCTCTTCAATCAAAACAGGGCTCAGGGAGGCCAGACTACCGGAAATCGCACTCGTCCGCATCTGTTCGGAGCCAGCCAGGAAGCCCTTATGGCCTCATTTGGGCGCTGGCCAGAATCTCCGAAATCTGCTCCGATAGCGTCATGGGGTCAAACGGTTTGGGGATCACGCCTGCTGCACCCAGGGCCCGGTACTCTTCAATCTCGGAGCGCTGCAGCCTTGCAGTCATGAAAATCACCGGCACTTGCGCCATGCCCGGCAACTCCCTTAGCGCCCGCAGGGTTTCAGGCCCGTCCATACCGGGCATCATGACATCAAGCAGCACCAGTTCCGGGTCAAACTCTGGAGCCACCTTCAGGGCGTGTGCCCCAGATTCACAGAGCCGGGCCGTAAACCCTCCCACGTCCTGCAGCGCGATTTCAGCAATTGCCCGGATATCCGGATCGTCTTCCACATACATAACCCGTTGAGGCAAACCTTCCCTTTCAGCCACCACGGCCCTACTCCTGTAACTGGTTTTCGGTTTCCAGACCAATACGCCGAAGCAGCTTCTGACACTCCCCGGTCGCCTGTTCGTCAGCGGCAATCATGGCAGCCGCGCGCATGATCAACCGTTCGTCCCGCGTGCAATCACCCGGAATGAAGTGGACAGCCCCGATCAGCTCCCGCAGACCAAGCGGCAGTCGCCACTGCACTTTCAATCGGTTGCCATAGGCTTGTGACCACTGGTTCAGGGCCTGCTCTGCTTCGTTTTCCCCGAGAGAACCTCCGGCCCCAATATGCTGGTTAAGCACCTTGAGTACCGCCAGCTCCCCCAACCGACTGAGCAGCCCGGCCTGTTGGAACACGACTGGCTGTTTTTTCAGCCTGATCGCCAGACGCTGGGCCTCCTTGGCCACCTGCAGCGACATTTCATGATGCTTTACTGCCAGCTCCCTGAGTGATTCGTGCTGCAGTTTATTGGACACATCCAGGGACAGGGCAAGGGCCTGATTGAGGGCCAGCGCCACACCAATCGACGCTATGGCGTCCCTGAGGGTTTCCACCGGCTTGCCAGTCCGGCGGAACGAACTGCTGTTCGCCACATCCATCAGGCGAGCGGTCAGGCTGGTTTCCTCCCGCCACCGTTCGGCCAGCTGCGCCGGTGACAATTCGTCCTGCCGCTGTACGAGCTCGAGAATCTCCTGTGGGTCAACATCAGACGGTAGCTGAATCACCTGTCCCAGCGAGTTTTCCAGCAATTCAGCGACTGGCTTCAGCTCCCGGGACTCGATCTTCAGAAGTTTGGCAAGGCGCTCGTGCAGCAGCTGTACGTCGAAGGGTTTGGTTATGTACCCGTTAATACCGTAATGCGCCGCCTGCAAAACCGACTCGCGATCAGAGCGCCCGGAAACCATCACCACCGGCACGTCGCGATCTGAACCGCGAATCTTCCTGACCAGATCGAGACCCGACCCATCAGGCAGATTCCAGTCTGCGATGACCAGATCAAAACGGTCTCTGGCCGCCCGTTGATGTGCCTCAGCAAGCGTCGCCACAACCGTCACCGCAACTCCGGGATACAGCCCGGCCACCACGGTTTCCAGCAACTCGGCAATGAGATCATCATCTTCAAGTATCAATGCTTTCAAGAATCCACCTCTGGGCTACACGGCAAGGATTATTGGAGAGAGTAAACGGTAACGCCATTACGGCCGCCGCGCTTTCGTTGATAGAGGGCCTGGTCAGCAGCTTCCAGGGCGTCCTCTCCATTCGGAAAGTCGTTAATCGCGGCAATGCCAGCGCTGAGCGTTACCTGGAAACTGCTCTCGCCAACGGAGAACGCCAGTTCGGCGAAACTCTCGCCGATACCCTGAATCAGCTCTGCCGCTGCCGGAACCGGGCATTGCGGCAAGACCACGAGGAATTCCTCGCCTCCATACCGACCAATCATGTCGGTTTCCCGCAAGCGGTTCCTCAGCAGATTCGCAAGGGTGCGGATGACTATATCCCCGTACCGGTGGCCCCAGGTGTCGTTGATACGCTTGAAATGATCCAGATCCAGCATAACCAGGCTGGAAGGATGTCCGTCCCGACGACACCGGGCGAGTTCCTTTTCCACTTCCTGCTTGATCAGTGAATGTTTAAGCAGGCCGGTCAGGCTGTCCCGGTTCATGAGTTCCGACAACTGCCGTGCCCGGTAGCACCGGATCCTGACCGACCGGACCAGGTAATCATCGGAGACCGGCTTCATCAGGAACTCATCCGCCCCCTTGGACAGCGCCTCCAACTGGTTGTCCGGATCATCCTCGGACGAGAGGTAGATGATCGGCAGGCTCAGCCAGCGCGGCTCAAACCGGATCAACCGCGCCAGGGTCACCCCGGAGTAATCACCAATCTGGACATCCATCAGGACGATATCCGGCTGAAAGGCTGACAAAGTGGGCATGAGATCGAGAGGGTCCGATACTGTCTGCGCCTCGATACCCGCCGACTGCAGCACCAGGCAATAATGCTCGGCCAGCTCTGTGTCATCTTCAACAATCAACACCCGGCCCTGAACGCCAGCGCTTCGCTCAATCGCCAGAGATTCGATGCGTTCGGCAAGTTCGGGAACATCCACCGGCTCCGGGAAGAATGCGTAGGCGCCCAGTTTCGCCACATGGTATTTATTGCCGAACGACGCATCAGCGCCTACGCAGATCACCGGCAGGCGCCTGCGGGCCCCCTTTGCCATAAACTGGTTGCGAAGCGCCATCACATCCGCCACCGCTGAGTCGCTACACAGTATGGCGGCAGCACCCGGGGTGTCCGCCAGCGCTTCCTGCACCGCGGCCGTAGCATGTCGATCGACGGTCCGGCAGTCAAAGCCATAGCGAGCCATCTCGGCACCGAGCGAGGCCAATCCCTCGCGGCCGTCGTCCATGACAATCACGCTTACCTGCATACCGTGACTGCCCTCGAATGCGTCGCCCCTTGAAACGGTGGTCTGGCCCTGGTCGCGGTTTTCGCTTTTTACTTCGATGAGTTTTGCCAGGGCATCAATGCCGTCGGCAAACCCGTCGTTCACCTCAATGGTCTGACTGTGGCTGTTGTCGGCATCTGTGAGCTCTTCGGCCTGACTTTTCAGCTTTTTTTCCAGGGCCCGGGCCGCAACACCCAGCTCCGCCAAACCAAAAGTACCGGCTGAACCGGCAAGGCGGTGCAGTTGCTGATAGCACTGGATAAGGCCCTCCGCAGACAGTTCACCACGGCGGGCCTGCTCTGCGTATGCACGCAGAGCTTCAATGTCTGCGCTCGCGCGAACGAGGAACTTCTGCCTCAGCGCTGCCAGTTTTGCCGAGACATCGCTGTTTTCCTGCGAAGCCAAATCAATTCTCCCGATGAATGTATTTTGCCGCCCTGACAAAATCCACTATTCTCGCCCCAATAGAACCATGTTTGCGCTCGCCCGGCCATAACCTTAAGGAAGTATATTGCGAAACCTGTCCCTAGGCAGTCGCGTCGCCCTGATTGCCATCTTCAGCAGCATTGTTACGGTCGCTGTGTTGTTAGCGATCGCTTATAACCAGCTGGTGCGGGACTTCGAAAATGTGCTGACCCAGCGCCAACTGCTCGAGACCGAAGCCAACGCCAACCGGGTAAACCAGGACCTGCAGGTTCGGCTGCAGGCTCTGGAGACCTTTGCTGCACTACTGACGGACGGTGAGGACCGACTACCACTGCCACGAATCGAGAGCCTTGTGGGCCGGCAACCATCCCTGCAGTCCTACTTTCAGGAAGGCCTGGTGGTATTTGATGACAACGGCGTTGCCATCGCTGAGAACGTGCATGTTCCCGGTCGCCTGGGCACATCCTACGCAGACCGGCAGCACTTCCGGACAGCGTTTTCATCACGGAGCCCGGTTATCAGCCGGCCGATCATTGGCCGGACCACCGGTCTCCCCCTGCTATCCTTCCTGGCTCCCATTGAAAGTGATGACGGCGATCTGTTGGGGTTTGCCGGCGGCATTATCAATCTTGCCGAAGCGAGCATCATTCCAATGGAGGACGCCAACCGTCCGGATACGGTGTTCAAGGTCCTCGATACCGACCATTTCATACAGGTGGATGCCCTGTCCGGCACAAATATCATGCCGGACCTCCCCGCCCCCGGTGAAAACCTGATCGTCGACGCGGCGCTGTCCGGCGTCACCTCTGGCGTTGTGACTGATCGGGCCGGGGAAAAATGGATCTACGCCACCCGTCACCTGGAGCGGGTGGGCTGGATGTTCCTCCGCGCGGTGCCTTACGAACAGGCAACGCAGCCGGCCTGGGCTTCGTTCCGGGCGTTCTTTGTCATCAGCATTGTTGCCATGCTGATACTTGCGATCACTGCCTGGACGCTGGCCCGCGCCGCAACCCGGCCGCTGGAAAAAATGTCGTCAAAAATCCGCGCCATGGCCCGGGATGGTTTCGTCTCTGCCCGGCTTAAACCTGCCGGGCCACCAGAAATCCGGAGCGTCGCCAGCGCCTTCAATCAACTGATGGAAGAACGGGAGGCCCTGGACGTGCTCAAGGACCAGTTCGTGTCCACCGTAAGCCACGAACTGCGCACGCCACTGACCTCGATCAACGGCTCCCTGAAGCTTCTCAACTCCGGTGCCTCCGGCGATCTACCGGTCAAAGCCCGGGCCATGGTGGATGTAGCACTCCGCAATAGCGAGCAGCTGCAACGGCTGATTTCCGATCTGCTGGACTTTAACAAGGCTTTGGCCGGCCAGATGCCCATCAACCTGGAAACCATCGAGGTCAACTCAGCCATTGCCGATGCCTGCGACAGCAACGGGGCCATGGCCAGACATTACCGAGTTCCGCTCACTGCGAAACAGGGCGAATCCCGGTATGTAAGCGCGGATCCTCTGCGCCTCCGGCAAATTCTCGACAACTTTATCAGCAATGCCCTCAAGTTCTCCCCTCTTGAGGGGACCGTCGAAGTCCGTTCCGAATTAACCACATCTGGCCAGGTCCGTATCACAGTGACCGATCAGGGCAAGGGTGTGCCAGAAAGCTTTCTACCCCGTCTTTTCCACCGTTTTGCCCAGGCGGAGTCCGGCTCAACCCGGGCCAGGGCAGGCACAGGTCTGGGCCTGGCGATAACCCGGGAGCTTGCAACGCTCATGAACGGTGAGGTCGGCTATTATTATCAGAATGGGGCCCATTTCTGGGTGGAATTGCCCGCCGTGAAGCCTGAAAAGCCGGAATCCGGAGACCGCCATGAAAACGCCTGACCTGCCACCGGATGAAGCGCACCGGCTATGTGCCCTGGACGAACTGAAACTTCTGGACACACCGCCAGAGGAAAGATTTGACCGGCTCACCCGGCTTGCCGCCCGCACCTTCGATATTCCTATCGCGCTGGTATCGCTGATTGACAATAACCGGCAGTGGTTTAAATCAAGGCACGGACTGGAAGCTCCGGAGACTGCCAGGGATATTTCGTTTTGCGGCCATGCCATTCTGCGGGAAGAGCCCCTCGTCATCGAGAATGCCCTGAACGATGAGCGGTTTGTGGACAATCCTCTGGTAACCGGCGCGCCCAACATCCGTTTCTACGCCGGTGCGCCGCTTCACGACCGCCACGGCCATCGCGTTGGCACTCTCTGTGTGATTGATCGCAAACCCCGGTCGTTCTCCGACGACGACAAAGCCACCCTGCGGGATCTCGCCGACCTGGTTGAGCGGGAGTTCGGGCTGGGTGAGCTGGGCAACTTTTACGATGAGCGTAACCGGGCCCTGAATCTACTTACTGAAATTGCCCTGGATACCCAGGGAGACGCCAGCCAGAGAGTGACACGGGCCCTGGAAATTGCCTGCAACTACCTGGGACTGGAGACCGGTATCGTCAGCCGGATAACCGGCGGCGCCTACACGGTGCACTGGCATTTCACGCACCTGCAGGACACCCTGACCAACGGCACCACCATTTCCATGGAGCGCACCTACTGCTCACTGATGGTGGCAACCGGACAAGTGCTGGCCATTAATCACATGGGGCAGTCGGCCTATCGCAACCACATCTGCTACCAGGTTTTCGGGCTGGAAAGCTACCTGGCTGCCCCCATCTGGATTAACGGCGAGATATTCGGCACCATCAATTTTTCCTCCAGAGATCCAAGACTGACCCCGTTCAGCGCCACCGAGCGCATGTTCGTCACGTTACTGGCACGCTGGGTCGCGGACACCATATACCAGCAGCAGCATACGGAAACCCTCAACAAGCTGGTGACCCAGACTCCCGGCATGCTCTACCAGTACCGCCTCTGGCCCGACGGACACAGCAGCTTTCCCTACACCAGCCCTGGCATTCAGGACATCTATGGGGTTTCGGGGGAGGAAGTAGCCTCTGACGCCTCCCCTGTGTTCGACCGGATTCATCCGGACGATCTGGCAGGAGTGGCGGAATCCATCCAGCGTTCTGCAGAGTCACTTGAGCAGTGGCAGCATCAGTATCGCATTCGCTGGAAAACCGGTGGCTGGCACTGGGTAGAAGGGCTCGCTCGGCCTGAACCACTGCCCGACGGCAGTACTCTGTGGCACGGCTACATTGCCGACGTGCACGAGCGCCACAAAATTGATGAAATGAAAAACCAGTTCATTTCCACGGTGAGCCATGAACTGCGAACACCGCTGACCTCCATCTCGGGCTCTCTGGGGTTGATTCTGGGCGGCGCCACCGGGCCACTCACCCAGAAAACCACACAAATGCTGGACATTGCCAGACGCAACACCGATCAGCTCAGGCGTCTGATTGATGACCTGCTGGATATCGAGAAACTGGTCACTGGCAATATGACGATTGATGCCTCCGTGCAGGACCTCGAAAGCGCGGTACGGGTGGCACTGGAGGAAATCCAGCCGCTTGCAAACCAGCACAGCATTGAGATCCAACTGAACAACGCCAATCCCGGGGTCCGTGCCAATTTCGATGGCACCCGGCTGACACAGGCCCTGTCCAACCTGCTTTCCAATGCCATCAAGTTCTCGCCGGAGGGCGACATCGTGGATGTGGACATTCGGCAATCCGGAACTCGGATAAGACTGGAAGTCAGGGATCGTGGGCCCGGCGTGCCGGAGAGTTTTCGGGACAGGATATTCCAGAAGTTTGCCCAGGCAAACGCCTCATCGTCACGCAGCAAGGAAGGCACCGGTCTGGGTCTGGCCATCACCCGGGAGCTGATGTATGCCATGGGAGGGGAAGTCGGCTTCGACTCAGAAGAGGGCAAAGGCGCCTGCTTCTGGCTAAGCCTGCCCCTGGCCGACGCAGACGATAAAGGCGCTACCTGAGAGGCAGCGCCCTTGCTCGGCACTGGTCCGCGAAGTTCAGCTATCCAGCCCTTCCAGCAGACCGGCCATATCGTCGGCGTGCTCTTCTTCCTGGGCCAGGATTTCCTCGATAATCCGCCGGGAAGTCGGGTCCTGGTCGCCGAGATAACGGGCAATCTCGCGGTAGCTGTCGATCGCTATCCGCTCAGCCACCAGATCCTCAACCACCATTTCCCGAAGCGTTTCGCCTTCGACGAACTCCGCATGTGATCTGGTCAACAGGCCTTCTGGCGAAAAGTTTGGCTTGCCACCCAGCTGCACAATACGTTCTGCCAGCCAGTCTGCATGCTGCTGTTCCTGGTCCGCGTGCTCGAGGAATTCCTGGGCAGCAACATTGGCGTTGATACCCTCGGCGCGGAAATAGTGGCTCTTGTAACGCAGCGTGCAGACAATTTCGGTAGCCAGTGCCTCGTTAAGAATCTTCACCACATTGTCACGGTTGGCGCCATAGCCTTCAGTCATAGCCCCTTCTTCAATGTGTTTGCGGGCCCTTTCGCGAAGGGTTTTGACGTCCGTCAGAAACGGTTGATCAGTCATAAAGTCTCTCTCGTTTATCTATTGAATTCGGCATAGCGACAGACCGCTATGCCATTTCATTCTTTCCACTCAGGCAGTGCGCAGCATCTCCCGCACAACGTAATGGAGGATGCCCCCATGCTTGAAGTAAACGGCTTCGTTCGCGGTATCGATCCGCGATTTCAACTCACAGGTTTCTGTAGAACCATCCTTGTATTTCACCGTCATCGTCAGGGCCTGACCCGGTTTGATCTCGCCAGACAGGCCCTCAATGCTGATGGTTTCCTCGCCGGTGAGTTTCAGGCTCTTGCGATCCGTACCCTCCGGGAACTGCAGTGGCATAACGCCCATACCAATCAGGTTGGAGCGGTGAATGCGCTCATAGGATTCAGCCACCACGGCTTTCACACCGAGCAAACGTGTGCCCTTGGCCGCCCAATCCCGGCTTGAGCCGGTACCGTATTCCTTGCCGGCAATGACCACCAGCGGCGTGCCCTGCTCCTGATACTTCATGGCAGCATCGTAGATGGCCATCTGCTCGCCTGTGGGAACGAATTTGGTGAAACCGCCTTCCACGCCGTCGAGCATTTCGTTCCTGATGCGCACGTTGGCGAAGGTGCCGCGCATCATCACTTCGTGGTTACCCCGGCGGGAGCCATAGGAGTTGAAGTCTTTCGGCTCAACGCCATGCTCCTGCAGGTATTTACCGGCAGGGGTGTCCGGCTTGAAGGAGCCCGCCGGTGAGATGTGGTCGGTGGTCACCGAGTCGCCCAGCAGTGCCAGGATGTTGGCGTCCTTGATATCGTCAATGGCGTCCGGCTCTTCCTTCAGGCCTTCAAAGAAGGGCGGATGCTGGATATAGGTAGATTTGTCAGACCACTCATACACCTTGCTTTCCGGCACCTTGATGGACTTCCAGGTGGCATCGCCGTCGAACACTTCCGCATACTCCTTGCGGAACATGTCGGTTTTCACTTTCTCCACGGCTTCAGCGATCTCCTGCTGGCTGGGCCAGAGGTCTTTCAGATACACCGGGTTGCCGTCCTTGTCGGTGCCAAGGGCCTCTTTCTCCAGATCAAGGCGCACATTGCCCGCCAGCGCATAGGCCACCACCAGGGGCGGCGACGCCAGCCAGTTGGTCTTCACCAGCGGATGCACCCGGCCTTCGAAGTTTCGGTTACCGGAGAGCACCGAGGCCACCGTAAGGTTGCCATCGTCAATGGCCTTCTCCACGGCGTCCGGCAGTGGACCGGAGTTACCGATGCAGGTGGTGCAGCCATAGCCCACCAGATTGAAGCCAAGCTGGTCCAGGTCGTCCTGGAAACCACCCACTTTCAGATAGTCGGTAACCACTTTGGAGCCCGGCGCCAGGGAGGTCTTCACCCAGGGTTTGGTTTTCAGACCCTTCGCGACCGCCTTCTGGGCAATCAGGCCGGCCGCCATCATCACACTCGGGTTGGAGGTGTTGGTGCAGGAGGTGATGGCGGCAATCACCACCGCCCCGGGATCCAGCCGGCTTTTCTCACCGTTCATTTCCAGCGGCTGGCTGGCGTGGTGTTTGTAGCTGTCATCGACACCCACTGCGGTCTGGCCGCCCTCAGATTCCAGACTGGCTTCCCGGTTCTCGGCCGGACCTTCGGCTGTCTCCATCAGCAGCTCAAAGGACGACTTCATGTTCTTCAGGGCAACCCGGTCCTGCGGGCGTTTGGGGCCGGCAAGGCTGGCCTCAACCTCGCCCATGTCCAGTTCCAGGTTGTCGGTGTACACCGGCTCATGGCCAGGCTCACGCCACAAGCCCTGGGCCTTGGCGTAGGCTTCCACAAGCTCGAGCTGCTCTTCTTCACGGCCGGTCAGGCGCATGTACTTGATGGTCTGCTCATCCACCGGGAAAAAGCCGCAGGTGGCACCGTACTCCGGCGCCATGTTGGCGATGGTGGCACGGTCGGCCACTGGCATATCCTTCAGGCCGTCGCCGTAGAATTCCACGAACTTGCCCACCACGCCTTTCTTGCGCAGCATTTCGGTGACGGTCAGCACCAGATCTGTGGCCGTAATGCCTTCACGGAGCTTGCCGGAAATCTTGAAGCCCACCACTTCCGGAATCAGCATGGAGACCGGCTGGCCCAGCATCGCGGCTTCCGCTTCGATACCGCCAACACCCCAGCCAAGGATGCCCAGGCCGTTGATCATGGTGGTGTGGGAGTCTGTGCCCACCAGGGTGTCCGGATAGGCAATGGTCTTGCCGTCCTGGTCCTTCTGCCAAACGGTCTTGCCCAGATACTCCAGGTTCACCTGGTGGCAAATGCCGGTACCCGGCGGCACCACCCGGAAGTTATCGAAGGCTTGCTGCCCCCAACGCAGGAATTCATAGCGTTCCTGGTTGCGCTCCATCTCAATGGCCACGTTGTCCTTGAACGAAGACGCATCGCCAAACTTGTCCACCATCACCGAGTGGTCAATCACCAGATCCACCGGGGACAGCGGGTTGATCATGGCCGGATCCTTGCCAGCAGCCTTCACTGCCTCGCGCATGGCGGCCAGGTCGACGACGCCGGGCACGCCGGTGAAATCCTGCATTAACACGCGGGCAGGCCGGAACTGGATTTCAGTGTCGGAACAGCGATCCTTCATCCACTGCACCATGGCATCAATGTGGCTTCTGTCCACGGTGGTGCCATCCTCATTGCGCAGAAGGTTTTCCATCAGCACTTTGAGCGAAAACGGCAGGCGATTCAGGTCGCCGAGGGTGTCCGCAGCCTTGGGCAGGCTGTAGTAATGAAAGGTTTTACCGCCAGCATCCAGGCTGGAAAGGGTATTCAGACTGTCTTTACTGAGACTTTCGTTCGACATGTGGTGCCTCCTTTTTCGTCGTTATCCGCGTAGTCCGGAAGGCTCTTTCGAAGCCCTTTCAGCAACGCATCGACCGGGAAAGCAATCCCATACCGGGCAATAGCCTGATGAAAGGACTCCACAGCGTGAAGTCACCTTTAACTATTGCAGCAATTAACGAGAGTTCAACCGCGGGCCGGTGAATGTTCGGCATCAGCGCGGTGAATATCAGACCAACGTCGGAGAGCCGGACGACTCTCCGACATCAGTTCCTGGAAGGTTTAGATGCGATACAGCTTCACCAGTTCATTCAGTTTTTCGGTGACCGCCTCAAGGTCTGAAGCCATGGTTCTGACCCGCTCCGCCTCGGATACCACATCGTTGTTCCGGTTGGCGATGGAATGGATGTTCTCATTGATCTGAAGCGACGTGGCTGCCTGCTCTTCCGAGGCCGATGCGATCTGGTAATTCATTCGCGAAACCTCGCCGATGGCTGCTTCAACTTCGCGAATTGCCTCGCCAGTTTCTCGCATGGCCCGTGTTGACTCGGCAGAACGGGTCCGGCCCATCTCCATCGAAGCCTTGGTGGCTTCTGATATGTCGCTCAGTTCGCCGACGGTAGCCCGAATCTGGTCAGTAAATTCCTGGGTTCTCAGGGAAAGCGCCCTGACCTCATCCGCCACCACGGAGAATCCACGGCCATGCTCTCCGGCTCTTGCCGCCTCGATGGCGGCGTTCAGAGCCAGCAGGTTGGTTTGTTCGGAGATCGCATTGATAGAGCCGACGACAGAAGAAATGGATTCGATTTTTTCGCTCAGCTCATCGACCCGATTAGCACTGCTTTCAAGAGCTTCATCGGTAGACTCCGTGAGTTTCGACGCGTTAGCCATGGCCTCACCACCTCTGGTGGCGGCCTCGGAAGCATTGCTGGCCGCATCGGACGCCAACTGCGCGTTACTGGCGACTTCCTGGATACTGGCGGACATTTCATTGGTTGCCGTGGCCGCCTGATCAGTCTGAACCTGCTGCTCGTTGGCAATCTGCGTGGTTGTGTCACTGACACTGGTCATGTCATCAGCGTTTGAGCGAAGTTGTTCTGACAGCTCCCGGAGCCTGGAAATCAATTCGACAAACCGCTCCAGCATGTTATTGAACGAACCGGCCGTCACACTTTTGTCCGCGTCATCCAGACGTGTCGTCAGATCGTTGTTGGAATCGAATCCTCGAATAATCTCGATTATCTGGATCGACTGCTTTTGCTCCGCACCCATTCGAATCGCGAAGAACACCAGAATCGCCGCCTCGAAAACCACGAAAGCTGCGTGCAGAAATGCGATCGACCAGCTGCAGTCATAGTTGAAGATCATCAATGCCATGTTGCCAAAGGACGCACCGCTCAGCTGCAGGCCCGTCAACGCCAAATGATGAACAGCGATGGTACCTGCCGCGACCACCACCGGCAGCCAGTCCCGATAAATGATCACCAGAGCCAGGGCGGCAAAGATGTGGAAATGCATTTCAATGCGACCCAACTGCGCCTGGATCATGATGGCTGAGAAGAGCATCAGGCAGATTGCGAACAGTGACGACAAGGCCCTTGTTCCACGCATCGTAAAGAAACCGGCAGTTGCAAGACCTCCCACTAACAACGACGCAATCAGAGCAAACGTGGTGGTGCCATAGCCCATCGGCACCAGCAAGCCGACCACCGGAATATGAGCCAGAAGGATCAACAACATCTGGCGATCGGTGCGCTCCCGGATTTCAACTTCATAAGACTGACTGTTTACTGCGGTCGTCATGTGGAACTCTCGCTATTTTTGTCTTTTAGTAAGCGGCGAAGATCCTGTTCAACCAGCTTGAGATTCAGATCTGGTGTTGTGTAAACCAGCCTTCTGCGGAACTCTCCCGTCACTACATGCAGATGTGCGCTGTGAGCAATGAGATCATCCTCGGAACTACCCTGTTTAACGGCAAAATCGTTGTAAGCTGAAGCAAGTTTTTGAGCGGCCCGGTGAGTTTCCGGCCGGTAGTATTTGAACGCCTGCCCAAGACTCTCCATGGTCTGGTCAAGGACTTCCGGTGTGTCGTTTTCCGGGTCAAGGGTGACAAACAGGAACTCGATCTCAGTCCCATCCAAAAGCTGGCTCAGCTCCATCAGATTGACCAATTGAACCGGGCAAACGGTTCCGCACTGGCGATAACCAAAGAAAATAACGGAAAGCCCGTTCTGCGGAGGCTGGTAGCCATCCAGGTTCTCCCCCGGCTCATCAATCGCCATCCCGTAAAACCCGCTGTTGTTGAGCAGCGACGGCATCACCGGGAGCGCGAGTGCCAGCAGGAAAGCTGCGGCGAAAAGCAGAATACTTGTCGTTTTCCTGTTCACTTTTCCTGTCCGTGAAAGATCGGCGCAAGTTTGCAGAGAAGTTTGAAACCGGGCTATAGGTGCATTACGCAACGTTTAGCCCCTAGAACTTGCATTTCCAATCTTTTACGGACGCAAAAAGCGACAGATCTTTTTTTGTTGTAATGAGAAGTAAACTTTAGGGACAGGATTACATCTGGCGCTCGCCATAAAGTTGGGCGTATAGCCCTTCCCTGGCAATGAGCTCGTCGTGGTGACCCTCTTCAATAATCCGGCCATCTTCGAAAACACAGGCACGATCTGCCTGTTTAACGGCGCTGAGGCGATGGGCAATGATCAGCGTTGTGCGCTGTTTGAGGAAAGCTTCGAGGTCCCGATGGAGCTGAAACTCGGTTTCCGCATCCAGAGCCGAGGTGGCCTCATCCAGGATCACCACTGAAGGCTCTGACAGGATCATCCGGGCAATCGCCAGGCGTTGACGCTGTCCGCCCGACAGGCGCACGCCCTGTCGGCCGATAACGGTATCAAGCTGGTCGTGCATTGCCGCAACCGTGCCGTCCAATTGGGCGATTCGCAGGGCATCCCAGAGCGCGGCATCGGGCTTGTCCCGGCCAAGGGTCAGGTTCTGGCGAACGGTGTCGTTGAACAGCGCCGGGTGCTGAAGCACGGTCGCGACATGTTCACGGAGGCAGGGCAAGCCAATGCGCTCAACAGGCACTCCATCAATCAGCACCTCGCCCTGCTGCGGTGTGTACATGCCGAGGATGACCTGAATAAGGGTCGACTTGCCGCCACCGCTGGCGCCCACCAGAGCCACTTTTTCGCCGGGCGCCAACTCCAGATTGATGCCCCGGAGCACCTGCTCCTCGCCATAAGCGAAGTGGATATTGCGCAGGGTAAGCCCCACGGTATGACGGTCGCGGAACGGGTTCTCCAGCGCCGGATAGCGGGGCTCTTCTTTCAGATCCATTAACCGGTTGATACGCCCGAGCGCCGCATTGGCGGCGAACCAGGCGTACTGCATGTTGAGCATTTCCTGAACCGGCGTCAGCATGAACCAGAGGTAGCCGAAAATGGCGAACATCATGCCGATGCTCAGGTCGCTGAACAGCACGGTTACCATCGCGGCGGCCCGGAACGCGTCGACGCCGAACTGGAACAGGGCAAAACTGGCCCGGCTGGCTGCATCGCTGCGCCATTCGAACTGGATCGCGTGGTCCCGCACGTTGCGGGCGCGGTCGATCAGCTGGCGAAGGTAATGCTTTTCCCGATTAGCCGCCCGCAGTTGGTGAATCGCATCCAGGGTTTCGGTCAGGTCGCCCTGGAACTCTTCGTAAGCGCTGTTCTCCCGGCGCTTCAACTCCTTGACCCGCTTGCCGATCAGAATCGTGGCGAAGATGACCAGCGGATTGAACAGCAGAATGAGTAGGCCCAACTCCCAGTGCACCCAGAGCAGGACCCCAGCGGTACCCAGCACTGTCAGGCTCGCCACCAGAAAACGGCTGATGGTGGTACCCAGAAACTGGTCTACGGTATCCAGATCGGTAATAAAGTGACTGCTGATTCCGCCCGAGCCGCGAGTCTCGTACTCGGACATGGCCACCCGTTGCAAACGCCCGAGCAGGCGGGACCGGATGCGGAACACCACATCCTTGGAAACCTTGGAAAATTCCCGGGACTGCAAAACGTTGAACGACAGTGCCGCCACACGAAGCAGAAATGCCACCACAACCATCAGGCCGATATAGACCACCGGTGTTTCCCAGCTCCCCGGCAGGAAAGAATCCATTACCGGTAACACCGGGCCAGGCTCGTCCAGCAGCACTTCATCCACCAGAACCGGCAGCAGCAGTGGCACCGGCACACTCATCACGGTTGCCATGATAGCCAGCAGATTGGCACGCACCAGTCTTGGCTTGTGCTTGAGCGCAAGTCCAAAGATATCCCGCCAGGTGTATTGCTGCCGGGTTTCACGGGTGTCGATACCGGTTACGCTATTCTGGGGGTGTTCCAAGCAACCTCCGGATAATGAAATGTGCCCGGTTGGATACGCCCGGGAATTCACAATAGTCTACCTGTTAACTGGTTTGCTGCGATCAAAACCGACATCTGTCATCATGACTCAACGATTTTCTGATGGACCAGGACACAAGCACCTGTGAAACACGATTGCCACTATCACCCCGGCGACCCTGCCAAATGGCACTGTGGGGAGTGCCAGATTCACTACTGCAGCCGCTGCATGCCCGACGCCGATACCCGACAGCGTCGGGCCCTGTGTCCGCACTGCAGCAAGGCTATGCGATACCTGGGCGCCGCCACCGAAGTGGTCCCGTTCTGGCAGCGACTCGGCGCTTTCTTCCGCTACCCGTTCCATACCGATCCGCTGATCGTGATCGCCATCTGTACCCTGGTGCCGGTGGTAGCCCCCGCCAACCTGATCGGCATTCTGATCTGGCTGGTGCTCGCCCTGGCCTTGTTCAAGTACACCTATGCGGTGATCAACCACACCGCTGAAGGCCATCTGAAACCGCCCGCCGTGTCCGTCGCCTTCACCGGCAGCGGGTTCGATATCGTCATCCTGCAGTTGCTGGTCTTCGTGCTGATGGGCGGGCTGGTTGGCGCTGCCGCCATGCTCGGCGGCCCCATCCTGATGCTGCTGGCGCTGGCGTTCGTGATTCTCGCACTGCCGGCCAGCATCATGGTTCTGGCCATGGAGCGTTCGGTGGGCGCGGCGGTAAATCCGATGAATCTGGCGGTGCTGATCTCGCGAATTGGCACCCCCTATTTCCTGCTCTACGGCTACCTGATCCTGCTAACCCTCGCCTCGGGCGCGGCCCAGGACTTCGCGGTGAATCATTTTCCGTTCTGGGTTGCCCAACCCCTGGCCGGTTTCCTGAACAGTACCTTCACCCTGATCCTGTTCCACATGCTGGGCTACCTGCTGTTCCAGTACCAGGAAGAGCTGGGTTTTGCCTCGGATATCCAGGATGACACCGCCGGGCAGGACACCCATCAGCGCGACCGTAGCGCCCGCTTCGATGCCGATATCGACATGAACCTGAAAGACGGCAACTACGATCGGGTGCAGAGCATGTTGAAGGAGGCGTTGAAGCGAGATCGTGATCACGCCCTGAGAATCGGCCAGCTGTACCAGCTACTGACGGCCCGCCAGGACACCGACGAACTCTACCGCTACCATCCACGAATCCTGGGCTGGCTGGCCGACCGCAACGACGGCGAAGGCATCGCCGGTGCGCTGAATACGATCCAGAAAGCAGAACCCGGCTTCAAACTGGAGGATCCGGACCTTTCAGTGCGCTGCGCCCGGGCCCTGTACCACCGGGGCCAGTTCAAACCGGCCTTGCGAGTGCTTCAGGATTTCCACAAACGCTTCCCGGACAGCGAACAGCTGGCCCCAGCCTATCTGCTGGTCGCCCAGACCCTGGCCAACGGCTTGTCCCAGTGGGAAAAGGCAACGGCCTTCCTGACGTTTATCCAGAAAAAATGTGTGAATCATCCGCTGCATGAGCAGATTACGGTTTATCTGGAGCAGGCGCAGAATAAAGAGCCGCTGAAGGGACCGAAAGCAACGTTTTCTGCCCAGGACTGACACAGGGTATGGGAGGGGCTTCCCAAAACCGTGCGGAGCCATGGATGGCGGAGCCGAGCGTACAGGGACGTATTCACAGCGTGTTTTGGGAAGCCCCTCCCATACCCTGCTGCCCCGAGGCTAGCCGGCCTGAAGAAGTTGACGATAATGACGAGCTTTGGGCGCCATCTGGCGCTTTTCAAACTCTTCCACAAGCAACCGACAGGCCTCGGTAGTCAGCATGTCATCGCCTGTGCTTCTGAGCCGCTCGAAAGCTTTCTCTGCAGCCTTGAGGTCATGTTGCTTGAGACTGGTGAACAGGACCCGGTTATGGTCGTCTGCCGCTAGTGGCTGATAACTCTCCCCCTTGCCGAGGTATTCCTGCCAAATCGCAATCATCTGCTCTGGCTGGCGCCGGCTGAGGGCATCGTTCATCAGCTCTTTGGCGCGATCACGATATTCGGGCAAGTCCGGGCGGAGTTTGGCCAACTGGTAAAGGTGTTCCAGCAGAATATGGCGTTCCGGATAGTGCTCACGAAGAGCCTCGAATTGCCGCCGGGCCAAATCGAACTCCATTCGGCCGAGGCTGGCCATGGCCTGGGCGTAACCGGTGGTAAACCGGGCATCCTGCTCTTCCTCTTCCGGTTCAAAAAATTCCTCTCGCACCTGCAGCCAGCTTTTGCCAAGCAGCCAGACCAGGCCGGCACCTGCGATCAGACCGCCAGCGTGGGCCATGTAGGCGATACCGGTGGCACCGGCATACCAGTAATCGTAGATTTCCTTGCCCACCCATACCGGTAACAGAGCAATAGCCGGAGCACGGAAATAGTTGAAGTAAACGCCGAGAAAGTAGAAGAAACGGATCTTCTGCAGGCCATAGATGGCTACGTACATGCCCATCAGGCCGGAGATCGAGCCCGAGGCACCCACCAGGGGTACATAGCTACCCGCCGAAACCGCGGTAAACATCAGGCCGGACAAGGCACCGCAAACCAGATAGGCAATCAGGTACCGACCCGGCCCCAGGGCTTTCTCAACGGTGAATCCCAGCAGGAACAGGAAGATCAGGTTACCGATGATATGGCCCCAGCCGCCGTGCAGAAACTGGTAGGTGATCAGGGTATACAGTGACAGATCGGCAGGAACCAGTCCCAACTGGTTGGCACTCAGCTTCTGGATGTACTGCTGCTCTATCGCAGTGCGCTGCTCCTGCCAACGGGCCCTTTCTGTCGGCGCCCAGATCACATCACGGTTCTGCAGCAGATACTGGTAGAACTCCCGGTCCATCATCAGATTGATGGCCAGCCAGAAGGTTTCGTTCTCTTCCCGGAGTTGCTGAAACTGCTGTAGTTCGTATACCCGGCCTTCTTCACCCTGGAACTGGATTTGCCGTTGCAGGTAATCCTCGTAGGCCGGCGCCTCCAGCTCATGTAGGTCGGCGGCCAGGTACTGTTCAACGGCCTGCTCGAGTTTCCGGCTGTCGTCCCCCTGATAAAACAGGAAAACCAGCAGGCAGGCCATGATCAGGCCCAGGGTGACCCAGGGCGGGCGTTTCCAGTTGATGGCGTTCTCGGCGGGGATAATCAGCATGGGCGGTCACAATTCATCATAATCTGTCCCTGAAAGTCTGCTTTTTACCACAGCCACGCCTTCTTTTCGCGCTCAAATGGAATCCAGCGCAAAGGTCGCTATGGGTCAATCCCGGAAATGTGGCACACCCCACAGAGTCGGAAAAGCCCGGACTACCGGTGAGACTGTCATTGGCGCGTCACACAAATGACATTAAATCATTTCCAGCGACGGACTGTGCCGGGACATGTATCGACTTTTCGCCAATTGCCGTTATTCCTGCTCCGGCCAATAGTGAACAGGAATAACAAGAAAAACCGGATACCGAACCAAGGATTTTCAGATGACCGTACTTGTATTGGATAACCCGGGCCTGATCGCCAATGCTGCGATGGCCGCAGGCTTCACCGCTGCCACTTACGATGCCGGGACCAGACGCCCGCACCGCATGAAGTTCCATTACGGCTTCAACAAGCACTCACTGGACAAGGATGACATTGCCTTCCTGCAACAGCACGCCGCCTACCTGAAGGAGCATCCTTCCGTGAGCGTGCGGATTCATGGCCATTCCGACAACTTCGGTTCGGAGGATTACAACCAGTTTCTGTCACGATTGCGGGCCAATGCAGTGGCGCGAAGTCTCATTCAGGAAGGCGTGGAGGAATCCCGGATTCTAATGCGGCACTGGGGCTCAGCGCGCCCTCTGGCAACGCCGGAAGACAGGGCTGCCAACCGCCGAGTAGAATTGGAATACATGGACATGGATGTCGCCCAGGCACTCTGAGCGGCAACACCAACCCCATAGGCCGCCCCCGGACTTACCGCATAGCGGGGGCTGGATGCACCCTGCACAGGCGTGATGGAACACCCTGCAACCGCTGTCGGCGGCTTTTATGAAATCTTAATTATTCCGATTTCTGAAGCGGTAAACGGATCAATTTCATTAAAACTGAAAATTATTATTCAATAAAAACAAGATTTTATTTACAAACTAGAAAGCAAACTTACATTTATTTAACGAACCTTTTGCCCGAATTCCTCGTCTTAGTCATGTATCCAGGGTTTAACTGTTACCTGACTAGAGAGGTCACTATGAACGCAAAAACCTTCACCACTGCCGCACTCATTGGTTCGATGTTCCTTACCAGCGCCACATTCGCTGCAGGCGGTCCGCGCAACAGCGACGGCGGGGGTCGATCGGCAGAAACTGCCGATTCGGAAGATCTGACCACCATTGAGGTGAGCGATCTGCAGTTCATGCGCGAAGAGGAAAAGCTGGCCCGAGACGTTTATCTCACAATGGACCAGTACTGGGGTGACAGAACGCAGGTATTCGCCAGAATCGCGCTGTCCGAGGAATCTCATACCAGCACCGTAGACTACCTGTTGAAAAAGTTTGGTGTTGAAGACCCGGTAGTGAATGACACGATCGGCGTATTCACCAATCAGGAACTTCAGGCCCTGTATGACGAATTGGTTGCCAAGGGAAAAAACTCGTTTGTTGATGGCCTGTTCGTAGGGGGCCTGATCGAAGAGAAGGATATGAGAGATATTCTGGCTGCGATTAATCAAACCGATGAGCGCGCCATCATTCTTGCCTATTCCAACCTGCTGGATGGATCAAAAAGCCACCTGAAAGCCTTTGTAAGCGTGATCGAGGCACAGGGACTGACCTATGAGCCTCAGGTACTGGATGCGGAAGAAGTAGAGCTTATCCTGGAGGATGAGAGCCAGGTTGAAGACTGACCGGGTATAAAACCGGGTTGCTGAAAGCAGAACGGGCGGCCATTGGCCGCCCGTTCTTTTCTGGTCTAGCCATAAACCTGCCAGACGTTCCACAACAGCAATAAGGCTGTCACCAGAATCGCCAGCCAGGTCAGCAGAATGCCGATCATACGGGCCCAATGGGTGCCACCGCGACCGTTGATCATGCCGAAGGCATGAAGAATGCGGCCAACCACCAGCGCCATACCGGTCCAGTAAATCAGAGTACTGGAAACGCCGTTGAGCTCAGCGATAGCCAGCATGAGCAGACCGAGTGGCGCATACTCCACCAGGTTGGCGTGGGCCCGGACCGCGGCCTCGAAATCCCGATCATCGGTGACGCCCAGGCCCTTTTTGTACTTCAGACGAAATTTGACGACCTGCGCCGACAACACCAGCAAAAGAATGCCGATAACTGCGGCAAACACTCCGGTTACGGGTACGATCATGCTCAGGCCTTCTTGATTGCACTAACAATAGCGAGAAGCAACACAGCGCCTACCGTTGCGGTGACCAGCTCACCAACAGCACCCTGGGCCGCCAGACCCAGAAGGCGGAACACAAAACCGCCGAGAAACGAGCCGACAATACCGATACCGATGTTGGCCAGAATGCCAAAACCACGGCCCTTCATGATCAAACCAGCCAGCCAACCGGCCACACCGCCTATAATCAAAAACAAAATCAGATTCATCTCTTGCCTCTCCCTGAGGGTCGTTGAACGAAACGATCAGTCCCGCAAGACTGCCCTGTTTACCGAAGTGCTTCAAGCACTTCCAGACGAGGCGATTACAATGTGGCAATCGTCTCCGACATTTTTTTGTGGCAACGCTCGATCAGCTCCGGAATATCATCAGCCGTGAGACCCTCGGTTTCGATGGGCGGTAAAACCCGAATGGCCACTGACTCACGCCGGCCGGTCCAGCCGACGGCCTCATCGGCGTACTCCTGAACACAGACCATGGTGATGGGCGCGCCCGATGCTACCGCTGCGTGAAACGCGCCTTTCTTGAATTTCTGCAGTCCCCGGCCTCTGCTGCGAGTGCCTTCGGGGAACACCCAGAGGCTCTTTCGATCCCGTGCGATGGCGCTGCTGGTGGCCTTCATGACCGCAATGGCCTTGTGGGAGCGTCCGCGATTAAGGATAACGTTACCGCCCAGCCAGAAGACCTGGCCAAAGAAAGGCACCCAGACCAGTGACGATTTACCAACCGTGACGGTGCGCGGCGGCAACAAGTCGCCCACAACAAACAGATCGTCATTGTGCTGGTGATTGGCAATGACGACGGTAGGCCGGTCCTGCGGCATGTTTTCCCAGCCTTCAAGAGGGCGCTCCATACCCAGAACCGCCCGCCCGAAACGAGCGACGACGCGCGCCAGGATACGGTTGTTGTCCGGATTGAACGGCCTCGCCGCGTAGAACACGAGCGCGAACAGGCAAATGATCGGTACGCTCAGCCACGCCAGCAGTTTTCTGATAATACCCATGCAACCAAACTCTGCAGCGAAATTTTGGCGCACAAGTGTACGCCAACTTTATATTCCGGCAACAGTGTCAATTTGTTCCCTTTGTTTACCCTTTGCCGAGGCTCTGACGACGTATCGCAGTGGCCCACCGGCGTCGACACTGTCGAACGGGTAACAGGTCACCAGCAGAAGCGTCCCCTCTGGCAGACGCTGGGTATCGATCAGCTCTGAACGGCTGTCCACCACCCGGGCACCCTCCACCAGGTAACTCTGCCAACGGCCATCCCTTCCCTGCAGACGCACCTCATTGCCGGTCTCCAGTGCTTTCAGGCTCCGGAAATGTGTATCCCGGTGTCCGGCAATGATCACGGCTCCCCCGACATCTGCGCCTCCGGTTAATCGGCCCGGCCCAAAGGCGAGGCTCTCACCATGGGTATCGGCCAGAACAATCATCGAGTCGTTCAGTTCCGGAATAGCCAGCCGGGCTACCGGCCAGGTGTCCGCCCACGGCCAGGGGCGCGATTCCGTCTGCCGGGCCTGGCTTTCAGCCCAGGCGATCGCCAGCAATTCCTGGGCGATAACCGCCTTGAGCGGAATCCATAACCCGAATACCAACAAGGTAGCAGAGCTGGTCAATAACAGAAGCAGAAGCCGGGTCATGAGAACGCCCTCCTCTGCAGCAGCACAATCGCCAGTGAAAACATCAACCCCACCAAACCGAGCGCGATCAGCAACGGCGCCGATGTTGCCGTCTGTGGATAGCGCAGCATGCCCGCCTTGCTGCCCGCCGGTAGAAGAGTGGGCAAACTATCCGATTCCATGGGCGCCTCTGAACTTCGGGCGGGTGTGGAATCCACGGCCACAAAACTGGTGTAGGCAGACATCAGGCCGTGCTGAACCGCCAGCTCGGTCAGGCCGGCCTTATCGGGCTCCCGGCCTGTGACCTTAGCCTCATCCTCCAAACTGTCGATTTTCTCCCTCGCCCAATGCCGATGCAGCCCCGTTGCGGGAGCGGCCTGCTGCAGATCGAGCGTTCTGGTCCAGTCCCTGCCACCCGGCAGGCGCCCCGACACCTCCAGCTGCCCCATGGCCGGGACGCCACGAACCACATGAATCAGCGGCTCGCCCTGGAACAAATCGCCCGGGCGTCTCGGAAACGACTCCTGACCGGCTTTCTGGCCGGGCCAGTTGACCCCGATATCGGTCAGAACCGGTGACTCCATGGCTGAGAACAGGGCCTGCAGAGGTCCATCCACATCGGAAGGCGAGTGAATCGCCGTGTAGGTACCCCGCCCCCAGCGGGCGGCTTCGCGCATGAAGTGCCGATTCGGCGCAGAGCCAATAGCCACCGTAAACAGCCTCTGGTTTCCAAGCTGCTGGCGGATCTGCCGGAACAGCGCAGCTTCATTTCCCACCGCGCCATCGGTAATGAAAATGACCTGGCGCACCCGTGCGCCGTCTTCAGTCTCGCCTCCGCCTTCCAGGGCTCTGGAAAGGGCTGGAGCCATCTCGGTGCCACCGTCGGCACGAAGGCGATCCACATACTGACGCGCCCGGGCAAGGTTGTTACCGGTGGCCACTTCAGGCTGCATGAACAGGGAATGCGTCTGGCTGTTGAACTGGATGACATTGAACCGGTCCCTCGGTGTCAGTGTGTCCAGACCGGCCTGAAGAGCATCTCGGGCCTGGCGGATCGATTCGCCCGCCATGGAACCGGAGGTGTCGATCACGAACACCAGATCCCGGGGCAACGCCATGGCGCCGTTTTCGCCCGGCACCAGCATCGCCATGAGATAGTCCTCACCCTGCCAGGACTGGTGAAAAACCGCTGCGGAGGGTTCCAGCCCGGCAACCGGACGCCACCGCACCACGAAATCACGATTCATCAGGATCTCGCCGCCATCGGGACGAATCCTGAAAGTCTGGCCATCCTGACTGGTCGCGAGACGGTGGGACGGGCTGGAGACGCTCTCCAGCGGCAGCCCGGAATCAATCACCAGATTAATCACCGCCCGGTGGCTGTCGGCCGCCACATCATCCGGGGTTACCGTAAACGGACTGATGGCACCGGCATCCGGCACCTCGGTCGTCGGCAGCGCCCACCCGCCTTGCCACTGATCCGGTGCGGTGCTGACCGGCGCTCCCGGCATGTAACGCGGCGTCAGCGTGGTCGGCACAGTGAGCTCGAACACCCCGGCCTGATACTGCACCGGTTGCTGGTACTTCAGCTTAACCGAAACCGTCTCCCCCGGCGGGATATTGGCAACCCGGGCAGTAAAAAGATTCGGACGCTGCTGCTCCACATTCGCCGCATGCTGCCCGGCCTGCTTTGCTTTCTCATAGGTCTGCCGCGCCGTCTCCCTGGGCTGCACCTTGCCCTCAATGGTCCGCTCCCCCACCGTCATCGTCAGACCGTACACACTGGCCTTCTCGGGCAACGGGAACACGAAAACGCCTTCGCGCCACTGGTCGCTGGTATTCTGGAAACTGCGCAGCAACCGAGTGTCGGCAATCAGTCCGCTGACCTGAATGTCGAATTCACTGTCCAGCACCAGCGCCGGTTCCTGCCATTGCCCCTGGCCGTCGACAAAATGCAACTGGCCGACCTTGTCTGCCTCATTCGCCTCGGCATACAGTGGGTGAACAAACAGCATCAGCAAAACTGCCAGCCAGAGGCTAATTCCCTCACAGATCTGCTTGAAACGACGGTGCAGAAAGCGGCTCATGAAAGAGGCCAGCGCCGGGTACCTTCCGAAACCGTGCGGAGCCATGGATGGCGGAGCCGAGCGTACAGGGACGTATTCACAGCGTGTTTCGGAAGGTACCCGGCGCTGGCCGGGCGGCAGACTCTTATCAGAAGAAGTCGAGTAGAGCTGCAAGAGAGAATTGGAGAGCATCATGAGAGAATCCTTGTGACTGCATGACTGTGCGAAACACCGCCATTTCAGCAATCCGGAGAGGAACTCCCATGGCAGAAAGCGACAAACCACCCTCAAAAAATGATGAATTATGGCAACAACGACCTGCGCGCTTGTTATCAGCACCTGCCGTGGTTAAATAGGCACACACCGGCAACGGGAAGCAGCCGCCACCATGAAGAAACACGTTGTACTGATCGAAGACGAACCCGCCATCCGCGACAACTACCGCGCCGCATTCGAGCGCCGTGGCTATCGCGTGACCGCCCATGGCGACCGGTCGTCGGCCTGGCAGGTGTTGCGGCAGTCCTTGCCGGACCTGGCCATCATCGACGTTGGCCTGGGCGATGAGCCGGAGGGTGGCTTCGCCCTGTGCCAGGATCTGAGGTCACTGTCCCAGACCCTGCCGATTATCTTCCTGACCGCCCGAGACAGCGACATCGATTCCGTCCACGGTTTGCGCCTTGGGGCCGATGATTACGTCACCAAGGACATGAGCCTGGACCACCTGCTGGCCCGGGTTACCGCCCTGCTCAGGCGGGCCGACGCCTGGGCCGAAGCCCTGCAGAAACCGGACGAGGTGCTCGAGCGGGGCAAACTCTCCCTCAATGTGGATCGCATGACAGTGGCCTGGGATGAAACGCCCATCGACCTGACCGTCACTGAATTCTGGATGCTGCACTCGCTGGTTCAGCACCCCGGCCATGTCCGCAGCCGGGAACAATTGATGGAAGCCGCAAGCACGGTGCTGGATGACAATACGGTCACCTCCCACATCAAGCGTATCCGCCGCAAGTTCCAGCAGATTGACGCAACTTTTGACGGCATACAGACCGCCTACGGCATGGGCTACCGGTGGAACGCCCGTGAGGTCTGAGCCTTGAACCTCAAGCGCCAGCTGTTCGTTGCCAGCCTTCTGATGCTGCTAATCCCCTGGGCGGGCCTTCAGTTTGTTCTGGAGCTGGACGATGCCCTTCGCCAACAGGCCCGGCAGCAACTCCAGGCCCAGGCCGAAAGACTGGCCGCGACTGCCGGCGATCAGATCATCGGTACGCCGGTGGTCCGGCCCGGTGAGCCCGCCATCTACGTGGAACCTTTTGCCGGCAACCTGAACCTGGATGGTTACGCTGACGATTGGCCAGGATATGACGAGGCAAACCAGACCAGAAACTGGCAAAGAGTCGCCAGCGGCAAAGCCGGGGAAACGGCTCTGCAATGGCAGGCCGCTACCGATAGACGGAACCTGTATCTGCTGATTCGCGTTAGCCATAGGCAACCCGTGTTCTTTAATCCCGGCAGCCCGGAACAGGCCCATGACCGGCTGAGGCTCTGGCTGGAAACCTCTGGCGGCAACCTCGCCCAGGAATCCGGCCGGCAATCGTGGTTACTGCGCACACCGGCTCCCGGCCAGCTCTATGGCCTTGAAGAGAAAGGCGGCCAACCCGACTATCGCCTCTCCGGCTTTTTGCAGGGCGCCGGCGATGGCTGGCAGCTGGAACTGAAACTGCCCATGCCTGTCGACCGCAGCCGCCTGGGTTTTGCCGCCTTATGGGGCAGTGATCAGGTAACCGGCGTCTCCACGTCGGTTGACCCATTGCCGGTGCTGGTCAGTCGAAATCTCGCCCTGGAGCGACAGCTGGAACCACAACTTAACCCCGGCCAGCAGGCCCGACTGGTTGAACCGGCCGGATGGGTCATCGCGAGACAACAGGCTGACTCAGCCGTCACAGCGCCAGAGTTCGACAGTCTCAGCCCGGTGCAGGTGATCGAAAAGATCAGTCTCAATGCACTCAGAGGCCTGGTACGCCTCTACCAGCCAGAACCCACCTCAATCGAAACCGACACCAACCGTGTGGACGTTGAGGCGCTACCGGAAACGAGCCTGGTCCGTCATGAAGATGACAGCGTCTGGCTGCTGACCACTCGGGAGGTCTTCGGTGGCCGCACGCTGATTCTGGAGCAATCGCTGGATCAGCTTCTTACTCTCTCCGGCTCTGCCCTGGGCTCGGTCATTGCCCGCAGCACCCTCATCATTGTCGCTCTCACCCTGGTTCTGCTTGGCTATGCCAGCTGGCTCTCCTGGCGGATTACACGACTGCAGCGTGCTGTCAGCGCCAGTATTGATGAAGACGGCCGGATCACCGGCAGAGTGCCGGATGCCCGAAGCAAGGACGAACTGGGCCAGTTGCAGCGACACTTCAGCCTGATGGTAGATCGTCTCCACGGGTACAACCGCTACCTGGAAAGCTTCTCCCGGCGACTCTCTCACGAGCTTAAAACACCTGTCGCCGTGGTTCGTTCCTCGCTGGAAAACCTCAACCACAGCGATTCGGAGGAAGAGCGCAGGCAATATATCGAAAGGGCCGCTTCCGCCACCGAACGCCTCCGGCAGATACTCCATGGCATGAGCGAAGCGGCGCGCCTGGAACAGAGCCTGGACCATGCGGATAAAGAACAGTTCGATCTGGCGGAGGTGGCCGCAGAAGCAACCGCTGCGTATCAGGCCCTCGACAGCAGCCATCAGATCCGCTATTCGGGGCCGCAGGCAGGCTGCAAGATCACGGGTTCGCCAGAACTGATGGTGCAACTGCTCGACAAGCTGGTGGACAACGCCCGGGATTTCACACCACAGGATGGCCTGATTGAGGTGGGCCTGGAGACAACTTCGGAAGGTCTGTGTCTATCGGTCTTCAACGAGGGTTCAACGCTGCCCGAAGACACAACAACTGACATCTTCAGCCCCTTCGTTTCAATGCGGGACGGCCAGGAACAGGGCCACCTGGGACAGGGGCTGCTCATTGTCAACCTGATTGCCGACTACCATGGTGCCCATGTGGAAGCCCGGAACCGCGCCCAAGGTGGCATTGACGGTGTGTCCTTCCGGGTTATGATCCCAGCTATCCACTCTTGACCACAGGACCACCCTGCCGTGAGCGCACGCCTGGAATCCCTCGACATTCACCCGCTTCGGAACGATCTCTACAACGAGCTGCACTCAAGGCCGTTCCAGGTGCTACCGACACCGGCGCGGGTTACCCAGATGGCGGTTCTGACAACACCTGAGCAACGGCAGGAACAATTCCGGCACCTGCAGGAACTCCATCGGCTGATGGGGCATCCGGTACCAGAGAACGAGGTGGGCTGCTTTGAACATACCTTCGGTGCCCTGCGGGTGCGTCGCGAGATGCACATGGAATTCGCGTCATACACCTTTATCAACCTGGCTGCGGGTGAGGAAACACCCTTTAGCGAGACCGGCATTACACCGTTGCCCGAGGGGTGGCTGGAACAGCTGACCGGTACAGTGATTGCGGCATTCCACCTGGAAGTACGGCCCGCCGCTGACGGAACCGAAGGCGACCTGGACTATGTACGCAAGCACTTCGAAGGCATGCGACTGGTCGGGAGCAGTCCCCAGGAGGGTGCCGCCAGGGTGTGGGGCACCTTCCGGCTACACAGTGACGGCTTTGGCCGGTTCATGGTAATGAACCACCACATGTCGGACAGCCAGCTGGGCCGTCTGACCCAGCGCCTGATGGAAATCGAAACCTACCGCCTGATGTCGCTGCTGGCGCTGCCGGTTGCCCGGGAAATCACGCCGTCCCTGAACGACATGGACGAGAAACTGGCGGTCATCACCCGGTCGCTGGCGGAAAACGAAGATGTGGACGAAGAAAAACTGTTGGCCCAGCTGACCAACATTGCCGCCCGCATCGAGGCCTTCCGGGCCCACTCTACGTTCCGTTTCTCTGCCACCCGCGCCTATCACCGGCTGGTACTGACCCGCCTGGAGGAACTACGGGAAGACGAACTCTCTGGCCACCTGACCCTGACCGAATTCATGACCCGCCGGCTGACTCCGGCAGTGAAAACCTGCGAAGCGGTGGGCGAACGGCTGGAAGACCTTTCCCGACGGGTCGACCGTGCCTCGGACATGATGCGCACCAGGGTGGAACTGGCCATCCAGAGCCAGAACCAGCAATTGCTCAGTTCCATGGACCGGCGTTCCAAGATCCAGTTGATGATGCAGCATACGGTGGAAGGCTTCTCGGTGGTGGCCATCACCTATTACCTGATCGGCCTGCTCAAATTCGGGCTGGATTCGGTTTACGAAGCCGGTGTTGTCTTCAACAAGACCCTGGTTCTGGGCATCGCCATTCCGGTGGTAATGACCCTGGTGTTTCTCGGGGTTCGGGTGGTCCACCATCACTTCATCAAGATGGCAAAACGGCAGTAGCTACTTCAGCCTGCCGAGATCCTGCTCGCCGGCAAACTGCCGGTAAAACTGCTGGGCCGTGCGACCATTGCGTACGCCCTTGGCAGTGGCGAAGCGGATCGCCTCCCGATGCAGGCCTTCCCGGTCATCAAAGTCGGGGAACAGCGCGTCCACCGCCTGCAGGTACACAGCCTGCGAAAACGCATAGAACGAAAGCTGAAGACCGAACCGGTCCGCCAGGGACACCTGCTCTTCGATGGCTTCGGCCGGGTGCAGCTCACCGTCGCGCATTTCGCTCTTGAGGTTATCGGACATGAACTCCGGCATCAGATGACGGCGGTTGGAGGTGGCATACACCCTTACATTCTCCGGGGGCAGTTCCAGGGAACCTTCCAGTACACTTTTCAGGGCCTTGTAGCTGGACTCACCAACGTCAAACGACAGGTCGTCGCAGAAGATCACAAACCGGAACGGCAGCTCGCAGATCTCATCGACAATTTCCAGCAGGTTGACCAGATCATCCTTGTCCACCTCGATCATCCGCAGCCCACGCTCCTGGTAGCGGTTCAACAGCGCCTTGATCAGCGACGACTTGCCGGTGCCGCGTGAGCCCCAGAGCAACGCGTTGTTGGAGGGTTCACCGGCCAGAAACCGTTCGGTATTGCGGGCCAGAGCCTGCTGCTGTCGGTCGATGCCCTTCAGATCCTGCCATTGCACCGGATCGAGCCGGCGGATGGCGCGCAGCCCCGAGCGATGCCGACGCCAGACAGCCGCCGGTGTGGATTGCCAGTCAAACGATGTTGTCGCGGACATAAACCTCTTTCCTATTCCGAACCGGGCCAGCCTGTGAAACACTGGCACCGTAAAAACCTTGATAACAGGAGACTTTACCCCAAATGGCCGTAAAATCCGTCGCTTTGGTGGCACACGACAACAAGAAAAAGGAACTGGTGGACTGGGTTGCCGAAAACCGCACCCGATTCGCCACGCTGAAACTCTACGCCACCGGCACCACGGTCCGGCTGCTTCGGGATAACCTGGAGCGGGATGATATCCATTGCCTGCTAAGTGGTCCGCTGGGCGGCGACCAGCAAATTGGCGCCAAGATCGCCGAGGGCGAAATCGACCTGCTGGTGTTCTTCTGGGACCCCCTGGAACCGCAACCCCATGACCCGGACATCAAGGCCCTGCTGCGCATTGCCGCGCTCTGGAACATTCCCGTGGCCTGCAACCGCGCAACTGCCGAATTCATTCTTACCTCGGCGTACATGACAGACGACCAGCATCATCCGAAAAAGCCGGACTTCTCCGATTACACCGGCCGCCAAGTGAGCACCTGAGTAATGTTCAATCGAGTCGGTTAAGGCTACACTTAAGTCGAAGCTGTGAAGCTGTAAAGGATCGCCGGCTCGCCGATGAAGACTCCCGCTACTCACAAAGAAACTCGATACCGGAGCGTGGCCGCGACAGTCCTCTGGGCCCTTTGCCTTTTGCTCGCATCCCCACTGGCGATGTCCGAACAGGCGGACGACACCGTGACTGTCGGCATCGTGGGCGACAACAAACCCTACTCGTTCGACGATGGCCCCGGCGCCTCCGGTTTTTCTGTTGATGTGCTTCGCGAGGTCGCCCGAAATGCCGATCTGAACTTCCGATTTCGCGCTGGCAGTTGGCCGGAGATCTATGATGCATTCGTGCGGGGCGAGCTGGATGTTATCGACGGCATCTCGTTCAGTGCGGAGCGGGCAGAAAACATCCTGTTCACAGAGCCCTACCACCTTCGCCAGACCTATCTGATGCACAACAACCAGAGGCCACTGGGGGACATCCGCACCCTCTCGGATCTGAAGGGACTTCGGGTAGGTATAGTGCGCGACGTCTACTATCGCGAAGCACTCGATGCACAGGGTGTATCCCTGACGAGCTATGATTCGGTCCACAGCCTCATTCGCGCTCTGGCATTTGGTTGGGTGGATGTCATTATCGGGCCGCGGCTGACGCTGCAGTATTATGCCAACCAGGCCGGGTTCGGTTTTCTTGAGATTGCCGGCACCGCCCCCCTCGGTGATCTGGCGACCGAAGATTTTCGAATTGGTGTTCTGAAAGCCAAGAGCGAGCTGTACCAGAGGATTTCCTCTGGCCTGGAGCAGGTTCCGGCGGAACGCATCAACGAACTGCTTCAGCGTTGGCAGGAACTGGGAGGCAATAGCTTAGCCCGGGGCACCAGCTTTTCGTTGGGACCAGATCAAAAGGAATTCATCTCCGAAACCGGCCCCGTGCGCGTTGGTCTGATGCGGGATTACGCACCTTACAGTTTCGAGAGCGCAACTCGAATTCACGGTTTGAGCGTAGACGTGCTGAGCCGGATATCCGATCTGACCGGGCTGCAGGTAATACCGGTCGAGGGCCAGTGGATAGAGCTACTCCCACTATTCCGCGATGGCGAGATTGACGTGTTGGCTAACATGTCTTTCCGGCCTGATCGTCAGGCCTTCACCCGATTTACCCAGCCCTACCACACCATACCCAACGTCGCCTTTACCCGGGATCCCGCGTTAAGAATTCAAAGCCTGGAAGACCTGAAGGACCAACGCGTTGCTCTCGGCTCCGGCATTTACTACGAAGAGCCTGTTACCCAGGCCCTCGGCAACAACGCCCGGATTTTTACGACCCAGGATGCCATGTTCCAGGCTCTGGCCAGAGACGAAGTGGATGTTGTACTCGCTGCTCTTCCCAACGGCAACTTCTGGATCCGGGAGCTGGGCATACCAGGCGTCAGAATCGCGGGAGAGCTGGTTATCGAGGGACAGTCCGGGGAAGACCTCCGGTTTGGCGTCAGGCCCGGTCTCGCGCCCCTGGCAGACATACTCGATCAGGCGCTGGCTGCAATTTCCCCCGAAGAGATGCACACCATCGAAAGCCGCTGGCTGGGCGCGAGCGTAGACCTGGAGCTACAGGAAACGGGTGAGGTTTCCCTGAATGCGGTTGAACTGGCGTGGCTCAAGGTCCACGACAACCAGTTGAACATGTGTATTGATCCGAACTGGCTCCCGCTCGAAGGCATAGACGAAGAGGGCAACCACGCAGGCTTATCCGCAGAAGTGGCCCGGTTATTCTCCTCACGGGCACCGGTTCGGTTCGAGCTGGTGCGCACCGACAGCTGGACCGAATCGATCGGAGCAGCCCGGCAGGGCAAATGCGACATTTTCACCATGGCCATGAAAACTCCGGAGCGGTCAGAATTCCTGAACTTTACCGAACCCTATCTCGAGGTACCGACAGTTGTGCTTGGCCGGATTGAAGCCCCCTTCATTGAGCGGGTCGGGGACTTGCGCGGACAAAGAGTCGGCGTTGTCAAAGACTATGCCTTCGCAGAATTGCTTCAGAGTCGCTACCCCTCCCTCAATCTGATCGAGGTTGCCAACGAGCAGATGGGCCTACGTAAACTACAGAACCATGACCTGGACGGCTATATTACAACTCTGGCAACAGCCAGCTATTACATGCAGGAGCTGGGCCTTGCGGATGTGAAAGTCATCGGCCGCATTCCGGCAGACTGGTCGCTTTCAGTCGCCACACGGAAAGACGAGCCTGTCGTCCTGGGAATCATGCAAAAACTGGTATCCAGCCTGACCGCGCAGGAACGCAAAGATCTCGAGAGGCAGTGGCGCAACATCCGTCTCAAGCAGTCCGTTGATTACACGCTGATCTGGCAGCTTTCAATCGCAGCCATATTGATTGCTCTGCTTCTGGTTTACTGGAACCGCAAGCTGAACCGGCTCAACAAAAACCTGACCGACGCCAACGAGACACTCGCGCGGCTCAGCGTGACAGACGACCTCACCAGACTGGGCAACCGAAGCTACTTTGATCAGGAATTCCGAAAGAGCTTTCAGTGGTGCCAGCGCCACCATTCTGGCTTCGCAGTGGCCATGGTGGATGCCGACCACTTCAAAAGGATCAACGACAATTACGGCCATGAAGCGGGCGACATCTGCCTGCAAACACTGGCAGAGCTTATGCGCAAACATTTCCGGCGGGAAACCGACCGGCTCTCGCGCTTCGGTGGCGAAGAGTTTGTTATTTTCGCCAGCTATGATGACAGTACCGAAATTCGTAACCGGCTGGAATCCTTCCGCAAACACGTCGAAAAAAGCTGCTCGGTATGCGGAGAACACAACGTTCACCTCACCATCAGCATTGGCCTTGCCACTGGCGTACCGGGCCCCGACGACTCGCCAGCAGAGTTTCTCAGACAGGCAGACCAGGCGCTCTACCAGGCCAAGCAGAACGGTCGCAACCGGCTGGAAGCGCGCTCAGTGGGTTCCTGAGTGGTGCTAGACTGAATAAAAACAAAGTAACAAGGAGAACGCCATGGCTCGCATCTACGAGGACAATTCCCTGTCCATCGGCAATACCCCACTGGTCAGACTGAACCGCGTGAACGACGGCGCCACGATCTGGGCCAAGATTGAGGGCCGAAACCCGGCCTATTCCGTTAAGTGCCGGATCGGCTCTGCCATGATCTGGGACGCCGAGAAGCGCGGTACCCTGAAGGCGGGCATGACTATTGTGGAACCCACCAGCGGCAATACCGGGATCGCCCTGGCCTACGTGGCAGCCGCCCGGGGCTACAAACTGATCCTTACCATGCCCGCTTCCATGAGTCTTGAGCGTCGCAAGGTCTTGAAGGCACTGGGAGCAGAACTGGTGCTGACCGAACCTGCCAAAGGCATGCCGGGTGCCATCGCCAAGGCCGAAGAGATCTTCTCGTCAGACCCGGATAACTATTTCCTGCCCCAGCAGTTCCAGAACCCGGCCAACCCCCGAATCCACGAGGACACCACCGGCCCGGAAATCTGGGAAGACACTGATGGTGAAATCGATATCTTCGTGGCGGGCGTGGGCACCGGTGGCACGCTGACCGGCGTTTCCCGCTACATCAAAGGCACCAAGGGCAAACAGATCGCCACCATTGCCGTCGAGCCTACCGACTCACCGGTGATCACCCAGATGATGAACGGCGAAGACATCAAGCCGGCGCCCCACAAGATCCAGGGCATCGGTGCGGGCTTCGTGCCCAAGAATCTGGATCTGGAAATGGTTGACCAGGTGGAGACGGTTACCAACGAAGACGCCATGGACATGGCCCATCGGCTGATGCAGGAAGAGGGCATTCTCTGCGGCATTTCCTGCGGCGCAGCGGTGGCGGCTGCGGTACGCATCAGCAAGCAGCCGGAGTACCAGGGCAAGAACATCGTGGTGGTGCTGCCGGATACCGCCGAGCGTTATCTTTCCACAGCGTTATTCGCCGGCCAGTTTGGCGAGCAGGAAAACGTTCAGTAAAAGAGAAAGGCGCAGCCCCGCGCTGCGCCCTGCACTCATCAGAACTGATGTTTCAGGCCGACCCGACCGGTATCAAACTCCGGACCGCTGTTGGTTACCTGGCCGTTGAAGTCCTCTTTATCAATGTCGACGTTGTAGCGATTGTATTCCGCGAATGCCGTCAGCGCGGGCGTTACCCGGAAATCCACACCGGCGCCGACAAAGGGCGATACTTCATCGTAGGTTTCACTTGCGTTGAATGCATCAACATCAAACGCAGACGCAAACGCGCCGGCCTTACCATAGACGCCGAAGCTATCGGTCAGAGGCAGACGGCCAACAGCGCTCAGGCCAAAGCCTTTCAGCTTGCCTTCAACCTCGTCCTCGCCAAAGTTGCCGAAATCAATGTATTCGGCCTCCAGGGCAAAAAACGGATTGAACTGGTAGCCGACAGCGGCGCCAAGCAGATCGTTTTCATCCTCGAACTCGCCGCCGTGTGATTTGTAGCCACCGTAACTGCCGCTGACATAGGGGCCTGACTGGTCCCTCTCCGCGTTGCTCTGAGCTAAAGCGACGGGCGCAGTAACAAGCGAGGCTGTGAACAGTGCGGCGCTGGTAATACGGATTGCGGAATTCATAGGGCGTTCCTCCTAATGAGTTCAAATATCCTTTCATTCCATGGAAATCGAAAGTTGCCTTTCAATTACCTGAACTCACCCTACTAGGAATTCCTGCCCTACCGGGTTAAACCCGGACTAAGATCCCGTAATCCGCAATTAACCTCGAAAAAACAACAACTTTGACTTATTGAGGGGTATTAGAATCTGGCTTGGTTTCACTCTCGTTCTCGGGAGTCTTATATGCAACGACCCGGTCGGGGTCAGACGACTCGGCCCGTTTCATCAGCACCATGCCACCTTCCATCAGCAATGATTTGAGCCTGGGATCCTTCTGCTCTGCGATACCCACTGCGAACGCCATCAACGCGGCCTCCAGGGGATTGGCTTTGATCAGATTGCGAATGGCATCGATACCTAAACCTGATTGCGCCTCTACCCCTTTTTGCCGTTTTCTGGAGGAAACCGGCCGTGTCAGGCGGTAGAAGACAAGCGCAAGGAAGAGAATGCAATCAGAACTGGCTGAGCCATAACACCACATTGGTGACTTCTTTGCGGAATTTAGCCGCCACGAATATCAGGCGCTAGGAACTGCTCAGATTCGCGGAGTAGCCGCCGTACTTCAGCGCCTGCCAGACCACATAACGATCGGATGTCATCCAGCTTCTTTTCGATAATGACCAGGTTGCCGTCTTTGTCGAGAACAAGTGAATCTCGGCGTCCACGGGTATCTTCAAAACCGTCGAACTCTTTCTGGATAATCGGAAGCTCTTCGCCGAAGGCTTCGGGAGCGTTTTCGAGCCATTCCTGACAGTGATTTCGCTCTAAAATCTTGCATTCTGAGAAGTTACCGCCATTGGTGTTATGCGGTTGGCTTCTGAGTCAATTTTGTACATTTGTTACTTCTGAGCCAAAAAGTCCGCCAATAAACGCTGACACAACTTCTTCGGTGAAATCGCCGCACGTGTTGCCCGAATCCCTAGTCAGGTTGGCAATCAGATCCTTACTGAGCAGGCGTCGCAGGACTTTCATCGTTGATTTGTTGGCAATCTGTGCCGTTTCCTTGCCGAGCAACTGAGCGCCCGCAAGTCTCGTATCCCAGCCGTAGGCTTCGAGGATGCTTTCATGCTGTTCGAAAAGCCGGTCCATCTGGCCAGGAATATTTTCATAGTTGGATGCCAGATAAGCGATATCGGCCGCGTCTTTGCGTCTTGTTTGCGCATCTCTTTCGGACCAGGCCACCAGTTTCAGAAGGGCCAATCCCTGAGGACTGGCAACAGGCAACTCCAGCTCTGACTCTGACTCTGACTCTGACTCTGCTGCTATCATCAACCAGTCGGCGTTATTCAGGGCATCCTGAAAACCGACCACGCTCATTTGCACTTCGCCAGAAGGCGGCCATTGAATAACTGAATCGTCACTTTCAACAGCTCCAAAAGGAAGAATGTCGATGGGTGCGCCGTTCGGGCCGTGCAAACGATGAGGGAGATCGGTTTTGGTATAACCTTTGCCAATCAAACTATCGCGGATGCGTTCAAAATCAGCCCAATCCGGGACCTGAACGGCAAGATCGATATCCATTGTTGCCCGTTGAATGGGTGCTCCATAGGCGTGATGCATTACCAGATCACGGGCGGAGGCGCCGACAATGATGAATGGCACATCCTGATCCACGGCGACACACTTGATGGCTCCGTAGGTCTTCAATTGAGTCGGATCAATATTCTTGGAATCGATCTTTAATCTGGGCATAAAGCCGCTCCGCTGCTTCCAGGTTACGCGAGTCGCCGGTCATCAGGAGGTCAGCATAGACAAGAATATCTGGGGCAATCCCAGGAGTTTGGTTTACGTTGAGTGAATCAGCGAGCCAGAATTTCTCGTTGATCTGCAATGTCTCGGACGTATTGGGTGAATTGCCCGGGCTTTTACGAAGCCTATATTCCATCACCAAGCTTTTCAGCTTTTCTCGGGGCAGATAAATAGTCCCCTGGGCAGGCGACAGATAGTTGCCCAGCCGAGAGACGGCAACTTCCCCGCCCCAACACCCACCCAGAAGCTCCGGCCGGATTTTCTTCCACGGCATCGCAGAGGTTGCCTGAAATAGCCCCATGTCCAACTCGGGTAGCAGTTTTTCCGGGTAGGACTCGGCCCAGCGATCAAGCAGCCCCATAGGGTTCTCAAGTGACCTTGCGCCCTTCTTTCCATGTTCTCGAACATAGCCCTTGTCTTTCAGGTCATTCAGAACCCAGCCGATGGCTCCGAGGGAAACACCGCTGACTTCTGCCATTTTTCGATAAGTTTCACCGACCAGATGAGGGTCCATTAGAAAACTGAAAATCAGCTTTAAACCAGATGAATTAAAGGCTCGGGAGGTTTTCCTTGCTGATGCATGAACCGGCCTTTTGCGATTACCTTTTACGAAGATGAAGAATGTCTTTTCGTTCAGATAAGCATTGCCGGCGGCGTCAATGAACTGTGCGCCGGCTTCTCGAAGGCGGTCTGCCATATTCGGGTTTACGTAATCAGCGACCAGCAATGCGGGCGGCGGCATTCGCCGTAGCTGAGCGACAATAGTGCCTATATTCGCCTGCTGCGCCCAGCGCTTCAGCTCAACGCTGTACTGGATGCCCGTATCGCCCAGTTCAAGAATGAGGCCATCAGAGCAGGGCATCACTTCACTCTCGACAGTAGGGTGTAAGTCTAAACCTGTCTCTTGATGGAACGCGCGGATTGCCTGGCTTAGAAATGCGCGCTCGTTGATTGATGGTTTCATAGCCTCTCCAACATTATGTTCACAAAATAGCACTGTTCATTAATAATGAACAAGACTTTTAAGTGAACAAGAGCTCAGGAGCGCTATTGTCTGTCCTCCGGAGAAACAGGCCATAGATTCACATTCTCTCCGGGGGGCCAACTTGGCGCTGCGCCGTCCCTACCTCAATGCTTAGACAACCCCATACAATTGGCATAGAAGGTCGTTGTCGCCGGCCAATCCGAGAAAACCCCAATCACACCTACTTCACGGGCCAGAACATCGATCACGGTAAGCACGTCGCCATCGTTGTTAATGGCATCGGTCACCGTCTGGTAGTACCAGCCACCGCCACCCTTCAGTGGGCCACTGCGCTCAACGGTCCAGGCAATCAGGTCCAGGCCGGCTTCGCGCGCATTCTCCGCGTACCGGGACGGAACGATCTGCCCCTGGCTGTCCAGAGTCAGAAGCTTCCACAGCGCCGGCGCCAGAATGTTCACACCCCTGCTTTTAAGGTAGGCCATATAGGTTGCGGACGCGCTCACAAGGGTAGACTCAGACTGGTCGAGGAAGACTGCCTGCCGACCAAATTCCGGCATTTCGTCTACCCAGAAAAGCACGTCCTGCAGGTTGAAGGACTGAGGCCATACGTCCTCCGGCTTTACTCCGGCATCAATGTAATCCTGGATCATCTGGCGGGCATAGTCTTGCTGGCTGTAATCCCCCTCAAAGGGCATAGTAACCACCGGTGATTTCAGTTCCGGAGTGAACTTCGCGCCCAGAGCCCTGAACAACTCAATGCTCTCACGGTGTGTCATCAAGGTGCCCCGGCTGGAGTAGAGATCAGTGCGCCAGTCTGCGGTTCCAGCCAGGTATTCCTCCGGCGTGGTTGCCATTGGGTTGTGGGCATCCATCTTGCCCTCCAGTGACTTGAACTCGGCCAGGGTAATATCACTGGTGCGGCACTCGGCCTGTGCCGGCGAGCCCGTGGCAGGATCGGCGGGCACAAAAGGCTGAGTACACTTGGCGTTTAATGCAGGGACGGCAACGATATTGGTGGTGGTATGAAGGTCGTCCTGGGCATGTCGGCAAACCAGTTCCCGATCCCTGGTGAAGGCGACATCACACTCCAGAATACCCGCACCCATGCGCGCTGCCGCAATGTAGGATTCACGAGTATGTTCGGGAAACTGCAGGGGTGCGCCCCGGTGGCCGATGGAGAAATCCGTTTTCTCGACAGTGTCGGTATTGCAGGCTTGCAGACGCTCTTTGAGCGGACTGTCGTCCATTGCACCAGCCAGCCAGAAAGGCCGTGGCCCCAGATGGACCGAGGGCTCCGGCTGTTCAGGCGCCAGCGCAATTGATTGCTGAGAGAGCTCTTCAACGGTCGCCGCTTGTGCCAGGGAAAGTACCGAGCACAGCACCAGCCCCGAAAGGATCCGTAACGTCATAACCTCCTCCTTGTGAGACCAATGATACCTTATCAACAGTCTCCCCAAGGAGGATTACGGCCAATTGACAGCCGATGCTGGATTATCTGGCAGGTTGCCCTCAGCTAGCCGCCGAAGCCTCATACTCGCGAATCATGGCAAACAACTGGTCCTTCAGATTCAGCCGCTTCTTTTTAAGGTTTTCCAGATACTCATCGGAGGTGTTTTCAGCGCCCGTTTCAATGCGATGAACGGCGTGATCCACTTGATGATATTCATCAAAAAGCTTGGCGAAGTGAGTGCTGTTGGTCTTCAGCAGGTGAATAGCTTCTTTGGATTCCGGCAGTTCGTGAATCAGATCGTGTTTTTCCAGGGACATTCGCGCAGTCTCCATGACTGTGGGGGATGAGATGTATTTGACTCATTCCAGTGTATGGTTAGCTGCGCTTGCCAGTCTTGACCCCCGTCAAGCGCCAGTGAGCCTGTGCGCTCAATTACCGCGCAGGTTCATCATTCCGGATACGGAGAAAGCTGGCAAAGCGAGGCAGCCCCTTGGCTGTGAGGCCATAGTGCTTGAATGTGATCGTGGTTCCGGGTCTCGGAGGAGACGCTCGCTCGGAATCGCTGAACCCCGTACCAATTCGGAATCGCCTGCCATCGTCCAACTCCACCAGCAGTGACCCCATCAGCCCCTCGTATTTGCCCTTTCCCGGCAGATGATGAACAACCACCGCTTCGGCATCCTGATACTGTTTTACTTTCAGTAGATCATCGGAGCGCCCACTGCGGTAATGACTGGCCCCCAGCTTCAACATCAAACCCTCTGCGCCGCCGTCGACGATCTTATCCAGACGCTGCATCAGTTTCTCATGGGTGCTCGCCCGTTGCTGATCGACAAGCGCCATGTAGGGTGATTCAACCTCTTGGATTAATACACGCAGCCGGGCCAAACGTTGATCGAAGGTTGCCTCCTTATCCGGAAGATCAAACACCATGAACCGAATCCGCCGCCAATCGTCGTCATCGGGCACCACCTGACGCACCGCCCCTGACAATTCCGCAAAACGGCCACGCCCCATCCAGAGCTCACCGTCCAGGGGACGTGCCGGAAACCCTCTGGTGAACCAACCGGGTGCCCGATACTCATGACCGCCACGGGAAAGAAATCGCTCGCCGGTCCAGTATGCACGCACCCCGTCGAGCTTTTCACTGACCCAGTAGCCGTCCAGCGGCATGCCCTTTTGATACACGTTGGCGAGTGTCAGCTCGGGCGGTTTCGCTACCGCCACGGGGGAAAACAGAAGGGAAATCAGCACCGGCAGCGCGGCGCTGAACAATCGAAACGGCATGGCAATTCCTTTGCTCTCAGTTGCTTTTTCCTACAGAGGCCAGACTTTCCTTTCCGCCCCTGGTCATCAACAGCGTATTAGTCGTTTCCGCAGGTGTTCCTCACCTTTTCCCGGAAATCCTCACGAATACGGGTATTCTCGGCCTCATTGACATAGACCCGCTCGCCCTGATCGTTGATGTTGTAGAAGGTCGAAACGCTGGCAAGAAACTTGAGGCGCGCCCGAAGCTTTCTGCACAGCTCGGCTTGCTTCTCCGCCTTCTCCTCGGCTTTGGCATTGGCAGCCTGCCGCGTCTCACGCTCTTCCTGCTGCTGCTCCAGAAACTCGGTCATCTTCTGATGCCGCTCCCGGGCTCCCGCATCCACGCTGGCCGGGGCGGCCTTTACCGTAACTTCACTTGATGCTGCCTGAGCTGGTGGACGGTCCCCGAAATGGGTCTGACCGTTGGCATCGACCCATTTGTAGACGCCGGCGTTTGTGGAGAGGGGAATAAGGCAGAGGAGCATTAGAGCGATTTTTACAGACACCGCGAATTCCTTTTCAATGGCTAGTAGTAATTGGCTTTACCGAAAATGGCTTCAATTTCCTTCGGCCATTTGTATTTAAAGGGGGTAAAATTCCACCAAATAATACTCGGAACAAATAAAATGACCCCCAAACACTCAACAATTTTGATCCCAATTGATTTCTTTTTCAGATCCTCTTTATAGAAATCGTAATTAACCCAGGCAAGATTATCGAAGTCCTCTCTAGTGGTTCCTTCATCATAATACCTGACAATAAAATTCCATTTCTGGTAAATACGTTCTTCTTTAAAACCGGAAGATATTTTTTTCCGCTGCAGGGGCATCTTTGGGGGCTTTCCACAAAAGTAATGCTTTTCCCGCATAAAAAGGTGGGCGTAGTACTGTCGTTCCCATACAACCCCGGAGCCTAAATATTGCCAGTTGTAAGAAAAGGTCACTTCCAATTCGTCCCAAGGAATCCGGTAGAACGTCCCTCTATGCCCTACGTAGACAAATCCTTCCTTTCGGTCGATCCGGACGGGCAACGTGAGGGGAAGAAAAATTTCGAACACATAGACGGCCACCCAGACTGGCCCAAAAGCAATCAACATCGCAAACAGTGCTTTTGAATAAAAAAAGCTAATAACCCAACCCAATACCATAACAATAATCATGAAAATATTGATGATTGCTGGCAAGCCTGAGCGAAGAGACATTAAGGCAGTGCGAATGTCCACGAAACGTTCACCGATGCAGGCAAAACTGTGCTCCATCTTTTCCGACGAATCGGACACCCCCCTCACTTTTCGTGCCGGCGGACTAGCAAGCCGCGCTCCGTGGGTTCGGTACAGCTTCTTTTCCAGTTGTTGTTCCAGGTTCGTGTCCGGAAAATCACACTTCAAAGGCAAGTCTTTCATCGATACCCAGTTCCTCTACATCGTTGTTATCCAGAATGACTCTAAGCCCGTTTTCACCCGTTACGCTCCTGCCGTCTTTCTCATACTCGATCAGCATTTCGAGCTGTTCCCAATTGTCGTGATTGTAGTGCGTGAACCGATACATTAAGCCCTGCGAAGTGGAGTCTATCCTCGCTGTTCTATTAAACAGATCTGTGATTTCCCTCGACTCGTTCTCCACTAACCAGTTTCTATTAGCCACGAAAAGCTTGATGGAGACAGCGCAGTTACCTTCAATGTAACCTGGAAAATACACGATGAGACTGGTGAATTCTGATAGAACTCGCTGCTCACCCTGTTGGGTTACCGCCCAATGCTTGGGCATGTACTCAGTTATCTTTACCAGGGGGGAGAACAGCAAATAGTAGAATCCATCCAGTTCCGCTTCGAAATATCGCCTGACATCGACACCCTCACCCTGAGAAACAATGGTTCGGCTATCTTCCAGAAGCTCTGCGCTTGATGGCCTGGATTGCTCATCCCAGTACCGCAATGTAGGCGCGTTACCCCAGAATGACAGTGAAATGAAATCCTCGATCCTAGATCGGGCTATATATAGCTGTACCATACTGATGACGAAAGAGATCGCGACCAGTACTGAACCCACCACAAGCACAACGGGTAAACCCGCCCCGGTAACGGCGCCCGCTACTGCCAAAGACGCCAGGTAAGTGATGCCGATACTCAGCCCAATCTGGACCCCGGATAGCGACGCCATTGCGTAATGGCCTGTGTTCAGAGCCTTGTGGCTCGTCCAGCCTTCCAGACCTATTGACAGTATGACACCGACGTAAGGAAGGGGCTTTATGCTGATTCTCGCAAGACTCACCGTAATATCTGCGACCTTGCTAACAAACCTTAGCCCATTAAAAGCCACCGAAACCCTGGCACCAGCCGCAGAGAGACTTGCCCCCAAGGCTCTGGCATATTCCTCCTTGACTAATACTCCACTGAGATTAACAACGCCCTCGCCGACGCTCCATAGGCCGGACAAAACAGCCCCCCACCGGTCAATAGCTGTCCTATCGCCAATCATCACGTCCTTCCGAGTCTTATCCAACCCAGAAAACAGGTTTGCCAGATTAATCGCGTGGAAGAAAGTCACGGCGCCGATGAACTTGCCCCTATTCTGCTTGATGCTTTCAACTACCGGGTCCAGACGGGTATGAAGCCAGCCAAAGGGGTTGTCCTTGAAGTCCGGGGTCAGGTGGAATACGTCGATCAGTGCCCTGTTCAGGTAGGCCCTGATACGTGCATCCGCCATTCCGGCGGCCAGGGGTGTCATTGCAAGTTCTGAGAGATTATGGCCGGCCCCTTCCAATGATTTACGGTGGACCTCGTGGAGCAAGTCGGCCGCGGTATTCAATGTTATTCCGTGTCGGTGGACATCAATGCCATAACGTCGCTGGACGGCCCTGGTCCACTTTCTCCACTGCGGCCAAGTTTGAGGGTCTTTCGCCCAGGTGCCCATCTTGGCAGCGGGAGCGGCAAATTCCAGCATCAGAGTATCGGTGGCGGTGCTCACCTGCACATAGGCAGGCATATCGAAGATACTATCCACGATCTTTAGGCTGCCATAGTCAAAGCCGGGCAGGCCTTTCAGTTTTTCGGTCATGCCGTTGGTAGCAGATGCGAGGAACAGGACGGTTTTTAACATGTTCCCAACCGTACCCGCGTCGCCCTCATCAGCAGCTAACCAATTTTCAGAGTCTTCCTTACCTTTCTCCGAACTGACGTAGCCATCCAATATATCTGCCAGTTCCTGCTCAACCGCCTTGAACCCTTCGGCGCAGTAACAGTCGTTGAGCTCCAGCTTCCTGGCCAGTTGGTCAGAATCAATCCATCGCTTCCAATCATCGAATACCAATGTTCGAGCGTGGTCATACTTTTCAAGCTGCTTGTGGTAGCTTTCGACGAATGCGTCTTTTTCCTCTGAACGAACTCGTTCTTTAAGTTCCTCAGCAGTTTCCTGCTGGTCCTCAGGCGATTCCTTTTTGCCAGCCTCACGGGCAATGAGCGCATCTACCATCTGGGCGGTTGTATAGGCGTATGCGTTCTCCTCGGCATAGTTCGTAATCAGATTCACATAAAGAGCATGCAATTGACTCAAATCAGATGTGATACCGATTTCGTCTTCAAGAGCAACGCAGTAAGAAAATTCAGTTTCTTTTTTGCATTGGCCCTGCAAATCCGATTCACCGATTCCATGCATTAAGGTGGTCAGACTCCATTCAAAATCCAACGGTTCTGATCGAAAATCTTCAACCACCTCGCTTATCGCTTCAGTTTCACTGATATTAACGGCCTCACCTCTTCCAGGTAGGCTTCGCAAGTCGAACGGCTGCATGTGCTCTTCGCGAATTTCCGCATCCGTGCGTACAAGTTCCTGCAAACGGGAAGTCCATCGATGCTGCACAAACTTAAGAAAAACTTTTCCTTCCGCAGGGTGATGTAAGGCGGGCAAAGCGCTTTCTGCGTCCACAGCGGAAAAAAGAACCGAGTTGAACCCCGGCTGCACTTCTGTCAACTCGCCTTGTTCGTCAACACGATACTCATGCAGCGTTCCGAATACTTCGGAGAACATATACACCCAACCGGGCGTTAGTTTTCGTACACAGTAATGCGTGGTTTCAAGCGCAACGGTGGGCGGTCGGAAGTGAGGGGGCAGCGCTACTTCTTCCTGACTGATCGCCCAACGTACCGGATACAACGCAACGGTTTTGAACTGGAGCGGGCACATCTGTGCCGCTGAGTCTATGTCATCAGCACCCTGTATAAACGCTGAGCTGTTAGCGCTACCCATGAACCAGTCCCTCCGTTGACTTTTTCTCGGCGAATTCTGCAATTCGCGCTATGGCTTTGCCTGGCGCTGCGGAATTCTCTTTCCACAGAAGCTGTACTTCACTGTCGTCGAATGCCTGGTGTCCAAGCCAGCCAATCGTATTGATAAACAGCGCAATATCTCGGGTACTACAGAGTCCCCGCGCTTTCGCCGCATCGACTAAAGCAGAGACCATCCCCCAATCCTTCCCATCTGTATCCGTTTTGTGAAGCAAATGGGGAAAGTAGTTTGCAACGTGAAGTTCGAGTTTCCTGAGGGCCGTCCGTTCCGCCGCTCTTTCCATGGCAACCTGGTGTTCCTCACGAATGCTTAACCTCTCAGCCTGCCGCTCACTACTGGGCTGATCATTATGAAAATACTCCCACTCACCAGTGCGGCGATCCTGAATGGCAAACAGACTACAAGGCCCCATCAATCGCCTCACATTTTCACCTGACGAATCCAGCTTCAACAGGTGCCGCGCGATTTCAGGATCATAAAACCGGAAAACAACCTCATCTCCCGTGACCAACCTCGCCATAAGCAATCCACGCAAGTGTTGCATGACCTCTTCGAAGTGGCAGTCAGCCCGCAATACGATGGCAACACCCTGATGTTTCCAATCATTGAAGCATTTAAGTGTCAGCGAGCTATCTATTCCCGTTTCAACCAGCCACGGTGAAACTTCCAATAGGTCGGCAAGCTCCGTTTGCCTGTAGAGCGCATCACAATGAGGTGTTTCGATCTCACGATAAATAACTTGGGGCAGATTATTTACTTTGGCGCCATCAATAAGAATGAACGTCTTCCCCTCACCGGGAAGTCCAGCCAGATGCCCCATCAGATCGCACCTTGTGATTCTGGTGAGCAGACCTGGCAAATTCCCTTACCCTGATTCGCGGCATTCTTGATGGCGCGCATCTGGTCGGACTTGGCCATCGGTCTTTGCTGTGTCTCCGGCAGGGCCACCGGCGCAACAGCCCCCCCATTCTTCTCCACCAACCCCGGCATCTCCGGCACCTGAACCTTCTGCCCACTCCCCTTACCCGGCGAACCTCCGGCATTCAGCTTGATGGCAGCGCCACCCATAGCCACACCGCTGGGGTCGATCTTCACGAAACTGCCACCGGCCTTGAGGGTGATTTCCGCACCGGCTTCAATAACGGTTTTCTGGCCGGCCTTGATGTGCAGTTCGGTGCCACAGTCGGTTAGCCAAGCCGTGCCGGCTTTCAGGTGCAACGTACCAGTGACGTTGAAACTACGGTCTTTGCCGGTTTTCTCCCGTTTTTCACCGTTCACCGTGGCGTGGTCACTGCCTTTGATGTGGGCCTTGCGGTCGTTGCCCACGGTCAGGTGGCGATCGTTCCTGATGACTTCAGTGCGGTTGTTCTCCGTGATCAGGGCCAGTTCTTTCTGGGCGTGAACGTAGATCTGTTCTTCGCCGGCTTCGTCTTCAAACCGAAGCTCGTTACTGCCCTCGCCCTTGTGGGTTTTGGTTTTCAGGGTGGTGCGGGTTTTGTGTTCCGGCAGCGAATACGGCGGTGTGTTGGTGGCGTGCCAAGTCCGGCCGGTGATGATCGGCTGGTCCGGATCGCCGTCCAGGAAGGAAACGATCACTTCATGGCCGATCCTCGGCAGTGCGGTGAAACCATACTGGCCGCCGGCCCAACCCTGGCTGACCCGGAGCCAGGCACTGCTGTGTTGATCATTTAACGCATAGCGATCCCAGGGAAAGCGCACTTTCACCCGGCCGTATTGGTCGCAATGAATTTCTTCGCCTTCCGGGCCGGTCACCATGGCCATCTGGGGTCCGTCCATCAATGGTTTGTGCTCACACACGGGCCGCCAGCTGCGGTCTGCGGGGATGGCGGTAAAGTGGTTGCCGTAGCGTGTCGGTTCGCTGCCACCCTCTTCTTCCAGGGCCTGGGGTTGTGAGCCAGTATGGGTGATCGCTGTGAGAAGCCAGTCGCGGTTCACAGCCTCGTTGTCGTGGTCGGTCAGCGGCACCCTGGCACCAGGTGCAAAGTCCGGACGATTGCTTTCACCAAAGGTGGTGCTGGCATCGCTGCGTAGGGCAGCAAGCCTGGCTTCAGTGAACGGCCGACCACTGGCATCCTGTTTGAATCGGCCGGGGTAGTCGTAGTGCTGGTAATCCTCCCGGTGGACGAGCTGATCGCCAGACTGCTCATGCATCAGGGCGTAGGCCGGGTTTTTGAAGGTGTAATCCTTCATGGCGACCGAAGCAGGGCGCACCCGCTCTCGGTACGCGAACCGGAACACACAGGGCGTTCGGGTGCTGCCCCCTGCTTTGCCGTTGTAGGGGACGGCTTCGAGCCGTGGCGAATCGCGATGATGATCGGCAAAAACCAGGGCCGGTGGCTCCTGACCATCGGGGCTGCCGTGCTGGTAGCGGTAGTGCCAGCCTTCTTCGGCAACCAGACGTTCAACAAAGGCCAGATCACTTTCACGATGCTGTACGCAGTATTCCCGCTCCTCTGGGCGGCGTTCAAGGTCGAAGACGGTATCGACAACCCCCCGCTCCTCCAGCAGGGTACGCACAATCTCATCCGTGCCCCGGTTCTGGAAAATGCGGCTGTTGTGCATCAGCGCCAGGCGCCAGAGCGGCGGACGGAAAACCAGTTCGTAGCGGGTACGCCGATGGCCGGAATCGCCTCGAGCGAATTCGCTGACCACGCCGGTAAAGCGACGCAGCGGTGCCCGGTCCTGCCAGATCACGAGATCCACTGGTTGCTCCAGCACCTTCGAGGCGACAACAGACGGATCGGTACTGGCCAGGTCAAGGCGTCCCTGGAACAGCTCGGACAGCCGTTCTGTCAGCGCAAAGCCAACAACGGAAAAGTGGTCAGAGGAGTATTCGCCAATGGTGGCGGTGAATTGCAGTCCGCTTGCCTGGGGCATGTCTTCGGTCCCTGAAGAAAAAAGAAAATCCGGGCTTTCGCACCATCCTGTGCGAAGGCTCAACCCTGATGAAAGCGTCCTGCTCTCATCAGGGCGGCCCTGGTATGCTGAAAGAGTTTAATACAAGCTGCGGGGTATGCGGTACCCCGCAAGTAGTTGCTCTGTGAACGGGTTGGTATTGCTGGCCGCGTGGAGGCGATAACGCATCTCCCCGTCGTCAACCCGGAACCGGACATCGACCGCGCTGCTGCTCACGCCGGTAATGTCGGCTTTATCGAGCAGTCGGAACAGAGCCCATGGGCCGCTTTCCGAGAGGCTGCGGGGTGAACGGTTCACCTGAACCGGCACCAGGGTAATACGGCTCTCAACAGAGTCCCGCAGGGTATTAGGCCAGACCAGCGGAATGCTCTGGCGCGGGCCATGGCTGAACTCCACCAGTTGGCCGTCGACATTGACCACGCTGCGGCGCTTGTTGGCTGAGAGATTGAGCGGTTCCAGCGCGAACTCCACATCCAGCGAACCACCCCGGGTAAAGTAGGCCCTGCGGATTCGATCGGCATTTTCCAATGACGTCAGTACCGCACCGCGCACCAGGCCGGCACGTCGGGCATCGCCCACCTGTTCCGGGTGATCCTCGAGGAACAGTTTCAGGTTGTCCTGATAGAAGGCGTCCAATACGCCGCCCGGGGCAAAGAACCGTTCAAAGTCCTGCAGTGCAACATCCCGCCCGGAGTCCGGATTAAAGGGATAGTGGCGGGCCAGATTCTGCTGGAAGGGCTGATACACCTCGCGGTACCACTCATGCTCGAGCTGCGCCACCGCCTGGTCCAGAACCACCCGCCAGCTTTCCGTGGCCAACCGGGTCAGCAGCCGGTTCAGGGGCTCCGGCTGGTTGTCGGCCATGCGCTGCAGGGTGAAGATCGGGTCGGCTCCCTGCAGGCCCATGCGGGCCCGGGCAGCGGCCAGCGCAGCCTTGCCCTTGTCTGGCGCTTCCTGGATGTTGCGCATGTACTCGTGAAGTTCCGCGACCACCAGCATGATCTGTTCAAGCCCGGTTGGCTGATCGCCATTTTTTCGGGTCAACTGGTTGAGCTCCGCAAACTGCCGTTCAATATCCTGCAGCATGCGGAAATGGGGCGACTGCTCCAGAAGCTCCCGGGCCGCAGCACTCTCCCCTTCTGCCGAAGGTACAAGACGCGTGTTATGGCGAACCTGCCCGAGCAGGCTTGCCAGGGGCTCGTGGCCGCTGGTCAGGCTCTCCAGAATACGTACGCCGTGGTTCAGGTCCTCAAATCGCTGAATATCAATGCGGCTCAAGGCAGTACGCCAGGCCTCGGCGTAGTGCTCGGCATAGAGGGTCTGCAAACTGGCCAGCAGCCTGGCTTCATCCGCCTTGCTAAAATCGACGTTGTCCCGGCGGCCCAGCACCCAGGCGTCCACCAGAGCCAGCTCCGTTACCGAGCCGGACTTGCGCAGGAACCATTTTTCCAGTCCCTCCCGGGTCAGCAACGCGGGGATGGTCAATGGGTCTTCTTCCACCGCTGCTCCCGAGTCCGACGGCTCGCCATAGCCATCCAGCCGGGTGAACACCGTGCTGAATGCCGGCCCGGATGCCCGGGCCAGTTCCAACGGTGCCCGGAATTCCTGTTCTGCTTCAATTTCCAGATCCCGATAGACCCGGTCTGGCGTGGCAATCCGACCAAGCTCATGTTGTGCCCACTCGACACTGCTACGAAACGGCGCCAGGGTCATATCGGCAACCGCATCGCCCTGGCGAGTTAGCTGTGCCAGATCGGTATGCGCCATGGCATAGTCCAGATGACCCAGTAGCCGCTGCTGCAGTTCACTCTGGCCGGGGAACGCCTCCTGCCAGTGGTTCTGCATGTAGCGGGTAACAATATCGTCCCGACGACCACTGGCGTCATACAGCATGCGCAACACCCGCAGATGCTCCAGGCGCTCAGTGCTATTGTCCGGCGCCTGACCCATCTCGGCCATCACACCGAACATCAGGGCTGGCAAATATTGGTATGCCAGCATATCCAGGTAGGATTCCTCAACTTCCGGGCCCACCTCATGGCCACGGTATAGGCCCATATCACTGAGCAACGGCCAGTTCCGGCGGTGGTCGCCAAAGGCCAGGGTCGCCTCACGAAGTTCATCCAGCGGGCCGAGCAGGTTTCGGCCGGTATTGTCCGGCTCAAAACCCACCGGCTGCCAGTTATCGATGAATCCCCGCACACGGGTTTCCACGGCGGTCGCGGCCTCTGCATTCTTGATAAAGAAATGCTGCCAGCCGGCTGTCATACCCGCTCCGGCACAAACAGCCACCACGGCGGCCACGGCCAGCCGGCGTTGCCGGGACTGAATCACCCGTCGGTTGTCACCGGCCAGGCCAGCCTCCGGATAGATGATCTCGGGGAACAGTGCCCGGGTAAACAGGTTGGCGGACTGCCCTGCCCGTTGAGCAGGCTGAATGGGCCCTGCAATCTGGTAGTTGGCAGCAGCCGCTGAGACAAAGGCATCCTCCGGGACACCCTCCTGCAACACCGAGGTGAAGTAGGTGCCGCGGACCATCGCCGGTGTCGAGAACACATCCGCAGACAGCAGGTCGGTCAGGAATTGCTCCAGAACGGGCTTAAGGCCGGCAAGCTGGCGGGTAAAGGAGTAGGCCGCTGCCCGCTCCTCGGCATTCCGGGTATTGGCCAGAACATCCGGCAAGCGATCGGTAAGCCGCTCAACCATGGCGGTGTATCGGTCAGCGAACTGGTTCAGCCAATCGTCGTTATCCATCTGGCCTTCGAGGCTGAAGGTAAAGCCCAGGGCCTGCTCCTTGTCCTGCTTGCTCAGGGTCCGCACCAGCGGGCCAAATCCGTAAAGCAGGTCCATCTTGGTGAAGGTGACATAAACGGGCAGGCGGGAGCCGATCTGCTCCATCAGTTCCCGCAGGCGCGTGCGCAACAGGATGGCCCGGTCCCGCCTCTGGCCGGAGTCTGCCACGCTGAGACTGGCCAGATCTATGGCCAGCACCACCCCGTTCAGAGGGCGTTGAGGACGATTTCGCTCCAGCCAGGCGATGAAATGATGCCAAAGACGCTGCTGGATCTCCGCGCCGGCGCCCTCCCCCTGACTCTGGCTCAGCAGTTCACCATCCGGATCGATCAGCACGCCTTTATCGCCGATCCACCAGTCAAAACCGAAGGCATTGCGATCCATTCGATTGTTGCGGGTTACGTTGGTGAGCGTGTAGGTCTGCCCGGAGCGTTGAATCAGGCTGGTCTTGCCAGCATCCTCAAGGCCCATCGCCAGATACCAGGGCAGCCGGTAAATGCCTTTGCGGCCGGGGAGGTTGCTTTTCAGGGCCGCCAGCTGGCGATCCAGCAGGCGCTGTTGCTTGCGCTCCATGGGCAGAATCGGATCTTCCTGTTCCTTCTGCGCTTCCGCCTGCCTGACGTTCACCTTGCGCAGGCGGCGCGCCAGCATCATGCCCCACACCATGGCCACGACCAGCACAACGCCCAGGGTTACCACGGCCCGCATCTGCCAGGCCGCCAATGGAAACTCACCATTGAGCTCCCAGCGTGGCCCCAGCCACCAGGTGGCCACCACCAAGGCAATAATGCCCAGTACCAGGGTGACCGGGGCTGCGTTTTTGAGGTATGGCAGAAGCCAGCGACCGATGAGTAAAGCTTTTCTCCACATGGTGTCCATTCCTGCTGTGATTCCTTGGTGTGTTCCGGGTATCAGCCCAGCTTTTCAAGCTGCCTGATCAGGGCTGGCTCCCAGTTCTCGAGAGCCAGCCCGCGCACCTGCATTTGCAGATCCTGAATCTGCTGCGTGGCCAGTGATTTCAGGCCGGAGTCCTTCATTAATCGGGCGCTGGCAAGGCGCCAGTAAAAGCGGTCTCTTGGTTCTCTCGCTTCCGCCAGCCCGTCCTCCAGAAGTTGCATCCCGGCAGCCAGCCCCTTTTGCCCGGCCAGCTCCCGGGCTTTGTCATAAGCCTGCTCCCAGGCGTTGGCGCTGCCGGCGGAACCACCGGTCGCCGGCGCGGACCAGAGCCACTCTTCCGCCTCCCGGGAGAGGAACGGGGTGCCATCGTTGAAGGTGAGC